>OIWU01000046.1_pt1 | contig 159700 bp, 167 predicted proteins | sample 1587711 | NCBI WGS metagenome assembly OIWU01 (sample SAMEA3888909, study PRJEB22519) | human gut metagenome | biome: human gut; feature: human-associated habitat; material: faeces | place: Denmark | collected 2010 | reverse complement strand
CTTCAGCTCCATCGCCAGCTCCTCTATCTTGGAGGTGGAAATGGGATCGAGCGCGCTGGTCGGTTCATCCATCAGCAGCACATTCGGCTCCACCGCCAGCGCCCGCGCAATGCACAGCCGCTGCTGCTGCCCGCCGGAAAGCCCCAGGGCATTCTTCCGCAGGCGGTCTTTTACCTCGTCCCATATGGCGGCATCCCGCAGCGAGCGCTCCACGATCTCATCCAGCTCCGCTTTCTTGCGGATACTATGAGTCCGGGGGCCGTATGCCACATTATCATAGATGCTCATGGGGAACGGATTTGGTTTCTGGAACACCATGCCGATCTGCCGCCGCAGCTCACTTACCTCCACCTCAGGCGCGTAAATATCCTGCCCCAGATAGAACACATTGCCTGTAATGCGTACTCCCTTTACAAGGTCGTTCATGCGGTTCAGCGTTTTTAATAGGGTGGATTTTCCGCAGCCGGAGGGCCCAATAAAGGCCGTAATACTCTTTTCCGGTATCTCCATATTGATATGGTGCAGCGCCTGATGGTTCCCATACCACAGGTTCAAGTCCTGCACGCTTATGATATCACTCATTGTTCTTCTCCCTTCCAAAGCGCTTTGTCACCACTCCGGCCGCGATATTCAGCAACAGCGTCATCGCCATCAAAATCGAGGCAATGGCAAAGGCCACCCCAAATTCGCCGTCCTCCTTGGCATAGAAGTACAGCGCCACGGTTAGGGTCGCACCGGGTTTTGTAATTGCGGTAAAGAAATCATTCAGCACATGTCCAAACCCGGCCGTGAAAAGCAGCGCCGCCGATTCTCCCAAAATGCGCCCGACCGAAAGAATACACCCGGTGATAACACCATCCACACAGCCCGGCAGCACTACGGTGCGAATCACCCGCCACTTGCCTGCCCCCAGGCCGAAAGCGCCCTCCCGGTAGCTCTGGGGCACCGTTTTCAAGCTCTCCTGCGTGGTCCGCATCACAGTGGGCAGGTTCATAATAACAAGGGTCAAGGCCCCCGCGATAAGGGAGGTCTGCATCCCGAAGAACTCGCAGAAAAACAGCATTCCCACCAGCCCGTAGATAATGGACGGGATCCCTGAAAGCGTTTCGGCCGCGTATTCTATCACCGCCACTATGCGGCTCCCCGCGGCATATTCGGTCAGGTAGATCGCCGCCCCGACACCCAGCGGCACCACGATGAGAATGGTCGCCAGCACGATATACAGGGTATTCAGAATATCCGGCCAGATACCGATGGTCCCGCTCAGGTAGCTGGGCGCGGTGGAAAGCAGCTGCCAGCTCAAATTGGGCAAGCCTTTACTCAGTACATAAATAATCAAAAATAGTACCAGCGCTGCCGTCATGCCCGCCGCTATCCCCATCAGGATCTTCATGGTCATGGCATAGGCGCGCCGCTTACCGCTCAGTCGTTGCTTCATTCTGTCAGCCCTCCTTGTTCCGCTTCAGCAGCAGGTTCAGCCCGGCATTGATAAGCATGATAAACAGGAACAACACCAGCGCTATGGAAAAGAGCGCCTGCTGCTGCAAGCCGGAGGAATAGGACATCTCGCTGGCCACTGCCGTGGTCAAAAAGCGCACGCTCTCAAATAGACTCGGCATCCGGCTAGTCGCGTTGCCGGAAACCATCATCACCGCCATCGCTTCACCAATGGCCCGTCCCACGCCCAGCACCACAGCAGCCGCTATGCCGCTTTTGGCCGCCGGTACCGATACACGGAAATATGTTTCTATGGGTGTCGCCCCCAGCGCCAGGGAGGCATCCTCATATTCCGCGGGCACTGCCTCCAGCGCCGTGACAGTAACCTTGATGATGGATGGCAGTATCATAATCGCCAACACAATGATTGCCGCCAGAAGACTCGCACCATCCGGCACATGGAATACCTTCCGGATGCCCGGCACCAGTACCATCATACCCACCAGACCGTACACCACCGAAGGGATCCCCGCCAGCAAGCTCACCGCCGATTGCATCATGCTTTTCACCTTGGGCGGGGCCAGCTTGGCCAGGTACACCGCTGTCAAAAAGCCCACCGGCACCCCCAGCAGGATCGCCCCCGCTGTGCCGTATACGCTGGTCAGGATAAACGGCAGAATGCCGAATTTTGGTTCCGCCGCGGTGGAAGCCCACACCTTCCCAAATAAAAAGTTCCATAGCCCGATCTCCCGGATCGCCGGGATGCCGGAAACCACCAGGTACCCGCTGATCAGCAGCACGCATCCCACCGTGATAAGCCCCAGCAGGAAGAAGATCACATGGACTATAAACTCGCCGGTTTTCTTCATTGTTCCCTCCACGGAAAAGGACGGCCGCTATTGCCGCCGTCCTTCTCCATAAACACTTTAGTTGGCGGCTACCGCCCCGGCAGCGGAGATCAGACTCGCTGCCTCGGAAGAAGTAATGTACTCAAAGAATTTCTGTGCGCACTCGCTTAGGGCCCTGCCCTCTACGGTCACCAGTACAAAGGGGCGCTGGATGGCGTAGCTACCGTCCTTTACACTGTCCTCGGTAGGTACTATACCGCCAACGGAAAGGGCCTTCACGGTGTCCTTAATGGAAGCCAGAGAAGCATAGCCGATGGCATCGGGGTTCTGGGCCACAGTGGTGATAACATCGCCGGTGGAGGTCAGTTCCTGACGATACTGGCAGGCATCGGAGGTGCCGGTGATGGTCTCAAAGCCGTCACGGGTGCCACTGCCGGCCTCGCGGCCTATGAGAACAATCTCGGCGTCATTGCCACCAAGGTCCTTCCAGTTGGTGATCCTGCCGGTGTAGATATCGGCGATCTGCTCCAGGGTCAGGTCGCTTACGGGGTTCTCCGGATTTACAATAATGGCGATGCCATCATAGGCCAGAACGATCTCCTTCAGGCCGGCCTCCTTTTCCTCCGCCTTCAGCGCCCGGCTGGAAAGACCGATATCGCAGCGGCCTTCCTGTACCGCCTTGATGCCGGAGCCGGAACCGGTGGGATTGTAGGTAAATGTGATACCCTTGTTTTCATTCATAAAGGCTTCGCCCAATGTATTGATGACCTTCTGCATCGAGGTAGAGCCATCAGTGGCAACCGAGCCGGTCAGCCTGGAGGGCTGAGGATCGGGCTGAGGATCATTGTTCTGTCCGCAGCCGGTCAGCAGCAGGGCGGCGGCACAGGCGATCGCCATAAGAATTGCAATGTACTTTTTCATAGTCGTGTTTCCTTTCTTTTTTTCATGTTCTTTATTTCCTTCAGCATCTTCATCTTACTGCCGCTGTGTAAAAAGCAAAACGCCGCATATGTAAAAAGAAAATCAAATCCGCCCTAATGAAAAAACTCCCCGGAGCATCTCTGCTCCGGGGAATCATAGACTATGGGCTATACCTCGCCCTTTTTATCCGCTACGATGTTATTGATCCAAATCCCCTTCTTCACCATCACGGTGCCGATGATGCACTTGATGATCTCCAGGCTTTGGCAGCAGGCATACAGCAGCAGAATGGGCATGGCCGTATACCGGCTAAGCACATAAGCCACCGGAATATTGATCAGCCACACAAAAGCGCTGTCGAACAGGAAGGTGACCATCGTTTTGCCGCCGGCCCGCAGGGTAAAGTACAGGGCATTGGTCATGGCGGTAAAGGGCATCAGGCAGGCGCCGATGCGGATGAAATTGGTGGCCAGATGCCGGACGGTGTCGGTGGTGCGGTAGATCAGCGGGAAGTAGGTCCCCACAAAGGCCATCAGCAGCCCCACGCCAATAGAAATTGCCACCGAAAAGGCGGTCGTCTGCCGGGCTGTCACCTTTGCCTTCTCAAAGTCCCCGGCACCCAGCTCCTGCCCCACCATAATGCTGATGGCACTACCCAGCGCCAGGTAAACGCAGGCAAACAGGTTCCATATGGTGCTGCTTATGTTGGTGGCCGCTACCACATCCAGGCTCCGCAGGGAGTAGCACTGATTCAGCATGGCCATACCGGCGGCCCACAGGCCCTCATTCACCAGCAGGGGGGTCCCTCTCCGCAGAATATCCCGGAACAGGCGGCCGGGAATATGCAGCGAACGGTACAGCCCGGTAATATACGGGAACCGCACGGCGTGCCGGTGGGCCCAGCTTACTACTATGGCCAGTTCCACAAAGCGGGAAAGCACGGTAGCAATGGCAGCACCCACTACCCCCATGCGCGGGGCCCCAAAGTGGCCAAAAATCAAGATATAGTTGAAGGTAAGGTTGACCAGCACCGCCACAATGCCCGCTTTCATAGGCAGCAGGGTTTCCCCAGTTTCTCGCAGCGTGCCCGCGTAGGCCTGCGTAATGGCATAGGGCAGCATCCCGATGTACATCACCTTGATGTACTGCAAGCCATAGCGCAGGGAGGCTTCGGCATCTTCCACGGCGCCCTCGCCTTTCAGGTAGAGATTGATGAGCTGGGGACCGAAGGCGGTAAAAATACCGATGCAAGCCGCGGCCAAAACCAGGCAGATCATGAGTTTAAAGCGGAGGGTGTGGCGGACGCCGTCCATATCCCGGTTACCAAAAAACTGCGCACCGAAAATGCCGGCACCGGCTATGGCGCCGAAAACCAGCATATTAAAAACAAACAGCAGCTGATTGGCGATGGCTACACCGGACATTTCCACAGTGCCTACCCGGCCGATCATAACATTATCCAGTAGGCTTACAAAATTTGTAATTGCATTCTGCACCATGATCGGCACACTGATAGCCAGCACTCGATGGTAGAACTCCCGGCTCCCAAAGAGCTTATTTCGCATAATTTCCTCCTCTTTTTTTTGCAAGTATGTTCTATCGTACAAATTTTTTGGGAAATGTCAAGCCCTTTTCTGAAAAAAATTTTTGACAGAATAATCCCCCGCCTTTCCCAAGGGAAAAACGGGGGTGAAATTTTTTTCCGGCTGTGATGAAAAAACCAACCTTGTCTTAGGCGCGCTAAGCGCATACAACCCATGCACAACCGTGTGACCCTATATTATGCGCGCACACGCACGCGTATGTAGCGCGCGTACGCGTATAGATAGGAAAAAACTTAAACAAGGTTATCGGCCCGGTCCGGTTCCAGTGCCGCAGGCTGTTTGGGGTGGGCCTTGATGTACTGCGTCCACTTGATGTAGCCGTAGGTGGTATTGGTGAGGTAGCCCGCCTTGAGCACCAGCAGCACCCACTGGCCGGAGATGATATTGATGGCAGCCTCCAGCAGGGCGCAGATATACCAGGCGATCCACTGTTCACGGTAACGCAGCAGGATGAACACACCATTGGCGATGCCGACCGCACTGGCGCAGGCATCCAGGTAGCAGACGATGGTTTCCAGTGTAGGCGTGGAGGAAAGCAGGCCCTCGATCTCCAGCGTGGTGAGGAAATAGCCTACCACCACCGTCCACAGAACAATGCCGGTGAGTACAAGAACCTCCTGCTTTCCCGTCAGGCGGCGAACCTCGGTGAGTTCTTCCTGCTCCCGGTCCTTGTGACGGTTCCAATTGATAAAGCTGATGATATCAATGGGGATCCAGAAGAACAGCGTGGTGGCCATAGTGGCGAAGCGGTAGGAAAGCACCACGCAGATAAGGATCTCGGTGATCTCCACGCCCAGTGAAACAATGAAATTCCACTTGCTCTGCTTGGAAATGAGCAGCTCACAGGTAATATTGAGGAAAATATCCAGTAAATACAGCGCCATGATGACCTTGCCGTTGACACCGCCGAAGTCCTCCTCCGGGAAGATGATAGCGAACGCAAAGGCCAGCACCGTGATGCTGATGAACCAAATCTTTTCGTAGGTGGTAAAGTAGTTCCAAAGGTTTTTCAGTTTTTGTTTCATAGTTTCTCCTCCATTATGCTTCCGGCAGGGTGATCAGACCGGCATCACACATTTTTTGCAGCGACATAAGAATGCCCAATTTGGCATGTGCCCAGGTAAGGCCGCCCTGATAATAGATGGCATACGGCTCACGGATGGGACCATCGGCGGAAAGTTCGATGGAGGAACCCTGCACAAAGGCGCCAGCAGCCATGATGACCTCGGAATCGTAGCCGGGCATGGGGTACGGCTCCGGGGTGACATAGCTATCCACCGGGGCAGCGCTCTGCACGCCCTTACAGAAGGCAACCATGGCCTCCTTGCTGCGCAGCTCGATGGCCTGGATGATATCGTGACGAGTCTCGGCGGAGGAAGGCACGCAGCGGTAGCCAAGTTTTTCGTACACACCAGCGGCGAAGATCGCTCCCTTTACCGCGGAGGCGGTGACGGTGGGCGCCAGGAAGAAGCCCTGGAAGAAGGACTGCATCAGTCCAAGGGTGGCGCCCAGCTCCGCGCCCAGGCCGGGGGCAGTCAGGCGGTAGGCGCACTGATCGACGCACTCCTGGGTGCCGCAGATATAGCCGCCGGTGGGAGCCAGGCCGCCGCCGGGATTTTTGATGAGGGAACCGACGATCATATCGGCGCCGACATCGCTGGGTTCGATGATCTCGGTGAACTCGCCGTAGCAGTTATCCACCATGCAGATGACGCCGGGCTTGAGTTCCTTGACAAAGCGGATCAGCTCGCCGATCTGCTGGACCGAGAAGGTGGGGCGGGTGGCATAGCCCTTGGAGCGCTGGATGGTGACCAGCTTGGTTTTTTCGTTGATTGATTTACGGATATTTTCATAATCGAAGGTGCCATCCGGCAGCAGTTCGGTCTCCCGGTAGGTGATGCCGAACTCGGCCAGTGAGCCCTTGCAGGGGCGGATGCCGATGACTTCCTCGAGGGTATCGTAGGGACGGCCGACCGGGGAGTAGAGCTCATCGCCGGGGCGGAGATTGGCGGCCAGCGCCAGCGCCAGCGCATGGGTGCCGCAGGTGATCTGCGGACGGACCAGGGCGGCTTCGGTGTGGAAGGTATCGGCATAGACTTTTTCCAACGCTTCACGGCCGATATCATTATAGCCATAGCCGGTAGAGGCCGCAAAGCACTCCGCGCTGACACGGTTTTTCTGCATGGCGGCCACGACCTTGGCCTGGTTGTATTCCGCGATGGCATCGATCGCGGCAAAGCGGGGCTTGAGCTCCTCTTCCGCAGAGCAGCAAAACGCCAGCACCGCACTGCTGATGCCCATTTCATGATAAATCTTCTGTGTATCCATTGTTGTTACTCCTTATTCTCTTTCATCCTTTTGGGGCGAATTGACTTTGCCCAGTATCTCCATGGCGACATGATTCAGCACCTCGGCCCGGGCCAGAACAATGCCGTTTTCCTCATCGCCCAACACCAGCAGGCTATCCCCGGGGCTGAGTCCAAAAACCTGCCGGGCTTCCTTGGGGATCACGATCTGGCCTTTATCGCCGATTTTGACCGTGCCAAACACATGCTTGCCCTTTGGCATACCGCTGAGAATGTGCTTTCCCTTTGGCATAGCGGCGCTCCTTTCTTCCCACTTTTCCCACTTTTCTTACTTTGGCATACCTGTTTATTATAATCACTATCCGGCAAAAGTCAACCGTATTTGCAAAAGAAAACAGGCGAAACACCTGGTTTCGCCTGAAATTCTTGTGTGTAAAGTTTATTCGCTTTCCACTACGCTTTCGATGGTCTTCCGCAGCTCCTCGATTCCCCGGCCATTCATGGAGGACACCGGGAACAGTGTGACTTGATCGCCGCAGGGGATCTCGGTACGGATCTCCTCCAGCCGGGTCCGAAGCTGATTATTGGTCAGCTTATCGGTCTTGGTAAGCACCACCGCGAAGGGTAGCTCACTATCAATGAGGAAATCCAGCATGGTGAGATCATCAGCGCTGGGGGCATGGCGGATATCCAAAAGGGACAAGACCAGCCGAATGTCCCGGTCCTGATGAAAGTAGCCCTCGATGAGGCCGGACCAGCGGCGGCGTTCGCTATCGCTGACCTTGGCATAACCGTAGCCGGGCAGATCTGCAAAGCGGGCAACATCGCCACAGCGGAAAAAGTTGATGGTGGCGGTTTTGCCGGGGGTGGCGCTGACACGCGCCAGCTGCTTTTGGTTGAAGATCTTATTGATAAGGGAGGACTTGCCCACATTGCTGCGCCCCGCAAAGACGACCTCCGGCAGAGTGCTTTGCGGCAGCTGGTTAGCCAGGCCGCAGCTCATCTCAAATTTCACCAGATGAAAATTCATGTTGGCGTCCTCCCCTTTCTTTTTCTCAACGGCACAGTACCACCGAGGATGCTTCCTTGTGCTCGGTGGCTGCGGCGTGGTAGCTGCGCTTTTGGGCCCCACCGGGCAGCTGTACCAGTGCCTGTTCCAGCACCTCTTCCATGGTGTGGACCGGCACAAAATGAATGGCTTTTTTAACGACATCATCAATTTCGGCAAGGTCCGGTTCATTGGCGGCCGGGATAATGACGGTCTTGATGCCGTTTTTGTAAGCTGCCATGCTCTTTTCCCGCAGGCCGCCGATGGCAAGTACCCGGCCCCGCAGCGTGATCTCGCCGGTCATAGCGACATCGTGCCGAACGGGGATGTTGCCCAGTGCCGAAATGAGCGCCGTGCAGGTGGTGATACCGGCGGAGGGGCCATCCTTGGGGACCGCGCCCTCCGGGAAATGGATGTGGATATCCTTATCCTTGTAGAAGGTGTTTTCGATCTCGTAATGCTCCGCGACAGAACGGATGTAGGTGATGGCAGCCGTTACCGATTCCTTCATCACATTGCCCAGCGAGCCGGTGGTGATGGTTTTGCCGGTACCGGGGACGACTGCGGTTTCCACCTGGAGGAGCTCGCCGCCCACGGCAGTCCAGGCCAACCCATTGACAAGGCCGATGCTGTCCTCCTTGGGGACGATATCCTCGGTGATGTAGCGGGGGCCCAGGTAATCGGGCAGGTCAGCGGCCTTAATGGTAACCTTTTCGGTGGCTTCGCCGGATACCACCTTGGCAGCGACCTTGCGGCAAAGGGCGGCCAGACGGCGCTCCAGGGTACGCACACCGGCTTCCCGGGTATAGTGATCGATGATATCATAGATGGCACCATCGGTCACGGCAATCTGCCCGACGGAAAGGCCGTGGCGTTCCCGCTGCTTGGGCAGCAGATGGCGTTTGGCGATTTGGAACTTTTCTTCCCGGGTGTAGCTTGGCAGCTCGATGACCTCCATGCGGTCCAGCAGGGCGGGCGGAATGGCACTGCGGTCATTGGCCGTGGCGATGAAGAACACATGGGAAAGGTCGAACGGCATCTCGATATAATGATCCCGGAAGGTGCAGTTCTGCTCGGAATCCAGTACCTCCAACAAGGCGGAAGAAGGATCGCCGCGGTAATCATTGCTGAGCTTATCTACCTCATCCAGCAGCAGCACGGGATTGGCGCTGCCGGCCTGCTTGATGGCATTGATGATACGACCGGGCATACTGCCTACATAAGTTTTCCGATGACCGCGGATCTCGGATTCATCTTTGATACCGCCCAACGCGATACGAGCATAGCGGCGTCCCATCGTCTGCGCGATACTGCGCACGATGGAGGTTTTGCCCACGCCGGGAGGACCCACAAAGCAGAGGATCTGGCCATTGATATCCGGCGCAAGCGCCCGAACAGCCAGAGCTTCCAGTACACGCTCCTTGATCTTCTTGAGGCCGTAGTGCTCCTTATCGAGGAGCTTGGCAGCCTTTTTGAGATCTATCACATCTTTGGTATAGCAGCCCCAGGGCAGCTCTAGGCAGGTTTCCAGATAGCCACGGATAACCGCCGCTTCCTGCGAATTGGGGGGCATTTTTTCCAGATGGCTGACCTCTTTGAGGAGTTTTTCCTTGTTTTCATCGGTGGTCAACAGGGCGCGGATCTTTTCCCGGAATTCATCCGGCTCCTCGAAGCCCATATCGCCTTCGCCCAGCTCTTCATTGATGACACGGAGCTGTTCCCGCAGGTAGTAGTCCCGCTGGTTTTTGTCCATGGCCTCTTTGACACGGTCCTGGATATCGGCCTCCAGCGCCAAAATCTCATTTTCGGATTCCAGCAGCTGGGCGATGATCTCCAGCCGGCGGCGGACACTGTTCTGCTCCAGCAGACGCTGCTTATCCTGTACCTCGAAGGGGATGTTCCCCGCTATGTATTCCGCAATGAGCGCTGGATCGTCGCAATCGAGGATATTATCCACGATCTCTTTTGGCATCCGGGGCGCCAGGCTGATATACTCATCGAAGAGGTCCTTGACAGTGCGAACCAGCGCATCACTGAAAGGGCGGCCCGCAATGCGGCCGGCCGCGGGATACGGCAGGATCTCACCGACCGAGGTGTGGTCTTCCTCGAACATATCGATGAGCTTGCCGCGGTAGCAGCCTTCCACCAATACACGCAGTGATTCTCCCTGCGAACGCACGATTTGACGGATCTCCGCCACTGTGCCTACTTTATACAAACCGTCCATCGACGGATTTTCTTCATTTTGATCGATCTGGGCCACTAGGAAAATCTTGCGGTCACCGTTCATCGCCATGTTCAAAGCGTGCAGCGATTTTTCCCGGCCTACATCAAAGTGCAGCACCATATGCGGGAACAGAACCAGCCCGCGCAGCGCCAATACCGGTACCCGAACCGGCTTCATCTCAGTATTTTTTTTGTTTTTCTCCATAGCTTTTGCCTCCCTTCACTATGGTCATAAAAGTAGGGTTACGATTGAATAAAGGGACAGTATGGGATCACGCGACCCCGTACAGCCCCCGATTCATGTCATATCCCATGGGTGCATTTCCCTGCCCCACGGGCAAGGATATGCAGCCGGATGTTATTTAAGAAACAGCACCGCGGCGGCGCTTCTGTGCCGGTGTGCCGGGCAGACGCAGCTGCAGACGGGTGGGCTGCTTCATGGGGTCACGCATGATCATGGCATCCCCCAAACCGTTTACCATATCCGCCGTGATGACGATATGGGCCACGGTGCCATCGGAAGGCGCTTCAAACATCAGATTGCCCAAAAGCTCTTCCATGATGCCGCGCAGACCACGCGCACCGGTTTTACGCTCGATCGCCTTTTTGGCGATAGCACGCAGCGCATCCTCTTCGAAATCGATTTGGATATTATCCATCTCAAACAGCTTTTTGTATTGCTTGATGAGGGCGTTTTTAGGCTCCCGCAGGATACGAACCAGCGCTTCCTCATCCAACGCATCCAGCGAAGCGATGACCGGAATACGGCCCACTAACTCGGGGATCAGGCCGTATTTAACCAGGTCATGGGGCTCCACCTGGCGGTAAATGCCCTGCTCTTCCACCTCGGCTTTGGATTTTACCGTGCCGCCGAAGCCAAGGGAGGACTTATCGGTACGGTGGCTGATGATCTTTTCCAGACCATCGAACGCGCCGCCGCAAATGAACAGAATATTGGAGGTATCCACCTGGATGAACTCCTGCTGGGGGTGCTTGCGGCCGCCCTGCGGGGGAACATTGGAGATGGTGCCTTCCAGGATCTTAAGCAGTGCCTGCTGAACGCCCTCGCCGCTGACATCGCGGGTGATGGAGGGATTTTCGCTCTTGCGGGCGATCTTGTCGATCTCATCAATGTAGATAATGCCGCGCTCGGCCCGGGCCACATCGAAATCCGCAGCCTGCAAAAGGCGCAGCAGGATGTTTTCCACATCCTCGCCAACATAACCGGCTTCGGTCAGGGTGGTGGCATCCGCAATGGCAAAGGGGACGCCCAGCACCTTGGCTAGAGTCTGCGCCAGCATGGTTTTACCAACGCCCGTGGGACCCAGCAGCAGAATATTGCTCTTGCCGAGCTCTACATCATCGCCATCGCCGCAGCAGATACGCTTATAGTGATTATATACCGCCACCGAAAGCGCGCGCTTAGCGGCATCCTGCCCGATGACATACTCATCCAGGAAAGCTTTGATCTCCTTGGGCCGGGGGACATTCAGCTCTTCTCCCTGCGGCTCGTTTCTTACGGGCCGGGGGGCCGGAACCTCCTCATCCTCCAGCACCGCACGGCAGATCTCTACACATTCATTGCAGATGCATACGCCCGGGCCGGCGATCAGACGCGCTACCCGATCCTGCGGTTTGCCGCAAAAGGAGCAGCGCATCATTTTTTTGTTCTCATCGTTTGCCATGCTATTATGGACTCCTTTTATTCTCTGTGGGCAATGACACGGTCGATTAGGCCATAGTCACAGGCTTCCTGGGCGGACATGAAGTTATCCCGCTCGGTATCCTGCATCACCTGCTCCAGCGGCTTATGACAGCGCTCCGCCATAATGCGGTTCAGATTTTCCTTGATCTTGATGATGCGGTCAGCATGGATCTTGATATCGGTGGCCTGACCCTGCAGCCCACCCAGCAGCGGCTGGTGGATCATGATCTCGCTATTGGGCAGTGCCAGGCGCTTGCCGGGAGCACCTGCGCACAGCAGGAACGCACCCATGGAAGCCGCCATACCAATGCAGATGGTGGAAACATCGCATTTGATATACTGCATGGTATCATAGATGGCCATACCGGCGGAAATGGAACCGCCGGGACTATTGATATACAGGTGGATATCCTTTTCGGGATCCTGGCCCTCCAGGAACAAAAGCTGCGCTACCACCAGACTGGCTGTGGCATCATTTACCTCCTCACAGAGCATAACGATGCGGTCATTGAGCAGGCGGGAAAAGATATCATAACTGCGCTCCCCGCGGTTGGTCTGTTCTATTACCATTGGTACCAAACTCATTTTTTCATACACCTCCGTTTATGGTATGTAGCACTGGGAATTTGCCAAAGGAGATTACAGCTGGGTCACTACGGCGCTATCGGTGATAACCTTGGCGGCCTTCTGGATGGTGAGCTGACGCTTGATCTCCTCTACGGGAACGATGGACTTGACCTTATCGAGTTCCATGCCGTAGTCCTTGACCATGCGGTCATACTCGCCGTTGATATCCTCTTCGGTGATCTCGATATTCTCCACCTCAGCGATCTTCTCCAGCAGCAGGGTGGTACGCACCTGGGCTTCGGCCTGGGGCATAAACTGAGCGGTCAGTGCCTCGGGGGTGGTACCGGTGTACTTCATATACATATCCATGTTCATGCCCTGGGTCTGCAGACGGTAGCCGAACTCTTCGACCATATCCTGGGCCTTGTTTTCAAACATCACAGTGGGGATCTCCACGGTCATGTTCTTGACGGCCTGCTCCAGCAGATCGTTTTCCATCTTGCTGTCGGCCTGGTCCTTCTTTTCAGCGGCCATCTTTTCGGTCAGATCCTTCTTCAGCTCTTCCAGGGTATCAAACTCGCTGACATCCTTGGCGAACTCGTCGTCCAGGGTGGGCAGCTCCTTGCGCTTGAGCTCCTTGATGGTCACTTTGAAGGTGGCGTCCTTGCCAGCCAGCTCTTCGCTGTGGTACTCGGTGGGGAAGGTTACATTGACATCAAAGCTCTCGCCGACCTTATGGCCGACTACACCCTCCTCAAAGCCGGGGATAAACTGGCCGGAGCCAAGGGACAGGGGGTGATCCTCGCCCTTACCGCCCTCAAAAGCAACATCACCGACAAAGCCTTCGTAATCGATTACGGCGGTATCGCCCATCTCGGCCTTAGCGCCCTCGGGGGCTTCGCCCATACGGGCATTGCGATCGGCCATGGCGTTCAGCTCGGTCTCTACATCGGCATCGGTCACTTTGTCGCTCTCGCGCTCGGCCTTCAGGCCCTTGTACTCGCCCAGGGTAACCTCAGGCTTAACAGTAACCTTGGCGACAAAGGTATAATGGGTGCCGTCAACATCCTTCAGCTCCACTTCTGGATAAGCGACCGCCTCCAGGCCGGACTCCTTGAGGGCCTCCTCATAGGCTTCGCCGTAGCTGGAATTGATGGCATCCTCGTAGAAATAGCTCTCGCCTACCATCTTGTAAACGATGCTCTTGGGAGCCTTGCCCTTACGGAAACCGGGGATATTGAGCTTGGCAGCGTTCTTCTTGAAAGAAGCATCCAGCGCCTTAGCATACTGCTCGCCATCCACGGTGATATTCAGTTCGTACAGGTTGGTGTCCACTTTTTGGGTTTCGTTCAGTTTCATTTATGATGTCCTCCAGCAAAATTTTAGATTCCAGTAAATCTTATTGATTATAGCACATAGCAAACTAAATTGCCACTGTTTTTCGGTAATTATCGTATCTTTATGGGGCAAAATTTAAGATAATCTGCCGAGATCAACCGGCAATCCACTCCAAAAAATTCCCCCTGGTAGGCCAATGGGATGGCTCCGCCGTGCAAATGGCCGTAAAAGCACTGCTTGACGCCGTATTCTTTCATAGCATCGAAGAACTCCGGGATGACCTGCTGGCCGAAAATCGGTGGGTAATGCAGGAACAGGATCTTCTCATTTTCCGGCGGGGCGGCCGCCAAAGAGCGCCGGATACGGCCCAGCTCCCGGGCGGTGATGCTGCCCTCGGCTCGCTCCCCTTCCTCAAACATCCATCCGCGGCTGCCGCAGAGAGAGAGGCCCTCCACCGTCACCGCGTTATTATGGAGAAAATGCAGGGTATTTAATCCGTTCTTATCCAAAAAGCGCTGCATGGAGGAAAGCGTGGTCCACCAATAATCGTGATTGCCCTTCATCAGGTACTTTTCCCCCGGCAGGCGATGCAGAAAGGTAAAATCGTCCAAAGTATCCTCTATATTCATGGCCCAGGAGATATCTCCCGCCAATATCACGGTGTCCTCCGAACTGATCCACTCCCGCCAGTTCTGCTCCAGCCGCTGCACATAATCATGCCAGCCGGCAAAGATATTCATTTCCTTATTGCAGCCCAGCGAAAGATGTGGATCGCCGATGGCAAAAATGGACATAGCCCGCCCCCTGTTCCCCGAATATTCAAAGTCGTTTGCGCCCATAATACTGCTGTCCCACCCAAGGGAACTAACCATAAAGGAGAATATGTATTATGAGCGATTTTAGCCGTCCTACCGATTGCAGCTGCATTCCCGGTATCAAATGCGATGTGAAAGACTGTGTTCACAACGATAAGGCCTGCCACTGCACCGCCGAAAGCATTACCGTGGCATGCGACCACGCTGATGACGCCGCCTGCGATACCTACCGCAAGGGCTGATTCGATCTACCACAGCCGCCGTGCAGAGCCATGTGCTCTGCACGGTATTATTTTGCATCATATCGCCGCCAAAAATCAAGTGCGTTTTTGTAACATATTTTCTCTGTTAATGTGAACCCGAATGCTTCCCGCAGCCGTTGTGCCAGCTGGGGCAGCGCACCGCAATCCGGCAGGTCATGGGGCATATCGGCACCATCAAAATCGGAGCCAAGGGCCAAAACATCTTCCCCACCCAAATTGAGAAAATGCTCGGCGTGCCGCAGAATGTCCTCCATGCAGGCGCTTTTCGCATCTTCCCGCAGGAAGCCGGTGAAGAAATTGAGCCCCACCAGGCCGCCCTGCTGTGCAAGGCAGCGGAACTGGTCATCGGTCAAGTTGCGGGGCACATTACATATCTTCCGACTGTTGCTGTGGGTGGCCGCCAGCGGCCGCCGTGCCGCCTTTATCACATTCCAAAAGCTCTCATCGTTCAGGTGCGAAACATCCGCAACGATATTATTATCTTCCATTCGCCGCAGTGCTTCCCGGCCAAAGGGCTTTAACCCACCAGTAACAGCGGAACCACCCGCTAACTCATTTTCTCCATTCCAGGTCAGCGTCAGCATCCGCACCCCGTGTCCGGCAAGGGCCTGCACATGCTCCAGCCGGCCAGCCAGCACTGCTCCGCCTTCCACCGCAAGGAAGCAGGCATTCCCGCCCTTTTTCCAACAGCTCTCGGCTTCCGCCGGGTGGTCCAGCAGGGTCATCTTCCCTGTTTCAGCTATTTTCTCTTTCCAGTAAGTACTGCACCGCACAAAATACTGCCACGCCGGTTCCCCACGCAGGGTATCCGGAATGAATACCGCATAGCTTTGGCACAGGCTGCCGCCCTGCCACCGGTCCAAATCCAGCTGCAGGCCGCTTCCACGCAGTCCGGCACGGATCTTCATGGCTTCGGTAGCGGTATCGCAGTGCAGATCAAAGAAATTCATCGATTCTCCTCATTAAAAAGCGGATTTGTAGTATGTAAAGCCTAACAGCTTGTCACCTTCGACACTCAACGCTGCTACATCAAATCGTGGCTGGCGATCGGTGGGATGTTCCAACAGGTAGCTTTCCGCCGTGAACCGCAGCTTTTGCTGCTTCTGTGCGGTAACAGCAGCTTCCCCTGGCACCATGCTGCCTGCTCTCCGGGTCTTTACCTCCACAAAGAGCAGATACTCCTCATTTTCCGCTATAATATCAATTTCCCCATAGCGGCTGTGCCAGTTCCGCTCCACAATATGAAAGCCCTGCTTTTCCAGATACCGTGCGGTGTAGTCCTCCCCGCGGTCGCCTAATTTCTTTTTATCCGTCATGGTGCTTCTCCGTCAGGTTTTTCAGGAAACTCTTGCGGTGCAGCGGGGTAATGCCGTATTTGGCGATACCCTCATAGTGCTCCTTGGAGCCGTAGCCCTTATTCTTTTCCCAGCCATAGCCTGGATACTCCCTGGCATATTCGGTCATCAGGTGGTCACGGGTCACCTTGGCCAGGACAGAGGCCGCCGCGATGTGTGCACTGGTGCCGTCGCCCTTGACCACCAGCTGCGTGGGCAGCGGCAGGGCGGGATCCCGGTTGCCGTCCACCAGTGCCAGACGGGGCGTTCTCCCCTCCGGCAGCTTGCCGAGCAGCTCATCACAGGCACGGCGCATCGCCAAAAAAGTGGCCTGCAAAATATTGATCTCATCGATTTCCTGCTGACTGGCAAACCCGATACCGTAATAGACCTCCGGGCAGGCAATCAGCAGGGCGTAGGTTTCTTCCCGGCGCTTTTCGGTCATCTTTTTGGAGTCGTTGAGGGCAGGCAGTTTCAATCCTCGGGGCAGCACCACACAGACCGCGCATACCGGCCCGGCTAAAGGGCCACGCCCCACCTCATCAATGCCGCACAGGCCATCGAAGCCCAGGGCTTCATCGTATTCCCATAAAAAATGGTTATCGGTCATTGCGGTATCCTCTCCAGCGTGATGCGGCCCATTGCCGCACTGCGGAACTCATCCAGCAGCATGATGGCGGCACGCTCGGTGTTCGCTTCCCCGCCGGAAATGAGCATCCCCCGCTTGCGGGCGATGTGCTCCAGCAGCTCGTAGCTTTCCATTTCGGCGATGGCTTCGGCATCCAGCTTATAGCGTTCCGCCAGTGCCGCAGTGTAGGTGGGACGCAGGGTATCCAAAAGGCGCATGGCCAGGTACTCGATATCCAGGATCTGATCCTTGACCGAACCGATAAAGGCCAGCCGCTCGCCTGCTACCTTATCTTCAAACTTCGGCCACAGTACGCCCGGCATATCTAAAAGTTCCACACCGTCCTCCAGCGAGACCCACTGCTTCCCGCGTGTCACGCCAGGGCGGTCCTCCACCTTGGCGCTGCGGGTACCGGAAAGCCGGTTAATGAGCGAGGACTTGCCCACATTCGGGATGCCGACGATCATCATACGGATAGGACGGCCCACCATGCCCTTTTCATTCCAGGCGGCTATTTTTTCCGTCAGCACCTCCCGGACGGCGGGCAGCAGGTTCTTTACCCCGCGGCCGCTGCGGCAATCACAGGCCATGGCCGGGATCCCTTTTTTGCGGTAATAGGTCAGCCACTGTTCGGTGGCGGCGGCATCGGCGCAGTCCGCCTTGTTCAGCAGCATCAGGCGGGGCTTTTTGCCCACTATTTTATCTATTTCCGGGTTCCGGCTGCTTTGCGGGATACGTGCGTCACAAAGCTCCACCACAATATCCACCAGCTTTAGGTTGCTGGCCATAATGCGGCGGGTTTTTGCCATGTGCCCCGGAAACCACTGGACTGACATCGTTTCTGACATATTTCTTCTCCCATTCTTTCTTTGGCAATTCCCCTATATAAAAGCAAAAGAGGACAACCATACAGTGTCCTCTCGCCTTTTGTGGAAAAATTAGCCCAGTACTTCTTTGACCTTGGCAGCCTTGCCCACTCTGCCGCGCAGATAATACAGCTTGCCGCGGCGTACACGACCCTTGCGAACCAGTTCAACGCTGGCTACCTTCGGGCTGTGGATGGGGAAAACTCTCTCGACACCGCAGCCATGAGAAAGACGGCGAACGGTAAAGGTCTCAGCGATACCACCGTGCTTTTTGGCGATTACAGTGCCCTCGAAGGCCTGCAGACGCTCACGGTTACCTTCCTGAATGCGAACCTGCACGCGTACGGTATCACCGACATTAACAACAGGCAGATCCTTCTTCAAGCAGCTCTCGGACATCAGTTTCAGTGCGTCCATGGATTTTATCCTCCTTAAAATATCCAAACATTCTTACCTCTGGGCTCCATTGGCCGGGCAGCGGACTGTTCAGTTTAATGTTTGGCCCTGCGGCCAACATCAAAACCTGCGCCGGATGGGCCGATCGCAGTTCTCATGCCGTATTATAATAACACAATGCAAGTACGAATGCAAGCAAAACTTAACAGAAATCTGAAAAATCTTCGGTGAGTATCGCAGTGCGCTCCAGCCCGGTCCAATAGGGCTCCCGACTCAGCAGCTCATTATAGGCACCGGTCACCAGCATAGGGCTCCAGTTTACCGTACCGCCTGCCGGCAGACGGACAGACAATACCATCTCCCCCGGCTTTTTGTCGGTATGCAACACAGTCATCTTTTCTTTTAGGTCGATCTGCTGGTCGCCTTTTTTGGTTTTCTTGGTAACCATCAGGTACTCTGCTGCCAGCAGGCGGTCGAATGCTTCCTCCGCTGCGGGAGCATCATCCCGGAAGGTCAGCCGGTAATCCGCCCAGCAGATCGCGCTCGGTTCCATGACCGGAGCCGCCGCGCGCAATACCCGCAGATCATCGGGCAGCACCGCATTCAAACGGTCTGTTACTTCCTCGCAGCTTACTTCTTCGGTCAGACGGAAGTCAAAGGATTCGCAGCAACTTTCCACCCCCAGCGGCAGCGGCAGCGCGAAGGTTAAGTAGGCATGGGGATTGAAGCCCTGCGTATACCAAATAGGCAGCCTGCTGCGTTTGAATACCCGCGCCAGACAGCGCGTCACATCCAGGTGGGAAATGTACTTCAGCCGTCCCTCCTTAGCGAAGAATACACGGACAGTTTTCACTGCAGGTCACCCCTTTCTCATTCAATTCTTTGCTGACCCCGCAGCCGCTGCAGTGTTCCCGGCAGTTGGGGGTCGTTTTGCTTTCGTGGGTCAGCCGGTTCTCCCGGATCAAAAACTCCTTGGACACAAAGTAATCCAGGTGATCCCACGGCATCAGCTCGTCATACTCTCTCTTGCGGGTGGCGTAAAAATCCGGCGAAAGCCCTGCCTGCTCCATGGCCGCGTACCAGCGTGCCGGGGAGAAGTGATCTTCCCAGCCCTCCAAGCGGCCGCCCTCCTGCCATACCGCTTCCACCACATCGGCCAGGCGGCGGTCCCCGCGTGCCAGAATTGCCTCAATGCGGCTTGTCCCGCTATCGTGGTAGCTGATGGAGATCTTCCGGCTGGAAACCGTCTCCAAAAGCAGCTTCTGTTTCGCCACGAACTGCTCAGGGGTATCCTGCGGCTCAAATTCAAACGGGGTAAAGGGCTTCGGCACAAAGCATGCCACACTGATATTGACGGTGACGCCCTTGCCCTTCGGCCTATTGGGCAGGCTGTAGAAAAGATCCACTACCTTTTGCGCCAGCTCTATGATGGCCTTGACATCTTCCTCGGTTTCGGTGGGCAGGCCCATCATAAAATAGAGCTTGACCGCCGTATAGCCGCTTTCAAAGCTCATACGGCAGGTATCCAACACTTCCTGCTCGGTAATATTTTTATTGATAGCATCCCGCAGGCGCTGGCTCCCCGCCTCCGGGGCAAAGGTCAGACCGCTTTTGCGCACCCGCTGCACCAGTTCCAGCAAATGCGGAGTCATGCTATCAATGCGCAGCGAGGGCAGCGAAAGATCAACATGCTCCGGTTCCGCCCACACCAGCATCTTTTCCATTAGGTCGGCAAGATGGCTGTGATCACTGGTAGAAAGCGAAGAAAGCGAAACCTCATCATAGCCGCAGTTATGGCACAGATCATAAGCCTGACGGTTGATCACATCGACACTGCGTTCGCGATAGGGGCGGTAAATATAACCCGCTTGGCAAAAACGGCACCCGCGAATACAGCCACGAAGAACCTCCGTCACAGCGCGGTCATGCACTACATCGATAAACGGTACCACAAAGTTTTCGGGGAAATCAGCCTGATCAAAATCCGGCATAATGCGCTTTTTGATGGTCGCGGGAGCGCCGTTTTTTGGCGTGATCGCCGCCACAGTGCCATCCTCATGGTAGGTGATATCATAAAGAGACGGCACATATACCCCCTCGATCTGCGCCGCCATTTGCAGAAATTTCTCACGGCTCCAGCCTTCCTTTTTGGCGATGCCTAAGAGATCCAGCACCTCCAGATCGACCTCCTCGCCCTCTCCCAGGAAAAAAAGGTCGAAGAAATCCGCTATTGGTTCCGGGTTGCAGGCGCAGGGACCGCCGCCCATCACCAGGTGCTCCAGGCCCTTGCGGTCCTTCTGCCGCAGCGGAATACCGGAAAGGTGCAGCATATCCAGCACACCGGTATAGCACAGCTCATATTGCAGGGTAAACATGATGACATCGAACTCATCTAATGGGTCAAAGCTTTCCAACCCATACAGCTTCATGTTATTTTCCAGCAGCAGACTGCGCATATCCTCCGCCGGGGCAAAGACTCGTTCGCACCAGATTTCTTCCCGCTTATTAAAGGCAGAATAAAAGAGCTTCATACCCAGGTGGCTCATGCCCACCTCGTACAGATCGGGGAAGCAAAATGCCACACGGGTAGTCACTTTGCTTTTATCCTTTATAATGGTATTGATCTCGCCGCCGCAGTAACGAGCCGGCTTTTGCACCTTAGGCAGCAGTCTTTCTATCTCAGATGGAATCATAGGGACCTCCGATTATCATGTGATATGCCCTATCATACCACATTTGGCGTGCCTCTTCAACCAAAAGCCCCACCCAATACCAAAAGTCCCGCCAATGCTGCCACGCCTATCCCCCGGCGCAGCCATCTCCTTGTCCGCCCTGTCAGCTTACCGCAACAGCATTCCAGCAAAATATCTACGATCACCGTTCCATCGCTATTGCCCAGCGGCAGCAATGTGGCGACCGCCACCGCCCAGTGTACCGCTGCCGCTCGCATAGACTGCATTGTTTTTTCTGTCAGCATTATGCCGCCAAAAAGTAGGTTCACCGCCGGCCCGCTGAGATTCAACAGCAGCTCCTGCCCCAGGCTCATACGGTCTTCCGCCAGCTTTATCCGTACCCCGGTCAGTGAGATACAGATCACTCCTATCTTTTTGCCTGCTGCTGCAATGTAAATAAAATGTCCGCACTCATGCAGCAGAATCGCTAACCACAGCAGCGGCAGCAGATGCCCCGGCAGCAGCGTCCCCGCGCACAGCCCCACTGCTAACAGAAAGCTCACTGTTATCCGTACATTTCCAACCGTAAAATTCATCAACTATACAGGTTCATCGGGTCCACATAATACCCCTCAGTCAAAACGCTAAGGTGCAGGTGCGGCCCTGTTGACACGCCGGTACTGCCCACCAGTGCGATAGCATCTTCCACCGTCACCTCGTCCCCTGCTTTGCACAGTACCGCTTCGCAGTGGCAGTATATCGTTTCCAGGTTTTCGCTGTGCCGCAGCTTGACATAGTTCCCATAGCTTTGATTGCTGCCAACGGCAGTTACCACACCTGCATATACCGGATAGATTTTCGTGCCAGCGGCAGCCGCCAGGTCGATCCCGGTATGGAAATCCCAAGCCCCGCTGATGGGATGTGTCCGCTCCCCATAATCAGAGGTGATCACTGCATCCATAGGCAATGGCGAAGCCGCCGGTACCGACACTACTACCTTTCGGTAAGAAGCGTTCCGCGGAAAGATTGGCTCCTCCCCGCCCATGGCGGTTTGGCCATCCGCCCATGCAAATACCTCCGCCAGCTTGGGCGGCTGCCAGTCTTCCCACCACTGCTGCAGTTGCTGCGCGGTAATTGGTGTTGCCAAAAGACGCATCACCTCATCCTGTTTATCACCATCCTCCCGCGTTATCTCGGTATAGTACTCCCCCAGTATTTTATATTCCCGCGGCTTTACATACTGCATGGTAAATACCACTGCCAGTGCCGCAACACACAGCACTGTCTGCGCCATCAGTAAAGCCAACCCCTGCCCCTCCCGCCGGGGCGGTTCCACGCTTCTTCCTGTCATACGGGACCTTATGGCCGGTCTGCTTCGTCTGCTGTTATAGCGCATCCTGTCACCCCCTGTCCTTTTGAGTGTATGAAGGCTTTACCCCATTCATGCACTGCTGCCCATTGACTTTCCCCTATCTGTGACTATAATGATATCAATTCTTTTTAATAGGAGCGCCTATGTTCAAAATTATTATCTGTATCCTGGCCGGTTTGGGGGCGGGCCTTGGCACCGGCTTTGCCGGGATGAGCGCTGCCGCGGTCATCAGTCCCATGCTCATCACCTTTCTGCACATGGATCCTTACCTTGCCGTTGGCATTGCACTTGCCAGCGATGTCCTGGCCAGTGCCGCTTCCGCCTATACCTATGGCAAAAATAAAAACCTCGATATCAAAAACGGCGTTATCATGATGATCAGCGTCCTGTGTTTCACCTTGGTGGGCAGCTACATCGCCAGCATTGTCCCCAAAGCTACCATGGGCAGCTTTTCTACCCTGATGACTCTCTTTCTCGGCATCAAGTTTATCGTCAAGCCGGTATTGGCGCCAAAGCAGCGGTTTCAATCCGCCACCGCCCGACAAAAAGCTATTCGTTCTGTCCTCTGCGGCGCTATGGTCGGTTTCATCTGTGGCTTTGTGGGCGCCGGCGGCGGCATGATGATGCTGCTTGTACTCACCTCCGTGCTGGGTTATGAGCTGAAAACCGCCGTCGGCACCAGCGTTTTCATCATGAGTGCGACCGCCCTCACCGGGTCGGTCAGTCACTTTGCCATAGGCGGGCTGCCGGATACCGAGGCGCTGATCATCTGTGTCATCAGCACATTGGTCTTCGCGCAGGTGGCGGCGCTTTTTGCCAATAAAGCCTCTCCCATCGTACTCAATCGCGTCACCGGTTCCATTTTGGTCATTCTCGGCGTCGCTATCCTTGCCGTCAATTATTTTGGCTAAATAAAAAGGTTACGCCCCATTAGCATGGCCTTTTCAATCGCAAAAGCGGGAGGCCGGTTCATTCCGGTCTCCCGCTTTTTATTTTGGTCAGTTTTATTCGCCGGCCACCGTTACCGTAACGATACAGGTCACAGCCAAACCATTGGCCGCCCTCGCGGTAACGGTCACCGTCCCGACCGCTTTAGCCGTTACTGTCCCATCTGCCGCTACATCCACGATACTGGGGGCATCGCTGCTCCAGGTCACGGATTTATTGGTTGCGTTTTCCGGCAGCACCGTAGCGTTTAGGACACGTGTTTGCCCCACTGTCAGGCTCAGCGTTGTCGGCTCTATGGTAATGGATGTTGGCATCACTGCTTCCGCCTTCACAGTCACCGTGCATTCGGCGCTCTTTTCGCCGCACTTCGCCGTGATAACTGCCGAACCTTCTTTCAGGGCCGTTACGGTGCCATCGGCGCCCACCGTAGCCACTGCTTCATCGCTGCTGCTCCACTGGATGGTCTTCACCGTTGTTTCATCCGGTTTCACCGTCGCGGTCAGATTGCCGGTACCGTTTACCGTCAGTTCCATGGTGGTCTGATCCAAGGTCACGCTTTCCGCCAGCACCTCGGCTTTCTGTACTGTTACAGTACAGAAAGCGCTCTTTTCACCGCACTTCGCGGTAATGGTTGCGTTGCCTTCCGCCAGTGCAGTCAACTTCCCATTTTCTACTTTTACCGCTGCCGGATTACTGCTGCTCCAGGTAACGGTTTTATCCGTCACATTTTCGGGCAATACGGTCGCATTCAGCACCAGCATATCACCCACCTTCATGGTCAGCGATATCTGGTCCAACCGCACCTCCGTCACCGCTACCGGCTTTACCGTTACCTTACAGGTAGCGGTATAGCCACCGTCTGTCGTCTTCACGGTGATGGTTGCCGTCCCGGCCGCCACTGCCTTCAGGCTACCGTTCTGATCTACCGTTACCACGCCGTTATTGCTGCTGTTCCAGGTCACACTTTGGTCAGTCGCATCTTCGGGGTTCAGTTTTGCTATCAGTTGGCCGGTCGCGCCTGCCGTCAGCTCCAAAGTGGTCTTATCCAGCGTTACGCCCTTCACCGGCACTTGGCTCACCTTACCAACAGTTTCTGTTCCCGTAGCGGTATAGCCACTGTAAATGCTGTTGATATAGTTCCCAATGCCATTGGCCAGTGAGCTTGCAATCTGCGAATAGTTCTGCAGCAGCTGCACATATTCGCTCTCATTGCTCATAAAGCCGCATTCTGCCAGCACCGAGGTATACTGGGTTGTCCGGGTTACATAGTACAGGCCATACTTAGCACCGCGGTTATAGTTGCCCATGGCGTTATACAGGGCGCTATTGATATAGCTGCAGAACTGCTGGCTGAAATCATAGAAATAGTAAGCTTCGCTGCCTCGCGCCGAAGAATTGGTTGCCGAATTGCTGTGGACGCTCAGGAAGATCTGCGGCTTAAAGGCAGAAGCCTGTGCCACACGGGTCTGCAGTACCACCTTGGCGCTGCCACTGGTATCGATGAGCAGTACCGAAGCGCCCCGGTTCCGCAGAATAGCCGCCAGTTCTGTGGCGATCTGCCGATTCACATAGTCCTCATGCTTCCCAGGATAGAATCCCAAAGCACCCACATCGGTGCCGCCGTGGCCAGGGTCAATGACGATTCTGGCCCCCGCTATGCTGCTGGGTGGGTTATTGAATTGCAGCGAAAGGGTGTTGCCATTATAGCTGGCGGTATAGCCGCACATGCCATTGGTCTTGCGGAACCGCAGCGTCAGGGTATCGCCGCTCCAGGTAGCGGAAGAGAAGATCGGGTTCTTGGTCAAGCTGGAGAGATTTCCGCAGGCGGATTTGAGATAATTGAAGGTAAAGGAGATTCCTCCGTTGGAATAGCTCACCGAATAGCTGGTGGGCTGGCTCATATTCAGTGCCACCGTTGTGGTGCTGGCATTGGCGGTAATGCTCATGCCATTCACCACCACATCCTGCACCTGCTGGCTGCTGGTGGAAATATCCCCCGCATATACCCGCAAGCCGCTGGCCAGCTTGTAATAGCGATAGGTGGAACTGCCGCTGGTAAAGACGATCATATCGCCTACTGTGTAATCCAGCGCACCCTTGGGCAGCGGGTAGTAGCTGCCGTCGCTCAGGTCATCCAGCGTGCTGGTGGGGAAGGTTTCCGCCTGGCTTGCTGTTACCACAATAGGGCTGCCGCTGCCTACTTCGGTGATCTTATTGACCTTGATGGAGGCGCCCGCCTCGTTTTCATCGATTCCTTCCCAGCTGCCCTTAAAGGTGATATTCCCCAGGTTCTTCACACTGCCGCTGGCCGCGGGGGTGCGATAAGTCCCAGTATACTTCACATAGAAGGAATCCTTATCAGTGTTGTCGTCCTCGCTATTATCGCGGGTCAGTGTCACCGTTTGGCCGTTTACTACCGCCGTGATCTTGGCATCCTCATAAGCCATGGCCGTCAAGGTGATATCGGTATTACCATCTACGGTCAGGGTACCGGTGGGCGCCACGCTTTGGAAGATCTTCACATTTCGGGTGATCTTATACACCAGCGTTTTATCCTTATGTACGATGGTAAAGGTATTTAGCCCGGGTTTCAGATTATAACTCTGGGAGAAATACCCGTTTGCGTCAGTCTTGATCTCGGTTCCGTTCACCGTTACCGGGTTGGTCGGATCGGAAGCCCCGCGGAACAATACGGTGGGTTCATAGGTGGAATAGGTCAGCTTGGCCGGCACCGAGATACTCAGTTCGGTCATGATATAGTCGGTGTTTACCTCATTACGGAAGTACTTCTTCAGCAATGTCACCGAACCTGCCGGATCAGCCTTCATGCTGGCCAGCCCATAAAACACACTGCCGCCACAGCCCTTGTAGCTTTCCAGCGTAATGGCTTGCTTGGTCATTTGGTCGGATGAACCCCAGCCGGTGTAGCTACTGTTGGCCATGCGGTCCGCCGCGTGGATGGCATACATCCGCACCTCGTTTTCCGCTGCCAGTTCCGACCACCACTTCACAATCCGCTCAAATGGAATCTTGCCATCGGTCAGCGAGCCAAAGGCCTTCACGGCGATCATATCCACCAGCTTGTCCTCTATCATGGCCTTGGCATCGCAGTGGCCATCAGTCAGCATGGAGTAAGGATCCAGCGTGTTCTGTCCGGCTTCATTTTCCTTTGTGGCCGCCCACTGGGGTTCGGTCACCAGGCCAACCTGCACCCCAGGCGACTTTTTTCGCACCAAGCTGCTGGCCAGCTCCACCACCTGCCGGGAGGCCCCATCCAGATAGTCCTGATAGCTCATACCGCCGCCGCAGTTCATATAGTCCGCAAAAGCCGTATCGCTCTCCGGAAAATCATAATTTGTAAAGAACAACCCGTCCGGTGAATATTTCTCCAGGAAGGCACCCAATTCCTTTTCAATACCGTTCATCAGAGCAGTATCAAATCGGGGATAGGTTACCAGCTTTGCCCCATCATAGGTCGCCTTCAAGTCATAGAAGCAGTAGACATACAGCCCACGGCTTCTTGCCCCGGCGAAGAGATAATCCAGCGGGTCAAAGACCGCATTGGCTGTGGGCCTCGTCAGGCTCTCATACGCTGCAAAATCCTCGGTACTCGTTCCCACTAGGACAGTATTCATCCCCAAGTCTTTTGCAGCATCCAGCGCGGCATCTATCTCCTTTTTCACGCTATCAGCAGCTTCGTTTTTTTCGGTCAGGTAGTCCTCTCCCGGCAGTATTGTTACCGCACGCATCCGGTCAGGAATATTAAAGGTCACCGGTAGCTCCGGCTCCGGATCGTTCGGTTCCACATCCACCATGTTATCTGGCTGTGGGTTTTCCGGTTCGGTCTTGCCGGGGTCTTCCTGTGTCGGCCCCACCAGGTTCCCCAGCGGGTTCCAATCGGTAAGAAGAGTGACCGCCAATGCCCCGGCAATGATCACAGCAAATGCCAGGGTAAAAAGCAGCGCTTTTTTGGTATTATTCTTCCTGAATTTTGACACGGTGGCCCCTCCCGGGATAGGTTTTATAGTATCTTACTTAGAGCAGTCAATTCTGCCTGCACCTGTGCTTTTACGCCGCTGGCCGGCATAATAACCGAACTATAACTGTAAAGGCAGTAGCCTTTGTAATGACTGGCCCCTCTGGCTTCAGTCACCATACGGCTCAGCAGGTCACTGTTCTGCTGCCATTCGTACTTGCCACTGGTACCGGCATAGGTATCCTCATTGCCAATCTTGTAAGCCGCCAGACCCACATACAGATCAATGCCACTCACCTTTATCATGCCGTTAAATTCTGTCAGCACACTGCTGTATGGACAGGTGGCGTTATTGAATCCATAGTAGATCTGCGGGCAGATGTAATCCACATAGCCGGCATTGCCCAGCCAAGTAGCTACATCAGCATACAGGGTATCGTAATTCGCTTTGGTATTGCCCTGCGGACTAATGCCAAAACGCACCGACTGTTTTTCCGCCTTCACTGCGGCATAAACTTCCCGCACCATGGTATTGACATTCTGTCTTCTCCAGGCTGCCAGCGATTTTCCACCGCCGTTTGCGGCGTACAGGGCACTATCAATGCTACTGTCAGTTGCAGCATAGAAATAATCATCAAAGTGGATGGCGTCCACATCGTAGTTACGCACGATCTCCCGCACCCCATTAACGATAAGGTCAATGGCCTCCCGGGAACCGGGATTGTAGAAAATACCGCCGTTTGCGGTCTGATACACGGCATCGCTGCCGCTGTTTATGTATTTCTGGGCGGGGTTATCACTGCAGAGTGCCTTGCCGGTGCGGGCCCGCACCCGGTAGGGGTTCAGCCACGCTTCGAAAGTCAGCCCACGGTTATGTGCTTCCTCCACCATGATCTTCAGGGGATCAAACGGCAAGTTGTCCCCCTCCGTCCCGGTGATAAGATAGGAGGATGGGAAGTAATCGGAATCATACAGCGCATCTCCAAAGGGCCGCACATGCACAATCACGGTATTGCAGCCCAGGTTCTTCACATTATCATAGGCGGCACCTATATTACTGCGGAATTGCCCGGCTGTTTTCCCGGTCAGCATACCGCCCAGCTCCAGATAGCTGATCCATACCGCGCGGTATTCCCCGCTGGGAACTTTGGTATCACTTGGGGTTGTAGCATTATCACCGTTATTATTGTTATTATTCTCCTCCTGCTTTGGGTCCTCGGCAGGCGTTTGTGCATTGTCTTCGTTCTTACCCGGATTTTTACCGTCCTCTGCCTTATCAGGTTCTTCCGGCTTCTTGGTGTCCCCCGGTTTTTGTGGCAACGGATCCTGTGCGGAGGGATATTCCCCGTTTTGGCTATCGCCACTCTCATCATTTTCCTGCGGCTTCGGCAGAATCACCGTCCCCTGCTGGATATCTGATCCCGGAGTTTCATCCTGCACAGGCTCTCCCCCGCACGCAAAAAGAGAAAGAGCCAACGCCAAGGCCATCAGCACCGCCGTGATCTTTCGCATTGCTCTCTCCCCTTTCATTCTAACTTCACTCTATAATAGTGTCATATCCGGTCTATTTTGCTGCTTTTCCCCATCAGGAAATTCCTACCGCCGCTGTGCGGCTGGAATTGGTATCCTGCTCCTCGGGTTCCACTGTTTCTATTACATTCCGCAGCACCACCGGGTTGCAAAGGAAAGTTTTCCCGCCATCAGCCTGGGAAGCCAGACTACCGGAAACCCGCGGAATCTGGTCTTCCAACAGCAGTCTCAGTATCTGCGCTGCAGCCCGGCCCATCATATAACCGCCGCTGCCCTCCGCAAAAAGCACTTTCCCATCCTTATACAGGTTATATGCCGTTTCATCCGCTTCCATAACCACTCGCCACGCGCGGTAACCTTTGGAATACTCTGTGGGGTCATTATAATAAACATTTGCCTTTTCCGCATCGGCACTGTCACTGAATAGCAGCAGCTCCGCCCCAGAGTAGTAGATAGCGTCCAACGAATACTCAAGGTTATAGTTCAAATATTCCGTTACAACATCCTTAGTCAGCTTGGCTGTGCAACCGCGTTCCTCCAGCAGGCTCTGCAGTTTGGTCCATTTACCGCTTTCTTCATAGCCATACTCCGTCACCGCCGCGATGGATAGCTTATCATCATGCAGCCAGTTATCTAGGTCGTCCCGGTTCTTTTCCCAGTAGTCCGCTATGGTATCGGCCAGGCGCTCTAGCTCTGCTTCTTCACTGTCATCTGCCTTCAGTATGCTATACAACTTTGGGAAGGTCGCCAGCTGTTCAGCTGTGGCCCGACGGTTCATTAGTACCACCGGTACATCATATTCCTGCGCCAGCGCCAAAAGTTCATCCGTCACCGTATCATTCACCGGCTCCAGCATCAGTACCGTGCAGCCCTGCTCCAGTACTTTTTTGGCATAGGTCATCTGCACCTCCGCACTGCCCATACAGTCGTGGGCTGCCACATCCATCGCGGCGCCCAACTCGTTTTGTATCGCTATCCGGAAGGAATTCTTCTCCTCGTTGCTCATGTCGCTGAAGAGCATTTCCACCTTCTGCTGCGGCAGCTTGGCCACATTGCTTACACTCAGCTCGGCTTGCAGTGCCTTGGGCTGCAAATCCTCCTGCTGTGCGAAGTACCATCCCAGCAGTCCAAACATTACCAGGGCAATGGCAAGATATATAATAATATGCTTCATAGCTTCTCCTAACACAATATATGGATGTTATTATTGTAGCACATCATACCCCTTGATTCAATAACGCAAATGTGAACAATTCGACACATACCAAAAAGCGTCCCCAGCCTGTGGGGACGCTTTTTCCTTGCATTTCTGCGGTTTTTTCAGCTCTTTTCGTGCTCCAGTATCACCTTCAGCTCCTGCAGGAAGGAGTTGATATCCTTAAATTCCCTATACACGCTAGCAAAGCGCACATAGGCCACCTGGTCTATCTTTTTCAGTTTTTCCATCACCAGCTCACCGATGACCGCACTGGGCACCTCGCGATCCATACGGTTCTGCAGCTCCACCTCGATCTCGCTCACCATTGATTCCAGTTGGGCCAAGGTCACCGGGCGTTTTTCGCAGGATTTTAGAACACCGCGCAGCAGCTTATCATGGCTGAATGCTTCCCGGGAGCCATCCTTTTTAATGACCATCACCGGGGTGGTCTCCACCACCTCGTAGGAGGTGAACCGCTTGCCGCACTGCAAGCATTCCCTTCTGCGCCGGATGCGCTCCCCTTCATCGGTGGGGCGGGTATCGATCACCTTGCTCTCGGTATAACCGCAGAACGGACATTTCATGCTGGATTCCTCCTTCAACGCTCTATGGCCAGTTTTTCTCTATTGTAGCAGATTATTTCCACAGATACAAGCATTTCCCCTCCGCTAAAAGAAGCATCCCCTCCCACTTTTGCGGGAGAGGATGACTTATCGTATCACTATTTTATATCAGCCCAGCTCATGCTCTTCCAGCCACCTGCTGATGCTCTCGCCAATCTCTTTGATGCACCCTGCATGATAGGGCACCTTCAGGCCGGCACTTTCCACCAGTTCCGCAAAGGTCGCCGTGCCCGCCTTATCCACAAAGGTCATATAGCGCTTCCAGGCCTCGGCATAGTTCTCACGAGAAAGGTTCCAGAACTGGAACGCCACCGTCTGCGCCATGCAATAGTCGATATAGTACAGCGGTACCTCGTAGATATGCAGCTGGCGCTGCCAGCCACCGCCGCGGGAGTAGAAAGGCAGGTTATCGAAGTCGATCCAAGGACGATACTTCTTCTCCAGGGAGAGCCACAGCTCATTGCGCTGCTCGGGGGTCATCTCCGGGTTCTCATACACCTTGTGCTGGAATTCATCTACCATGCAGCCATAAGGAATAAAGACCAGGGCGTCCTCGCAGTGGCCCAGCTCGTACTTATCGGTCTGCTTGCCGAAGAAGAGGTGATGCCAGGGGGCGGTGAGGAATTCCATCGACATGGAATGACACTCGCAAGCCTCAATGGTCGGGGAATGCAGCAGTGAGGGCAGTTCCTGCTTGAAAGCCCGATAAGCTTCAAAGGCATGGCCGGCTTCGTGGGTCAGTACATCCACATCACCGGCGGTAGCATTAAAGTTGCTGAAGATGAACGGGGATTTATAATCGGCAATCTCGGTGCAGTAGCCACCAGGGGCCTTGCCATCGCGGGAAAGCACATCAAACAGCTCGTTCTCAAACATAAAGTCAATGAACTCCGCCGTTTCGGGAGAAAGTTCCTGGTACATCTTCTTGCCGGCCGCCAAAATTTCATCCGGGGTACCCTCTGGTACGGCGTTGCCATCCGCAAAGCTGATTGGCTCATCGTAAAACGCCAGCTTTTCCACACCAATACGGCGGCGCTGGGCTTCCTTCACCTTTGCCACGATAGGCACCATGTCCTCCGCGATCTGATCGCGGAACGCCGCCACATCCTTGGCGGTGTAGCAGTTGCGGCCCATGCGGTCATACCCCAGCGGAATATAATTGGGCAGCCCCATCTTCTTGGCCTGGGCATCGCGCACCTTCACCAGCTTATCATACAGGGTATCCAGCTCCTCCCGGTGGCTGTCAAAGAACTTGGCATCCGCCTCATAAGCCGCTTTACGGACTGCCCGGTCTGGATCCTGCTTATAGGGTCCAAGGAGCGGCAGCGGCATGATCTTACCATCAAATTCTACAGTCGCTGAGGCATACAGGTTCTGATACTCTGAGACAAGCTTGTTTTCCTCCTGCATCAGCTCCACGATAGCGGGGGAAAAGCTGCGGGCAGCGATCTCAAGATTTTTGAACATCAGGGCACCGTAGTGCCGCTCCAGCTCCGCCCGGTAGGGGGATTCGAGCAGCGCCGTATTGACCCGGTGGGTCAGCTCCTGCAGCTTGGGGCCGATCTCATCCATGTAATCATTTTCGGCATTGTAGAACTCATCCTTGGTATTGATGGTATGACGGATGTAGGCGATCTGCTGCATGGTTCCGGCCGTCTGCATCTTCTTTTCATAGGCGTCATAGGCTGCTATCTGCCCAGCCGCATTGGGAGCGGCTTTCATGGCTTCCAGCGTCTGGGTAGTTGCAGCGGCCAGCGCTTCCATATCTGGGCGGCTGTACGGCATCTCACTAAACTTCATATCGGCACTTCCTTTCGGTATTTTATATAAAGGACTACTCCCCTATTATTCCACACTCCCGCCCTCTTTGCAAGTCCTTTTCCTTTGCTTAAGAACAAATGTTTCACGTGAAACATTTTCCCAGGAAAAGAAACCACACCCGCATAGGTATTGACCCAAGGGGTGTGCGTTTTTTCTCTGTGATCTACGGCTTAATCCATTATAGATTTGGCCAAAAGGTAGTTTTGCTGAATACTCTCCAGCTGGATGCGGGAGGAATAGCCATCCGTCCGCCGGTCTATCTCGCCATTGGCGGCCGGGTGATAATAGCGGCCCTCGGCCTCCGCCTGTTTGCCTGCTTTTATAGCATCCACCAGGATGCTTCGATCCTGCACCCGCTCCTTTTCCGGGATGGGATTCAGGAGCAGAAGACCTCCATTTGCAGTGAGGCGGCGAACGGCGGCCTCGTTATTGCAGGAAGAAAGCGGAAGCTCCAAGGCCACCGGCTCCCCACAAAAGAGGTACCCGGTGCAGGGTTCCCCAGCCGTGTGGACACCGTGCCGCCGCAGCCAATCCAGTGTAGCCGGACGATCCAGCATATCCTTTGGCGAGGTGGAGATGAGCGCCACAGGAATATTCATCAGGGCAGGCAAATCCGGGCAGAGCTCCTCCCCGCGCAGGTCGCCAATACCGCCCATGCCGCAGGTAATGGCCATAGGAATATCCAGCTTACGGCACGCAGCCATAGTACCGCTTGCGGTCAAAGCACCGCTGGCACCGGTTTGCAGGGCCTCCTCCAGGTGATCACAATCAATACGGATGAGTTCTTCGGACCGTTCCCGGAAAGGCAAGTACTCCCCGATGGGGCCAAGCTTCAGCTTGCCCCCATCTACCCAAGCTAATATGGCATCGGGACAATGCCAGCTTTGAGCCAATTCTTCATTAGCAATCGAGCGCAAGCCGTGGGTCAAAAGAGCTGTTTCTATCAGGCAATTCATGTTCTCATCTCCTGTATCAATAGAATGAAAATCCTGCATGGAGCCAAACATTACAGCAGAGAATAACGGCAAGGCACTTCGGCACCGCCAGCGTTGATTTTCTCCGCCGTAAAGTGGTACTGCCCACCCCTCCATAGCAGAGGAGCAGGCAGCCCCATAGGGCAATTCACCCTGTTATTTTATACCGCTTATGCCCAGTTGTCCAGCTCAGCCACATTCTCCTTGGTAACCAGGGTCAGGGGCAAATAGATGGGCTCGGCATACTCCTTGCCCTGCGCGATAGCGACAGCGAGCTTCAGAGCAGCTTCGGTGTACTTTACGCTGGAATAGGACATAGTACCGGTCATGGTGCCGGCCTTTAGGGCCTCGCGGGCATCGGCGGTAAAGTCTACACCGTAAACCAGCACATCGGTACGGCCTTCGGCGGCCAGGGCTTCCACAGCGGCCAGGGCCATTACATCATTGCAAGCAAAGATGCCCTTCAGATCGGGATGGGCGGTGAGGATATCCTTGGTGGTATCATAGGCCTTGGTAGCATCCCAATCGCAGGGAATGGAGGCAACCAGTTCGATATTCTCGGTAGCTTCAAACACTGCGGTAGCACCTGCAGTGCGTCCCTCGGACTGGCCTGCACCGGCAAGACCCTGCAGAATGGCAACTTCGCCGCCCTCCGGCAGACGGGAGATCATATCATTGGCAACGATCTTACCTTGATCGCTGAACTGAACGGTAATCTTGCCATCCAGGTGACCACCGGCCTCTGCAAGAGCAGCGGTATCCACGCCAGGACCCAGATTGATGACTTTAATACCCTTCTCATTGCACTTTACAATGCCGGGGATCAGATTGGTGCCATCAATGGGAGAAACAATGATAACATCATAATCCATATCGGCCATGGTCATCAAAACATCCAGCTGACTCTGAGTATCACCCTCGGTGGTGCCGGTCTGAACATCGATCTGAACGCCAAGCTTCTCAGCAGCGGCTTCGTAGCAAACCTTCATATTGGCCCAGAACTGATTGGTGAGGGAGATGATGACAGCACCAATCTTCTCGCCATTGGGGGCAGGGGTCTCACCTAGCTGCTCCGCCATTGATGCATCAAATGCAGCGTAGAGCTCATCAACCACCGCGGTATCCACCGTGGGTTCGGGAGTGGGATCGGGCTCCGGAGTAGGCTGAGGGTCATTGCCGCAGGCCACCATGGCCAGCAGCATCATGGCTGCCAAAAGCAGCACAACGAACTTCTTCATTTTTCTTTTTCCTCCATTTTGTTTTATTTATCTACAAGGGGATTGCCCCTTATAAAACAGCTTAATGCAGCCTGCGGCGGCGTTCTCTTATTTCCGCCGTGACAACCGCGCACAGCAGAATGGCGCCGGTGATGAACTGCTGATAGTAGGACGATACGCTCATCAATGTAAGTCCATTGCGGATAGTCCCCAGCAGCAACACCGCAACCGCCGTACCGGCCAGGGCAGCACTGCCGCCGTGAAGCGGCGTTCCGCCTAGAATGACCGCTGTGATGGCATCCATCTCCATATTAAGGCCAGCATTGGGCTCGGCGGAATTAAGACGGGCAGAGATAATGATTCCGGCCAGGGCAGCCAGGAAGCCCATCACAGCAAAGGTACTAATCCGCCAGGCGCCGGTGCGCACCCCGCAGCGCCGCAGCGCCACTGGGTTGCCGCCCAGCGTGGTAATGTAGTGACCCCAGCGCATCTTATAAAGGAGCGGGATGGAAAGGAGCAGCACCAGCAGGGCCATGTATACGCCACTTTCCACCTGGAAGATATCCCCGCCGCCAAAAACGCGGTAGGCAGCGGGCAGCTTACTGACCGGGGTGCCGCGGGTAACGATGAGGGCCAAGCCCCGGTACAAAAACGAAGTGCCCAGTGTGATGATAAACGCATTGATACCGGTAAAATGGATAAGCGCGCCATTTATAAGTCCCATAAGAATCCCAGAAAGCAAACCGACGAGGATAGCCAGCCAAACCGGGATATTCTGCTTCATACAGAGGGCTGTAAAGATAGCGGATAGAGACAGAATGGAACCAACCGAAAGATCGATACCGCCGGAAGCGATAACGAAGGTCATGCCGATGGCAAGCAATAGCTTAAAGGAATTGGCTTCCAGAATATTGATAAGATTCCTGCCGGTAAAGAAGATGCCGGTGCGCAGGCTGAGGAACAATCCCAGCAACAGGCAGAAGCCAATAAGCATCCATAGGGTAGCGTGGCGGCGGAAAAATCGCTTCATTCGGCCACCCCCTGTTCTCGCTCCAGGATAAGATGGTGCAGTTCCTCCGGAGAGGAATTCTTCGCCATAATATCGGCAATACAGCGACCGGCTCGCATAACAAAAATACGGTCCGCGACATCAAATACCTGGTAGATATCGTGGCTGACAATAAGGAGGGTATGGTCCTCCTGCCGCAGGCGGCGCAGCAGCTGCATGGTCTGGTGGGATTCCCGGATGCCCATAGCGGCGGTGGGTTCATCCAGTAGAAGCAGACGGCCGGGCTGCAGCATGGCACGGGCAATGGCAATACCCTGGCGTTGGCCGCCGGAAAGCACTCGGACCGGCTGGGTGAGGTCTGGGATCGTGATCTCCAGGCGCTTCAGCAGTTCGGCGGCTTCCCGCTCCATACGGCAGCGGTCCAGGAAAGGGCCGTGCATCCGTTCGTGGCCAAGAAAGATATTCTCATAACTATTTTTCCAATCGTCCAGGGAAAGGTCTTGATAGACGGTGCGAATGCCCATCTGCAAGGCCTGTGCAATGGTGAGGTGAGTGTGCTCCCTGCCCTCCACCGTGATGGTGCCTGCATCCGGTGCGAGATTGCCGGAAAGGAGCTTGATAAGGGTGGATTTGCCGGAGCCATTATCCCCGACGATAGCGGTGACGAGGCCCTGCTGCACGGAAAGGGAAACATCACATAGGGCAGAGATGGGGCCGAATGATTTGCTTATTCCGTTTACAGATATAATATCGTTCACCACTGCCGCACCTCCTGCCTCAAAAAATCGAAATTAGATATATCGTAGCATTATAATCGTTATGCGTCAAGAAGATAAACGAATCTTTCGCACATCATGACCGCCGTTCCGTTATGCCGAATACCAAGTCAAAAAAGCGTAAAGGAAAGGCCACGGCATTTGCCGCAGCCCAGTCTTGTTATTATTCCGCTGTGAGAGCATATTTTTGACGGTAGGAACTATATTCGCGGTCGAAAATCTCCCCGCTGCCGCGGATGCTTTGCAAAACCTCGTGACGATGGAGGTTGTGGTCAGCACCCTCTATCATACAGCAGGCAATATTGGAGCAATGGTCGCTGACGCGTTCGAGATTGGTGAGGAGATCCGACCAGATAAAGCCGGCTTCAATGCCGCAGCTGCCCTGCTGCATCCGCCGGATATGGCGAGTACGCATTTCCTCCTTGAGATCATCAATAACCTGCTCCAGCGGCTCCACCTGGCGGGCAGCCTGCACATCGCCTGATACAAAGGAATCATAAGCCAGAGCGGTAACTTCACGAACAGCGCCTGCCATGGTGGAATATTCCTGCAGAGCGGCTGCAGAAAAAGCGATACCTTTTTGCTGCATTTCCTCTGCCGATTCCAAAATGTTTACACTGTGGTCGGCAATGCGTTCAAAATCGCCAATGATCCGCAGATATTCTGCTGCAAGGGCACTGTCGCTCTCCCCTATCTTGCGGGCGCTGAGTTTGACCAGGTAACTGCCGATGATATCCTCGTAATGGTCAGTCTTGGCTTCATCCTCACGGATATGTTCGGCGGTTTTTTGATTATAGGCGGTGATGGCGTTCAAGCTTTCCCGCAGCGATTCCATCGAATAGCTGGCCATATCGGCAATGAGCGTACGGCAGCGCTCCAGTGCAAGAGCCGGAGTAGCCAGCAGGCGCTCGTCCAGTTCGGCCTCCCGCTGGGGCTGTTTGCCTTCCGGTACCAGCCGAAGAACCAGTTTTTCCAACAGACCACCCATTGGCAAGAGGACCGCAGTGCAAAGAATATTAAATATGGAATGGGCTACTGCGATGCCCCACTCGCTAGCAGCCTGCCCCAGCAAAACCGGAGCTGCCACGGCACGAACGACATAAAACAAGACGATACCAACCGTTGCACCGATGACATTGAAGTTGAGGTGGACCAGTGCTGCCCGGCGGGCATTTTTATTGGTGCCAATGGAAGAAAGCAGCGCTGTAACACAGGTGCCGATATTCTGTCCCATAATGATAGGGATAGCGGCACCATAGGTGACCTGCCCCGTGCTGGCCAGCGCCTGAAGGATACCCACCGATGCCGAGCTGGACTGGATAATGCCAGTGAGCACCGCGCCGACCAAAACACCCAAAATAGGATTGGAAAACATGAGGAAAATTTCACGGAACTGCGGAACATTTCTTAGGCTGGAAACCGCAGAGGACATGGCCTCCATGCCAAACATGAGTGTGGCAAAGCCAAGGAGAATCATTCCGGTATCTTTCTTTTTATCTGCCTTGCAGAACATATACAAAATGATACCGACGAGCGCCAATATTGGCGTAAAGGTGGAGGGCTTAAACATTTGCACCAAAAGGCTGCTTCCCTCGATACCGGAGAGGCTGAGGATCCAGGCCGTAACGGTGGTACCGATATTGGCGCCCATGATAACACCGATGGACTGGCGCAGCGTCATCAAACCGGAATTGACGAAACCGACAACCATAACCGTAGTGGCCGAGGAGCTTTGAATAACGGCGGTAACACCAAGGCCGGCCAGCAGACCCATCAAGCGGTTTTGGGTCATCTTTTCCAGCAACGAGCGCAGGCCACTGCCCGCCCGGCGCTCCAGGGCCTGGCCCATCAGATTCATGCCGAAGAGGAACAGACAAAGACCGCCAATGAGGTTCAATGCATTAAAAATAGTCATTATATTATTCCTTTCCCTTACTCTCCTTTTTAACTAAGATAAGAATAGTAAAGAAAGGTCAAAACCATTATCAAGACTTTGTAAAATCCATGTAAAGTGCCGGTAAAAGTGAAGAGCCGCGCTATGGCGGCTCTTTTTTATGGGCAAGTATTGAATCACATAAGCTGTTGCTCATTGATCATGAGCTTAAACTGGAGGCCAAGCGTTTCGGCAGCCTTGCGGCACAGCAGCATACGCTGCATGAAGATCTCGAAGTAATCCATGACTGAACTGAAATGAGTATCGACCGTCAATTTGAGCTTGATGAGGGTGTGGGCCTCATTGATCTTCAGCTCTGCCTTTGTGACCGAGTAATTGACGCGATCGTGAATATCAAAGGTAGAGGGATCGGTATTATGCACACGGTTTCGGCGCACATCGCTCTTATCGGCCAGGATAAGGGCCGCCGCTACCGGACTGACCGGCACGCCGGTGCCTTCATCATGGTTACCGATGGCGGAAACGATAATGGCGATCTCCTCCGGGTCAAACTTGAGATGATCCAAAATACGGAACGCCATAATAGCGCCGCTTTGGCTATGGTCGACCCGGTTGATAAGATTGCCGATATCATGCAGATAACCGGCAATCTTGGCCAGTTCCACAGTGCGTTCCGGATAGCCAAGTGTTTGCAGAATATAACCGGCTTTTTCGGCCACCAGTGTCACATGGGCAAAGCTATGCTCGGTAAAGCCCAGTGTGGCCAGGGCGGCATCCGCCTGGCGGATGTAGGTATTGACGGCTTCATTCTGGCGGATCTCTTCGTAGGTCAAACAATCACTCTTCTTTCATTTCTTTTTGGGGAATATTACAGTAAAGGTGCTTCCCTTGCCGGGCGTGCTATCCACAACGATTACAGCATGATGGATGAGCGCGGCATGCTTGACGATGGAGAGTCCCAGTCCGGTACCGCCCACTTCCTTGGAGCGGCTTTTATCTACCCGGTAAAAACGCTCAAAGATGCGATCACGGCTTTCCTCCGGGATGCCGATACCTGTATCGGAAACAATAACACGGTCATCATCGGGGTAGCTCATCACCTGAACCTTGACACTACCGCCTGGATGATTGTACTTGATGGCGTTATCGCAGAGATTAAAGATCATACTGTAAAGCACCGGCGGGATACCATCCACGAAGGCAGATTCTCCCCGTAAAGTAAGATCCACATGGGCTTCTGCCGCCGCAGCTTGAATACTGTCGACGGCATTTTCCGCAATACGGTAAAGATCTACCTGTTGGCGCTGCATTCCGGCCGCGCCGCCATCCAGCTTGGTAAGGTTGATGATATCCTCCACCAAAGCGGTCAATCGCAGGGACTCCTGCCGGATCTTATGGGCAAAGGGCTTGATATCCTGTTGCTGCACCATACCGTTTTCCATCAGTTCAGCATAGCCGGAAATTGCATGCAATGGGGTCTTGAGCTCGTGGGAAACATTCGCGGTGAACTCATGACGGATCTGCGAGCTTTTTTCCAGCTTATCCTGATCTTGGCGGATCTGTGCCTGCTGGAGTGCCATACGCCGCAACAGAGGCTCAATCTCGGCGTATTCCTCCCGGCCGACATATTGACTGGGTTCGTCCAAGTTCAAAGAGTTGATGGGTTCCACAATAGTACGGGAAAGGCGGGACGCCAAGAGGAAGGACAGCACCAGTGCCAGCAGTAGGATGACACAGATAGGCTGAGCAAACCCGACCAACAGCACCCATACCGAATGCTGTGCCGCAGATAGACGAATAATGGTGTCATCTGGGAGCAGACGGGCGCAGTACAAATTACGACTGGCCAGCGTATCGGAATATCGAGAACTTTCGCCGGTACCATTTTGCAGTGCCTGCTGAACCTCCGCACGCATCAGGTGATTTTCCATACTGCTGGCATCACTTTGGTTATCGTAGAGGACGGTGCCATCAGCGTCGATCCATGTAATGCGGTAATCTTCTGCAGTAAGTCCGTCAAAGAATTCTTTTCCATCAAGGGTGACGCCTTGTGCTACGACTTCGGCTCCCATACGAAGCTGCTTTTGCTGGACACCGGTAAAATAGCTATACAACACCCCCATGATGAGCACCAGCGAGAGAACAAGCACTATAAGGGCTGCCAGCCAGATGGAACGAAAGATTTTTTTACTCATGGGCGGCCTCCAGCTTATAACCAACACCACGCACCGTTTGCAGGATATCCCCTGCTGCGCCCAGCTTGGTACGCAGGGTACCAATGTGGACATCGACCGTGCGGGTCTCGCCGTAATAATCGGTGCCCCAAACGGCGGAGAGCAGCCGGTCACGGCTGAACACCTGACCAGGGTTTTCCAAAAGCAGCCGCAGCAGATCGTACTCCTTGAGCGTGAGGGTAACCGGCGTACCGTTTACCTCTACCACATGGCGGCCTTCATCCATGAGAATGCTGCCCTGCCGCAAAACGGCTGGAGCGGACTTGGGGCCGGCTCGGCGCAGCACTGCCCGAATGCGGGAGACCATTTCCATCATACCAAACGGTTTGGTGAGATAATCATCCGCGCCTAGATCCAATCCGATAACACGGTCATATTCCGTACCCTTGGCGGTGGCCATTATGACAGGAATATCAGCGGTGACGGGTGTCGCCCGCAGCTTTTTCAGGATGGAGATGCCATCCTCGCCGGGCAGCATAATATCCAGTATAACTAGCTCCGGGGTTTCCCGATGCATGGCCTGCCAAAATTCCTCACCATCAGCGCAGCCAACGGCGGAAAAACCCGCTGCACGCAGGGCATATACCATCAGATCACGAATGCTGCTATCATCTTCTACACAATAGATCATGGTGTTTCCCCCTATCCGTTCCATTTTATTGTATCATACTTCCGCAATGTATGGAACAACAACTTTACAATGTAAATTGGCAGGCATTATTATTAGATTGCAGGGTCATCCAAGACCCTTGCAGTCTAATTTTTTTATGCCGTGAGGAGGTGAAACAAATGGCAACCTACGCCTACCGTTCTATTTCAGAGCGCCAGAAAATTCAGAGCCTTTGGGAAAGCGGTGCCTCTGTCAAAGAGATTGCACAGGACTTTGACTTGTCCGTGTCTGCAATTTACACAGAGCTCAAGCGTGGATATGACGGCACACGGCTCCCCGATATGCGCCGCCGCTATGATGCGGAATTGGCACAGCTCACTGTCCAAAAATCTATTGAACGGAGGGGCCGCAAAGCTGCCGAGGCATAACCGCCCACATTGATACAACCAAAGGAGGACAACCCTATGAAAGCAAATGCAAACCCTATTGTGCTGAAAAGCAACCGTACTTCTGACGAGTGCATCGGTACCGTCAGATTGACCCCGGAGGCGGAAAAAGTCATCCGCCGCCTGCGCGCCAAGACTGCACTGCCTATTAGGCAAATTGTGAGTGAAATCATTGTGCAGGCAGAAAATCTCATTGACATTGAGGATGCCAACGAGGAAAGAGAGGAGGACTAAACCGTGAAAATGTTATCCGATTTTCAAGCAGGTGCAACCGTAAAGTACCACGGTGAGCCCTGCATCGTGCTGGAGCACCGCAAGGACGGCACCCTGCTCATGGTGCTTGAGCAGATTGAGCACACTTTTGGCTCTGACAACGATTTTGCCAAGAGTGACCTGCGTGAACACCTCAACGGTGCCTACATGGACACGCTCACCCAGGGCAACCATGGTGAGATTTTGAAACGCGCCATTGACCTCACCGCAGTCAACGGTAGCAAGCAGTATGGCATTGACACCTGCTGCATTGCGCCACTTACATTTGATGAGTACCGCAAGTACCATGACATCATCCCCAAGCCGGAAAAATGGGAATGGTCTGTTACCCCTTGGAGCACCCCCTGCGTGGATGGAGATGAAACCTGGGTCATGGGCTTGGACACCAATGGCAGTGTCGGCAACAACGGCTGCAGCAATACCTACGGGTCCCGTCCCGCTTTCCTCCTCCCCTCTAATTATGTTGTGGAGCCGGAAAATGCCCTTGCATCCTACACCACAAGAGAGCTGGTTGAGGAACTTTTCAGCAGAGCCGACAAGTAAGAGGTGGCTGACATGACCACACATGAGATAGAGGCCCGGCGTTATTCACGCAGATGCCGCCGTGCCCGTAAAATCAGACGGCAGCGCCGTGTTGCCCTCATCACCATTGTGTGCTGCGTTGTGTTCGTCTGGCTATGCACCTGCAAGGAGGACAAGCCAACCATCCCAACCGTTGCGGCAGAAACACCGATGCCAACAGTCACGACGGTTGCGGAGCCTACGCCCGTGACCGCTGCGCCGCCTGTCAGCCGCACCCGTGATGACATCGTAAGTGAGGGACGGCTCCTAAGCTATGACCTCCAAGAAACCATGCAGGACTGCTGTGAGGAGTATGGCGTGCCGTATGCCCTAGCACTCGCCATTGCAGAGGTGGAAACCCACTTTGACCCGGATGCCGTCAGCGGCACCGGTGACTATGGCCTCATGCAGATTAACTCCATCAACCATGAATGGCTCTCTGAAATAGGTTTTGATGTTATGACCTATGATGGAAACATTGAGGCGGGTATCTACATTATTTCTCAGCACTTGAATAAATACGGAAAGCCGGAGTTGGCTTTGATGGCATACAACTCCGGCCCCACGGGAGCACAGAAACTTTGGGATGCTGGAACATTCCAAACCGACTACTCCCGCAAAGTGATGGCAGCTTTTGAACACTGGACAAGCGTATTGGAGGGATAAAGATGCCTTACTACTGGACATGCCCAAAATGCGGCGCAAACCTTGACCCCGGTGAGCGCTGCGATTGTGAAACAACAACTACCACTAAGGAGGATTATAACGATGATGGAAATGAAAATCAAGATTGATGTGCCGGAATTGGTTGCCGCAGTTGAAAAACTTGCCGCAGCCATCGACAAAACCGCACTCAATATCACCGTGCCGAATGAGGGCACGCTCAACTTTAACACACCGGCCGGCAACGCTCCCGTTGCTCCCGCACCTGTGCAGACGGCCCCCACTCCTGCACCCGTTGCCGCCCCTGCACCCGCGCCCACGCCTGCCGCACCGCCTGTGACACCTATGCCCACCGCTGCGGCTCCCGCACCCGCTGTGCCGGTAACCGCTCCGACCTACACCCTTGACCAGATTGCAAAAGCAGGTGCAAACCTTGTGGATGCAGGCAAGATGGAGCAGTTGCTTGCCCTGCTCACCAAGTACGGCGTGCAGGCTGTCACCCAGCTCACCCCCGACCAGTACGGCGCCTTTGCCACGGAACTGCGTGCCCTTGGCGCCCAGATTTAAGGAGGTGCTCTGATGCCTCCAGAAAAACACGCATTGCTGTCCGCATCATCGGCAGCACGATGGCTCAACTGCACAGCGGCTCCCCGTTTTGAGGAGGGTCTGCCGGAAAGCACAAGTGAATATGCAGAGGAGGGCCGCTTGGCTCACGCCATTGCGGAACTCAAGACCCTCAAGAAATTCACTTTGATGACCTCCCGCACCTACACCACCCGCCTCAACAAACTCAAGAAAGAGCCGCTTTATAACCCGGAAATGGACAAGACCACAGACCTATACATGGAACACCTCACGGAGCAGGCAATGCTCTATGACAGTGCGCCGACCGTTGCCGCAGAGGTCAAGGTTGATTTTAACGACTATGTGCCGGAGGGCTTTGGCACCTGCGACAATGTGATGATTGGTGGGGACACCCTCAGCATCACGGACTATAAGCACGGCAAAGGCGTACCTGTGTCCGCTGTGGGCAATCCGCAAATGCGGCTTTACGCCTTGGGTGCTCTCAAGCGTTATGCCCCCATCTTTGGGGACGCCATCAAAAAGATACGCATGAGCATTGACCAGCCGCGCCTTGACAGCTACACCACCGACATCATCACCGTGGAGGAACTGAAAGCATGGGGCGAAAGCATCAAGCCGATTGCACAAAAGGCTTTCTCCGGTCTGGGTGAGTTTGTTCCCGGCGAACACTGCCGCTTTTGCCGTGGCAAGGCGCAATGCCGTGCCCGTGCCAACATCAACACTGCTCTTGAGGATTTCAAGGACTGTGTGCCTGCCTCCAGCGTTCCGGCTGACAGTCTGGTGCCGCAGGAGTTTTCTCACATCGGACCGCACGGCAATGAAGTCCACCCGCTCCTGTCTGATGCTGAGATTGGTGACCTGCTTATCCGTGGGCAGCAGCTTGTCCAATGGTACAAGGACCTTGAGGAATACGCCCTCAAGACCCTGCTTGACGGCAAGCCGATTACCGGGTGGAAACTTGTGGCGGGACGGAGCAACCGTGCCTTTACGGACCAAGATGCCGCCATCAAAGCTGTCATTGCCGCCGGATATGATGAGGCGCTTGTCTATGACCGCAAGCCTAAAACCCTCTCCGAACTGGAGAAACTGATGGGCAAGGCTGAATTTGCTGAGAAAATCGGCAGCTTTGTGGTCAAACCTTTGGGCAAACCTACCCTTGCGCTTGCGACAGACAAGAGGGAAACCTACTCACCTGCCGCCTCCGACTTTGCCGGGGTGGTGAGCGAACAATGAAACCTCTACTACCGAAACTTGCTCTTTTTGCCCTTATGTATGCTTTTATACTCACCATTCTCACCCTTTGTTGGGTAGGCGCTGAGTATGTGTTTGAGGGCGCCGTCCACAGCAGCAAAGTTGACGGTTGGATTGCCTGCTTGCTTTCCTACTATATGACAAAAGAACTTTTCCACTTGGATAGAAAGATGGGAGGCAAGCGATGACCCACGCAACCATCCGCTTTCAGTATGACACCGCCCGTTTTGAGCTTTATCTGGACAAGCTCACGGGGCTACCTGCTCCGAATATCCGCAAGCTGTTCAAGCTGATGCTTTCAGAACCGTGGAACAACCAGACAGCCATTGATGCTGTGGAGGCTTTTCTCCCACACATCGTTGAGGAAAGCAAAGAGGCGTGGAGGCAGACATCCGTTGATTTTCAAAACGGTTGGCGGCTTGTGCCGAACAAGCAGAGCAAAAAGGGCCGTGCCATCATGGCCCAAAACAACAGGCTCCATAAAGCCGTAAAGAGCGCCAAAGGCATCCACCAACATTGGGTGCGGATTTACGGCTATTGGAATGATACAAAACAAAAAATGAATTTTAAGTGAAAAGGAGATTAGTGACTATGTATCAGAATGACCCTATGAAAGTTTTAACCGGTGAGGTACGCCTCTCCTATGCCAACTTGACCACCCCCAGAGCCGCCCAGCAGGGCGGTGAGCCAAAATACTCCGTGACCCTGCTCATCCCCAAGACCGATGTGGCAACCAAAGCGGACATTGATGCCGCTATCAACGCCGCCGCAAACGAGGCATTGACCAAGGTGTGGAACGGCGCACGCCCTCCTCAGCTTGCTACCCCCGTGTGGGACGGTGACGGCGTGAGAAAGTCCGGCGTGCCCTTTGGCGATGAGTGCAAGGGGCATTGGGTGATTACCGCCTCCACCAAGAACAAGCCGCAGGTTGTTGGCATTGACAACATCAACTGTGAGCTTTCCCCCGCTGACATTTACAGCGGCATGTATGCCCGTGTCACAGTCCGTTTCTTTGGTTACTCCAACAGCGGCAACAAGGGCGTTGGCTGCGGTCTTGGCAATGTTCTCAAGACCCGTGACGGTGAGCCGCTGAGTGGGCAGTCCTCCGCCGCATCCGACTTTGCAGGCATCGGCGCATCCCCTGCGGCTGCTCCCGCTTATGGAGCGCCCACGCCCGTTGCCTACGGTGTTGCGCCTGCGGCTGCTCCTCAGCCGCCTATGAACACCGCACCTTGGAACAACGGAAACGGTATCAACCCCATCACAGGACAGCCCATGTAAAAGGAGGAGTAACCGATGAACACCAGATTTGATGGCCGGCTTTGGATTGGAGCCCTTGGCGTGACTTTCAAAGTCAAAGAAATGGAAACCAGACACCTGCTCAATACGGTCAAGATGCTTTTGCAAAAACCTGCCCGTGTGCAGACCATGCTTGTGGCCGACATTGAAAGTGCCACTTTTGCGGAGCCCCAAGCTTGGACCTCCAACCGCCGTGAGGACATCCGCAAGGTGTCCGTCCACAACATCACCAGTCTCTCCGCTGAGGAACTGGTGGAGTATGTCAAGGGCACCACGCTTTTTAACACCATGCTGGCGGAGCTGGATGCCCGTGGCGTGAACACGGAGAACATCATGCAGCTCTACACCAAGGATGAGGCTTTCCGCAACTAAGAAAGGAGGACATCATGCACCATCTCAGTATAGACCTTGAAACTTATTCCAGCGTACCGATTGCCAAAGCCGGTGCTCAAAAGTATATCTCCAGTCCCGACTTTGAAATCCTGCTGTTTGCTTATAGCCTGGATGGTGCCCCTGTCGAAATCGTTGACTTGGCCACGGGGGAACAACTACCCCCGTGGCTTGTCAATTCTCTCACCAGCCCGGAGTACATCAAGCACGCATACAACGCCCCCTTTGAATGGGGGTGCCTCTCAAAGTTTGTTGGTTATCTGCCGCCGGAGCAGTGGCGCTGCACCATGTTCCACGGCCTCTACTGCGGCTATACGGCGGGCTTGGATGCCACGGGACGGGCGTTAGGACTTGAGGAGGATAAGCGCAAGCTGAATACCGGCAAGGCACTCATCCGCTATTTCTGCGTACCATGCGCCCCTACTAAAGCCAACGGTGGGCGTACCCGCAACTATCCACAGCATGACCCGGCAAAGTGGCAGTTGTTCAAAGAATACTGCCGCCAGGATGTTGTGACGGAAATGGAAATTGAGCGGAGGCTTTCCGCTTTTCCCGTGCCGGACTTTGTGCAGAAACAGTGGGAAACCGACCTCATCATCAACGCCCGTGGCGTTGCGGTGGATATGGATTTTGTCAGCGGCGCTCTTTATCTTGGCAGTACCGTCCGCAAGAACTTGATGCAGGAGGCAACCGACCTCTCCAAATTGGACAACCCCAACAGCGTTGGACAGCTTACACAGTGGTTGCAGGAGGAAATGGGCGAGGAACTCACTGACCTCCGCAAAGATACCGTTTCACGCCTCTTGAATAAAGACGGCAACAGTCCGCAGGTGCAAAGGATGCTGGAGATACGCCAGGAATTAGGCAAGACCAGCACCAAAAAATATGATGCCATTGAGGCTGCTGTCTGCCCGGATGGCCGTGTCCGTGGACTGCTCCAATTTTACGGAGCCAACCGCACCGGTAGATGGGCAGGCAGACTGGTGCAGGTGCAAAACCTGCCCCGCACTTATTTAGAGCCGCTGCCCCTTGCCCGTGACCTTGTGCGAAAGCATAACCTTGACGGCTTGCGGTGCATCTACGGCTCCGTGCCGGACAGCCTCAGCCAGCTCATCCGCACAGCTTTTGTTGCGCCAGAGGGGCATGTGCTGATTGATGCGGACTTTTCCGCTATTGAGGCCCGTGTCATCTCCTGGCTTGCGGGTGAACAATGGCGGCTTGAGGTGTTCCGCACCCATGGCAAAATTTATGAGGCATCCGCATCCCAGATGTTTGGCGTGCCCATTGACCTCATCAAGAAAGGCAACCCGGAGTATGCTCTCCGGCAGAAAGGCAAGGTTGCAGAGTTGGCGCTTGGCTACCAAGGCAGCACAGGGGCGCTCATCAATATGGGTGCTTTGGATATGGGCATCCCGGAGGAGGACTTGCCCGACATCGTGAGCCGCTGGCGTGAGGCAAACAAGCGCATCCGTGACCTCTGGTATGCAATGGACAACGCCGCCGTCCAGGTTATCACACAGGGCGGCTCCATAGGCATCAACGGCTTAATTATCACCCGTGAATTTGATTATAACCAGGGCACCGACTGCATGACCATCACACTGCCGTCTGGGCGCAAACTCTACTATGTAAGCCCCGGCATTGGTGAAAACCAATGGGGCAACCCGTCCATCTCCTACATGGGCATGGACCAGAAAACCAAACGGTGGAAACGCATTGAAACCTACGGCGGCAAGCTGGTGGAGAACTGCGTGCAGGCCATCGCCCGTGACTGCCTTGCCGACACCATAGAACGGCTTGAGGCGGCGCACCTGCCCGTTGTGTTCCATGTGCACGATGAGGTCATTATTGATGTGACCCCGTGGGCGGATGAGGACACCATGCTTGAGTATGTGTGCTCCATTATGCGCCAGCCTATCCCTTGGGCGCCCGGACTGCCGCTAAATGCAGACGGTTGGGTGGGGCAATTCTTTAGAAAGGACTGATTGACCTTGCAATACATGGGCGGCAAAAGCCGGATTGCCCGGTCAATCGCAGAGATTATCAATGAGATACCAAGGCGGAAAATCAAGAATTGCCAAACCCATTGCTCAGATAATCATGCAGGTTGCGGGGGGGGATTGCTTTGTCAGCTTATTTTGCGGCAGTTGTGCCGTGGAAAGCAAGGTGCAAGGTTTTTCCCGCAAACTCCTCAATGACCGGCACGAATACCTCATTGCAATGCTCCAAGGCGTTCAACAAGGCTATAACCTGCCGGAGCACATCACTCTGGAGCAGTACCGATACATACGGGAAAACAAGGATGCAGACCCCGTTCTTGCCGGTTTTGTAGGCTTTGGGTGCAGCTTTGGAATGTGAACGCCTGCAAGGCTTTCCGGACGGTTGGACAGACATAGGCGCATGGGTAGGAGAAAACGGCAAGAGCCACGCTGAGAGTGCAGACACCGCACGCTACAAGGCGCTTGGCAATAGCATTGCCCTCCCACCCTGGGCGTATGTCTTGACCCGTCTGAGCCTTTGTGTAGGCTGCGGACATCCCACAATGGCAAGCCTCTTTGACGGCATTGGGGGCTTTCCGCTGATATGGGAATGGCTCAACGGAAAAGGCTCTTGCCTCTGGGCAAGCGAAATTGAGGACTTTCCCATTGCCGTGACAAAATACCATTTTCCGGAGGAGGGAGAAAACAATGAGCATTGAAAAGGACTATGACATCTACATTGCCGTGTGTGACATCTGCGGTGATGACATCGGACCGTTTGAGGACTTCTATGATGCGGTGGATGCCAAAAAAGCCGCTGGTTGGCGTTCACGCAAAGACGCGCATGGGGAATGGATTGACCTTTGCCCCGCTTGTCAGCACCCGTCTGCCGCATCTGATTTTGGAGGTGTCATATGAAAAGAGCAGAGATATTGGATGCCGCAAAGGCTTGTGTCTGCGGTGAGCGTGAGCAGGACTATGGAACGCCGGAGGACAGCTTTGGCCTCATTGGGCAGCTTTGGACGGTCTACATGGGCACCCTGTTCACCGCCAAAGATGTTGCCATGATGCTGGCATTGCTGAAAGTGGCACGCATCCACAATGGTGACAAAATGGACAGCTTTATTGACCTTGCAGGCTACGCCGCCTGTGCAGGCGAAATTGTAGGAAAGGAGGCCCCGTGATGGCTGAAAACAGAAACCCGTTTCTCAATCAAAGCGGATGCCCCGACCCTACCGCATACCATGCTTTGAAACCCATTATGCAGGAGGATGCCGCGCTGGAGGGCAAGGTCAATTTTCTCATAAAAGTGCTTAAATTTATCATTGCTGAAAGCGGTTTTGAACTGCTTGCACGCATTGAGCTCAAAGACAAAAAGACAGGGAGGTGCTTTAGATGAAAGCCATAGCCATTGATTTTGACGGGTGCATTTGCACAAATGCTTTTCCGAACATCGGAGCACCCAACCGGAGCGTTATCGACAAAGCCATTGCGGAGCAAGCCGCCGGCGCTGGTCTGATTTTATGGACCTGCCGGGAGGGTGAACTGCTCCAACAGGCGTTGGATGCCTGTGCCCAATGGGGACTACACTTTGATGCGGTCAACGAAAGCCTCCCCTCCTGGATTGCCGCCTTTGGCACCCGCCCCAGAAAGGTTGGAGCATCCGAGTATTGGGATGACCATGCCGTGGTTGTCCGTGACGGTGAGGTGCAACTATGAAAACCCGTGACATCTATACCGCCGCCGTCAAGAAATGTGGCAAGGAGCACCAGCTTGTCCTCTGCATGGAGGAAATGGCTGAACTTACAAAAGAGCTCTCCAAGAACATGAGAGGCTTTAAGAACATAACCAATATTTCAGAGGAAATGGCTGATGTGGAAATCATGCTTGAGCAGCTCCGTATCATTTACGGCAACCGTTCAGAAGTTGACACCATAAAAGCTGAAAAACTCCTCCGCCTGTCGGAACGGTTGGAGGTTTTATGTAGATAGAGAGGTGAGCCAAGATGCAATATGACCGCAAAATAACAATATCAGCCGGTAGCAACCGGCGTGCAATGTCCTGGCTGCCTCAGACTATGCTCATATCAGAGTTGTGGGCAAGGCTCCAGACACCTGCCAGGGGCACAGAGCCGTTGGCAGAATACTTGAACATGAAAAAGGTCCAGCAGGATGACCTCAAGGATGTGGGCGGCTTTATGGCAGGCACGCTGTCCGGCCCGCGCCGCAAGGCAGGCAATGTGACCGGGCGTGATGTCATAACTCTGGACCTTGACAATATCCCCTCTGGGGGCACGGATGATGTGCTGCGGCGTGTGGAGGCTTTGGGATGCGGCTATTGCATCTACAGTACCCGTAAACACAGCCCTGCGGCACCACGCCTGCGTGTTCTCATCCCACTTGACCGCACGGTGTCTGCGGATGAATATGAGCCGCTGGCACGCAAAATGGCCGAGTACATAGGCTTGGAACTTTGTGACCCTACCACCTTTGAGGTGTCGCGCCTTATGTATTGGCCCTCCTGTTGCGCTGACAGCCAGTATATCTATTTATGGCAGGACAAGCCGCTCCTCTCTGCCAACGGACTTTTGGCACAGTATGAGGACTGGCGCGACTGCACCACCTGGCCGCAAGTCCCCGGCGCCCTCTCCCTGCCCAAGCTGGCAGTCAAACAGGGTGACCCGGAGGGCAAGACCGGCGTTGTGGGCGCGTTCTGCCGCACCTATGACATCTACCGTGCTATGGATGAACTCATCCCCGGCATGTATGAGCCGGTGGAGAGTATGCCGGGGCGTTATACCTATCTGGGCGGCTCCACCACCGGTGGCGCAGTGGTATATGACAGCGGCAAGTTTTTATACAGTCACCATGCAACCGACCCTTGCGGCGGCAGACTGGTCAACGCCTTTGACCTTGTACGCCTCCACCGCTTTGGGGACAAGGACGATGATGCACAGACCGGCATGCCTGCCAACCGTCTGCCATCCTACCGTGCCATGTGTGAGCTTGCGGTGCAGGACAAGGATGTTGCCGCACTGATGAGCCAAGAACGCTACCAGGAGGCTTTGCAAGACTTTGAGGGCGTGACCGCCTCCAATGACGCAGAGCCCGCAAACTGGATGAGCAAGCTGGCAGTGAATACCCAAACAGGCTTGCCAAAGGCAACCATTGATAATGTGTGGATAATCCTTGAAAATGACCCGCTGCTCAAAGGCAAGTTTGCCCTAAACCAGTTTGCCGGCCGTGGTGAGGTGCTTGGTGCCCTGCCGTGGGATGACCGCACGGAGCGCCGCCTGTGGGACGATAACGACAACCAGGGACTTTACTGGTATATGGAGAGATACCACCACATCACCGGCAACGGCAAGATTGACGGTGCCCTCTCCCTCCATTCCACCGCCCACGCTTTCAATGAGATACAAGACTACCTCCGTGCCCTTAAATGGGACGGTATGCCCCGTCTTGATACCCTTTTCATTGATTACCTTGGCGCCCAGGACACCCCATACACAAGAGCCGTGACCCGCAAGGCGTTCACCGCCGCTGTGACCCGTGCGATGGTGCCCGGTGCCAAATACGATAATATGCTCATCCTTGCAGGTCCGCAGGGCATCGGCAAAAGCACCCTTTTGGATAAAATGAGCCGTGGCTGGTTTAATGACAGCATCCGCACCTTTGAGGGCAAAGAGGCATCTGAACTCTTGCAGGGTGTCTGGCTTGTGGAAATTGCAGAGCTTGATGCTTTCCGGCGCACGGATGTTGCACGCATCAAACAGTTTCTTTCATTGCGCACTGACCGTTTCCGTGCGGCTTATGGCCGCCATGTCAAGGAACTGCCCCGCTGCTGCGTTTTCTTTGGCACCAGCAACACCACGGACTTTTTGCAGGACCGTACCGGCAACCGCCGTTTCTGGCCCGTGGATGTCGGCGTGGCACCCGTAACAAAGAGCGTGTGGTTTGACTTGCCCGGTGAGATTGACCAACTCTGGGCGGAGGCTGTTGTCCGTTGGCAAAGCGGTGAGAGCCTTTTCCTCAAAGGTGACCTTGAGGCTGCCGCTAAGGAAAAGCAGGAGGAACACCGGGAAGTCAGCGCCCGTGAGGGCATCGTGCTGGATTTCCTCAGTAAGCAGGTGCCGGAGGATTGGGCAAAGTGGCCTCTTGACCGCCGCAGAATGTTTTGGGGCGGTGCCGTGCAGGGCAGCATCAATCTGGTTGACCGTGACCGTGTATGTGCCCTGGAGGTATGGTGTGAGGCCCTTGACGGCAAGCAGAGGGAAATCCGTTATAGTGATACTGCGGAAATCAACGGCATCATTGAGGCGTGTTCCGATTGGGAAAAAACACCCAATTCTTTGCAGTTTGGCTATTGCGGAAAACAGCGCGGATTTACCAAAAAAAGGGTGGGACATTGACTGGAACATTGCCGGAACATTCAAAAAATCAGCCGGAACATGTTCCGGCAATGTTCCGGGCAATGTTCCGGGCAATGTTCCGGCTTAAACCCTTGAAAATAAAGGCTTTTCCCCTTATCGGAACATTGGAACATTTATTTTCTATATTATATAAAAACAGGGAGATTAGAGGATTTAGAGAAAATATAAACTCCCTAAACCGCCTGTGTGCGTGTATATACGCGCGCGATGTTCCAGATGTTCCACCCCTAAAAAGGAGGTGCTCTTTTGAAAGAAAGTTATATTGAAAATTACCTTGTCCGCAAGGTGAAAGAAAACAATGGTTTGTGTTTGAAATTTGTTTCTCCGGGAAACCCCGGCGTGCCAGATAGGATTGTCATAACCCCCGATGGCAGGACAATCTATGTGGAACTGAAAACGGAGGTTGGCAGGCTTGCCAAAATTCAGAAATGGCAAAGGAGCGAACTGGAGAAACGGGGCGCGGATGTCCGTGTACTTTTTGGGATGGATGCCGTGAAAGAATTTTTGAGGGAGGTTTTTGACTGATGCAATTTACACCGCACAATTATCAAAGCTACTGCATCCAGCGTGTGGTTGATGACCCTGCGGTTGGTTTGTTCCTCCGTCCCGGTCTTGGCAAAACCGTCATCACCCTCTCTGCTATCAACATTCTCAAGTATTTCCGCTGGCAGGTGCAAAAGGTGCTTGTGGTGGCCCCTAAAAAAGTGGCTGAGGCAACCTGGAGCAAGGAGGCGGCTAAGTGGGACCATCTAAAGCATATCCGCACCGCCACGGTGCTTGGCTCATCCGCAAAACGCATCAAGGCACTCAACACGCCTGCGGATGTGTATGTTATCAACCGGGAAAATGTGGAATGGCTTGTGGACTACTACAAGCAGGATTGGCCCTTTGACATGGTGGTGCTTGATGAGAGCACCAGCTTTAAGAACAGTCAGAGCAAACGCTTTAAGGCTATGAAACGGGTGCGGCGGTTTATCAAAAAGATGGTGCTGCTGACCGGCACCCCGTCCTCCAAAGGTTTGATTGACCTTTGGGCACAGGTTTATTTGCTGGACGGCGGGGCACGGCTTGGCGAAACCCTCGGCGCTTACCGTGAGCATTATTTTGACCCCGACCAGCGGAGCCGCACGCAGATTTTCAGCTATAAGGCAAAAGACGGTGCGGAAAACGCCGTTTTGACCGCTATATCTGATATTTGCATCTCCATGAAAGCGGAGGACTACCTGCAACTACCGGACTTTATCCAGCATGAAATCCCTGTGATGCTGGATGCCAAAGCCAAAAAAGCCTATGACCAATTTGAGCGTGACCTTTTGCTTGAGGTGGATGAGGATGTTATCACGGCCGGCACCGCAGGTGTTTTGGTTGGAAAGCTGCTGCAATTCTGCAACGGTGCCGTGTATAGCAATGAGGGGCATGTGGTGCCGGTGCATGATTGCAAGCTGGAGGCGTTCCTGGAACTGCTTGAACAGCTTAACGGAGAGCACTGCCTCACATTCTACGGCTACCAGCATGACCGTGACCGCATCCTTGAGTGCCTGCAAAAGCACCGCAAAGACCTCCGTGTGCGTGTTTACAAGGGTGTGGAGGATGAGGAGGCGTGGAACGCCGGAGAGGTTGATGTGCTGCTTGTGCATCCGGCAAGCTGCGCCTATGGTCTAAACCTCCAGCAAGGCGGCCGGCATGTGGTGTGGTATGGGCTCAACTGGTCCTTTGAACTGAATGACCAGGGCAACTGCCGATTGTACCGCCAGGGCTCTCCGTATGAAAAGGTTTTTATCCACTACCTCATTGTGCAAGGCTGTGAGGATGAGGATGTTATGGCAACGATACAGGACAGAGCAGACACCCATGAGGCTGTCATGCGCGCCCTTAAAGCGAGAATACGAAAGGTTAAGGAGGAAACAGCATGACCGAACAGGAACGATTGAAAACGGACACCGTTTTTGTTGATACCGTCATCCGTGAATGTGCGTTGATGACGATACAAAAAGAGGCGGATGCACAGAGGATTGCAGAACTTGAGGAGCGCCTTGATGCGGTATCAGCCATCCCACCGGCAGAGCCGTCCGCCGCACTGCAAAGGCAGCTTGACAAGGCTGTTGCCGACCTGCATTTTGTTATGGCGGGAGGTGACCCCTGCAAGATATGCAGCACCAAGTGCACCTTTGGAGAAAAGAATTGCAAGCCGATATGGCGCGGAGAGGCAGGTGGCGAATTATGACCTTGAAAGAACTGTCACAGCTTTATTATCTCAACCGTGAGATTGAGATGGACAAGCGCCGCTTGCAGGAGTTGGAGGCACAGGCGGTGTCCTGCACACCTAACCTCACGGGTATGCCGCACGCGCCCGGTGTGTCGGATAAGGTTGGGCGCTACGCTGCGGAGATTGTTGACCTTAGAGGCATCATTGAGGCAAAGCACCAGCAATGCCTATATGAGCGGAGCCGTCTGGAGAGGTACATATCCGATATTGAGGACAGCTACCTCCGGTTGGCGTTCACCTATCGGTTTATAAACGGCTTGCCGTGGGAGCAGGTTGCCGCCTGCATCGGCGGAAGTAACACCGCAGACGGCGTGCGGATGATGTGCAACAGATACATCAAAGCAACGAATGATGACACAGAGCAGTAAGTTGTTCGCTTTGTTCGGTGCGTCTGTGCTATACTGATACCGTGGGTGTATGCCTCAGATAAGAGCAACGCCTCCTTGGTTGGAACGGTGGCAAAGTGATGGAGAATGTGAAACCAGACCTTTGCCGCCGTTCTCTAATTTTGATTATTTCAAAAGCTGTCCCGTAACACACACGGGCGGCTTTTTATTTTGACATAGGGGTGGTGAGTGTGGCGAAACTAACTGAAAAGCAAAAGCGTTTTGTTGCGGAGTACCTGGTGGACCTTAACGCCACACAGGCTGCTATCCGTGCCGGATATAGTCCCAAAACAGCAAACCGCATTGGGTCACAAAACTTGTCAAAAGTTGATGTTCAGGCCGAAATTGAAAAACGGCGTGCGACACTGCGGAACAAGCTGGAAATCACACAGGAAAAAGTGATTGAGGAACTTGCCGCTGTTGCTTTTGCCAACGGTGCTGATTTTGCCCAGGTCACGAAAACGGGACTTGTCCGCATCATCCCCACGGAGGATATACCGCAGGACAAACGCAAAGCCATTGCCTCCATCAAGGAGGGTGCGAATGGCACAGAAATCAAGACCTATGACAAGGTGCGTGCCTTAGAGCTTTTAGGCAAGCATCTGGGCGTGTTTGACAGCAACAACGGTGTCGCTGCCGAACAGGAAAACAACATCTTTGATGTTATCGACCAAAGCACCAGAGAGGAGTTGGACACCAGTGCAATATCAGAAATTGAGCACCCGGCAAAACCTGGCAATGACCTGGTGGAATAGACCCGGCTTTGAGGATTATGAGGGCATCATCTGTGACGGCTCCATCCGTTCTGGCAAGACTGTTGCCATGACGGTTGGCTTTATCATGTGGGCAATGTCTAATTTCAGCGGTCAAAACTTTGCTCTGTGCGGCAAGACCATTGAGAGCTTGCGGCGAAATGTAACCAGCAACCTCTCTGCGTGGCTGTGTGGCGTGTTCACTTTCAAGGAGCACCGCACGGAAAACAAGATTGTGGTGCGCGCAGGCAATAAGACCAACAGCTTTTATCTGTTTGGTGGTAAAGACGAAAGCTCACAGGATTTAATCCAGGGCATCACACTGGCAGGCATCCTGCTGGATGAGGTTGCTTTGATGCCGGAGAGCTTTGTCAACCAGGCAACTGGCCGCTGCTCCGTGGACGGCTCCAAGCTGTGGTTTAATTGTAACCCTGCTGGCCCGTCCCACTGGTTTTATACCAAGTGGGTGCAGGAGGCAAAAAAGCGTAAACTGCTGCACCTGCACTTTACGATGGATGACAACCTCAGCCTCTCTCCTGTCGTCAAGGCACGATATGAAAGCCTTTACTCCGGCGTGTTTTATGACCGCTTTATCCGTGGCTTGTGGGTGGTTGCTGAGGGGCTTATTTATACTATGTTCAATAAGGATTTCCATGTGGTTGAAACGGTGGCAAGACCTTATGACAAGTATGTGATTTCCTGCGACTACGGCACCGTAAACCCCACCAGCATAGGACTGTGGGGGCGTGCTAACGGCAAGTGGTACCGGATGCGTGAGTATTACTTTGACAGCCGCAAGGAGGGACGGCAGCGCACCGATGAGGAGCATTACACGGAACTGGAAAAGCTGGCAGACGGCTTGCACATTTCCGCCGTCATTGTAGACCCCTCCGCCGCATCGTTTATTGAGGTCATCCGCAGGCACGGGCGTTTTCGTGTAGAAAAAGCCTCCAATGCGGTGATTGATGGCATCCGCAATGTGGCAACCAGGCTGCAATGCGGTGACATTTTTATTTGCGATTGCTGCACGGACTGCATCCGTGAGTTTGGGATGTACCGATGGGATGAAAAAGCCTTGATGGATAAACCGATAAAAGAGAATGACCACAGCATGGATGATGTCCGCTATTTTGTGCACAAAGTCTTTGCTCCGGAGTTGTTCAGTTTCAAATAGTGAGGTGAAAACAGTAAAATGGTTGTGCTAAATTTAAGAGATTTTTCCGTCCCTCTTTCGACCAACTTTGGGAGGGGCATGACAGACAAGCGTTTTTTAGAGCTTGAAATTACAGAGTGGCTGCACTCCTCGGAACGCAAAAAGCAGCTTGCCGGAGAGCATTACTACCACGGTGACCAGGAGGCCGCACACCGCAGGCGGTTGGCGTTGGATGAGGACGGCAAGCCTATTGAACTCAAGCACCTGCCTAACAACCGCCTGGTCAATAACCTATACGCCAAAATGGTTGACCAGAAAACCAACTACTCCTTTGGGCGCCCGTTCTCCTTTGACACGGACAACAAAGAGTATGCGGAGGCGCTTAGCACCGTTTTTGGGCAGCGTTTTTGCCGTACCCTCCGCAATGTTGGTGAGGGTGCGATTATCGGCGGCAAAAGCTGGCTCTATCCGTATTACAACGGCGGTGAGCTTTGTTTCAAACGCTTTCCCGCAGATGAGGTGCTTGCCTTTTGGGCGGATGCAGACCACACCATCCTTGATGCCGCTGTGCACGCCTATGTGGTGCTGGAGTATGACGAAAGCGAACACATCAAGGAGGTGGTCAAGGTTGAGGTGCTGCACGGCGGAGGCGTGGATTGCTTTATCCGACACGATGACGGCACATTAGAGCCGGATGCAAGTGCCTACTCCGGACCATATACAACGGTGACTGACCCCAAAACGGGCGAGGTCAAAGGCTATAACTGGGAACGCATCCCACTTGTGTGCTTTAAGAGCTCTCACCATGAAATCCCGCTTTTGTCCAAGGTCAAGTGCCTCCAGGATGCTTACAACAACATCCTCAGCAACTTTGCCAACCAAATGGAGGAGGACATCCACACCACCATCCTGGTCATCAAAAACTATGATGGTGAGGACTTGGGCGGTTTTCGCAAAAACCTTGCCGCCTATGGCGCTATCAAGGTACGCTCTTATGAGGGCTCTGACGGCGGCGTGGACACGCTGGAAATCAATGTGAACGCCGAAAACTACAAGGTACTGCTCCAGATGCTCAAGGATGCCATCATTGAGAACGCCAGAGGCTATGATGCCAAAGACGAAAGAATGAACGGCAACCCCAACCAAATGAATATCCAGAGCATGTACTCTGACATTGACCTTGATGCCAATGCCCTTGAAATGGAATTTGCTGCAAGCATGGATGAGCTTTTGTGGTTTGTCAACGCCCACTTTGCCAACACCGGCAAAAAGAGCTATGACGGCACTAAGGTCAAAATAATCTTTGACCGGGATGTGCTCATCAATGAAACGGAGGTCATCAACAACTGCAAAGCCTCCGTTGGCATCCTGTCCGATGAAACCATTGTCAAGATGCACCCGTGGGTGTCTGACCCGGAGCAGGAACTCAAACGCATCAAGGACGAAAAGGAGGAGGCTATGGCAGACCCCTACCGCGCCGCTTTTGAGCAAAACCGCAACCCTCAGCAACCCGGCACAGTAAAGGACGGTGAGGACGGTGGCCAGACAGAGTAACGCCGCATATTGGGCGCAACGCATGAAAAATATGGAGGAGGCTTTGCTTGACCACTCCTATACCTATGTGGAAAACCTTGACCGCCAATTTGCCAACGCCGTGCAGGAGATTGAAAAGAGCATTGCCGTTTGGTATCAACGCTTTGCAGATAACAATGACATTTCCCTTGCTGATGCCAAAAAGCTGCTCACCTCCGGCGAACTCAAAGAGCTGCAATGGACGGTGGACGAGTACATCAAGTTTGGCAAGGAAAACGCCATTGACGGTGCATGGATAAAACAGCTTGAAAACGCAAGTGCCAAGGTACATATCTCCAGACTGGATGCCCTCAAGCTGCAAATTCAGCAGCAGGCAGAGATTTTGCACGCTCAAGTAGAGGCGGCAACGGAAAAAGCCGCCCGTGAGATTTATGAGGCGGGCTACTACCACACCGGCTTTGAGGTGCAAAGAGGCATTGGTCTTGGCTGGTCCCTTGCCGCCATTGATGAAAAGGTCATCTCCAAGGTGCTCTCAAGACCGTGGACGGCTGACGGGCAGACTTTCCGTGACCGCTGCTGGACGAACAAGCAAAGCCTTGTCAACACGGTCAACCAGGAAATCACCCGCATGGTCATCCGGGGCGAGGCACCGGACCGTGCAATCAGCAACATTTCCAAAAAGTTTGATGTGTCACGGCAGAAAGCCGGCCGGCTGGTGATGACGGAAAGCGCCTATTTCTCAAGCGCTGCCCAAAAGGACTGCTATGGAGAGCTGGATGTTGAGGAATACAAGATTGTGGAAAGCCTTGACACCCACACCTGCGAATTATGCGGCAGCATGGACGGCAAGGTGTTCAAGCGGTCTGAGTACGCTGTGGGGCTCACGGCTCCCCCATTCCACCCCTGGTGCCGTGGCTGCACCTGTCCCCATTTTGCCGATATGGACGACATTGGGGAACGCTATGCGAGGGATGCCATCACAGGGGAACGCTTTAAGGTGCCCAAAGACATGACCTATGAGCAGTGGCGTGCCAAACAAAATGAGCTTTACGGCGCAGGCACGGTTGAAAAGCTCCGTGCCATGGGCTATAATGAAAGTGCCGACCAAGCTCAATTTGAGAACTACAAAAAGCGCCTTGGTGCGGATGCACCGAGGTCTTTCAAGGACTTTCAGAATTTGAAATACAACGATAAGGTCAAGTATGATGAGTTGGCTGGTTTGTATTCCTATAAAGGCAGAGTGCCAGAGGCTACCAAAACAGACTATGCGAATTATAAAGCCGTAAAGGCAACCGGCGTGATTGGCACAGTGCGTGTGCCGCCGGAAAGCATTGCAGTTGAGAGCCTTGCTTTTAATGATGCCCACGGCACCCGTCACGGCTGCACACTGGACGATGCAAAAAGCTATGTAAAAACAGCAAAGTGCACCGTGCGGCGTAAGCGTTGGGACGGCGTGAGCATCAACTGCTACTCTCTTGACGGCGCGGCATACATCAATGCCGACACAATGAAAATAAAAACGGCTTTTTCGGAAAAGGACTTTGACCCGACTACAAAAGCCATTGCGGAGGTGTTCAAAAAATGAATACTGTATATTGCCCCGTTCTGGATAGACAGGTGGACGGGAACACTTGCTTGGAAATCGTGCTTGTAGCAGACCGTGAGGCAAAGACCTCTATTTTGCCGCAAGGACTTGAATGGAACGACAAGCAGCGTGAAAAGTGCCTCCAATGTCCGTATCACAATGACTTAGAGGACACGGAGGATTGACAACCAATTTCATTGATTAGAGCATCGTGCTGAAAATGCACGGTGCTTTTTTCATACACAAAATACCGCTGACCCGGCGGAACAAAGCAGGGTGACCACCACACGGGGACTGGCCCGACAAAAAGGAAAGTGGTGCAGAAAGGAGCCAATACTATGAAACTGCAATGGATGAAAGACATTTTGGGTGATGCCTACACTGATGAGATGGATGCAAAAGTCAGTGCGGCATTGGGTGAGCGTTTTGTTGCCCGCACCGACTTCAACGAAAAGACCGGCAAGGTCAAGGAACTGGAAACCCAGGTCACCCAACTCAATGAGGGCATCAAGACCCGTGACAAGCAGCTTGAGGACTTGAAAAAGTCCGCCAGTGACAATGAGGAACTCACCAAACAGATTGAAACCCTCACCCAGCAAAACAAGGATGCCAAAGCCAACTATGACAAGGAGCTTGCCAAGGTCAAGCTGATGGCTGCGGTGGATGCGGAGCTCACCGCCGCAGGGTCCAAGAACAACACCGCCGTAAGGGCTGTGCTGGCTGAATTTTTGGAGGGTGCCAAAATCGTGGATGGCAAAGTCACCGCAACAGTTGGTGGGGAAACCATCACCCTTGCCAATAAGGTTGAGGCTCTGAAAAAGGACGCTGCCACAGATTTCATGTTTGGGACGGCGGCCAAGTATGAGGGATGGAAACCCGGCGATGGAGCAGACGGCGGCAAGCCTGGGAGCAACAAAAAGCTCTCCGAGATGTCCTACTCCGAGTTGGCGGACTATCTTGCAAAAAATCCCGATGCGAAACTGGAGGAATAAGCTATGAGAAATATCACCGCACCGCGCACGGTGTCCTTTGAGGAGGCACTGAGAAATCTGGCAAGCCGTTTGACCGGCGTGCCCGCATCCACTCTACCCCGCACCCAGGAGGGCGTTGTGCAGTTTATGGCTGAAAACCTGCCGCCTGCCATTGATGTGGACGGTTTGGCGGAGGCTGTAACTGCGGAAGTGATTGCCCGGTTGGGCAAGGATGCCACAGAAGTGCTTGCCCAAATGGACACAGGCACCGCAGAAACCACCGAGGATGCCCAAAATTTGACCGCTGACGGCGCGAAAGCCGCAGAGGCAACCGAGGACACCACCGGTACTCAAAACGGCTCTCAGAAAGCCACAGGAGCCGCAAAGCGTAACAAAACCAAATCTACTGACTAACAGAAAGGATGATAAAAATGGCTAACACTAAGTTTGATGCAAAGAGCTTTAACCCGGAGGCCTTTAAGTATAAGGCTGACCGCATCCCCCGCACCCGCCTCAACGAAATCCGCAAGAGCCGTGTGCTGGTAGGCAACCCGGACATCCGTGAGGTGTTCGCAAGCCAGAACGGCACCGGCTACGCAAGGATTGCCATGCGCGGCCTGCTTGACGGGGATGCCGTAAACTATGACGGCAAGACCGACATCACCGCAACCAGCACCAAGACCTTTGAGCAGGGCGTGGTTGTCATCGGCCGTGCCAAGGCATGGGTGGAAAAGGATTTTTCCTATGACATTACCGGCGGCGTTGACTTTATGGACAATGTTGCACAGCAGGTAGCCGAATACTGGCAGGATGTTGACCAGGACACTATCCTTGCCATTCTCAAGGGCGTTTTCGCTATGACCGGCGGCAAGAGCGGCGAGTTTGTAGAGGCTCACACTTTTGCGGTGGACGGTCCTATGGAGGCAACCACACTCAACACGGCAACCGCCCAGGCTTGCGGTGACCGCAAGAAAAAGTTTGCAATGGTGTTTATGCACTCCGTTGTAGCTACTAACCTGGAAAACCTCAACCTGCTCACCGCCCTCAAGTACACTGACAAGGACGGCGTGACCCGTGACCTCACCCTCTACTCCTGGAATGGCAAGCTGGTTGTGGTTGATGATGGTATGCCGGCCGTTGACGGCTATTTCCCTGCCGAAAGCACAACGCCTGGTGCTGTCCAGGTAAAGGCATCCAGTGCATCCACCGGGCAGATTGACCAGTCCAAGGTTACCCCGTATTTTGGTACGGGAAAGCCTGCTGCGGACAGCTATGTTGTTGCCGGTACGCAGTACACCAGCTATGTGCTTGGCGAGGGCTCTATCAGCTTTGAGGACATCGGCGCTAAGGTGCCTTATGAAATGTCCCGTGACCCCAAGACCCACGGCGGACAGGACACCCTCTATACCCGTCAGCGCAAGGTGTTTGCACCTTTTGGCATCTCCTATGAGAAAAAGTCCCAGTCCTCCCTCTCCCCGACTAATGCGGAACTGGAGAACGGCGCCAACTGGGCTCTTGTCCATTCCGGCGAGGAAAGCGAGAGCGACCGCTCCTATATTGCCCATAAGGCTATTGCCATGTGCTGCATCAAGTCTAAGGGCTAAGGTGGTACGCCGTGACCGTGTATGAGGCCGTTGTGCTCCGATTGGCTATGTTGGGGTACGAGGTCACCGACAATGACAAAACCGGCCTTGAATATCTCATCAATAAGTGTGAAAAGGACATCCTGGCAAACATCAATCAAAAGTTGTTGCCGGATGGCCTTTTTTACACGCTTGTGGATATGGTGGCCGGTCACTTTATGTATAACAAAAAAGCCGCCGGTGCTTTGGATGGCTTTGATTTTGAGGCTCCTACCAAAAGCATTACAGAGGGTGATATTTCTGTCACCTTTGCCGGTGCAAGCGATGGCGCACAATCTGCGGAGGCACGCTTTGATGCCCTGCTTGCCACGCTGATGCACCCAGCAGAGAGCACCCTTGCGGCTTATCGGAGGATGCGATGGTAAGCGCCGCCTATAAAAAGGCTGTGCAGGGTATGTGGAAAGGCAAGGCTACGGTCACCGTGCTGGAGGGTGTTCTCAACCCCGCCAATGGCCGCACGGAGCCAACTGAAAGCGTGACAGTATCAGATGCCCCCTGCCGCATATCTCACACTACCGTAAAGAGCACACAACCCTCTGAGGAGGCTGCTGCGGTTGCACAGTCCGTGACCCTTTATATTGACCCCTCCGTGGACATCCCAGAGGGGTCCAAGGTCACGGTCACGCAGAACGGTGTCACCCGTGACTATGAACGGAGCGGCACACCTGCGGTCTACTCTATCCATCAAGAAATCCCCCTTGAACTGTTTAGGGGGTGGGCGTGATGAATTGGGGCAACTGCGACTACAAGCAGCTACTCAAGCTGAAAGAAAATATTGACCGGCTCCAGTCAATGGACATGCAGAAGTTTTGCCGGGATGCCTCAAAGGAACTGGCGGCACGCCTGCTTTCTCTGGTCATCCCCGCCACCCCGGTTGGGCAATATCCAAAATCTACCGGCAAAAAGGGCGGCACACTCCGCCGTGGCTGGACAGCTAAGAGCCAAGCCGAGGCAACAAAGGGAGGCAAGGCGGATGTCAAAGCCTATGCACAAAGCCTGCCGGTGTTCAAACAGGGCAGCAACTACTACATTGAGGTTATCAACCCCGTGGAATATGCCAGTTATGTGGAGTTTGGGCACCGCACACCCGGCGGAAAAGGTTGGGTATCCGGGCAATATTTTCTCACCCTGTCGGAGCATGAACTAGAAAAGGTTGCTCCAAAGGTGCTTGAGAAACGGCTGACAGAACTATTGCGGGAGGTGTTCAATGTCTAACATCAATTTCAACAGCATTTATGACGGCGTAACGCTTGCCCTGCACGCCGCATTTCCAAAGTGCAAAGTGCACGGCGGAGATGTAAGGCAGGGCTTGAGCACCGGAGATTTCAATGTTGTCATGCCGGGAGCAGACCACACAAAAGAGGTGGGGCACCGCTACCGCAGAACACCCTCTCTGGATGTCCTCTATTACCCGAAAGCACGCCCATGTGCTGCGGAGTGCTACGATGTGGCGCACCGGCTTATGGTTGTTTTGGACAGCATCACAACCCCGGAGGGTGACATCATCCACGCCTCAAGCCTCAAGTGGCAGATGCAGGACAATGTGCTGCATGTCCTTGTGGAGTATGCTCACTGCATTTACATTCCGCAGGTGCAGGAGGCTATGGACACTCTGAAAATTGAACAGGAGGGATAAAACCTATGGCAAAGACCAATACCGGAGCCGTGGGCGCTGCTTATTCCAAAGAGCAGCTTTCACGCTCCCAGAAATACGCCAACAGCAAGGATTTAATCAGTGCCTTGCTGAATGACGGTGAAACCTACACCTTGGAACAGGTGGACAGGCTAATTGCAGACTATAAGAAAGGCAAGGTGAGATAATATGGCTCTTGGAGGAGGCACCTGGCTGACCCAGAACAAGGTTTTGCCCGGTACTTATGTTGTTTTCTCCAGCGTGGCAAAGGCATCCGCAACGCTTTCCGACAGAGGATATGCGGCGGCCCCCTTTAAGCTGAGTTGGGGACCCGAAAATGAGGTTTTTGCTGTGACCTCCGGAGAATTTCAGAAAAACAGCAAGGCTATTTTTGGCTATGCGTATGACCATCCCAAGATGTTGGCACTCCGTGAGATTTTCCTGCACGCCACCACAGTGTATTGCTACCGTTTAGGCTCCGGCGCAAACAAGGCAACCAATACTTTTGCGGAGGCGAAATATCCCGGCGTGCGCGGCAATGACATCACAATCAAAATTGCGGCGAATGTGGACAATGGGGACTTGTGGGATGTCAGCACCTATCTTGACGGCACCTGCATTGAAACCCAGACGGTTGCCGATGCAAAGGACCTTGCCGCCAATGATTATGTTGTGTTCAAGAACTCCGCACAGCTCAGCACCACCGCAGGCGTGGCACTCACTGGCGGCACCGACACCACCAACATCACAGGTGACCATCACCAGGCGTTTTTGGACAAGATTGAGGCGTATTCTTTCAATGCCCTCTGCTGCCCTGCCTCTGATGCCACAACGGTCAAACTCTATGCCGCCTATACGGAGCGTGTCCGTGATGAGGTTGGTGCAAAATTCCAGCTTATTGCGTGGCAGCCGTCCACCGTTGACTATGAGGGCGTGATTGGTGTGTGGAACACCGCAAGCCACGCCACCATTTCCGGCGTGGACGAAAACGCCCTTGTGTATTGGGCAACCGGCGCACACGCAGGCATTGCAGTCAACAAGTCCCTCACCAACTACAAGTATGACGGTGAGCTCATCATTGACACCGAATACACGCAGGCGGAACTTGAGCAGGCTATCAAGGCGGGCAAGTTTATGCTCCACAATGTCAACGGTGCTGTCCGTGTGCTTGAGGACATCAACACGCTGCTCACCCTCACCGACACCAAGGGCGAGGTGTTCCAGAGCAACCAGACCATCCGGGTGTGTGACCAGATTGCCAATGATGTGGCGGTGCTGTTCAATACCCGCTATGTGGGCACTGTTCCTAACGATGCCTCTGGGCGCGCATCCCTTTGGGGCGATATTGTCAAGCTCATCCAGGAGCTTGAGAAAATCCGCGCCATTGAGAACTTTGACACAGACAGCGTGACCTGTGAACAGGGTGACAAGAAAAAGGCGGTGCTCTGCACCATCAACGGCCTCAACATTGTCAACGCTATGAGCCAGCTCTATATGAGCGTGATTATTCAGTAAGGAGGGATTGACACATGCTCAATAACACGATGAACACACAGGATGCTGTCAGCGCCAACTTTGCTGAGTGCTTTGTGACACTGAACGGCACCCGCTACTCCATGCTGATGGCAAAGGAGTTTGAGGGCAAGGCATCCATCAACACCAAAGAGGTCTACAAGCTGGGCAGTCCCGTGGTTGGGCACAAGGCCCAGACCGTTGTCCTTGCGTTTTCCATGACCGTCTACAAGTGTACGGAAATCTTTGACCAGGTGGTGGAGGAGTTTATCAAGACCGGCGTGATGCCAACTTTTGATATTCAGACCTCAAACGAGGACCCCGCCACATCCGTTGGCAGGAGCTCCAAGATTTATAACAACTGTGTGCTGGACGGTGATGTGATGCTTTCCATGTTCAATGCGGAGGGTGATTTTGTCGAGCAGTCTATTGAGGGCTACTGTGACGGCTTTACCCGCCCGGAAAAGTACACCAACCCGTCCTATATGTAAGGACTGACAAAAAGGAGGAAATACACCCATGAGTAAAACTTTATCTGCTTTTATGCGCTCCAATGTAGCGCCTATCACCAACCATTTCTATGCCGCCTCTCCCCGTTTCAAGGGGGAGGACGGCAAGCCGATGGCCTGGGAAATCTGTTGCATTTCCGCAGATGAATATGCACGCATCCGTGCTGCCTGCATCAAGCAGGTGCCTATCCCCGGCAAGAAAAATCAGTACACACAGCAGCTTGACACCTATGCTTTCCAGGCCAAGGTGTGCGCCCGCTGCACGGTGTTCCCCGACCTTAACAACGCCGAACTCCAGAACGATTGGGGCGTTGCAAAGCCGGAGGAACTGCTTGGCAAAATGCTCATCGGCGGTGAGTTTGATGACTACATGACGGAGGTTTTCCAGGTCAACGGCTTTAAGACCGAGGATGAACTGGTTGACGATGCAAAAAACTGATAGAGGACGGTGACCCGGAGGCGAACTATGCACACTACTGTTTGCAGGAGTTTGGCTGGGAGCCGTCCAAATTTTTGAATTTGCCCGTTGCAGAGCGTGCTTTTGTGATTGCCTCCATATCCGTCCGATGCGACAAGGAACGGAAAGAAAAGGCAAAGCTGGAAAGCAAGGCGAAAATGGGCAAAAAGCATTAACTCTTTTGAAAGGGAGGTGACACAGTGGCAACAATTAGGTCACAGATGGTGCTCAATGATGGCATGACATCTGTATTGAGAAAAATCTCCGGAGCACTTACCACCACACTGGATGCGTTTGAACAAATGCAGCGTGCCTCCGGGCAGTCTATCAACTCTGCCCAATTTGCTGCCGCACGCTCCCAATTAGTATGTGCCAACACAGAACTGGACAAGATGGCGGACAATTTCCAGAAAGCGGGCTCTAAGGCTGACGGCTTGATGGGAAAAATCTCCGGCATAGCCGCCGGTATTGCAAGCATTGCAACCGTGCAGAAACTTGTCACCCTGTCCGATGATGTGACCAGCGCCCAGGCGCGTCTTAACCTGCTTGTCACAGATGGCGGCAGCGTGGATGAGTTGGAGGCAAAAATCATGGCCTCTGCCAACCGTTCACGCTCCGCCTACCTTGACACGGCATCTGCCGTTGCCAAGTTGGGACTGAACGCTGGAAACGCCTTTGACCACGACATGGACCAAGTTATTGCGTTCATGGAGCAGGTCAACAAGCAATTTGTCATCGGCGGCGCAACCGCCCAGGAACAGAGCAACGCTATGGTGCAGCTCACACAGGCGATGGCGGCCGGCGCACTGAGAGGCGAGGAACTAAACTCTATCCTTGACAGTGCCCCCGGTATTGCCAGAGCCATTGAGCAGTATATGGGCGTTGCGGAGGGCTCCATCAAGGAATATGCAGCGGAGGGCAAGGTCACCGCACAGGTGGTTAAAAATGCCCTGTTTTCCGTTGCGGATGAAACCAACGCAAAGTTTGAAAGTATGCCCATGACCTGGGCGCAGGTGTGGACAATGATGAGCAACATTGCCTTGCAGGCTCTTGAGCCCGTCCTCACTTTCATAAACTGGCTTGCCAACAACATTGAGATTATAGGTCCGCTTGTTTTGGGCGTTGCGGCGGCTCTTGCAGTGTACCTTATCGCTACAAAGGGCGTTGCGGCGGCAACCAAAGTGTGGACTGCCGTGCAGACAGCTTTTAATGCCGTTATGGCACTCAACCCTGTTTTCCTTATCATTATGGGCATCATTCTGCTCATTGCCCTCATCTACGCTGTGGTTGCCGCCGTGAACAGAGTGACGGGTGCAAGCACATCCGCCACGGGCATCATCTGCGGTGCTGTTCTGGTGCTTGCCGCAATCATCGGCAACACCGTCATAGGCTTGCTCAATGCCATCATCCAGTTTATCTGGAGCATCTTTGTTGAGCCGTTTTTGGGTATCATTGAATGGATTTTGAATGTATGCAACGGCGGCTTTAACAGCTTTGGTGATGCCGTGGCAAACCTCATTGGCAACATCATCTCTTGGTTTTTGTCTTTGGGCAAGGTTGTCACAAAAATCATTGATGCTATTTTCGGCACCGATTGGACAGGCGGACTAAACGCCTTGCAGGACAAGGTGCTTGCATGGGGCAAGAATGAAAACTCCATCACCCTTGACCGTGAGGCACCGACCATTGACCATCGTTTTGAGTATGGCGATGCCTGGAGCAAAGGCTATGACTTTGGCGCCGGCGTCGAGGACAAAATTGGCGGCATGTTCAACATGGGTGACGGCAGCGGCTTTGATATGTCCAGCATGATGGGCGATGTCGGCAGTATTGCCGGTGATACCGGGAGCATTGCTGACAGCTTATCTGTTACGGATGAGGAACTGGAGTATTTGCGTGACATTGCGGAGCGTGATGCAATCAACCGTTTCACCACCGCAGAGGTCAAGATTGACATGACGGGCATGACCAACAAGATTGACGGCAGTGCCGATATTGACGGAATTATCACGGAGCTCACAGACGGCTTTACCGAGGCCCTTGTGACCGCCGCTGAGGGGGTGCATGAATAATGAGTTACACCTGCTACTTGGACGGTGTAGAATGGCCGACACCGGAAAAACTCACAGTAAAGATAAAAGGCCAAAACGAAACCATCACCCTCTTAAACGAGGGTGAAATCAATTTTCTCCGTGTGCCGGGTCTGACAGAGATTGTGGTGCCGTTTACCCTGCCTATGCTTTCTGCCGCCCGGTCACCGGAGTATTACCTTGGCATCCTTGAGAAGTTGAAAACCGACAAGCGCACCACAAGGTTTATCATGGTGCGCCGTTCACCGAACGGGCGGAGCCTCTATGACACGAACATGAAAGTGAGCGTTGAGGACTACAACATTGTGGAGGAGGCCAAGGAGGGGCTTGATGTCAGTGTGGATGTCAACCTCAAGCAGTGGCGTGCCTACGGTACAAAGACATTTACTGTGGAAAAGCCGGCCGCAAAAAAGAAAAAGGCAACCGTTTCTGTCAAAAAGGAACGGGATGCCAGCACCGCACCCAAAACCAAGACCTACACCGTAAAGAAAGGTGATACGCTCTGGGCAATCGCATCCAAGTATTATGGCAGCGGCGCTCAGTACACCAAGATTTACAAAGCAAACACGGATAAAATCAGCAACCCCAACCTCATCTATCCTGGGCAGGTGTTTACCATCCCATGAGTTGTGAATTGCTGATACAACACGGGGCCAATGCAATGCTCCCTCCCGTGGTGGAGGATGTCACCATTGAGTGGGAGCGCCAGGGGCAACCGGGCAAGATGACCTTTGAGGTGGTCAAGACCGATGGCCTCAGCTTTCAAGAGGGGGACCCGTGCCGTTTTTCCGTGGACGGCACCCCCATCTTTTATGGCTTTGTGTTTGAAAAATCCCGCAAGGGCAGCAATCCGGCTGTTATCCAAGTAACAGCATACGACCAGCTTTATTATCTGAAAAACAAGGACACCTATGTGTATGAGAACAAAACCGCCCGCGACCTTATCAAGATGATTGCGGAGGATTTCAAACTCAATATTGGTGACATTGAGAGCACCGGTCACACGATTGCAAGCCGTGTGGAGGACAACCAAACCCTTTTTGACATCATCCAGAACGCTTTGGATGCAACACTCAAAGCCACCGGCAAAATGTTTGTGCTCTATGATGATGTTGGAAAGCTGACCCTAAAGAGCATCGGCAACATGAAATTGGGTGTGCTCATTGATGAGGACACCGCCGGTGACTACGACTATACAAGCTCCATTGCATCCCAAACCTATGACAAGGTAAAGCTGACCTATGAGAACAAGGACACCGGTAAGCGTGAGGTCTACATTGCCCAGGACAGCTCACACATCAACCAGTGGGGCGTGCTCCAGTATTATGAGAAGTTGGACAGCAATGGCAATGCCAAAGCAATGGCGGATGCCTTGCTTGACCTCTACAATACCAAAACACGCACCCTGCGGCTCAAGGATGTCCTTGGTGACATCCGTGTAAGGGCAGGCACGCTGCTGGTGGTCATGCTTGGACTTGGTGACATCAATGTGTCCAACTATCTCATGGTGGAACAGTGCAAGCACACTTTCAAGGACGGGATGCACCTCATGGAGCTCAAAATGCGAGGTGGTACATTTGTCACTTGATATTAACCAGCTTGTCAAAGCCGTCAAGCAGGCGGCTGTGGAGGCCGTGCAGGCATCCGGCCCTATGAGCGTATGCTTTGGCACGGTCACCTCCGCCTCTCCGCTTAAAATCCAGGTTGACCAGAAAAAGACCTTGACAGAGGCACAACTGATGCTCACCAACAATGTCCGTGATTTCACAGTTGAGATGACAGTTGACCACCGGACGGAGAACACAAGCGGAGGCTCCGGGGATGCCTCTTTTGCATCCCACAATCACGCATACAAGGGGCGCAAGTCCTACCGTGTGCATCTTGCCCTCAAGGCAGGAGAAAAAGTCATTTTGCTCCGCTGTGACGGTGGGCAAAAATTCTTAGTCTTAGACAGATGGGAGGCACCGTGATGGCAACATTACCGACAACTGGGGATGACCTTGACCTCATCGGTTTTGCAGTTGAAAGTCAACCCGGATATACCCATAAGCTGGACATTGACCGTGGGCGCGTGGGAGGCATGACGGATGAGCAGGATGCGGTTTTGCAAGCGGTCTATCTCATCTTGAATGTGGAGCGTTATGCGTTCCCCATCTACTCCCGTGACTACGGCTCAGAACTGTCCGACCTTATTGGCACGCCGAGGGACTACGCTATGAGCGAAATCAAGCGCCGCATCACCGAGGCTCTGACCCAGGATGACCGCATTACAGGTGTGGATGACTGGAGTTTTGAAACAAGTGGGCGCGGCGTGCGTGCCAAATTTACGGTCAACACCATCTATGGTGACTTGACCGCAGAAAAGGAGGTTGAAATCTAACGATGTTTGAAAGCAAAACCTATGAGGTGCTTGTCAAGAGCGCCCTGTCAAGAGTTTCCTCCGCCCTTGACAAGCGTGAGGGCTCTATGGTGATGAACGGCGTGGCACCGTCTATGGCAGAGCTTGCCCAACTCTATATTGGGCTTGACTTTGTTTTCAGCGCCACCTACATTGCCACAGCACCCCGTGAATATCTGATAAAGAGAGCCGCTGACCGCAACATGGAGCCGTACCCGGCAAGTGCTGCGGTTTTTCGTGCGGAATTTAACATTGAGGTGCCGGTTGGCACCCGTTTCTCCTGCGAGGGTCTAAACTTTGCTGTGACAGAACGGATGAGCACCACCGCCGACACAGACACCGGCCTCAGCCATAAAGTGACCTGTGAAACAGCCGGCGCTGCTGCCAATGATTATGCCGGCGCTCTCATCCCTATTGAATATATGGACGGCTTGACCCATGCGGAACTGGTTGAGCTGCTTATCCCCGGTGACGATGAGGAGGAAACGGAAACTTTCCGCCAGCGTGTGCTTGACAGTTTCCAATCTCAGGCGTTTGGCGGTAACCAGGCGGACTATACCGAAAAGGTGCGCGCTCTGGAGGGTGTCAGCGCTGTCAAGGTGCACCCCGTCTGGAATGGGGGTATAAACCCCTCCGACCTTATCCCAAACGCCGCTGTGACAGCATGGTACACGGGAATAATCGGCACTTTGGATGCGGATGCTGCGGCTTGGCTCACGGCGGTCTATACGGCGGCAAGCCAAAAGCAGTTGACCGTTGGTGGCTCCGTCAAGCTGGTCATTATGGCATCCAATGACAAAGCACCATCCAGCACCCTGCTCAATAAGGTGCAGACCACCGTTGACCCGACCCAAAACGCCGGAGAGGGTCTTGGCCTTGCCCCCATCGGTCATGTGGTGAATGTAGTGGGCGTAACGCCGGAAACGGTCAACATCACCCTCAACCTAACCTATTCCTCCGGTTGGAATTGGGCGGCGGTAAAAAGCTATGTGGAAACCGTGGTTGATGATTACTTTGAGGAACTTGCCAAAGCGTGGGAAACCTCAGAACATTTGACCGTCCGCATATCACAGATTGAAAGCCGCATCCTCTCCGAGTGCTCTACCATGATAACCGACATTGGCGGCACGAAAATAAACGGCAAGGAGGAAAACCTTGTGCTGGATGCTGACAGCATCCCCGTGAGAGGGGTGGTTGTGGATGGATAGAAAACTCCTTGACTACCTGCCCCCGGTGCTCCGTGAAGTCATGGAGTTTCAAGCCATCAATGAGGCGAATGAGCCGGAAATCTCCCTTGCGTGGGATGCCCTCAGCCTTGTTATGGCAAACCAGTTTTTGGACACGGCAGACAGCACGGGCCTTTCCGTGTGGGAGCGTGAGCTTAAAATCTATCCCAAAGACACAGACACACTGGAAACCCGCAGGGCACGCATCAAGGCAATGTGGAACTTGGAACTGCCTTATACGCTGCCGTGGTTAAAGAACTGGCTCACAAGCATCTGCGGCCCCACAGGGCATGAGGAAATCGTGGCGGACTATACCATCAACATCCAGCTTGACTATAATGCTCTGCCGGATGCAGACAGCTTGGCGCAGGAAATCCTAAACATGCTGCTTGCCGTCCGCCCAAGCAATATGCGGGTGCTTATGACCGCCTTTTTGCAGTCCTACGGCACGCTTACTCACGGTGCCTGCAATGAGATGTCCAACTATATGGAGGTATGGCCCCACATTATCAACAACATTGAAAGCAACGGCTCCGCCGCAATGGTGGGCGCGTTGGAATACCACGCAACCGTTGAGATTTATCCGAAAGAACAGGAGGTATAAACGATGTCTAACACCTATGGCACCATCATCACCACGAAAGGTGCGGCTATTATTGCGGATTGCATTGTCAACGGCGGCCAGCTTGTCATTTCAGAGGCAGCGGCCGGTGACGGCAACGGCGCGTATTATCAGCCGACCGTCAACCAAGAGCATCTTGTCCATGAATGTTGGCGCGGCGAAATTGCCGCCGCAGAACTCAACCCCTCAACGCCTAACATGCTTGATGTGAAAATCGTCATTGACGATGAGGTGGGCGGCTTTACTATCCGTGAAATGGGCCTTTTCAACAAGGACGGCACATTGATTGCTGTCTGCAACACACCGGACACAGAAAAGGTTGCCATTTCCGGCGGCGTGTCCGGCAAGCTCACAATGGTCATGCACATCATTGTGGCGGATGCATCCGTGGTGGAGTTTACCATCAACCCCTCTCTTGATACCGTCAGCCAAGAGGAACTTAATGAGGCTATTGCACTGCACAACGCCAGCGGCTCCAGCCACGCTGACATCCGCCTGCTTGCACTTAACTCCATGCAGGTGGGGGATGCCTATACCAAAGAGGAAAGTGATGCACGCATTGCATCCAGTGTCAGCACGCACAATGCAAACACAGAGGCACACCCCTCTATTTTGTCCGGCATATCAGGCCTTGACAGCCGCCTCACAACGCTTGAGTTGAAATACGGCACGAATGTCACCGGCAACTCTTTCAGTATCAGCTTTGCAAACCTCACAGGTCTGGTGGTGACGGGCGTGTGGAACAAAAACTATGCAAGGATTGAGTTTTAATGCCTAATTATGACATCATCCCGTTGGCGGTTGACCTCTTGGACTACACCATCCAAAGGGTGAAAACCAAAGAGCCGGAATACAGAAAAATCAAGGCTCTTGTGCAGGAAAACGGGCAGCTTGCGGAAAGAGAACTGTTTGAGAAAATCCGTGATGACGGAAAGCCGCACTTTCCGAAAAGCCAGACATTTCACCTGTGCGCCCGTCTTGAGGAGTGTGCAACCACCATTTTGGAAAAGTGTATCTCCGCAGACGGCAGATATTTTGAAACGGATTTTGAGGACAGGCTCAAAGACCTTGATGCCGTGCTGGTTGCCTGTGACACCATGCTCCAGCACATCAACCTCAGTTTCAAGAAAAAGTACATCACGGGTGACCAGTGCCACTATTGGGCGGAGCTCGTCCGCCCGGTACGGCAAAAAGCCTTTAGTTGGCGCCGCAATGACGGAAACCGTGCGGCGGCTCTGCGTGAGGCAAAGCGCGCCCAGGAACTTGCTAAAATGAGCCAGATGGCACAGCAGATTGCTGAGGCTATGGTGAAACATTCATAAACGGATATACCGGCCATGAGCCGTTATATTGGGGTGTGACCTGTTTATATCTTTCCTCCCCGAACACGAACAACACCAACAACGCCTACTACTTGAACACCAATGGCAATGTCAACAACAACAACTGCAACAATACCAACGGGTCCCATCCCGCTCTGATGGTAAGGCCCGACCGAGTAGGCCCAAAGCCGAAAGCAGCGCCGTCCATCGCATCAAAGGAGGTCACATCCCGTCTTGGAGCATCCAAGACAAACACATTGCGCTGATGCAGGGCATCCGGCAAAACCGGGTGCTCCGCTGCTGGTCCTGTCTGCTCCGGCACCAGAACGGCGCACAATGAGAGGACGGCCAGCCAAAGCACAGACAGGAGGCCGCCCATTTTGGAAAACAAATTTACCGATATATGCACCTTTGAGGTGCTATACAAAGCATACCTTGCGGCACGCCGGGGCAAACGCTCCAGAGCCGCAACCGCACACTATGAGGTGCATCTTTTGGAAAACATCGTCAACCTTGTGTATATCTTGACCACCAAGACATACCGCCCCGGTGTTTTCCGTGTATTCTATGTTTATGAGCCAAAGAAAAGACTTGTGCAGGCTCCGGCTTTTGTGGACAAGGTTGTGCAGCACGCTGTGGTGGATAATATCCTCTATGAGCGTATTACCAACAGCTTTATCTTGGACAACTACGCCTCACAGAAAAACAAGGGACTGCACTTTGGCTTGGATAGGCTCAAAGGATTTTTAACCGATTACTGGAACAAAAACCACACCGCAGACGGTTGGGTGCTCAAATGCGATGTGCGGCATTTCTTTGCCAGCATCGACCATGACAGGCTCAAGGAAAAGCTCAAAAAGCTGGACCTTGAGCCTGCGCTTTATGACCTTTTGTGTGTCTATGTTGACTGCTCAGACGGTCTGCCGCTTGGTTATCAGACAAGCCAACTGTTTGCCTTGTACTATCTGGATGAGTTTGACCACTTTGTAAAAGAAAAGCTCCATATCCGCTACTATGGCAGATACATGGATGACTTTTTCCTCATCCACCCGGACAAAGAATATTTGCAGTATTGCCTCACGGAAATACAGGCATTTATGGCATCTCTTGGTCTGGAACTCAATGAGAAAACACAGATTTTCCCGCTTAGACATGGGATGGACTTTCTTGGTTTTCACACCTACCTCACGGACAGCGGCAAGGTCATCCGCAAGCTGCGGCACAGCAGCGTGAAAAAGATGCGCGCCAAACTCCGCAGGTGGGAAAAGGAATACCCCACTGGTCTTGTGACCCGTGAGGAAATCCTGCAATCCTGGCAGGCGTGGGATGCTCACGCCGCACACGGCAACACTTGGACCCTACGCCAACAGGTGAGGGACCGTGTTCAAAATATCTTAAAGGAGGAAATCTAAATGGCAACAACTACCCTTGGCAACAAAAGTGTCGGCAGCATTGTCAAGCTGAAAGAAAATGGCGTGCTGGTGGACTTTTATGTTGCCAAACATGACTATGAGAATGGGCTCAACGGCTCCGGGCGCACTCTGGTTGTCCGCAAGGACTGTTATGACACCAGGCAGTGGCACACCTCAAATGTGAACGCCTACGCTACAAGCGCCATTGACACCTGGCTCAACAGCACCTACAAAAACCTGCTTGATGCGGACATCCGTGGTGTCATCGGCACTACCAAAATCAAGTACACCCCCGGCAACGGCAACACCACCGTTGGCACACTGGAGCGTGCTATTTTCCTGTTGTCCGTCACCGAACTTGGCAGAAGCGCAAGCTATGCGAATACGGAGGGCACCGCACTCTCCATTGCAAGCTCTCTGCAAATTGCCTACTTGAATGGCTCCGCCGTTGTTCAGTGGACCCGCTCCCCGAGCACGAACGGCACCATCAACGCCTGCTGCTTGTACACCGGTGGCAATGTCAACGGCGACTACTGCGGCAATACCTACGGGTCCCATCCCGCTTTCACTCTCCCCTCCACCCTCTCTGTCAGCGATGACGGCTCTGTGTCCGTCAACACTGCGCCCACGATTTCCGGCAGCTATGCGACCGGCACCAATCTGGGCACTAAGACCGCAGGCTTTAATCTCACCTATACGGTTGCGGATGCAGACGGGGACACAGTGACGGTCAAGGAGTATCTGGACAATGTTCTCCAGCGCACCTATACGGCAACGCTTGGGGCAACCAACACTTTCCAGTGCGTGACCGCTGCAAATTTCCAGACGGTGCTCAACGGTGCCCACACCCTCAAGGTGGTTGCCAATGACGGAAAAGCGGACAGCGCCGCCTACACCATCACTTTCACCAAAAAGGTGACCAAGGCAACCATCACTCTGGCAAGCGCCCTGCCTGCGGATGACATCATCCAGGTTATGGTTATGACCCTCACAAGCTCCATCCCGGATGATGCAAACCTTAAGGTGCTTGTCACCAACAATGCCAATGACAGCAGCCCTGTTTGGGAGGATGCCACGGCGGACATCAAAAGCGGTGTCAATCATGTATTTACCAACAAAACCGCCGCCAATGGTTTTGCTTTCAACTTCAAGCTCTCTGTTGAGCGTGGAGCCAGCGATACCGGCGGCTATATTTCTAACATTGGAGGTGCTTTTGAATAATGGCTGTTTACTATGACAACACAAGCCTCAAGGCAAAGCATGAGCGCAAAAAGTCCCTGGAGGAATTGACCAAAGAAAACAAAGAACTCAAAACCCGGCTCCAGGCTACGGAGGATGACTTGACCAATACCCAGGTGGCCCTCACGGAAGTCTATGAGCTATTGGCAGGAGGTGGAGCGAATGGCTAAGGTATACGCTGCCCTCATCCGTAAGGGCCTCAAGACCCTGGAGGATGTACCCGCCAACCTGCGTGACGCTGTTGCCAAGCTGTTGGAGGAGGACACCAATGTGTAAGCTCCGCTGGCGGCTTGCTTTATTTTTGCTGAGAAAGGAGGTGCAAGATATGGCTATTGTGTACGCAACTCTTATCATCAAGAGTCGCAAGACTATTGACCAGGTGCCCGCTTTGCTGCGTAAGCAAGTGGAGGAAATCCTGGCTGACTTGGAGGTTGAGGTCTAACTCCCCAGCCAGCAGGAGAGGCGCATCCGTGCGGTGCGCCTCTCTTATTTTAAACGACAGGAGGACAAAAAGATGCTGGAAACACTGAGGAGTTATTGGTCTATCATCTCCACCACCATCACCGTGGTAGCCGTCCCCGCCATCGGCTACTTCTACAAAAAATATAAACAGGCGGATGCAAGACAAAAAGCGGTGGAGTTGGGTGTGCAGGCACTCCTCCGTGACCGCATCGTACAATCCTATTATCACTATGAGGAGCGCGGATGGATAACCCTGCACGGACTTGAGAATGTCAACGCCATGTATAAGGAGTACCACGCTTTGGGAGGCAACGGCACAGTCACATCATTGGTCAATTCCATCCGTGAACTTGATGTACGGGACGATAAACGCCCCGCCTCTCAAGAATGAGCCGGAAAGGAGGGCACATGGAGTTTTCAAAGAAAATGTTGGTGCTGCACTCCTTTGTGACCGTTTCCTTGATAACTGCCACGGTGGTCATCAACATTGCAACCGAGCACGATGTCACCGCCCTTGCCGCCCTTGCTGGTGCATCCTTTGTGGTTGACGGCACCTGGGGCGGTTTTTATCTGTGGAAATCCAAGAATGAAAACCGGGCGAAATATGCCCAAAAATTTGTACGGCTGTTTGCCAAAGAGTACGGCGTGGAGAACGCCATCCGCTTGGCAGAAATCGTGCTGAAAGACTGAAAAGGAGGTTTATAGCATTGAGTAACAGCAAACTGGTGGACTATACCAAAATTTCCCCAAACAAGACAAGTCCCAGAAACCACAAAATTGACACCATCACCATCCATTGTGTGGTAGGTCAATGCAGCGTGGAAACCCTGGGCAATGTGTTTGCCCCTACATCCAGACAGGCAAGCTCCAACTATGGCATTGGCTATGATGGCCGCATCGGCATGTATGTGGAGGAAAAAGACCGCTCCTGGTGTTCGTCCTCCGCAAGCAACGACAACCGGGCAATCACTATTGAGGTTGCCAGTGACACCAAGCACCCCTATAAGGTGAGAGATGCCGCCTATAAGGCCTTGATTGACCTGTGCACGGACATCTGCAAGCGCAACGGCATCAAAGAGCTCAAGTGGAAAGCGGACAAGTCCCTCATCGGCAAGGTGGAGCAGCAAAACATGACGGTGCACCGCTGGTTTGCCAATAAGGCTTGCCCCGGTGATTATCTCTATAACCTGCACGGCCAGATTGCCGCTGAGGTCAACGCAAGGCTTGGGGTAGTATCTGATACCACCCCAGACACAAACGCCGCCCTGGAGTACGCTGTGGGCGATGTGGTGACCTTTAAGGGCACCAAGCACTATGCAAGCTCCAACGGCACAAACGGAAAGACATGCAAACCCGGCGAGGCAAGGGTGACCTCTGTGGCGAAAAACGGAAAGCACCAGTACCACCTCATCAAGACCACTGGCAGCGCCTCCACCGTTTACGGTTGGGTGGATGCCGCAGACATCACCAAAGCAAGCGCATCCATTGCAAAAGGCAGCAAGGTCAAGGTCAATAAAGGCGCTAAAACCTACACGGGCGGCTCTCTTGCATCGTTCGTTTACAGTACGGTTTACACCGTCATGCAAATTGACGGTGACCGTGTGGTTATCGGCAAAGACGGCGTTGTGACCGCTGCCGTCAACATCAAAAACCTCACCCTTGTGGGGTAAAAATAAGAGGAGGATTTCACTATGGAAAACATCTTTGACTGGTCCGTTATTCTCAGCCTCGTGGGTGTGTTGGTGGTCATCACCAACATCATTGTGCAGGTGCTCAAAAAGCTCACCTGGGACAAGCTGCCCACAAACATCCTTGCCACGCTTGTGGCAATCGTTTTGACCCTTGGAGCGTTCTTTGCCTACTGCCAGATTAAAAGCATCACCGTGGTGTGGTACGTGGTTGCCGCTGCGGTTGTGCTTGGCTTTATGGTTGCCTACGCCGCCATGTTCGGCTTTGACAAGCTCAAAGAGGTCATTGCACAGTTGGATAAAAACAAAAAGGAATAAGACAGCGAAAAGCCGGAGAGGTGTGACCCTCTCCGGCTTTTTTTGCGTTCTATGACATAAGCGCTTGCACGCCTTTTATAATCTTGTTGTAGTCATCCTCAACGGTCATAAAATCATTTTCATATCCTTGCAGCGCATCAACGAAAGCCTCTAACCGTCTGTTTTGTCCCGCCTGCGTTTTTAGGCGCATAGCCTCTGTTGTTTCCTTGGTATAAATACGCCCCAGGAAATCCGTCTTGAGAGCATCCACTGCCGAAAGCACACTCTCTGCTGCTTTGAGCATCTGCTCATCCACTTTGCACCCGGCTTTTTTGGCTTGCAGCAAGGTCAATGCCTTGCGTTCCGCCAACTGCAACCGGCTGAAAAATGTTTCATAGGCAAAGGTTTGTTGACAAAGCTGGAAACTCTCACGCATGATGCGTGCATCGTTTTCTGCCTGCATCGTGGAATAATATTTCCGCATATCACGGAGCGTGTCCTCCGGCACATCCAGCTGTGTGAGCTCTGTCTTTACGGACACCAGCGGCGTGGATGTTTCAGATGTTCTTAACACCTCCGGCTCTTTTCTTTTCCTCTTTTTCAAAAGCAGGACGGCAAGGACTATGCAAACAACCGTGAGCAAAATGTTTTCCGGCACCGGGTCTTGTACCGACATAATTACCCCACCGAGTGTTGCCACAGCGCACGACATTCCAAAAATGATGCGAACAATCCATAAAACCTTTTTCACTGCTTATCACCTCCCGTTTTCTGCTTTTTTCTTTACTTTTACAAGTTTAATTATATCCAACACAGTGCATTTGTCAAGCAGTAGAGCCTATATGATAATGACTTATTTTTTGGGTAAACTATACTTTTCAGTAGGAGGAGGGATACGCATGACCGCTGATAAAATCAAAGCGTTGCGTGAGGCAAAAGGTTGGACACAGGCAGACCTTGCGCGCAAATTGGGCATCACCAGAAACGGAGTGAACTCTTGGGAACAGGGACTTTCCACACCATCACCGGCTTGTCTGGTGGACTTGGCAACAGTGTTTTCCGTGTCTACGGACTATTTGCTTGGCATTGAGCACTCAGCCATAGTGGATGTGTCCGGCTTGAATGACAAGGATGTTGCCGTGTTGGCAGAGCTTGCAGACCGATTAAGAAACCGCAACCATTGAGAAACGGCTCAGATTTTGGGACCGTTTTTCTTTTTTGCTGTTGACATTATACAACAAAAGTTGTATAATTAGAGCATAACAAAGGAGGTGCTGCTATATGGCCCGTTCAAACTTACAAAACACCCGCTTATCCAGAGAAATGTCACAGTCACAGCTTGCGACCGCCGCCGCTATCAACGGCAGAGTGCTCCAAACTTATGAACAGGGTGGGCGTGACCTTAGCGGTGCAAAGCTGGCTACCCTCTTAAAAATCTGTTTGGCTCTCAACTGCAAACTGGAGGACATCCTCCCAGATGGGGAAACCGCAGAATTGTTAAAGAGATATGCCAAAATGATTGGTTGACACGGAACTTGGCGGGGTGGTTGCACCCCGCTTTTTCTTTTACGAGGAGGACCCCATGAACTATAAAGGCTTTCATCATCTCACCTGGAATGACAGGCTGACCATTGAGAAAATGCTCAAAGTCCATACCGCAAAAGCGAAAATTGCGGAGGCGCTTGGCGTGTCAGTGCGTACCATTTACTATGAAATCAAGCGCGGAATGTGCACGCAACGGAACACAGATTATACTGTTGAGGAGCGTTATTGTGCGGAGGTTGCGGAGCGTGCATATAGGGAGCATCTGAAAGCCAAGGGGCCAGACCTCAAGATTGGAAACAACATAGAACTGTCTAACTTTTTAGAGGAGCAAATCATTGAGCACCACTTTTCTCCCGGTGCTGCGTTGGTGGAGGCAAAAACCGCCAATAAAGTGGTCAATATCTGTGAAAGCACCCTTTACAACTACATTTACCGTGGGGATGTGTTTTTGGAACTTGCTCCGGAGCACCTGCATGAAAAGGGCAAACGGCGCTATACCAAACAATGCCGCAAAAAAGCCGCGAGAGCGCCAAAAGGTGAAAGCATCGAACACCGCCCGGACGAAATCCTCAAGCGCACCACTTTTGGAAATTGGGAGATGGACAGCGTGATGGGCGCACAGGGCACCACCAAGGCGCTCCTTGTCCTTACCGAACGGTTGAGCCGTAACGGCATCCTCATCCTCCTGCCGGACCACACAAGTAACAGCGTGGTAAAGGCTTTGGACAAACTGGAGCGCAGATATGGAAAAGACTTCTATGACACATTCAAAAGCATCACCGTGGACAATGGCTGTGAGTTTGCGGACTATGAGGGTCTTGAGCGTTCCTGCCGCCGAAAACAAAAACGCACAAAGCTCTATTACTGCCACCCATACTCACCGCATGAGCGTGGCAGCAATGAAAACATGAACAGAATAATTAGGCGGTTTTTCCCAAAAGGCACAAACTTTGATGAGGTGCAGCTCTGTGAGGTGCGTGTGGCTGAGGAATGGATGAACAACTATCCCCGCAAAATCCTGGGATGGAAAAGCGCCAACCAGGTCATGCAGGAGTATTTGCAAACTGCATAAAAACCGCAGAGCATTGGTGTGGGGAGCCGGAAAGCAATAATTGCATCCGGTTTCGTTGCTGCGCCTTTTTTCTTGAAAACCGCATAAAATCAAAGCCTCTGGACACATCCAGAGGCTTTGATGATACCACTCTAAAAAATTTTACAACTATTTTTGCAATTTATTCTTGACATTTTGGTCTCATTGTAAAATGCCGAAATGAACAGAAATAGTACATTTGCCACGCTTTTGATGCCGGACCGGTATATTTCTGTTAATTCAGCAAAAACTATCCGCACAGCAAATAAATGGAGAGGGAGTTTGAATAGATATGAAAGCTACTGGAATTGTACGGCGCATTGATGATTTGGGCAGAGTGGTCATTCCGAAAGAGATCCGCAGGACTATGCGCATCCGTGAGGGCGACCCGCTGGAGATTTTTGTGAGCAACGAGGGCGAGGTCATTTTTAAGAAGTATTCCCCTATCAGTGAGCTGGGCAGCATAGCGGCGCAGTACTGCGAGGTACTGTTCCGGACGGCCGGTTATCCGGTACTCATCACCGACCGGGACCATGTGGTGGCGGTCAGCGGCATCAGCCGGCGGGAGGTGCTGGAGCGCAGGGTATCACCGGGCCTGGAGGATCACATTGAGAACCGCAAAAGCTATATGGCGGGCGATGGGCAGCCCCTGCAGCCCATTGAAGGCATGGCCTATTACGCACTGGCGCAGTCCCCTATCATCTCCTCCGGGGATGTATGCGGCAGTGTGATGTTCCTGCAAAACAAGGAGAATGACCGTCCCGGCGAGGCCGAACAGAAGCTTATAGCGGCGGCGGCAAGCTATCTGGGCAAGCAGATGGAGCTATGAGCAGAATAGAAGAAAGGTCCACCTCGAAGGGAATTCGGGGTGGGCCATATTTTAGTGCTTAGGGATTACTCTTCATCTTTTTTAGTGAACTTTTTAGCGCCGAAGCAGAGAGCGTCTACGGCTGCCAGGCCAACAAAGACCTAGCCAATGTTACCAGGAGCCGCACCGGTACCGGGGTTCTCCTTGGTGCCGTTATTGTTTCTATTGGGGCAGGTGATGATGGTGATAGAACCGGTGGACTTGGTGTAGCCGCACTGATTACTGCAGTACTTGCTGTCACCTCCAAAGGTGTGATCCGCACAGGATTCGGCTTTCTCATAAGCTCAACAACAGGTGGCTCCTCAGTTGGGAGCTACTGCGCAGCAGAATCCACGACCTTAATTGACATGGTGACCGCAAATGAGGCAGACTGAATTGTATTAACACCAGTGCTAGTGTATTGCATAGGTTCCCACTTTTATTTTGATAATTGGAGTAGAATCCCCTAGGGGATTGTTGGAACTATACTTCCTAATTTTCATCCTAATTCTACCATCACATTCAATACAATGAAACCATTTATGTGAAATAGAGCATGATAAAATAACTTAGTGTCATTTATTTTTAATATATTTAATTAGAGAAAAGCGCAAGAGCCACCAGCAAGCTGATGGCTCTGTTTTGTCTAGGTGTACTTTGCCATGTATTCCGCCAAAGAAGGAATGTTTTCTGCTTTCCAATAGCGGCGGCAATCGGTCGTGCGTTCCAACAGGCAGGTATTATACAGCTCCCGCCTTAGGATGGCTGGATCATGGAAAGTTGTCCATCCATCCAGCAGGTCGTTAATCTCCGATTCCGTATAATCCCGGCCGGACTCTATTTTATCGGAAAGATAGTAGACCGCCAAAAGCAGTTTTTTTCGTTTAGCCGGCATGGCAATGATCTGCTCTTTTTCATTAAAAAATGAGCGCAGCTCCGGAAACTCGTTTGGGTTCATTTCGCATCTCCCCTTTCGGAAAAATTATAGCATAGCAAGCGGAATATGTCTATCTTACTTGGGAGTGCATCCAACATACAATTGAACATATCCATTGACCTATTACATTAATGGGTGCACCCGTGCTGGGATTTGATTGCGTCCGGTCTTCTTCATCAGTTTGTACGATAATGACAACCACTTCCTGCGACTTAGCAACAATATTTCCATACTCATCCACCGCCATGTTGTCATTCAGACAGGGGGCCAGCGCAGCGGATTCTTCCGGGGAAATACCGGGAAAGCTGCCGCCGCTAATCCCAACGATTTTCCCTATCTCCTCTGGAGCAGAAAACAGTGGGTATCCATTTTCCGTAATGAAGGTTCCGCCGGTAATAGCGATTTGTGCAGTAACACCGCCTTGTGCCGCAGGAACAATATGAAAAATTGCACCGCTCTTGCTGCTGATCTGATTGCCGGGGCCAAGCGTGAGAATAACATGGGCAGCATTAGTGGCCGGCGTAAATGCAATGGCGTTGGTGGGGATGCTCGGATTCGTAGAGTTGTTTTCTGTAACAAGAGCTGTATTCACCATCGTGAGGCTCCCCGCCTGCATCAAAATACCGGCCGCACCGCCCAGCTTAGCATTCTTAATAGAAACCTCCGCGTCACCATTGCACTCAATGACATACCCTTGTGCACTAAATAGGTCACCGCCATCCACGAGAATATCAACGCCCGCATTTCCCTCAACTGCATTGGATATTTGCAAGCACCAGCCATGGTAGCTAAGAGCCTGCATTTCTGTATTATTGACCTCAACACGGGTATAGCCATCATTATTGATTTGGATACCTCGGGATGCCTCGATTTTCAAATTTTCCAGAATCAAGACTGTTGGGCGTTCCTCATCATCGCTGCCGCAAACTTCTATAATGGGGTCGCCCGCAGCTGTAAATCCACCATTTTTAATGGTCACTTGTGCACCATTTGTAATTTGGAAATAGCTAAACAATTTATTACCGTTCAAATTCAAAACTGTATCAAAGTCGATAACCACCTGATCCAAAAAATCTAAAGGAATATACTCACCCTTTAATATAATGTTCTCGCATTTCTCATCGATTGCATATGCGAGGTCATCCTCATCATAAACCTCCATTTCCATTGCTGCAGCTGTGACAAAGAGCATCAAAACAGCCAGAAACGCTTTCATTAAGAGCCCACACATTTTTCCTAATCTCATGTCATGCCCTCCGATGTCATCATTAAATTTTGGTGATCAAATTTTTGCTTCCCGTTTCCATCCTCATTCATTATATCGGATGTCGACTTTTTTCGACAGTACACCGCCTACGAGTTCCTCCAAAATGGTTACTGAAAATTTCTCTGATTATTTGGTGATATTGCTTGTTTTCATGGACAGTGACTCGTTTTTAGAGTATACTGATAATAATTAAAAACTTTTCATGCAAAAAGAGGTTCCCTATGAAGAAGATCCTGATGCTGGGCACCGGTGGTACCATTGCCTCCGAAATCACCGAAAGTGGGCTTTCTCCACAACTGACTACCGAGCAAATCCTACACTACTGCCCTGATATTTCCGGCTTTTGCAGTGTGGACTGCTTGCAGTTGTGCAATCTGGATAGCACCAACATCGCCCCGGAGCACTGGCAGCGAATGGCGGATTCCATCCGAAAGGAATATAACCACTATGATGGTTTTGTATTAACACACGGTACCGATACAATGGCTTATACTGCTGCCGCGTTAAGTTACCTTATCCAGTACAGCAAAAAACCCATTGTACTAACCGGCAGCCAAAAACCCATCAATTTGGAGATCACCGATAGCAAAACCAACCTGGTGGATGCCTTCCATTACGCCGCCAACGAGGATGCCCACGGGGTTTCTATCGTATTCAATGGTCGGGTGATCCTAGGGACCCGCGCACGCAAAACACACTCCAAGAGCTTTCAGGCGTTTTCCAGCATCAATTACCCTGAGCTGGCTGTCATTCAAGACGGTCGACTGCTGAATTACATCACCCAGGAATGTCGAGAAAAACCGGTATTCAGCGATAAATTAGACCCCTCTGTGGGACTGATCAAACTGGTACCGGGGTTGGAAGCAGATTTTTTGGAATTTATGCTAAGCAAAAAAGATGGTGTTATTATCGAAAGCTTCGGTGTAGGCGGTATCCCGACTGCCGGTGCAAAGAGCTATTACGATGTGATCAGCAACGCTGTTCGGGCCGGGAAAACCGTTGTAATGACTACTCAAGTCCCTAATGAAGGCAGTGACTTACTTCTATATCATGTGGGCAATCGGTTAAAGACCGGCCTAGATGTACTGGAGGCCTATGATATGACCACGGAAGCCGCGGTTACCAAGCTGATGTGGATCTTGGGACAAACGAGAGAACCACAAAAAATTGAACAGCTATTTTACCGTCCGGTCAGCCATGATATCCTTATCAAAGCCGGTGAGAAATGAGGAAAATCTTTCCCCTGTCTGTAAAACAACAAAAAAAGACGCACGGTGGTGAGCCGTGCGTTCTTTTTCTGCATAAGTTTTCTGGTGAAGCCAAATCAAAGGAGTACAACGCATTTCCCGTTTGCGTTGTTCTGCAATAAGAATAGCGTATGAAGTGGCTTTTGTCAAGGGTTTTTCCTAGTAAAATTGTGAACAAAAAGAAAATTCGCCGCTCCCCGGCATGGAAACGGCGAAAAATACGGAATTAAAGAAGTAATTCGGCAATCTGTACAGCATTGGTGGCAGCACCCTTGCGAATCTGATCGCCGCAGCACCAAAGACAGAGGCCATTGGGATTGGTAAGGTCGGGACGAATGCGGCCAACATACACCAGATCCTGATCGCTGGTATCCAACGGCATGGGATAAACATCCTGCGAAAGGTCATCAACCAGGCGGCAACCGGGAGCTGCCGCAATCGCTGCACGAGCTTTCTCTACCGAAATGGGGCGTTCAAAGCGTGCCGTAACCGCGATGGAGTGGGAACGCACAACCGGCACCCGTACACAGGTGCAGCTGACCTTCATTTCCGGCAAGTGCAGGATCTTTCGGCCCTCATTCTGGAGCTTCATCTCCTCGGAAGTGTAGTCTTCATACGATTGGCTGCCGATTTTGGGGATCAGATTGTAGGCGATCTGATACGGGAATATATGGGGCTGTACCGGCTCGCCTTTATACAGGGCGTCCACCTCGGCTTCCAGCTCCACCGGGCCACCGGCACCGGCACCGGAAACCGCCTGGTATGTAGCAGCCACCATACTGGTAATCGGTGAAAGACGGCGCAGTGCCGCAACCGCTACCAGAGTGATGATGGTGGAGCAGTTTGGATTGGCAATGATGCCATGATGATGCAGAGCATCTTCCGGGTTGATTTCCGGAACAACTAGCGGAACATCTTCATCCATACGGAAGGCACTGGAATTGTCAATAAATACTGCACCAGTCGCCTTGATTGCCGGGGCAAAACGACGGGCAATATCATTCTCGGCTGCGCCCAGCACAATATCTGCATCAGTAAAGGCAGCATCCGTTGCTTCTTCTACCGTGATTTCTCGCCCAGCAAAAGGCAGCTTTTTCCCGACACTGCGGGCACTGGCCAGGCAGCGCAGTTGCCCAATGGGAAAATTGCGTTCCTCCAGGATTTTAAGCATCTCCCGGCCCACCGCGCCGGTGGCGCCCAGTATAGTCACATTCGGATTTTTCATGGCATGTTCTCTCCTCTCGGTCATCTGACAAAGCTTTCGTAAAGTACACGCACCGTTTTTTCAAAGTCAGCATTATCCACGCCCACAATGATGTTGAGCTCCTCTGGACCTTGGCTAATCATGCGGATGCTGATACCGTTTTCACCCAGAGCGGCAAAGATCTTGCCGGAAATACCAGGGCGGAACGCCATCTTGCGGCCAACTGCCGCCACAATAGATATATTTTCCGCCACCTGCAGTTTATCCGGGCGGAATTCCTTTTGCAGTTCGCCCAAAATAGAGTAAAGGCAGGAGGCTGCTTTTCCGCTTTGCACAACCAGCGAAACACTGTCTATCCCAGATGGAGTGTACTCCACATTCAGATTATGCCGTTCAAATACTTCCAATACCCTGCGCAGGCTGCCGATGGAGGAAGACAGGCCGTTCTTCGCCATCGTAATGATAGAAAAATTGCGGCGGCCGGCAATGCCTGTGATGAAACGGTTCTTTTCGCTTTCCAGTTCATCCTCAAAATGCTCCCGAATGAGGGTACCGGGATGGCCCGGATCATTGGTGTTGCGGATATTCAGCGGAATATCCGCCTGGCGAACTGGAAAAACACTGGCCTCGTGCAGGACCTGCGCTCCCATATAGCTAAGCTCCCGCAGCTCGTTATAGGTGATGCGCTCGATGGGGCGGGGATTTTCCACAATGCGGGGATCCGCCATAAGAATACCGGAAACATCGGTCCAGTTTTCGTATACATCGGCCCCCAATGCCGCTGCCGCCAAAGCACCGGTCACATCACTTCCGCCACGGCTGAGCACCTTAATATGGCCATCCGGCATGACGCCGTAAAAACCGGGAATGACTACGCTGCGGTCTTCTGCTATTCGGCGAAGCGCTTCGTAGGAATGCTCCCGGTCAATTTGGCCATCGAAGGAAAACTGGAGCCATTCGGCGGCATCGAGAAAATCAAAGCCGAGGTATTCCGCCATAAGGCGGGCAGCGAAATATTCGCCGCGGGAGACTAACTCATCCTGGCTGATGCCCTGCTGCATCTTTTCATAAAGGGCCAAAAACTCTTTATCGATATCAGCAGAAAGGCCACAATCGGCCACAATGGAACGATAGCGCTCCACCACCATGCTGAATACCCCTTCGGCGCTGACGCCGTACTGAAGATGGGCATAGCAAAGGTAAAGTAAATCCGTAATCTTGTGATCTGCGGAAAAGCGTTTGCCAGGCGCAGAAACAACCACAACCCGGCGGGCTGGATCCGCCGTGATAATCTGGCGGACTTTTTCGAACTGAGCAGCATCGGCCAGGGAAGAACCGCCAAATTTAACTACTTTTAACATAATCGGCATTCCTTTCCCTTAACCCTGCAGCGCAGCGAAGAAGATGCCGGGATCATTGCTGCGGGCTTCCACATACCAGGAGTGCATCTGTGCCGGAGAAACCGGACGGGTAAGAACGCCATTACCCCAGCGCTTTTCCACACAACCATCCATGAACCAGGTATCCACGATATAACGGACATAGTACCGGCGCTCTTCACACATATTATTGGAAGGCAGCGGCTGGGACAGCTGAGTATAGAAGCCTTGCTTTCTCTCGCAGAGATCAAGAAGATCCTGCACAACGGCAGCGGCTGTGGGCCAGCGACCGGCTCCTTCACCAAAGAAGCTTTGCCGACCAGCGTATTCCGAAACGGCGGTGATGAGATTATAATTGGCGGGGACAACTGCTTCCAGTGTTTCTGCCTTAAAAAGGGTGGGTTCTACCACTGCAAGAATTGCTCCATCGGCGACACGCTTAGCGGTAGCGTACAGCTTGCAGACATAGCCCATTTCATTAAAGCCGGCAATGTCTTCCCGGGTGATACCGGCAATCCCGGCGGCCGGCACCTGCTGCTCAGTCAGGCTGGCATCAAAGGCAATATTGGCGCTGATCATAAGCTTACGCTGAATATCATAGCCTTCAATATCGGCAGTGGGATCCGCTTCGGCATATCCGAAACTTTGGGCATCGTGCAGAACACTCTCGTAATCATAGCCCTTCTTATGCATCATACTGAGGATATAATTAGTGGTACCATTCATAATGCCGCAAATCTCATTGACGGCGCCAATGCGCTTGAGCCGCTGCAGATTGGGCAGCCAGGGAATGCCGCCGCCAACCGCAGCCGAAGTGCGGAAACCGGTACCGGTTTCTTTGGCAAGAGTGGTCAGTTCATCATAATAGGCGGCAAGCAGATGCTTATTAGCGGTGACAATATTTTTGCCGGCGCGCATGGCGGCCGCTACATATTCATGGGCCGGTTTCAAACCGCCCATGACCTCCACGACGGTATCCACTTCCCCATCATTCAAAATCGTGGAAAAATCGGTGACCGAAACAGCACCTAATTCTGCAATGGGGCTGCGGTCCAATACATATTTTACTGTAATATCGCTGCGGTTCTTCAGCAGTTCATACACACCACCGCCAACCGTTCCGTGGCCAAGAATGGCAACTACCATATCTTTTTTCCTCCTGTAAAATGTGTCGTTTATAGAGATACGATTGTTTCTCCATAAAAATCACTTGTATTTCGTCGAAAAACAGTATATCATATGAGAAGATGGAAAGCAAGACTTGCCGGGGGCTTTCACCCGGTATGGTGATGCAGAAAAGGAGACTCCTATGCAATATAACAGCACCAGAAATCATAAACAGACTGCCAGCCCTGCCGAAGCGGTGTTGCGTGGCATAGCGCCCGATGGCGGATTGTACCTGTGTGACCCGGCCGCTCTGCCGCTGGATCCAGCAGAAATGCTACAGAAAGACTTTGCCGGGATGGCGGAGGCCGTACTGGTGCGGCTGCTGCCGGATTACACCCCAGAAATGCTGCGGCCAATGATTGCAGCGGCTTACGGAAAATTTGACACTGCCGACATAACACCGCTGGTTATGGTCGGCGATTACCATGTACTAGAGCTCTTTCATGGGCCAACTTGCGCCTTTAAGGATGTAGCACTCTCCTTGCTGCCATATCTTATCACAGGTGCGAAGCAGCTGCTGAATGATAAGGCCAAGACGGTGATCCTAACCGCGACAAGCGGTGACACTGGCAAAGCAGCATTGGAAGGCTTCTGCGATGTGACCAGCACCTCCATTGTGGTATTCTATCCTAAGGATGGCGTAAGCAAAATACAAGAACGGCAGATGGTGACACAGCGTGGAAAAAATGTTTCGGTGGCGGTGGTACGCGGCAATTTTGATGACGCGCAGACTGGAGTAAAGCACATCTTTGCCGAGGTAAAACCGACAGAAAAAGCGGAACTTTCCAGCGCCAACTCCATCAATATCGGGCGGCTGGCCCCGCAGATCATCTACTATTGGTACGCCTGGGCAACACTTTGCCGCGCCGGAAAAATAAATCCGACCGAACCGGTGAATTTTTCGGTCCCGACCGGCAATTTTGGTGATATTTTGGCGGGCTATTTTGCCAAGTGCATGGGACTGCCGGTAGGCAAACTGCTGTGTGCCAGCAATGCCAACAATGTGCTGACGGAGTTCCTAACGACGGGGCGCTATGACCGGCGGCGACCTTTTTACAAGACCTCCTCGCCCTCGATGGACATTCTGGTCTCCAGCAATCTGGAGCGGCTTTTATATCTGGCAAGCGGCGGCGACGCTAAAATGGTGGCAGAGAAGATGCAAGAGCTGGACGGACAGGGGTGGTATCAGATCGGCGATACGCTGCTGAAAAAGATACAGAAGGTATTCCTGTGCGGATGCTGCAACGACACAATGACCTCCGAGACGATAAAGACGGTGTGGGAGCGGGACAAGTACCTGCTTGACCCGCACACGGCGGTGGCGTGGGCGGTAGCGGAGCAGCACAAAGCCGTATTATGCGGACAGACGGTGGTGCTGAGTACCGCTTCGCCATATAAATTTGCACCGGCAGTGCTGGCGGCCCTAGGGCAGAAGGTGCCGGAGGACGCCTTTGCTGCAATGGCGGAACTGCAAACACTAACCGGAGTGCCTGTCCCAACCCCTTTGGCGGAATTGCAAACACTGCCGGTACTGCACCATGACTGTATAGAAGTAAGCGAGATGGCGGACTATGTGCGCCGCAAGACGGAGGGCTGAAATGAATAAGATTACCGTGCGGGTGCCCGCCACCACGGCCAATATTGGGCCGGGCTTTGACAGCATGGGTTGTGCGCTGGCGCTGTATAATTATATTACCTGCGAAGTACTGCCTGCCGGCAAGCTTGTGATCACCGGCTGTCCGGAGCAGTACCAGAATGAAGAAAACCTGGCAGTACAGGGGTACCGTGCGGTGTTAAGTCGGCTTGGCTTACCCAATGAAGGCCTTTCACTGAATATTCGGGCGGAGATACCTGTGTGCCGCGGACTGGGCAGCAGCGCGGCACTGATTGCGGGCGGAGCCGCCGCCGCAAACCTGCTGCATGGTTCTCCCCTCCCCCCTGCCGAACTGTTGGAGGTGACTAATGAAATAGAAGGCCATCCTGATAATCTGGCTCCTGCTATCTATGGCGGGCTGACCGCCAGCCTGGTGGAGGATGGAAAGCCCCGAACAGTAAAGCTGCCGCTTTCCCCCACCCTACGCTGGGTTGCGGCGATACCGGACTTTGAACTAAGCACCCACCTGGCGCGTGCCGTGCTGCCAAAAGAGGTTGCCTTTGTGGATGCGGTCTATAATGCCTCCCATGTGGCTGTATTGGTTGGGGCGCTTGGACGCGGAGACCGGGAACTAATTGCCATGGCACTGCGCGACCGGGTGCACCAGCCCTACCGTGAGAAACTGATCCCGGAATACAACAAAGTAAAAACAGCAGCGGAGCAATGCGGAGCGATTGCCTTTTGCATCAGCGGGGCAGGCCCTACCCTACTGGCACTGACCGATGAAGCAAGCTTTGCTGCCCAATTTGCTGAGAAATGCAAACGCTTAGAACACCGCTGGAATATCATGGAGCTTGCGGTGGACACTGAGGGGATCGTGGCGGAGTGAAAGTAAGGCGGCGAGGAAAAAGCGGGAGACGGCAATGAGCCACCGAAAACAGGCTAGCGCCCGACGAAAGGCGGGCTGGCGCCTGTTGAGGGAAGCGACACAGCCGGAACCGATTTTTGCCGCCATCGGAACGAAGTAGGAAAACAGAAAAGTGGCTCCCTGCCCTGCGATGGGTAAGGAGCCGTTTTTTATTATATTTATTCCTTAGTGATTTTTACTTCGACTGTTTCTGTCACTTCAACGACATCTGCCGGTTCGGCGTGCAGTTCGCCGCGCACCCGCAGGTCACTGATAATTCGGTCATACATTTCCTTATTGATCCTAAACTTGCAGCGATAGATGATATAACCTGCCAGAATGAACACCACAGGCAGAACGATCATCATAAGCTTGACGGTGAACTGGCCGCTCGCCGAGATACTCTCCGCCGCAGTCTCGCCGACCTTAATACCAGACCAGACCAACATCAGACTGGTGATGCCCATGGAAACAGCGCCGCCGATTTTATTGATAAGCGGCTGCACCGAGAGGGTAATGCTCTCACTGCGCTTACCGTTTTTCCACTGGCCGTACTCGATGGTGTCCTCTAGGAACATGAGCATAAGCAGCTGAATGAACGCCTGACCGATAAAGATAAACAAAGCGCCCACAGCGATGAGGATAATGCTGACCTCAGCAAAGAAGAAGATGGCATAGCCGATCATAACAAGGATAGTAGCCAAAAGATACAACTTCTCACGCGGCATCCGCTTGGAGAAAGACTGGAAGATGACCAGCGCCAGCAGCTGCGCCATGCCAACGACCGCCGCCAGCACCGCGTACATATCCTTATTGCCGTAAACATACTGCATGTAGTAAATGGCCATAGTAGTGGTACTCATGTAGCCGATGTTAAAGAGTGACATGGCAAGGGTGGTCCACAGGAGCTGATCATTTTTGGTGAGGACTTCCCACATGCCACGCAGGGTGGTTTTTTCCTCCTCGCGCCGGAACATATCCTTGCGTTCCCTGACACCGAACAGTGTGAAGAGCTGGAACAGCAGCATGAGAATGGTAACGGCGAGTGCCACGGTAAACCACGCCTTGGGGGTATTGCCCATACCAGAAGTGATGGGTTCCCAGCCAACCATAATGGAAAACATACCGATATTGGCACAGATACGGGCGAAAGCGCCCATCTTTTCACGGGTTTTCTGCTCTACCGAAAGGGAGGGCAGCATGGACCAGTAGGCAATATCATTCAGGCCATAGAAGATATCCCACAAAATATAGGCAATGGCAAACACCGCCACAAACCAATAATCCCGCAAACCAAAATCGGCAAAAAGGACAAGGTAGCAAGCACCGCCCGCCAAGGCCCCCAGCGCCATCGGGGGCTTAAAGCGTCCGTGACGGGAGCGGGTATTATCCACCAGCAGACCCATCAGCGGGTCGTTCAGAGCATCAAAGACACGCAGCACAGTAAAAACCATGCTGGTAGCCAAAAAGACGCCTAACGGCAGGCTGAGAACATTGGAAAGGTAGTAAATGAGGGCATTGGCTTCAAAGGCATAGAACATATCCCGCCCAATGGTACCAAGTCCGAAGAAAATCATATTTCTTCTATCCAGTTTATTCATTTGGTGTTATCCTCCTCATTTTCGCCGAGTTGCTCGACAAGATATAGCTGGGAACCAAAATCCCCCCAAAGGCGCAGATCTTTATGGTAGCCTGTGCCAAGAAACTGATCATTGAGCGGAATACCGCTGGCCAATGCCGCACCGGAAGCCATGGCGGTGAAGCTGCCATCCGGCAGGGCGTAGTGACGATTGACCGTGCGCAGCACCAGGCCATCGGTGGAAAGCTTGACTGGGGCAATGTGCTTGACCAAGCCGCCGAACCGAGCAAACGCCACTTGCTGCGGTACGGCAGTAACACGGTATCTGGCCTCCGGCTTCAACCCCGGAACCGTGAGATAATCCGCTGGAGGAGCCGCTGTGCAAAGCCGCTGCGCCAGCAGGACAACAGCCTGTTTCTTATCCGGTGCGACCGCCGCCCAGCTGATAAGACCCTGGCGACGGGTAGGGACACGGAACAAATCACCATATTGCAGGGTGGGGCGGTATTTTTTGTACCATTCTATCTGCGCGGCGACCTGCTTTTTCTCCTGCGGGGAAAGCTCGCCCAGGTCCAATTCATATCCCAGAACACCGAAGGCAGCGACATTGAAACGGGTGGAAAGCGGTGTCTGTCTTAGAGTCTGCTGATGGGGCGACTGTGAAACATGGGCGCCCATGGTGCAGGGCGGGTAGAAATAGCTGAGCCCTTTCTGAATGGAAAGACGCTCAATCGGGTCGGTATCATCACTCGACCAAATCTGCGGCGAGTAGCACAGCATACCAAGATCAAAACGGTTACCCCCGGAGGAACAGGTCTCCAAAAGGATATGGGGGCGAGGGGTAAAGATGCGTTCCAGCACCTCGTAAAGCCCCAGCATATAGCGGTGGGGCAGCTCCCCGCCCGCCGTGACAGCGGAATAAAGATCGCTCATGTGGCGGTTCATATCCCACTTGACATAGGTGATGGGGCAATGGTCCAAAAGATGGGTAATGTGGTGAACGATATAATCCCGCACCTCAGGACGGGTAAGATCAAGCAGGAGCTGGTGCCGTCCCATAGAGGGCTGCCGTCCCGGCTGCTGTAAAGCCCACTCTGGGTGGGTGCGGTACAACTCACTCTCCAGATTAACAGATTCCGGTTCAAACCATAAGCCGAAGCGAAGGCCCATCGTTGTGATCTTCTGCGCCAGGCCTTCGATGCCACCGGGGAGTTTTTTGCGGTTGACGGTATAATCGCCAAGACCCGCTGTATCGCTGTTTCGCTCACCAAACCAGCCATCATCCAAAACAAACAGCTCGACGCCGACCGCTTTGGCCTGTTTGGCGAGGGAAAGCAATTTCGCTTCGGTAAAATCAAAGAAGTACGCCTCCCAGTTATTAAGCAAGACCGGACGAGGTTTTTCCTTCCAATTTCCATGCAGGATATGCTGCCGTACAAAGCGATGAAAATTGCCGCTAAGGCCATTCATGCCCTCATTGGAAAAAGTCATCACTGCTTCCGGTGCACGGAAAATTTCCCCTGCGGGAAGCCGCCAGCAAAAGCCCTGCGGCTGGATACCGGAGACAATCCGGACAAAGTCACGCGGAGAACGCTCCACAGCGGTGTAATGGCTGCCGCTATACAATAGATTAAAGCCATAGGCAAGACCGGTATTCTCTCCTGTTCCCTGTTCCAGTAGGATCACGCCGGGATTGTGCCGGTTGGAGGAAAAGCCGGTGGTGCTTTCATTGACCAGCCGCCCCGGCTGCACCGACCGGGTATGCACATGCGTTTCACTGATCCAGTCACCATCAAGGGTAAGCATCTCATACTCCCGCTGTGGGAAATCGATCTGCTGACTCATCAGACTGCGAACAGTAATTGGAACAGTTTCGTCATTGTAAAGAACAGTGCGACGGGTGATGGCATCCGCTGCTGGAAACACGGTGAAGATAATCTCCAGCCGCAGGGCAAATTTCTTTTCCCTGAGGGAAAGCACCAGCGTTTCCGCTTCACCGCTTTCATCGTAGGCAGCAGGCAACCCCACAGCGGGCAGCGTCCCTGCACGGAGGGTACAGCCATCGTAGATAAAGTCGGTGGTGATGGTGCCATCCGGCAGTTCCAGTTCAATGGGAGAAATGCGAAAATCGCCCTTACCCGCCCCTGACCAAAGCAGAGGAATATTATCGAGGCAGTAGGTGGGGTCTTCTTCGGTATACATCACCTGGCTGCCATAGGGCATAGTACGGCGGGCTGCCAAGGCCGCTGCGTCTTCTATGGATACCGGCATGCCGTAATGCAGCAGTTCCACATGACCGTACTTTGTAATTTGAAGCAGCATAGCAGTATGAGCGGTGGAAAGCAGAAAGGTATTTTCCTGCTGAGTGATATGTCTCATAGCCTACACCTCCCGCAGAATGAGTGCTTCATAAGGAGAAAGGCAGGCGGGACTTTCCTGCCGACCGTAGTTGGAAAGGACAACGGTGCCTGAAACGGGATTGGGTCGTTCCTTTGTAGAAAGGCTGATAACAACAATAAGGCTTTCGACATTTAGACTGCGGCGATAGGCATAAACTCCATCCTTACGATATAATTCGGAAAAATCACCTGCTTGTAGAATCTCACTGCCATTACGGAAAGCAATCAACTGCCGGTAATACGCTAAAACAGAGTTTGGCGCATTCTCCTGCTCTGCTACATTGATACGGGGATAATTGCCATTGACCGAAAGCCACGGCGTACCAGTAGTAAAGCCTGCATTGGGGCTATCATTCCACTGCATGGGGGTGCGGGCATTATCCCGGCTCTTGGTTTTTATCATGCGCCAGCGCAGCGAATGCGGCAGATGCAGCTGCTTGCCCATATTCCAGATATTGATGGATTCCACATCCTGTACCTTTTCCATGTCGGAGAAATCGAAATTGGTCATACCGATCTCCTGCCCCTCATACAAAAAGGGCGTTCCCCGCAGGGTAAGCACCAGTGTTGCCAGCGCCTTAGCGCTTTCATCGTGGTACTTGGTATCGTTGCCGTAGCGGGAGACAGAGCGGGGCTGATCGTGATTTTCGAGGTAGACGGTGTTCCACGGCAGAGCCTTCTGCCACTTGGTCAAGCAGGCAAAGAATCGATCCGGACTAAAACGGCGCAGAAACCATTTGATTTTATAGCAGTCGGTTTCCATGTGCTCAAAGGCAAATACCGTGGAAAGTTCCCAACGGGCGGGATTGACTAGGTCATCCGCCATTTTAGGCGTAACAAAAACCGTCTCCCCTACCGTAAAGGCATCATACTTGGCGAGCACATCTTCATGGAGACGGTGCAGCACCCGATGGCAGCCGGGGGTGGAGAGATAATACTCGCTGCCGGTGAGGGCAGGACGCCACTTACCGTTTTTGATGGCTTCCTTGTAGATGATATTGATGACATCGCAACGGAAGCCTGCCACACCCCGCTCCAGCCAAAAATGCATGACTTCTTCAATCGCTTCGATGACTGCTTCATTGTGATAGTTGAGGTCAGGCTGTTCCTTAGCGAAAAGATGAAGATAATATTCCCCACGCAGGTCATCGTACTCCCAGCAATCTCCACCGAAGAAATTACCCCAGTTGGTGGGCTTTTTGCCCTTTTCCCCTTTCCGCCAGATATAATAATCGGTGTAGGGTTCTATGCGGCGGCGGCTCTTCTGGAACCATTCATGCTGATCGCTGGTGTGGTTGATAACAAGATCCATAATAATGCGGATGTCCCGCTTTTTTGCTTCTGCAATGAGGGTATCCATATCCTGCAGCGTACCATAATTGGGGTGGATATTGCAGTAATCGCTGATATCATAGCCGTTATCCTTATTGGGTGAGGGATAGACTGGTGAAAGCCACAGGGCGCCGACACCGAGCTTTTGCAGATAATCCAGCCGGGAAATGATACCCGGTAGGTCGCCAATACCATCACCATTGCTATCGCAAAAACTCATGGGATAGATCTGATAAATAACTTTTTGCTTCCACCAAGGGGTATCAGCCATTGGGATAGACCTCCTTTTCCACCTCTGCCGCCATTTCTCCGGTGATACCATGCTCCGCAATCATACGGGCATAGAACTCTCCGCTCTTTTTGATGGTGCGGGCATGAGTATCGGTATCGAAATGCACAAGACCAAAGCGGGCAGTAAAGCCCTCCAGCCATTCGAAGTTATCCACAAAGCACCAGTGGTAATAGCGGGTGACGGGCAGACCACTTTCCGAAAGAACCTTGAGATGCTCATAAAGATAACGACGGCGGAATGCATCATTATTATCGGCCGTACCGTTTTCGGTGATATAAATGGGCAATTCCGGCAGAAGGGCGTGGAGTTTTTGGCAGCACTCCACAATGCCGGCCGGGTAGATCTCCCAGCCTAGATCATTCACCGGAACATTCGGCAAAGTACCATCCCCCAAGCCGGAGGTAGCAGTACGAGCATAATAATTGAGGCCCAAAAAATCGGCGTAGGGGCCCTCGGGGCCCAGCATATAGGTTTTGTTCAACTTAGTCTGGAAGTTGTATTCCGAAATGCGGCAAGCAATGCGATGCCACAAATTTTTCGCATTGTACGGCACAAAGGCGCGCATATGCATGGCTAGGCCAACCTTGGGTTCGGCATAGCCCAGTTCTTCATGGATATTATGAATTAACCGGTAAGCCCGACGGTGGCATTCGCCCATCACCTTCATTACCCGCAGAGCATGGGAGATATTGAATTCCCCAGGGGGGAAGCCTGCCCCCAAATAACCGCAGACCGCATAGACATTTGGTTCATTGATGGTAACATATTCATCCACCAGATCACCAAGGTGGCGCACAGCAAATTCCACCATGGCAAGGTACCTCTTTACGGCATTTTTGCCCAAAAAGCCGCCCTGATGCTCAAACCACAGAGGATTGGAGAAATGATGCAGGGTAAGCAGCACATGAATGCCATTTTGGTGCAGCAGCGTAATTTCCTCTCGCACCTTTTCAATCTCTTCCTGCGAAAACTGGCCCTCCTGCGGCTCCAGTCGGGCCCACTCCAGCCCAAAGCGGTAGTGACGAATTCCCATTTCCGCCATTAGACGGGTATCTTCCTCCAAATGGCCGCGATGGTCAGTTGCGATATTGGGATTGCTGTTATCCTTTATCTTTCCATTTTTGTACCACTCATACCAGTTGCTTTCCTTGCAGTCGCCATCAATTTGGGTAGCAGCGGAAGCTGCCCCAAGAGCAAAGCCCTTTGGAAAATGAACAGCACTCATTCAGTTTCCTCCTCTCGGTTGGCTGTGTGGGTCCCAATGATAATGTGTAGAACAGGGTTTTCTTTTTCTGCCTCAAAAAATGTCATCAGCAAACGGCAGCCATATTCCCGCAGGGCAGAAAACATAGCGCCTGGATGACGGACTGTAATAACCGTCTCCTCTCCTATTTCGATCAGGCAATCCCACAGAGCATCCAAATTGGCACCATAATACTCCGGCAAGGATAGCTTATTCTTGATCTCTGCATGCGCCGCGGCACGGTCGGTCATCAGCCGGCCCTCTAGATAAACTTCTCTCATGGTGTTTCCTCCTCGCCATAAACCAGGGTAAAGCTCGCATAATGATCATCGGTATAGTAGATCAGTCCATCACTGGAATAGAGCAGCCGCTCCGCCCCGCGGAAGCCGCCCATATAGTTCACATCACACTCGTACCAGGTGCGTCCATCAGCTTCCGGCAACAGACCCTCGCGGTTGCCAAAGCGATCACCGCCAATGGATTTTCCTTCGGCTACTTCCCACAGGTTCCCCTGGGAAGCAGCCCACCCCAGTGCTTTCGCTTCCTGCTTGGTTAAATAGTTCTGCGGCAGATGTCCGTAAAAATGCAGGTATTCTGCCACCTTCTCTGGCGTAGAATAGGAGCCATCCTCAACCAGCAGCGTGCCGTTTTCCTGCACCAGCGGGTCATCTTCTCCCATCGGCCGGGTTGTCATACCGCCGCAGGCAGGCAGCAACGCCAGCATCAGTACCGTCAGCAGAGCCAATAGAACCGCCGGAAAACGGCGGAAAAGAAGTTGTTTTTTCACTGTGTGCTCCTCCTTATAAAAATACAGTTTAATTGTACCATACCGTGGGGAAAAATGATAGGCGCAGAGTAACAGAGATTTATCCGTAAAAGATGTGAAATATGCCCGGCCACTCCGTTCATAAATTGTTTTCATCTTAGCTTTAATCTTGTAAAGTTTGACGATTGCAATGACTATATAACTGCGCTATAATTGTTAGCATCCTAACAAGATAGAAAGGAGCCAATATGAAGATAAAGCGCCCGTCTATATGCATGAAGATTAAAGGAATCTCCAACTTGATTCACCAAGAATTGGGCACCAATCGTGATACAGTCCACCCCGGAACCATGATGCAGAAAATGTTTTTGGGTTATTTAGAAGTACACGAGGACCAGCCAGTCTTTCAAAAGGACTTGGAGTCAGCATTTCATATCCGGCGCAGCACCGCAACCGGCATATTGCAGATTATGGTGCGGGACGGATTGATCGTGCGGGAACCCGTGGAGGGCGATGCCCGCCTTAAACGACTGGTCCTAACACCGATCGCCATAGAACAGCTGGCGCAAATGCAGCAGGATATCCTGCGGGTAGAGCAGAAAGTGACTGCCGGATTAACCGGCGAAGAGTTGAAGACCCTTTATGTCCTGCTAGATAAAGTGATAGAAAACTTGACCCCTGGCAAGGAGGAACGAACCATTGATTAAACGACTGTCCCAATGCATACGGGAATATAAAAAAGACGCGATTCTCTCCCCTCTTTATGTACTGGTGGAATCGCTTTTGGATGTGGCCATCCCCTTTGTAATGGCTGGCCTAATTGATAAGGGCATAGAAGCCGGCAACATGAGCATGATCCTGCGATATGGTGCCATTCTAGTGGGTTTTGCACTGGTAGCGCTTACTTTTGGTGCACTGAGCGGCCGGAGCTGTGCACGCGCCACGGCAGGCTTTGCTCGCAATCTGCGGCATGATATGTTTCATCATCTGCAGGTATACTCCTTCTCCAATATTGATAAATTCAGCAGCGCTGGTCTGGTCACCCGTCTGACTACCGATGTGAGCAATGTGCAGAATGCTTTTATGATGATCATTCGTACCCTTATCCGCTGCCCTGCCATGCTCATCTTCGCCATGGTCATGTCCTTTCGCATCAATCACGATATTTCTCTCATTTTCCTGGCCGTCATTCCCATCCTTGGTGTGGGGCTTTACCTTATCATCAAACATGTTCACCCCGTGTTTGAACGGGTCTTTAAGACCTATGACAGACTGAATGGCGTAGTGCAGGAGAATCTTTCCGGTATCCGTGTGGTAAAAAACTTTGTGCGCGAGGACCACGAGATCGAAAAGTTTGATACCATCTCCGGCACCATTTATAAGGATTTTTCACTTGCCGAGCGCATCTTGGCCCTCAACTCCCCACTGATGCAAGGCTGTGTGTATGCCTGTATGATTTTGGTCTCCTGGCTGGGTGCCAAACAGATTGTCATTGGAAATATGTCCACCGGAAACCTAATGAGCTTCTTCACCTACATCATGCAGATCCTTTCCAGTCTGATGATGCTTTCGATGGTATTTGTTATGATTACCATGTCCCGTGCCTCCGCCGAGCGCATCGTGGAAGTGCTGGATGAGGAAAGTGATATCACCAACTGTGATAACCCTGTGTACGAGGTCAAAGACGGCAGTGTGGAATTCACTGATGTGAGCTTCAGCTATGCCAAGCGTCCCGATAAAACGGTGCTGGATGACATTGACCTGATTATCCCCTCTGGACAGACGGTTGGTATTATCGGCGGCACCGGATCTTCCAAAAGCAGCCTAGTGCAGCTCATCCCCCGTCTGTACGATGTGACTGGCGGCTGTGTAAAGGTAGGCGGCGTGGATGTGCGGAACTATGACCTGCAAACACTTCGGCACAATGTGGCGATGGTATTGCAGAAGAATACCTTGTTCAGCGGGACGATAAAGGAGAACCTGCGCTGGGGCAACCCCGACGCGACCGACGAGGAGCTGGTACACGCCTGTCGTCTGGCGCAGGCCGATGACTTTATCCGCACCTTCCCCGATGGGTATGATACCTATATCGAGCAGGGCGGTACCAATGTTTCCGGCGGGCAGAAGCAGCGCCTGTGCATTGCCCGTGCGATCCTGCGCAAGCCGAAGATCCTTATTCTGGACGACAGCACCAGTGCCGTGGATACCAAGACTGATGCCCTGATCCGCCAGGCCTTCCGTGAGGAAATCCCCAATACCACAAAAATCATTATTGCCCAGCGCATCAGCTCGGTCATGGATGCCGATCAGATCATCGTCATGGATAACGGCCTGATCAACGCCTGCGGCACCCACGAAGAACTGCTGGCCAATAATGAAATCTACCGTGAGGTCTATGAATCTCAACAGAAAGGGGGGCTGGAAGAATGAGTGCTGCTCCTAGAAGAGGCTTTACCGGCGGCAAGCGGGCCAAGGATGCCAGAGGAACATTGAAGCGCCTTATAGGCTACATCGCCAAAGGAAATAAAGCCCGGCTGGTATGTGTTTTTATTTTACTCATCATCAGTACAGTAGCCAGTGTTTCCGCCTCTCTTTTCCTCAAATCGCTGATCGATGATTATATCGCTCCGCTTATTGGACAGTCGGCACCAAGCTTCGCCCCGCTTCTTCAAGCTTTGACCATGATGGGGTGCATTTACCTGGCCGGTATGCTGGCTTCCTACTTGCAGACACGGCTGATGATCCCCGTGGCGCAGGGCACCCTAAAAACCATAAGGGACGATATGTTTGCCCACATGCAAACCTTGCCCATCAAGTACTTTGATACCCATACCCATGGCAATGTGATGAGCTACTACACCAACGATACCGATACCTTGCGGCAAATGATCAGCCAGAGCCTACCCAACGCGGTCAGTTCCATCATCAGCATCACAGCAGTATTCATTGCCATGCTGAGTACCAGTGTGTGGCTTACCCTCCTCATGTTTGTCTTTTTGGGATTGATGCTGTTCGTCGTAAAGAATGTAGGTGGCGGCAGCGCCAAATACTTTGTAAAGCAGCAGCAATCCCTTGGCAAAGTAAATGGCTTTATTGAAGAAATGATCGGCGGGCAGAAGGTTGTCAAGGTTTTCTGCCATGAAGAACAAAATCAAAAGGACTTTGATGTACTCAATAATGAGTTCTGTGAAAACGCTACAAAAGCAAACACCTATGCCAATATTATGATGCCTATTATGGGCAACCTTGGGCATTTACAGTATGTACTGGTCGCTATTGTGGGTGGTCTTTTGGCCATAGCCGCGGTACCCAATCTAACTCTGACCGGCATCGGTACAATGACACTGGGCAGCATTGCTTCTTTCCTGCAGCTCAGCCGCAGCTTTACCATGCCCATCAGCCAGGTTTCCCAGCAGATCAACTCTGTCGTCATGGCGCTGGCTGGCGCCGAGCGCATCTTTGAACTGATGGACGAACCCAGTGAGGAGGATCACGGCGTAGTAACGCTGGTGAATGCCGAGGAGAAGGACGGAGCATTGGTTGAATCCAACTGCCGCACCGGTATCTGGGCATGGAAAAAGCCTCTGCCGGAAGGCGGCTATGAGCTGATAAGGCAGCACGGCGATGTGCGCATGAAAGATGTGGATTTTTCCTATGTGGATGGAAAGCCCGTTCTGCATGATATTACCCTGTATGCCGAGCCGGGACAGAAGGTAGCTTTCGTGGGAGCAACAGGCGCGGGTAAGACTACCATCACCAACCTGATCAACCGCTTTTATGATATCGCCGATGGCAAGATCCGTTACGATGGTATCAATATTAACAAGATCAAAAAGAGTGACTTGCGACGCAGCCTAGGCGTGGTCCTGCAGGATGTCAACCTCTTTACCGGTAGCGTAATGGATAACATCCGCTATGGACGACTGGATGCCACCGATGAAGAATGCATTGCGGCAGCCAAGCTGGCCAATGCGCACTACTTCATCTCCCATCTGCCGGATGGCTATAATACTATCCTTTCCGGTGATGGCGGCAATCTTTCTCAGGGGCAGCGCCAGCTCATTTCCATCGCACGGGCGGCAGTCGCCGATCCACCCGTGATGATTCTTGATGAAGCCACCTCCAGCATTGATACCCGCACCGAGGTCATTGTACAGCGCGGCATGGACCAGCTGATGCATGGCCGGACGGTATTCGTCATCGCGCATCGTCTCTCCACCGTGCAGAATGCCGATGTCATCATGGTGCTGGAACACGGACGCATTATCGAGCGTGGTACACACGATATGCTAATCGCCCAAAAAGGGAAATACTATCAGTTGTATACCGGCGCCTTTGAGCTGGAATAACATAAAAGCAAAAGGATTCGGGTAAAGTTTTTGTTTTACCCGAATTTTTTTGAAAAAAGGTCTTTACAAACACCCCATGATATGCTATTATAGTCAAGCAGTCCAAAAACACATGGGGGCGTAGCTCACTTGGGAGAGCGCTTGACTGGCAGTCAAGAGGTAGAGAGTTCGATCCTCTTCGTCTCCACCAACAGAGATCCGCAGGAACACAGTTTCTGCGGATCTTTTGTATAATCGACCATTTTTATTCCCCCTTCCCAAACCGTTAAAGGAGACACCATGAAAAAGAAACTGACCGTAAAAGAGTACATCTATGTTGCCAGCATGCTGTTTGGCTTGTTCTTCGGCGCAGGTAACCTCATCTTCCCCACTGCAGTGGGTCAGCTTGCCGGCCGCAATATGTGGAGCGCCATTCTGGGACTGCTGATTACCGGTGTTGGACTGCCGCTGTTGGGTGTTGCAGCTCTGGGGCTTTCCCGCAGTGATGGTCTGTTTTCCCTCAGCAGCAAGGTAAACCGTCCCTATGCCTATTTCTTTACCTGTGCGCTGTACCTCACCATTGGTCCATTCTTTGCTATTCCCCGCTGCGCTACCGTTTCCTTCACCGTCGGGCTGGAACAGATCCTTCCCCAGAACGGCAATATGAAGCTGTATCTCCTGCTGTTCACGCTGGCGTTCTTTATTGCGGCGCTGCTGTTTTCTCTGCGCCCCGGCAAGATCCTCACATGGGTCGGCAAGATCCTCAATCCCTTCTTCCTGCTGTTCCTCGGCATCCTTGTCGTGGTAACGCTGGTCTCCCCCGCCGCCGTTCCCATTTCCAGTGTGGAGCCTATGGGCGGCTACATCCAACAGCCCTTCCTCACCGGCTTTTTGGAGGGCTACAACACCATGGACGCCCTTGCAAGCCTTGCCTTCGGCATCATCGTGGTACAGGTCATCCGGGAACTGGGCGTTGATGAGCCCGGCGCCGTAGCACGCAATACCGCCAAGGCCGGTATCTTCAGCTGCCTGTTCATGGGGCTTATCTATGTTGCCGTCACCGCCATGAGCGCCAAGAGCCGAGGCGTACTGCCCGCAGCCGAAAACGGCGGTGTAGCGCTGGCGCAGATCTCTCAAACCTTCCTCGGCCGGATCGGTCTGCTGATCCTCGCCGTCACCGTAACGCTTGCCTGCCTCAAGACCGCCGTCGGCCTTATCACCAGCTGCTCCGAGACCTTTACCGGCCTGTTCCCCAAGGGTCCCGCTTACCGGGTCTGGGCGGTCATCTTCACGCTGGTTTCCCTCATTTTCGCCAATTTCGGTCTTTCCGCCATCATCGATTATGCCGTTCCGGTGCTGATGTTCCTCTACCCGCTGGCCATCGTGCTTATCCTGCTGGCGCTGTTCGGCAAGTTCTTCTCCCACGATAAGAAGGTCTATAACTGGGTCATCAGCCTTACGCTGATCTCCGCCCTTTATGACCTGCTGCGCACCCTGCCCGCCGCTCTGCGTGCCGCCTGCCACCTCGATGGCATCATCGAAGCGATCGGCAGCGTTCTGCCCCTTGCGGGCCTCGGTCTCGGCTGGATCTGCCCCGCCGCCGTCGGTCTTGTCATCGGTCTTGTGACACACAGCACCGCCAAGGCCAAAAAACAGACCGCATAATAGATCCGTCACAGTAAAAGGCCTCCGAAGCAATCAGCTCCGGAGGTCTTTTTCATATTCATTTTAGGATGGCTGCCCGCTTTCCCGCAGGACCTCTGCATCGGCGGCACGCTGCTCCAGTATCGCTTCCTTTAGGATCATATCCTTGACCTTCATCAAGCGAATGGTATTGGCGCGCTCGTTTTCATCCAGCTTCATGGTGATGTAGCGGATGTTCTCCTGCATCTGCGGGATCTTGACATATTCCAGTGCATTCACCCGGCGGCGGGTCTTTTCTATCTCCTCCGCCAGCAGCTGCGTAGTCTTTTCAATCTCCGCCAGGCGCAGCATATCCCGGAATACCCCGGAAAGCGATGCCACTGCGTCATCCAGTTCTCCGCTGGTCTGGACATAGCCATAGGGATAAGCGCTGCCGCCCTGATGCTCGGTAAAATGGTAACGGGGCACCTCCACTGACATGATATTCTCAAAGCTCATATCCAACTCCACACTGCGGCTGGGAATGAGCAGCGACTGCCCAAGCATCTCCGGTGTCATCAGCGCCGCCGCCACCGTAAAGGACGCATGCGCCTCGGAAAGGCCCTGTTCCACACGCTGGCGCAAAGCACGGTTTTCCCGCACCGTCTCCATAAATTGCTTCATCAGCTCATCACGCTTATCCCGCAGCAGCTTGTGACCTCGTTGGGCAGTACGCAGCTGGCGTTTCAGGCGGGTCAGCTCCATGCGGGTAGGGTTAATGATTGTTCCCGGCAAGTTGCTCCCTCCTTAGCTCTGCTGCGGCAGGTATTTTTCGATATACTCCGGCTTGATGCGCTTGAGCTCGCTCTTGGGCAACAGGCCCAGCAGCTGCCAGCCCAGGTCCAGTGTTTCCTCGATAGACCGGTTCTCCTCGCTGCCCTGCGAGACATACCGCCGCTCAAACTCATCGGCAAAGCGGGCATACTGCAGATCCACCTCGGAAAGAGCGGCTTCGCCCAAAATGGACATCAGCTCCTTGTTTTCCTTGCCGGTGGCATAGGCGGCGAAGAGCTGGTTCATGGTGCCGGAATGATCCTCCCGGGTCTTCCCCGTCCCGATCCCCTTATCCTTCAGACGGGAAAGTGAGGGCAATACATCCACCGGCGGGTTAATGCCCCGGCGGAACAGCTCTCTGGAAAGGATGATCTGGCCTTCCGTAATGTACCCCGTCAGGTCGGGGATAGGGTGGGTTTTATCGTCCTCTGGCATGGTCAAAATGGGTATCATGGTAATGGAGCCTTCCTTGCCCACCTGCCGGCCGGCCCGCTCATACATAGTGGCCAAGTCGGTATACAGGTAACCGGGATAACCACGGCGTCCGGGGACTTCCTTCTTGGCGGCGGAAATTTCCCGCAGCGCTTCAGCGTAGTTGGTGATATCGGTGAGGATGACCAGCACATGCATTCCAAGGTCAAAGGCCAGGTACTCAGCGGCCGTCAGTGCCATACGCGGGGTGGCAATGCGCTCGACCGCCGGATCATTGGCCAGGTTGGTAAACAGCACCGTGCGGTCGATGGCGCCGGTACGGCGGAACTCATTGACAAAGAATTCCGATTCCTCAAAGGTGATACCGATGGCGGCGAAAACTACAGCAAAGTTGCTCTCGCCATCCAGTACCCGCGCCTGACGGGCAATCTGAGCCGCCAGCTGGGCGTGCGGCAGACCGGAGCCGGAGAAGATAGGCAGCTTCTGCCCTCTTACCAGGGTGTTCAGGCCATCAATGGTAGAGATGCCGGTCTGGATAAACTCATTGGGGTAGTTGCGGGCGGCTGGGTTCATTGCCAGACCATTGATATCCCGGTATTCATCCGCCAAAATAGCCGGACCATCATCGATGGGCTGCCCCATGCCGTTAAAGACGCGTCCCAGCATATCGCCGGAAACCGCCAGCTGCAGCGGGTGACCCAAAAACCGAATCTTGGACTCCGCCAGGTTGATGCCGGCGGAAGCCTCAAACAGCTGCACCACGGCGGTATCGCCGTTGACCTCCAACACCTTGCAGCGCCGGGTGGAACCGTCGGTCAGCTCGATCTCCGCCAGTTCATCGTAGGTCACGCCCTGCACATTGTCTACCACCATCAAGGGGCCGGAGATCTCCCGGATCGTCTTATATTCACGGATCACAGCGTTTCCTCTCCTTTCTGTGCCAGCGCTTCCAGTTCTTCTTCCATCTGGGTCAGCAGCTTATCGTATTCCTCGGCATAGCAGTCGGCCGGCACACTCTTGGCACGGCCCAGCTTCTCGCGGGAGGGTGTCATAAACAGATCGGCTACCCGGCAGCCGTGCTCGGCGGCGGTACGGCACAGGCCGTCGTACCGGCGGATCATCGAAAGCATCCTTGCCTGACGGTCGTATTCCGAGAAGGCATCCACATCCACAAAGGAGTTCTGCTGCAGGAAGTCCTCCCGTACCATACGGGCGGTCTCCAGCGTGATCTGATCCTTGGCGGAAAGGGAGTCCTTACCTACCAGCTGCACGATCTCATTAAGGCTTGCCTCCTCCTGCAGGATGGACATCGCCCATTCCCGGTTCATCAGGAAGGCCTTGCCGAAGTTCTGCTCATACCACGGCCGCAGGCTGTCGATATAAAGCGAATAGGAATTGAGCCAGTTAATGGCCGGGAAGTGCCGCCGATAGGCAAGGCTTGCATCCAGCGCCCAGAACACCTTTACAATTCGCATCGTTGCCTGCGAAACCGGCTCGGAAAGGTCACCGCCGGGGGGCGATACCGCACCGACTGCGGTCAGCGAGCCGCGGCGTTCCTCATCGCTGCCGATGCAGGCCACCGAACCGGCACGCTCATAGAACTGCGCCAGACGGGAGGAAAGGTAGGCGGGATAGCCCTCTTCACCGGGCATCTCCTCCAGACGGCCGCTCATCTCACGCAGGGCCTCTGCCCAGCGGGAGGTGGAGTCGGCGATAACCGCCACGGCATAGCCCATGTCACGGTAGTATTCCGCTATGGTAATACCGGTATAGATGGACGCTTCACGGGCGGCCACCGGCATATCGGAGGTATTGGCAATGAGCACGGTACGCTTCATCAGCGACTCCCCGGTACGGGGATCAACCAGTTCCGGGAATTCCCGCAGAACGTCGGTCATCTCGTTGCCGCGCTCGCCGCAGCCGATGTAAACCACCAAGTCCACGTCCGACCACTTGGCCAGGGCGTGCTGCATCACCGTCTTGCCAGAGCCGAACGGTCCCGGAATAGCCGCGGTACCGCCCTTTGCCACCGGGAAGAAGGTATCCACAATACGCTGGCCGGACTGCAGCGGCACGCTGGGCGGGAATTTGCGCCGATAAGGGCGGCCCACACGCACCGGCCACTTCTGCATCATCGACAGTTCCACACGAGTACCGTCCGACTGCTCCAGCACAGCGACCGTTTCTGTCACGGTATAGCTGCCGGATTCTATCGAAACCAGCTTGCCTTTCATCTTGGGCGGGATCATAATTTTATGCAAAATGGAGGAGGTCTCCTGCACTGTACCGATAATATCACCGCCTATGACTTCATCACCAGGATGGGCAGTAGCGGTAAACTCCCACTTTTTCTCACGATCCAAGGCTGGCACTTCCACACCGCGGGGGAGGTTATTGCCGCCCACTTTTTTCATGATGGCATCCAACGGACGCTGAATTCCGTCATAGATATTTTCCACCAGGCCTGGGCCCAGCTCCACCGAAAGGGGTGAACCGGTAGTAACTACCTCCGCACCGGGTCCAAGACCCGAGGTTTCCTCGTAGACCTGGATAGAGGCGGAGCCACTGTTCATGGTCAGGATCTCGCCGATGAGGCGCTGCTCCCCTACCCGAACCACATCCGCCATATTGGCTTCCTCCAGCTCGGTGGCAACCACTAGAGGCCCGGAAACTTTAACGATTTTTCCCATGGGGCTTTCTTCCTTTCCTCAAATGATGTCGGCGCCGACAGCACGCTCCACCGTGGTTTTCACCTGCTGCATCCCCAGTCCGAGGCTTCCCTCTTTACCGGGGATGAGGATAATGGCAGGGGTAACTGCCTTGCGGTAACGGTCCAGCTCTGCGGTCAGACCCGCTGCCAGCTGCTCCGTCACATAGATAATGGCTGTATCCTCCTTGGCCAGCCAGTGCAGGATGGGACGGGCCTGCTCGGCGTTTTCGGCCGGACATACCTGCAATCCAAGCGCCGCAAAGCCCTGTACGCTCTGGGCATCGCCCAGTACAGCTATTTGATACATTCGGCACCTCCTTATTCCGCCTGACGCAGCCGACTGCGGATCATTTCCGATGAAAGCCCCGCCTGTCGACCCGTCATAATAATGCGAATCGCTGTAATCTCATTTTCCACAGCAGCCAGGTAGCACAGCACTGTTTCCTCCCCAAAAGGGGTACGGCGGGCTGCCGAAAGATAAGCTTCAGTCGCTTCATCGCAAGCCTTTTCAAATGCCATCAGTGGGCCGCCGCTAGTTGCAGCCGCTCCCAGTGCCACCGCTTTGCCAAGCGCCCCAGCACCGAACAGTTCTCCCAGCTTGACTGGATCCGTCGCCATTATGGCGTGAGGAGAAACACTGCCACCCTCCAAAAGGGCACGGGGCAGCACCTCGCTGCTGCCGCTGCGGGCGGCCCGTACGGCGGTGCGCAGGTTTGCGGCATCAATAAGCTGCCGCACATACCCCTGTAAAAAGTTGCTTTTCATTTCCTCAGCCAAAGTGCACATTTCATCATAACAAGCAGCATCCAACCGTAAATCAGCACCTTGCGGATCATTTTCCTGCAGAAGAGCTGCTGCTTCCTGCGCCGCACGGCGGGCTGTATCACTTACCTGGAACATATGCTCCTGCTGCCATTCGCTTTGCAGCTGAGCGGCATCATACCGACCGCCTGGCAGCAGAAATGCTTCCGGCGAAATTCCTCGGCGTTCTGCCTTTAGGATCGCCTTGATATTATGGTAATCGTATTTGAGCTGGAATAGCTCAATGAGCCTTGGATCCGGCACAGCAGCCGCCAGCTCTTTGTAGAGCGTTTCCCGATGCTCCCGCAGCGCTTCCTCCAGTGGGAGAGCTTCGGCATAACCGCATTCCGTCAGCAGCTTACGGGCTTCCGTCTCACTGGCTGCTTCCAGTAGACGCTCCACCTTTTCCGGAGTCAGCAGGCGGGTCTCCATTGCATGCAACCACGCAGAGACCGCCAAATAGTCAGTATCCTTGATGGGGGTCATCGCAGCCCCTCCTTACTGTACGGGAAAGAGGATCGCAGCGACCTCTTTCTCCAGCTTTTCCCGCTGCAGCCGCACCAGGGTATCAAAGGCACAGTTCAGCTCTACATCACCGTGGCTGAGGATAAATCCGCCCGGAATAGAACGGGGCTCGGCACTAAGGGTCAGCTTTCCCGGTTTACCTGCTTCGCGTAAGGCGGTATTCGCCAGCAGTACAACCTCTGGTCCAATTTCACTTGCATCCTGCGGGGAAAGGATCATCTCCTCCCCTCCTTCGGCCACTTCCGCAGCTAGTGAAGCGATCAGCGCAAGATATTTTTCTCGGGGTAAATGGCATAACTCTTCCACCGCCGCCGCAAAAGCTTCATTCAATAATTCCTGTTTAGCTGCCAATTCCATCTTGCGACACTCCACCGCCGCCGAAGATGACAGGCGCTCCCGCCGTTCCTCCGCCGCACGGCGTCCGCGGGTCAGCAGCTCCAGGCTCTCCTGCTCCGCCGCCGACTGAGCTTCCGCCGTCAAGGCATTGATCTTTTCTTCATTTTCCCGCTGCATTTGGGCAATCTCCCGCTCGGCATCCTCAATGATGCGTGCGGTGATCTTTTCGATTCCTTCCATAAGGGCTCCTTTCTCCCGTTTTGCTTACGCCAGGAACAGGAAGTACAGCATCAGCATCGAAGCCAGCAGCGAAAGAATTGCATAAAACTCCACAATGCCGCACAGTACCAGACCCTTGGACCAGTCGGATGGCTTCTTGGCCAGAATATTGATGGAGGAAGCCGCTACACGCCCCTGCGCAATAGCAGAAAGCAATCCGCCCAACGCCATAGGCAAGCAGGCCGCAAAGCAGCGCAAGCCTTCCATCACGCTCAAGTCGGTATTGCCATCCAAAAGGCCAATGGCATAAATGGAGAAAAACCACACGACGGTACCATACAGACCCTGCGTACCGGGCAGCACCTGCAAAATCATTGCTTTACCAAACTTGCCGGGATCTTCGCACATCAGGCCGGCAGCGGCTTCACCTGCCATACCGGTTCCCTTGGCCGAGCCAACACAACTCAAACCAGCCGCCAAACCGCCGCCCAGCAGGGCCAGCGCCAAACCACCGAAAGATTCCAGAAAACTCATTTTTCATACGCTCCTTTTTATTGTTCTGCTATTCTGTAATATTTGGGCTGAGCCGCAACGGGCTTAAACGCGCGTCCGCCATCCCGGTAGAAGTACTTGAAAAATTCCAAACACTGAAGCCGCATGTCATGGACATAACAGCCCAGCAAATTCAAGGCAAAATTAAGAGCATTGCCCAACAGCGATACAATAATAAATACAATCAGATTGCCAGGGATAGCTGCCAGAGTATTAAATACTTGCGCGATGACCGCACCTGCCAACATCAAAGCCATTAGGCGAACATAGGAGAGAATATCCCCAAAATAGCCGGTAATGTGATTGTATACCGAACCACCGATGCCAACAATTTTTCCGCCGATGCCTTTTTTGCCATAACCCTGGCTAATAATCAAGACCGCCAACAACACCCATAGGAATGTCTTTTTCCCGGTGATGCCCAATGCCACACCACAGCCAATAATAACCCACCAGGCAGCTTCCTCGCACAGGGCACTGGCTATCTCGCCGTGCTTCAGCTTGTAGATAAAGCCGATGACCATACCGACAAGGATCTGCACACAGCCCAATGCCAGTGAGCCCAGCATAATGGCAATAATATCATTGATGGGCGAAATGAGCGGCTGCCAGAACCAGGTGAAGGTGCTTTCCGGGTTAATGACTTTGAGCATTTGCGGGATGAAATCCCCGAAGAAACCGCCGGTCAATGCACCCATAAAGAAAGTAGAGATGCCGCATAATCCCAGCAGCGCAAAGAAATTGTAGCTGCCGCCGGTAGGCTGTTTCTTCTTCAGCACAATGAGTGATGCCAGCATCATCAAAAGGCCATAACCCATATCCGCCATCATAATGCCGTAAAACAGAATAAAGAATGGTGCCATGTAGGGATTAGGATCCAGCGAGCCATAGGCCGGCAAAGAATACATCTCCGTGACCATATTCAGCGGACCGGTAAAGCGATTGTTCTTCAGCTTGACCGGAACACGCGGATAATCCTCCGGGGCGGGATCTGTCATCTGCCAAGCACAGGTGCACCCTCCCAGAAGCATCTCCAGTTCCTTGGTGTTCTCCGCCGGGAACCACCCCTCCAGCAGAAATGTCTCTGCCGTATCCCGCGTACGGCTCTTGGCCTCTCCCCGGTCGATCTCGATACGGGAAGCATCCGAAAGCTGCCGCAGCTCCGGTTTTTGCCCGGCGCACTGGATAATTGCTTCTTCCAGCAATGCTCTCTTTTCCGCCAGTGCCGTTTGTTCCTGCCGCAGAGCAGACAAGTTGGCAGCAGCAGTGCCAGTCCGTTCACCCAATGTCACACGACTCCAGCCCAATGCCTTCAACGCAGCTATGTGGTCTTCCGCCTGGGAAATGTGCACTGTAAGCACCATGTAGCGGTGCTCCCGGTCAGCACTTACCTCCCGCAGCTCATACAGATCTCCGGCCGCATCCAGTGTCTCATGTATTTTCTGCGGCAGCACTGCGGCGGGCAGTGTGCCCATTTGAATCAGCACTTTTTCAGTGGTAGCGCATTCCAGCGGCATGGTGAAGCTCTCCCAAGGAAGAAGCTGAGCCTCCTCTGCCGCCAGCTTTTCGCTGCGTGACTGCAGGGAAGCCAATTCCTCTCGGCAGCGGTTCAACCGCTCCGCCGCACTCTTTCCGTCAGCCAGCTGGCTTTCATCAGTCAATGCCTGCTCATCAATGAACGGAAGCGGCTCCAGTGCATTCTTTTCCTTTGGGGTATGATCTGTCAGCGTTTGCAGTGCCTGCTCTGCCGCCGTGTACAGCTCTCGTATCCTTTGCAGCTCCGCTGACTCCGGTACACGCAGCTTTTCCAGCAGCGGGTCATCTGCCGCCGGCTCCGGCTCGGTGATTTCCAGACAGCCAAGATGCTGCAAACGCCGCAGCATTTCCTCCCGCTCACTTTGCAGCCCTATGAGCCGCAAGTGACGCATAGCAACAATAGCCATTAGCGTTCCACAACCTTTTCCACGATCCACCTGGCAGCCTGCGGGATGCGCTGCCTGGCTTTCTCTTTTTTATGTTCCCATTGCACGGAGGCTTCCTCCAGCGCATGATAGGTAGCCTGCGCCGCCTGCCGTTCCGCCTCGGACATCATCTCACGCACCTCAGCCTCCGCATCAGCCCGGGCCTGCTCCCGCAGGCGATCCGCGCTGCGCTGTGCCATCAGCAGTTTTTGTCTACAATCCGCGGCGGTTAGCTCTCGTATTTGATTCATTTTTTCTTCGGTCCTTAGTACCTCTATTATGGTATCCTGCGGCAACTTTTGTAACCCCCTTTTAATTTTATATTACTTATTGAATATAATTGTATAACATCTTATGAATAAAGTAAAGGGAATACTTGCGGACAATTTATACTTTTTGTGGTATGGAATCTTATGCATGGGTGAAAATAAACAAAATAAACGGCAGAGGCCCTTTTTGCGGGTCTCTGCCTTTCAGACTCCATTATTTTTTGCTTTCCATTGCCAGTTGCGCAAATAACTTGTTAAAATTGCAAGTTGCGCAACTTCTTCATTCATTTTCGTCATATCATTCCCGCTATACTACACAATGATACTAAATTTTCCCCGCCTGTGAATGGATACTTTTTACATTATGGAGGATCCAAGAATTAACGCATCGCAGTTTGCTGATCCGGCTATATCATCCTCATAGATATTCATATGAGCGCTAACAACCCAATAGTATAACAACACAAACTGAATTTTGCAGCATCGTTAATTTTTTGTAAAACTTCCCCCCAGCAGTTTGCCAAAGCACCCTCTGTATGATATATTTAGTATAGTAAAGTGCGGAGCCGCTCTTTTTCCGCATAATATTAAACTGTGCCCCACTGAAGAAGGAAGGGAGTGAGTGCGCTGAAGCACAAAGACACCGTGGTACTGACCGCAAATCGAGTAAAGATCATCGAGAAAATACGGGAATCGGCTATTTCGGTACTTCCTATCGTCGTGATAGTTCTGGTGCTATGCCTGACCATTGCCCCTGTTGGCACCGATTTGTTACTCTGCTTTTTGATTGGCACTATTTTTGTTATCGTTGGCATGGGACTGTTCTCGCTGGGCGCGGAAGCCTCCATGACACCCATCGGAAACCGCATCGGTATGGCGCTGACCAAAACTCGTAACCTACCGTTGATCCTGATCGTCAGCTTTATGCTGGGCTTTGCCGTTACCATAGCGGAGCCAGATCTGCAGGTTCTGGCCGAGACAGTACCCCACATCAATAACACCATACTGTTGGTCACCGTTGGCATCGGCGTTGGATTTTTCCTTTCCGTATGCATGCTGCGCATCGTTACCGGCGTAAAGCTACGCTGGCTGCTTATTGCTTTTTATGGTGTAGTGTTTATCTTGGCCAGCTTTGCCGCACCAGATTTCCTTAGTGTAGCGTTTGATTCCGGCGGCGTAACCACCGGCCCTATGACCGTTCCTTTCATACTGGCACTAGGCGTCGGTATATCCTATATTCGAAGTGATGCCCGGGCAGAAGCTGACAGCTTTGGTCTGGTGGCGCTCTGCTCCATCGGACCTATTCTATCTGTACTGATCCTCAGCTTCTTCTATACCGAAAGCAGCGGCGCTTTGGAGATCACTACTTCCTCCTTCGCCAATACTTCCGCCATTGGGGCTGCCTACCTGCATGACCTGCCCAAATACATGGGAGAAATGGCAATCGCACTGCTGCCCATCGTAGTCATCTTCTTCGCATTCCAATTCCTTACCTTGCATATGCCTCGCCGTAATCTGGCCAAAATCGTCATTGGTATCCTGTATACATATGTAGGACTAGTACTGTTCCTGACTGGCGTTAATGTTGGGTTCTCCACCCTGGGCGAGGTACTGGGCGCCGAGTTTGCTGACGGCTGGACGCGCTGGCTGCTCATTCCCCTTTCCATGCTGCTGGGTTGGTTCATCATCTCGGCGGAACCCGCCGTGGCAGTACTGGAGGCTCAAATCGAGGAGGTCAGCGCCGGCACTATTCCCGGCAGCGCCATCAAAACTAGTCTTTCCATTGCCATTGCGTTGGCCATGGGCTTTTCCATGCTGCGGGTACTTACCGGCATCTCTATCATGTGGTTCCTCATTCCTGGCTATGTCGTCGCTTTGGGGCTTTCATTCTTCGTCCCCGATCTTTACACCGCCATTGCGTTTGACTCCGGCGGTGTGGCCTCCGGCCCCATGACAGCCACCTTTATGTTACAATTTATGATCGGTGCCTCCACCGTTGTGGGCAGCAATCCGCTCATCGATGCATTCGGCGTCGTTGCTATGGTTGCGATGATGCCCCTAATCTCCATTCAGATGGTCGGCTTTATTTACAGCCGCCTCACTGAGCCTGAGATTGCCCGCGAGCAGTATGGAGATGATGAAATCATTGAGCTGTGGGAGGTGAACCCGGTATGAATTACCTCATTTCTGTTGTCAATCCCGGCGCAATGGAGCGAGTATGTGAAATCGCCGCTGCACTGGATCTGCCCCAAACCGTAGCCATGCTGGGGCACGGCACTGCCGCCAAAAGCATGCTGGATCTTCTTGGAATCGAATCCACTGAAAAGCGGATCATCATGACGGTGGCAAATTCCGAAAAGGCCCAGCAGTTCATCAAAGACATGCGGCAGCAGCTTTTCATCGGTATCCCCGGGCACGGCATTGTCATTGCCATCCCGATCAAAAGTGTGGGAGGAGGAAAAACCTTGGCATATCTGAATAACGGCGAGCAGCAGCCCGCCCGCTATACCCCCGAGCTCAATGGGAAATATGAGCTCATCGTGATCGTGGCCAATGAAGGCCGTACCGACCAGGTAATGAATGCGGCCCGCGCGGCCGGCGCCACTGGCGGCACTGTGCTGCACGGCAAAGGCACCGGCAGCCAGAATCCAAAAAAGTTCTATAATGTATCCATCGCTTCGGAAAAGGAAGTGATTCTGATGGTGGCACAGAACGACCGCAAAGCTGCCATTATGCAATCGGTGCTGCATCATGCCGGTCCTGATAGCGAAGCCGGCGCTATCCTATTCTCACTGCCCGTTAGTGAGGTCGCTGGATTTGGCCTGATGGAAGACTCTATTACCTAAACTGAACAAGAACCACAATACACCAAAAGAGCGAAGCCCTCACCGGACTCCGCTCTTTTTTATTCCTCTGTTTTCAGTAACGGTGCCGCCTGCCGATCCTCTGCAAACTTTTTGTACTCCCCAGGGCCAACGCCGTATGTTTTGCGGAACAGTTTAATGAAATAACTAGATTCATAGTAACCCAACTCCCCTGCCGCCATACGCACTGTGCTTTCCGGTCGGGAGAGTAGCCTGCGGGCCTGTTCCATTTTTTCCATATTGATATAACCCACCACATTCATACCGCTTTCACTCTTAAAGAGTCTGCTGACATAGTTTTCGGTCATATGCACCGTTTCGCTTATCATTTCCAAGGAAATGTGCTGGGAAAGGTTTTCTTCGATATACTGTATAATCTGCGCCATTTCCTTTTTGCACAGCAATGCGGCTTTTTTCCTCTCAAAGCGCTCCATCTGCTGGAGCACCTGGCCAAAATGCGCCTCGTAGTCATCCACGCTGCGACATTTTATCATCTGCTCCCACAAGGCTCTGCGCTCCTCCTCGCCCAGGTAGGCCGAGCAACCCAGCAACGCTGTTAGGCCTAAGCTGCTCATGGCATGGGCTGCCGGACCGGGTGCTGTCGCTCGCAACTCCTTCCCTCGCCCAAAAGTTGAAAATAGCTCCTGTGCGCCGGTATAGTCTTTCGCCTCCAGCAGGTCACTCAGCTGCCGGCATACCACCTGCACCGGCACCTCCTCCGAGGAAAGCCGCCGCAGCGTTGCCGCACGGGTCAGACGGCCTGTCCCGTGAAACACCACATAGGGAATCGCATTCCGGCAGCGCTCCAGCTCCTGCAAAAAGCCCCCGCTATCTGCAAATTGCTCCGAGAGCAGAAAACCGCACGGCCGGTTCAAGTAGGCCCGGCAAAAACCGCTGATTCTTTGACAAAATGTTGGGGCCTCCCGTTTGAATGCCTCCTGCTCACCTGGCATCAGCACAATTGCTGTCTGATCTGGACCCAACCGAATCAATGTGGAAGCCGGTCGCCCCAGCTTTTCACACAATAGGTTATAGAATCCAGAATCATTCCGCTTATTTTCGTTCTCCGAGCGATCCAGAAAGGCCAGACAAATCGCATAGGGCTCCGAAAAGCGAATCTCCTCCACCTGCGCACCCTGCGCCACCCGCTGCATTTCGCGAAAATCATCTTCCGTCATAGGGGTGACCGGCACCGGCTCTGCGCCTTTTTTTCCAGCCAATCGTTCTGCGGCTTTTTGCAGCAGTGTAGTCAGGGATTCCGGTGAGATATCGGTTTTCACCACATAGTCCATCACCCCCAGGCGAATCGCCTCCACCGCGTAGGAGAAATTTTCATGGTTGGTAAGTACAATGATCTCACATTCCCGGTTTTGCTGCCGTACCTGCTGGATAAACTGCAAACCATCCATATCCGGCATTTTGATATCGGTAATGATGAGATCCGGCGGATCATCCTCTATCTCCAGCAGAGCCATCTTGACACTGCTGTAACTGCCGGTCACGGTATAGCCCAGCGCAGTCCAATCCACAATGGTCTTCAACGCCAGCCGGACAATCTTCTCATCATCCACCAGAATGGCCTTATACATCGCTCTCCTCCTTCCACTCGGTATAGGGCATCGTCATCTGCACTTCGGTTCCCTGGCCCTGTACGCTGTTAATGGAAAAACTTTGTCTATCCTTATAGGACAGGTACAAGCGGTCCTTTACATTGTGCAGGCCGATGCCACTCATCTTGCTGCTTTTTGGCACACCATCCTCGCCAGCTTTTTCTTGGTCAAATCCCTTGCCGTCATCGATGATGCTGATATACAGTGTCTCCTCCCCCACCCATGCTTTCAACCGGATGGTGAGGGGGACATTCTCTTTTATCCCGTGGATGACCGCATTTTCCACAATGGGCTGCAGTAGCAGGCGCATCACACTGGCCTTTGCAGCTTCCTCGCTGATCTCCGTCTTCAGCACAATGGTCTCGCAGCAGCGGATCCGCTGCAAAGTCAAATAATCCTCCACTGTTTGCAGTTCACTGTGCAGTGGTGTGTAGGAATTATCCTTTAGGATAGAGCTGCGTAGCAAATGAGAAAGCGCTGCCAACCCATCGGAAACGACCGGTACATTATTCATCATGGAGGTAAAGCGCAGGCTATCCAGTGTATTGAATAGGAAGTGCGGGTTGATCTGCGCCTGCAGCATCCGGATCTCTGCCCGGCGTTTCTCCGCCTGTTCCTTTTCCACCTTATTCAGGGCCTCTCGCATTTCCGCACAGATCTCATTAAAAGCCTGATTCAAAATACCCAGCTCATCCCGGCTTTCATCAGATTGCGTAACCGCAAAGTTCACCCGCGCCGCGTCGCCAAAGGACTTCACCAGTGCATTCATCGGCCGGTCGATGGAATCAATCACAATCACCGAAAAATTCAGCAGTAGAATCGTTCCAAACAGTGTCCCAAAGAAGATACTTTGCAGTGGCTTCATCATCTCGGTGTAGGGCTCTATAAAGACTAGGGTAGCCTCCAATGCCGGCACCGTAAGGTAGCACAAAAAGCTGCTGCGCTCCTCCCGGGGGCAAATCGGTTCCCCGCTTACCTCAAATGCTGTCTGTCGAATCACTTCCCCTTCCAGCACCGTCAGCGGCGTTCCGTCATCGGTCAACAGGCCACCGGCCCCATCCACCAGCACCAGGCGGTTACAGCTCTCCTCATTATAAATATCCAGCAAGCGGGTAAACATCTGAGGCATAAACAAAGCTTGCACCGTATAAGCGTTTCCCTCCTCGTCTGTCGCATACCATGCCACAGCCAATCGTTGCTCTCCCACCTCATTTTGTGTTATCGCCCATCCACCAGATTCCGTAACCGCCAGTATCTCTTCCCCGGCGAGGCTGCACACCGTTCCATCTGTATACAGCACCGTCACCCCGGTCAAATAGCGCAGTGCCTCCTGCTGGAATAGCCCGGTAGGTTCTGTTTTCAGCACCTCTTCCGGAAGTTTTTCCTGCCCTCCGGCCAACAGCCTCGAAGGATCCGCCAAGTTTGTAAGAGACCGTTCCAACGAAGTCAGCGTCTGCGCCGCAAAGGCCCGCACCGTCTGCCGGACCGAAATAAAGGCCTTGGCATAGGAAAAAACGCTGATAATGAGAATTGGGACCACCGATATCAGAATCACCATCAGCGTAATGCGGTTTTTTATCGGCAGCCTTCTTACCAAAGATTTTGCATTTCCTTCTTCCATCGCTGTCCTCCGCCAGTCCTGTGGGCTTTGTTCTTTCTGTTTATTATAATATCCTTTGCGGTAAATTGCAAAGAATCCACTAATCTTGTCAAAAATGCCGTTTTCCCTAATAAATCCAACCATTTTCACTATTTTCTCTCCTCTGCAGTAAGAAATGAACACCCATTGTGCTAAATCCGCCAGTTTCTCTTGTCAATCTGCCTGATATTCTCATTCTATTCGCCAAAAAAGAGTATCAACTGCACAAAAGTGAACATTTTTTATTACCTTCTTTCCCGCTATAATCATAAATACAGACATTCTGGCTCGTCTGAATATCCCCATATAAGGGGGCTTTTGTAAAAGGAGGTTTTGTTATGCCAGCCGGATTTTGGATCGCAGTAGGAATACAGGCCCTCGTTTTTGTTCTTATGCTGATCGGAAAAAACAAGATCACGGAGGATGATTAAGCATCCCCACTATCAAAACAAAGACGAAGAAAAGAAGAGGTAATGAAAAATGAAATGGACGATTCTCATTATTCTGATTGCCTATTTCGTCGCGATGTTCATCATCGGACTGATTGCCAATCGGAAATCGAAAACTGTTACTGACTACTATGTAGCAGGCCGTGGATTGGGCGGCGTTATCACCGCACTGGTGTATATGTCCAGTCTAGTCAGCGCCGGTGCCCTGGTGGGCTGGACCGGTCAGGCCTCCAGCTACGGCGTATGGTTCATCTTTGCGGGATGTGCCGTTACCATCGCCACCTACATCTGCTGGCGGCTGCTTTCCGGCAAGGTCATGCGCCTTTCCAAAAAGCTGGATCTGCTGACTGTTCCGGACTTCCTGGAAGCCCGCTTTGAAAGCCGCACCGCCCGCCTAATCGCCGGACTCATCCTGCTCATCTTCACCGTACCGCTCATGGTTTCTCAGTTCAAAGCCGCTGGCCTGCTGCTCAATATGGTCACCGGCATTGATTATAAGGCAGCTGTAGTGCTGTTTGGCGTCATCGTATTCGTCTATGTTGCCTTTGGCGGATACTTTGCCGTGGTTTACACCGATGCTGTTCAGGGCGGCCTAATGCTGTTCGGCATCGCTGCGCTGGTCATCACTGCTCTCATCGCAGTAGGCGGCAACCTGGGCGAAGCCTACGCCGCCGCCAATCCCATTGGTGCCGTCAGCTGGCCCACCACCGGCAGCGCGCTTACATCCACAGCCTTTATCGCTGTACTGATGAACAACTTCTTTGGTGCACTGGGCGCCCCCAACTATATCAAGGGTTTCTATTCCCTGAAGGGCCCGAAGGAGCAGAAACGCGGCTTTATCATTATCATGAGTATCGTCTGTGTTATCGAAGTCTGCATCATCGTCATCGGCCTGTGCGGCAAGGTTCTATTCCCCGATCTGGCCTCCCCGGATCAGACCGTATTTATGATGATCGACAGTCTGCTGCCTCCTGTCCTGGGCGGTCTGGTGCTGGCAGCGCTGGCAGCCGCTATGATGTCCACCATGGATGGCCTGCTGCTGATGTGCGCTTCCACCGTGGAAAATGACATTCTGGTCCGCACCTTCAATAAAAATCTTAATGAAAAACAGCGCATGACCGTTGCACGCATCACTGTGCTCGTCATCGGCGCCATTTCCATCGTTTGGGGCCTCAATCCCCCCGAAATGCTGGCCCTTCTGATGTATCCCGCCTGGGGTATTCTGGGTCTCTCCTTCGCGCTTTGCTTCTATGGCGGCCTGTACTGGAAGCGCCTCAATGCCCCCGGCGTCTGCGCCGGCATGGTAGCCGGTGCCGGTATGTTCCTCATTGGTTCCGCTACCGGTTGGTCTCCTCTTGGTCTTGCTCCCATCCAGATCGGCCTGATCTCGCTGATTATCGTCACCCTTATTGTGACTTACAGCACCAAACCCACCTCGGCCGAAACACTCGAAAAGTTCTTCCCGGCCAAGGTAAAAGCCAAGTAATCTTCTCACCATTCCATATGGTGTTTGACCCCCTCAATATTGGTGCAAAGTCCCCACACGCGTGGGGATTTTGTGCTATTGACAAAGCCCTTGCAAAAAGTGAAAATAAAGGTAGTTTGTTTGCCAAAGGAGGGAACGCCATGCCGATCGGCTGGTGGATTGCCATTGCCATCCAGGCTGCTGTATTCATTGCCATGCTTTTGGTTCGCCGCCGTATCTGAATCGGCCGGCGGTTTATGACGGAAAGGAACCCGCACTATGAATTACATTGTACAGGCTGTCATACTTGTTTACTTCGTCGGGATGTTCGCTCTGGGCATTCTGGGGGAGCAACGCACAAAAAATACCGCTGACTACTATGTGGCCGGCCGGCAGGTCAACGGCTTCTTTGCCGGAATTGTATATACCACCAGTTTAGTCAGCGCCGGGGCCCTGGTCGGCTGGGTCAGCCAGGCCTGGCAGTGGGGCATTTACTTTATCTATGCCGCCAGCGCCGTCACTGTAGCGACCTTTCTATGCTGGTGGCTGCTGGGGCGCAAACTCTGTACCTGCTCCCGTGATCTCAATCTTTTCACTGTCCCGGATTTTCTGGAAAAACGCTTTGAAAGCCGCACCGCCCGTCTCATTGCTTCGCTGCTTATCATTACCTTTTCCGTCCCGCTGCTGGTAACCCAATTTGCCGCCATTGGCATCCTTTTTAATGTCACCACCGGGCTTTCTTACAGTGCTGCGGTCATTTGTTTTGGCATCATTGTGTTCCTGTATGTCTCCTTCGGCGGCTATTATGCCGTTGTTTATACCGATGTTGCCCAAGGCCTTTTGATCCTGCTGGGCGTCATCATCCTGCTGACCGCTTCGGTCCATCGGGTGGGGCCCTCTCCGCAGCTGCAGTATCAGCAGATCTTCCCCCACGGCTTTATCTCCTGGCCGGGTGCCAACTCCCCCATTACTCCCTCTTTCTTGGTTGCCTTCATTCTGCTCACCTTTTTTGGGGCGCTGGGCGGTCCCAATTATATCCGTGGCTTCTACTCCATCCGCAATCGGCGCGCTTTCCGGCAGGGCTTTGCCATCACTGTTTCCATCGTGGTCGTGCTGGAAATTTGCATTGTTCTGCTGGGACTGTATGGGCGAATCATCTTCCCGGAAATCGATACTGCCGATAATGTGGTCTACTACATGATTCAATCCCTGCTTCCGCCGCTGCTGGCAGGCATCGCACTGGCCGGGCTATCGGCCGCCGTTATGTCTACTGTAGATTCCCTGCTGATCCAATGCGCCTCCACTGTGGAAAACGATATCCTCACCAAGACCTTTCGACTGGGGCTTTCGGAGCGTCGCCGTATCTCCATTGCCCGTGCCACTGTTGCTATTATCGGCGGTATCTGTGTATTTTGGGGGCTTAATCCCCCCGAATACCTTGCCTTCCTGATGTACCCCGCCTGGGGTGCCCTGGGGCTATCCTTTGCCTGGGTATTCTTCCTAGGACTATACTGGCGGCGGTTCAATAAGACTGGTGCCATCACCTCCATGGTCACCTCTTCTGTTACTTTCGTTGTGTGGAATGCCCTCGGGAATCCTTTGGGCATCTATCACATTCAAATGGCGCTGCTTGTCTCGGTACCGGCCACTCTTATTGCGACCTTGCTTACACCCCCACCCCGCACCGAAACTCTCTCTCCCTTCTTCGCCCCCTCCAAAGTCCCCTGATCGGGGACTTTTTCATTTTTCTTCTTGACATTTCAGTTCAAAGTGATATCATAAAGATATCATCTATAAGGAGTGACTTCAATGACAGAAAAAATCCTCACCAATAAAAAGCACGGCATGGCTATGCTTATATTCTTCCTGCTGCTCATGGCCGCAGCCATCGTTATGGTCGTCATCGGAGCCATGCGCAATATAATTGCCCTCATTCTTCCCGGCATCGTTGTTCTTTGCTTTATCTGGATTCCCATGATGGGGCTTAAAATCCTCAAGCCGCAGGAAGCCTTAGTGCTCACCCTGTTCGGCCACTACTATGGCACCCTGAAGGGTGAAGGCTACTACTATGTCAACCCCTTCTGTACCGGCGTCAATCCTGCTGCCAAGACACGGCTGAGCCAGAGCGGCGATGTCAAAACACTGGGTGTAAAGGCCACAACCGGCGATAACACCACCTCCATTGAAGTAGACACCACCGGCAAAAAGCTCTCGCTCAAGATCATGACCCTCAGCAATAATCGCCAGAAGATCAATGACTGCCTGGGAAATCCCGTGGAAATCGGCATTGCTGTCACTTGGCGCATTATCGATACCGCCAAGGCTGTTTTTAATGTGGATAACTACAAAGAATACCTTTCCCTGCAGTGCGATAGCGCCCTGCGCAATATCGTGCGTCTGTACCCCTACGATGTTGCTCCCAATGTAGATACCACCGGCGACGGCGTTGCCGATGACGGCAGCCTGCGCGGCTCCAGCGAGATCGTTGCCGCCCGCATCCGCGATGAGATCCAGCAGCGGGTGGCGGAAGCCGGTATTGAGATCATCGAAGCCCGCATCACCTACCTGGCCTACGCTACCGAGATCGCAGCCGTCATGCTGCAGCGCCAGCAGGCGTCCGCCATCATTGATGCCCGCAAGATGATCGTAGATGGCGCCGTTGGCATGGTGGAAATGGCGCTGGAGCGCCTTTCCCAAAGTGGCATGGTGGAGCTGGACGAAGAACGCAAGGCAGCTATGGTCAGCAATCTGCTGGTGGTGCTGTGCGGCAATCACGATGCCCAGCCGGTCGTTAATTCCGGCAGCCTGTACTGATTATGAACGAAAACCAGAAAAAACAGGTGCCGCTGCGCCTTTCCCCCAAGCTGTACGCTGCCATTGCGGCCTGGGCAGAGGATGACTTTCGCTCAGTTAATGGGCAGATCGAATATCTGCTGACTGAGTGTGTACGCCAGCGCAAGAAAAACGGCAAATATGTCTCGGATGAGATTGATGTTCCCCCAGAACTGGATGTTGAATAACAAAAAGCGGCCCGCCGCAGCACATGCTGTGACGGGTCGTTCTCTTTATGTTTTTATTCAGCATCTTGCCAGCCCTTGCACACATCCACCCAAGCCAGCGCCTCGGAAAGTTCATACAGCTCCTCGCAGGTCAGTTCAATAGCACTATTGCTGCTGCCGCACGCCGGGAATACCGTAGTAAACCGTTGCAATGAAACATCCAGGCAGGTTTTCACCCCCGGTTTTACCGCAAAGGGGCACACCCCGCCCACCGCGTGACCAATGCGCTCCACAGCCTCCTCCGGGGTCAGCATCTTGGCCTTGCAGCCAAAGGTCTCCTTGTATTTGTGGTTATCTATTTTGGCGTCCCCAGCCGTTACCACCAGCAGCGGTCCCTCCGCTGTCATAAAAGAAAGCGTCTTGGCAATGCGGGCAGGAATAACGCCCACCGTCTGTGCAGCCAACTCCACCGTCGCGCTGGAGGTTGCGAACTCCAGCACCTTATCTTCCATGCCCCGCGCGGCAAAGAATGCTTTCACTTCCCGAATTGACATAATGGTTTCCTCCGATATTTGCGTAGTGATGTACCTATCATAGCCCCCTGCGAAATTTTGTCAAGCGGTGCCGGCATATTTTACTGCAAAAGGTCTTGACTGCCGGCTCATTTCACGGTAAAATGTATAAGCATTCAAAAATAAATGCAGGCATAGTTCATCGGTAGAATAGCGGCTTCCCAAGCCGCGGAGGCGGGTTCGATTCCCGTTGCCTGCTCCAAAAAAAGAGACGCCATATGGCGTCTCTTTTTTTGGGAGCAATGGGGAACACTTACTTTCTTCAAGCCAACAATTACAGCCCCGATTTAACGCGAAGGGAAAACCCGCTATGGTTTTCCCTTTATTTATCCTCTTGGGACTCGGGGGAAGTACTATCCCCCTTTTCCGCGGAGCATTCCTCTTCCTCCATCATATTTTGCAGCGTTTTATTGTGCTTTCCCAGCACTTTACCGCCTTTGCTAAAACCCACCGCAAATAAAAGCGCCACTGCAAAAATGGCAAGAGCGGCCGCCGGTACCAACATCAACATGGTTTCTTCTGTCATAACATTCTCCCCCTTTTTATCCCCCATAGTATATCACATTCCGGTTGCTTTGCAAAATTCTCGCCGCCAGAGCAACCCGCTTATTCTGCATTTCTTGTCATATTTGCCAGTTTTCTCTTCCTCATTTGCATCGATTGTTGCAAAAAAACTATTGACACTTCCCCCTGCCTGGTGATAATATTAGCTCATTAAAGCGATAGCAACGCTGTGACTACGGAGGAAAGGAGAAAGCTGCAATGAAAAAGAGCTGCTTTATGATGATGGCTATGATGATGCGCATGTGCGGTATGCGCACTTTTTCCGATGCAACTTTTTCCGATAGCTCCATCATCACAGATTAAAAACATAGCGCCATCCATGGGCGCGGTCATCATTTGTTTTTAACCGGGAGACTTCATCGGAAAGTCACCCGGTTTTTGTTTTACCCATATCTTTAGCGAAAGGAACCTCACCCATGAACCTGTATTACGAAGATCTGGTAAGGGCGAACCACCTGCTGGGGCGAATGTGACCTTATTCCCGCCCCTGCTCCGTTCACCCACAACCAAACATCTTGTAAGATAAAAGAAAGGACATTTACCATGAAAAAGACTTTGAAAGCTGTTCTGGCCGCTCTGCTCGTCGTTTGCCTGCTGCTGCCCCTGGCTGCCTGCGGCAACAATGCCACTACCGAAACCAAGCTCAAGATCGCTATCCCGAATGATACCACCAATGAAGCCCGCGCGCTGCTGCTGCTGCAGGATCAGGGCTATATCAAGCTGAAGGACGGTGCCGGCATCACCGCCACCATCCTGGATATCGTAGAAAACCCCAAGAACATTGAGTTCAGCGAAGTAGAGGCTGCCCAGCTGCCCAATCTGCTGCCCGATGTTGACTATGCTGTCATCAATTCCAACTACGCCATCTCCGCCGGTCTCAATCCCACCAAGAATGCCCTGGCACTGGAAGGCTCCTCCTCTGCCTATGCCAATATCCTGGCGGTAAAGGAAGGCAATGAGAATGAACCCCTCGTCAAGGCCCTCATCGCCGCCCTCTCCAGCAAGCAGGTTGCCGATTACATCACCGAAAAGTATGATGGTTCCGTTGTCTCCGTTGTAGAAAACCCCGGCGATGGCTATGATGCCGACCTCGATTACGCTGCTCTGGCCGGTCAGACTATCTCCGTTGCCGCTTCCCCCACTCCCCACGCCGAGATTCTGGCCGTTGCCAAGGAGATCCTGGCCGCGAAGGACATCACCCTGGATATCCAGGAGTACAGCGACTATGTTATCCCCAATAATGTTGTAGAGGATGGCACCGTCCTGGCCAACTACTTCCAGCACACCCCTTACCTCGATGACTTCAACGCCGAAAACGGCACTCACATCGTTTCTGTTCTCTCTGTCCATGTGGAGCCTCTCGGCCTCTACGGCGGCAAGCAATCCACTCTGGATGCCCTTAAATAATTGAAACGAACTGGGGATTGAAAAAGTATGATCGAGATCAAAAATCTGTGTAAGACCTATTCCCTAACGGATGGCAGTGTGGAGGCCCTCAAAGATGTTTCTCTTTCCATCCCGGATGGCGATGTCTTTGGAATCATCGGCATGAGCGGTGCCGGCAAAAGCACCCTAGTGCGCTGCATCAATATGCTGGAACGCCCTACCGCCGGCAGCGTGGTCATCGATGGCAAGGACTTGACCAAAATGACCGAAAAAGAGCTGCGAGCCGAGCGCCAAAGCATCACCATGATCTTTCAGGGCTTCAACCTGCTGATGCAGAAAAACTGCCTGCGCAATGTTTGCTTCCCGCTGGAACTGGCCGGTGTAAAAAAGGCCGAAGCCACCAAAAAGGCGCAGTCACTGCTGGAGCTGGTGGGCCTGGGCGATAAAGCCTCGGCCTACCCTGCCCAGCTTTCCGGCGGCCAGCAGCAGCGTGTCGCCATCGCGCGGGCGTTGGCCACCAACCCCAAGGTGCTGCTGTGCGATGAAGCCACCAGTGCTCTCGATCCCAAGACCACCAATGCCATCCTGGAGCTCATCCGGGAGATCAATCAGAAACTCGGCATCACTGTCATTATCATCACCCATCAGATGAGCGTGGTGGAATCCACCTGCCGTCATGTGGCCATCTTGGAGGAAGGCCAGGTGGTGGAGCAGGGCGAAGTTAGTGCAGTGTTCTCCCACCCCAAATCGGAAGCCGCCCGCCGGCTGGTCTTCCCGGAGGGAAATCCGGAAAGTCTGCTGTGTTCCCTGCCCGGTTCCCGGCTCATTCGTGTGGTGTTCAATGGGGCCGATGCCACCGGCAAGCCCATCATTGCCCGCATGGCCACCGAGATCGGCGTGGAAGCCAATATTGCCTATGCTTCCACCCGCAGCATCGAGGGCCGCGCCTACGGCTCCATGCTGCTTTCCATTGAAGATAAAAACGACGATCTGGCCCGTGCCATCGGCTATCTTACACAGGATGGCGATATTACCGCCCAGGAGGTGACCCAGTATGCTGAATAATCTCTTTTCCGCTGAGGTACTGCAGGAAACACTCTCCATTGTTCAGGGGCAGTTCCTGCTGGCCTTCTGGGAGACGCTGTATGTCACCATTGCGGCCATGTTCTTTGCCGTGGTCATCGGTCTGCCGCTGGGTGTCATCCTGGTCGTAGGCGAAAAGGGCGGCCTGGCCCCCCTGCCTGGTTGGTTGATGAAAACCATCAATGTCATCATCAATCTGTTGCGTTCCGTCCCCTTCCTTATCCTTATGATCCTGCTGTTCCCCTTCACCCGGGCCGTTGTGGGCACCGCGGTGGGTACCGTTGCCTCCATTGTGCCACTGGTCGTGGCTGCCTTTCCCTTTGTGGCCCGCCTGGTGGAAAGCAGCCTGCGAGAGCTCAATCCCAATATCATTGAAATGTCCCGCAGTATGGGCGCTTCCCCCATGCAGACCATCATTAAGGTCATGATCCCAGAGGCGATGCCCTCCCTCATCTCCAATGCCACCATCGCCATCACCACCATCCTGGGCTACACCGCCATGAGCGGTATTGTCGGCGGCGGCGGTCTGGGCAAGATCGCCATCAACTACGGCTACTACCGCTATAAATATTTGGTCATGCTGCTGGCTGTTATCCTGCTCATCGTTATCGTACAGGTATTTCAAAGTATCGGCACCCACCTTTCGGTCAAGCTGGATAAGCGCCTGAAGCAAAATCACTAAGTAATCTCCTCTCTTCTTTTTCTTCCCTATATAAAACCTCCGGGATCTCACCGATCCCGGAGGTTTTCTTTTGGGTAATTATCCGTTTCAAAAAGAACGAATGTTTCATGTGAAGCATTTTCAGCCGCAGCCTTTAGTAGTGGTAGCGCTGCCGCTTGGCCAGCAGAAAGACCGCCGAAACGATAGCCGCCAGTACCTCGGAAACTGTGATCGCCCACCAAATACCATCGATCTCTAAAAACAGCGGAAGAATGATAACCGAGGATGCCTGGAACACCAACACACGCAAAAAGGAAATAAGCGCCGAAACAGCGCCGTTGCCCAGCGCTGTAAAGAACCCGGAGCAGAAGATATTAAAGCCCGCCAGCAGGAAGGAAAACGCAAACAACTGGAACGCGTGCTTCGTCAGCGCAAACAGGCTCTCATCAAATCCGACAAACACATAAGCAAAGGGAGCCGCGGCCGCAATGGCCAGCGCCGTCAGCGCCACACCCACCGTAAGGGTCAGTGTCACGCTTTTATGCAGGAGATTTTTCAGCTCGGTGTGATCCTGCGCACCGTAATGGTAGCTGACAATGGGCGCCGCGCCGATGGAATATCCGATGGAAATGGCAATAAAGATAAACTGCACATACATCAGCACGCCGTAGGCGGAAACACCATCCTCCCCGATGTACTTGAGCAGCTGAAAATTATACAGCATACTCACCAGCGAGGTAGCGATATTGGACATCATCTCGGAGGAGCCGTTGCCGCATGCCTTTAGGATCGGTTTTATCTCCAGCGATGGCTTTTTCTCCAGCTGCAGCAGGCTGCCGTTCGTCCGCAGGAAGTAGATAAGAGGCAGCACACCGCCCACCACTTGTCCAAGGCCGGTGGCCAGTGCCGCGCCTGCCAGCCCCCATCGAAAGCCCGCGATAAACACGGCATCCAGCACGGCATTGGTCAGGCCGGCTGCGACTGTCACAAAAAGTCCCAGCTTCGGCTTTTCCGCCGCCGCCAAAAAGCTCTGGAAAACATTTTGCAGCATAAAGGCAGCGGTAAACGCAATGGTAACACGCCCATACACCACACAGCCCTCTATCATTTCCGGGGTAGCCCCCAGCAGCACACACACCGGGCGGATAACGGCAATACCGATCACCGTAAGGATCACACCCAGAAAAATGGTAAAGCTCACCATGGTGGTGAAGGTATGGTTCGCCTTTTGCTTATTGCCCTGGCCCAGCTGCTGCGCCACCAACGCTGTACCGCCGGTTCCTATCATAAATCCGGCCCCGCCCAGCACCATGATAAACGGGAACACGAAATTGAGCGCCGCAAATTCGGTCTTGCCCACTACATTGGAAACAAACAGTCCATCTACTACACCATAGATGGATGTGAAAATCATCATAATAATGGTCGGCATGGTAAAGCGTATCAGCCGGCCGTAGCTGAAATGGTCGGAAAGCCGGATCGGCTCCCGTGCGCCATTTCTTCTCTCTGCGTTCATTTATTATTCTCCAGTTTTCATTTTCTAAAATTTCCGGCAATCTCTTTCTTTGCCGAATCATATGGTCTGTACCTGTGCAGACAGCAGCGTATTTTAATTTTAGCATAGATATCTGTAATCTGCAAGTTTTTATTGCCTCACAGGATACGGGCGTCCCTCCGCTTTTATCGTGCCGCCACCCGTCACGGGCGAGCAGCCATCCTCCGCTTCGGGACGCCCTCATTTTTCTCTTATTCGGGGAACTCCAGCTCGCACGCACCTACCGCACGAACAGTCAAATGGGTACAGCTTTCTTCGCCAAAGGTCTCCCGCATTACCCGCAGAAAGCCCGCTTCTCGCTCTCTTGGCACCAGTGCCTGTACTGTACCGGCAAAGCCGCCGCCGTGTACCCGCCAGCCGCCACAGCCGGTCAGTTCCCGCCGGCATAGCGAAAGTGCCAGTGCCAACCCTCGTTCATTCGGGTCAGCTGGGTAGATGTTCTGCAGCTTCTCCATCGAGGATTCCCCACTGGCCAGCATCTCCTCCAGGTAATGCTCCGCAGTGGGTTCCCGCAGAGCTGCCGCCAGCCGGGGCACCCGCTCGTTTTCCTCAAAGAAATGCATCGCCCGCAAAATTGCTCGGTCGCTCACCTTGCCGCGCAGGCCGGGCAGCCCCGCGTAAAATTCCGCCGGGTCTACCTCCCGCAGCACCCGGCAGCCAAACTGCGCTGCCACCGCTCTCATCTCCCGCGGGATGGCCGTGTAATCCTCAGTCAGGTCGGCATGGCTCCCACCGGTATTCACCACATACATCGTCATACCCCAGCGGGCAAAGTCGCAGGGCAGGCGCTCCACAATAGGGGCCTTCGGGCAAAGAAAATCAATGGCAACCGCGCTGCCCACCGCCGACGCGGTCTGGTCCATCAGGCCGCAGGGCTTACCAAAGTACTCATTTTCGGCATACTGGCCTATGCGCGCCAGTGCCACCGGCGGAATGGCCCCATCATTATACAGGGCATTCTGAATTTGCCCCAGCAGCAGCTCAAAAGCCGCCGAGGAGGACAGCCCGGAACCGGTGGGAACAACGGAATCGGTCACACCGGCAAAGCCGCCGGCCGCATACCCCTGCTGCCGCAGCCCGGCAAAGACACCTCTTATCATGGAGGGGGAATGGCCCCGCTCCTTTTCGTAATGGGTCAGGTCGCGCCAGTCCAGCGGGGGCAGCGGATGACTCTTGCTGCCTATCTCCACCGGCCCCTCCTTTTGCGGAGATACGATGGCCAGCTTGTCCAGCGTAACAGCAGCAGCCAGCACCCGGCCGTGCTGGTGGTCGGTGTGGTTGCCGCCCAGCTCGGTGCGGCCCGGTGCCGAAAAGATGCGCACCTCTTCCCTTTCCCCATACAGCCTGGTAAACTGCTCCAGCAGGCGCAAACAGCGCTCCCGTTGCGGCAGCGGGTCATCGGTCACATACAGCCGGCACAGTGCCTCATCGCAGGCGCCGCTTTGCAGGGCTTTTTTCCATTGGGCCGCAGTTGGCATCGTTCGTTCCTCCGTCAATTCAGGGTAAAGCGCATCAGCACCGGGTTGTGGTCGGAATAGGCAAAGCCGGTCTGCACATTTTCCAGATAGGTCACCGTTACATTATCGCTGACAATAAATCCATCTACAATGATGGTGAAATTGCCCTCCACATAGGGAATATCACAATTGCGGCAGGTGGGCAGAACCTTGTCACCGGTATAGCTGTCGCAACGGGTCAGCCCCTCCGGCAACATCTCAATGGGAAATGGCTGTGCCCAGCCGAAGTCGGTCATCTCACCGCCATTCAGCACCTGGGTGGAGTTCCCGGTAAAATCATGGTTGAAATCGCCGCCGCACACCACATAGTTGCCCTTCTGGTATTCGGCCAGCATATCGCCAAACAGCATATTCATCTGCGCGGCCCTTATTTCATCGCTGCCGCCATAGGCCGAAAGGTGCACATTAAAGAGCACAAGCTCCTTCCCGTTTTCCGTGGGCACCCGGCTGATGGTATAGCACCGGTCCAGGTCAAGGAACTTGGAAAAGCCGGTGGAAATGGGCAGGCTGCGCCGCAGCGCACCGGTGATGCCGACACTGCTGAAGGTCACCATGCTGCTGTTGGAGCTGCCATGCGGCTGTGTCAGCGGATACATGAGGAACGCTGAATGGTAATTGACGGCATCCACCTCCGCCATCTGCGGGAAAGCCGCCCGCAGGATCTCCTGCTCATCGATATGGTAGCTGCGGGTGGAGTCAAAATCTACCTCCTGGAACAGGATAAAATCCGGCTCCAAGGAGGAAACCTTCTCTGCTGCCGCATTGATGCATTCGATCACACTTTCGGGGCTTTCCGCCCAGGATTCCACCCCGCCATCCATAAAGAAGGTAAAATCATCGGTATAGGCGCCAAAGCCGATATTCTGCGTCACAATGGCATACTCCTCGCTCAGCCGCACCGCCAGGTCAGTCTCCTGGGGATTGCGGATCTCTAGCTCCTGGTTATCGGGGATGCGGTCATAGCTCAGCATCACATATCCCACATAGATAATGACCACCGCCAGCAGCACCGCCAGCAGAATCAAAAGCGCTTTCAGCAGTTTTCTCATGTTCCTTCTCCTCCCCACTTTCGTGGTTTGTTTTACAGCAGCTCCAACAGATCCTCTTCCTCCAGTGGCTCCGCCTTGGCCGTGTCATTTTCCCGGTAGCCAGTCATAATGACCCTAAACAGCTCCTTGGTGGAAGGCGGCGTATAGCTGATGGCGTTGGCACCGGCCTCTATCGTCCGCAGGATGGATTCTTCGGTGGGGCCGCCGGTAGCGATGATGGGCACATCGGGGAACTTCTCCCGGATCTTCCGCACCACCCCGGCGGTACGCTCGGCAGCGGAAACATTCATGACCGAAGCACCGGCCGCCAGTCTTGCCGCGATATCATAATTTTCACTGGTCACGGTGGCGATGATGGGGATATCCACCACCTTTTTCATCGTTTCCACCGTCTGGTTGCGCATGGGTGCGTTCACCACCACACCAAAGGCGCCCTGCGCCTCGGCATCCTTGGCCAGCATCACGCTGCGTATGCCGTCGGTAACGCCGCCGCCCACCCCGCACACCACAGGGATGGAGGAAGCGGAAATGATGGCGTCCATAATGACCTGCTGCGGTGTAAAGGGGTAAACCGCCAGCACCGCATCGGCATTACAGTTGCGGATGATGGCAATATCGGTGGTGAAGATCAGCGACTTCATCCGTCTGCCCATAATGATGATCCCACTGGCTCGGCGGATGACCGAGGGCAGGGCAAGGCTGTTATGATCCCGCAGCGCACTGTGGATAAAGGCTGGGGGCTGTCTATGTTCTTTCTGGCTCATGGGGTTCCTCCTTTGGGGTTGGGGTCGCTGGGTTTATATTTTATTTATTATACCATATTATCCAATAAAAAGAAAGCCCGGAGGGTGGCATCTCTCCGGGCATCTTCCGCTATTTGTGATAATTTTCCGTTAAGACTCAGCTTAATAGAAAGTGGCAACCTCCTGCTCCGGTTCCTCAGCCGGGATGCAGGCGCTGACCGCCAGCACCGGGCCGCGCTTGCCGTACACAGTGCTGTACTGGATATTCACATTGGCTGTCACGGTATACCAGCCGCCATTTTCCAGCTTTTCAAGGCTATATCCCGTGCAGGCCAGCCCCATAAAGGTGATATCCTCCACGCAGCAGGTCATCACATGCCGCCCGCACACAAAACAGTTTTTCAGGCTGCGGTGCTTGGTCACCACACGCCCCTTAAAGCGCACCGTCTTGCCCTGGTACTTTTCCATCTCTTCGGTCAGGTCACGGTACCACACGGCAAAGTTCGCATCGGCGATCTCAATGATCGGGGCCTCAATATCAAAGGGCAGCGGGTCCTCTATCTCATCATAGTCAAAGTTGCCGTCCACATAGTCATACCCGATCTCGGTCCGGCGGCTCACACCCCGCACCACCTTGTGGATCTCCATTTTATCGGCGCCCACCGGGGCCCGGTTCAACAGCACCATCTCGCAGCTAGTCAGCTTATCCACCATCAGGCTGCGCATATTTGTGTTGTAGCTTAGGAAGGTATTGTAATCCGCTATCATCACTTCCTGGTAGATCATCCAGCCCTGCGGCATCTGCTCGTACAGGCGCTGCAGCTGCCACATGCCGTTATATTCTATCACTACCCGGTCCACCCGGTGGATCTTCTGCCACTCGCCCAGCTTGGCGGTGGTCAGCTCCTCCTCGCTTTCGATGGGCAGGATATGCACATTCTTCATCAGCGGGTGAGAAAGATCGTATTCCTCCTCGCCCTCCTCACACAGCACCAGCAGGGTGTGCTCCCCGGCATTGAATTTCTTATCCTCCAGCGTTTCCCGGATAAAGCGGGTCTTTCCCCCCTCCAGAAAGCCGGTAAACAGGTAAACCGGGATTTCAACAGCTTTTTCCATTCGTCAGTCCTCCGTTTTTCAGTTCAGGTGGAACAGCGAAGTCAGGGCGTCCTCCTTCAGCTCGGCGCCGATGACGCACAGCCGACCGGTGACACCAGCAGCGCCATTACGGATCTCCACCTCACCGGGAACATAATCAAAGTGCAGCCACTTGCCGTCCGTACCGGCTACAATGCCCTTGGCCCGCAGCACCTGGCCGTAATCGCCGGTATCCAGGGCTTCCAGCGCGGCAGCCAGCTCCTGCTTCCCGTAGGGGTGGGCGGTCTCTTTACCCCAGCTGGTAAATACCTCATCGGCATGGTGATGATGGTGATGGTGGTCATGTTCATGGCAGCTGCAGCCGCACTCATCGTCATCCTCATCGTGATGGTGGTGATGCTCATGCTCGTGGTCATGGCCATGATCGTGGCAGCCACAGCCGCACTCATCGTCATCCTCGTCGTGATGGTGGTGATGCTCATGCTCGTGGTCATGGTCGTGGCAGCCGCAGCCACACTCATCGTCGTCATGATGATGGTGCTCGTGCTCCTGCTCCTCGGCCAGCTCCTCCAGAGCAGCCGCCAGGGTATCCCGGCGTTCCATGGCCGCCAGCAGCTGCTTGCCGTCCAGTTCGTCCCAAGGGGTCGTCACAATGGTGGCGGTGGGGTTCTTCTCCCGCAGCAGGGCCACACAGGCATCCAGCTTTTCCTGGCTCATCCCGGCAGTCCGGCTCAAAATAATGGCGCTGGCATGCTCCACCTGGTTATTGAAGAACTCACCGAAGTTTCTCATATACATCTTGGCCTTGGTGGCATCCACCACGGTGGTAAATCCGTTCAGCACCACATCGTGCATTTCCAGGTTCTGCACCGCCCGGATGACATCGCTGAGTTTGCCCACACCAGAGGGTTCAATGAGGATACGGTCGGGGTGATAGGTATCCATCACCTGCCGCAGCGCCTTGCCGAAATCGCCCACCAGACTGCAGCAGATGCAGCCGCTGTTCATTTCGGTAATGCTAATACCCGCTTCCTGCAAAAAGCCGCCGTCAATGCCGATCTCGCCAAACTCATTTTCAATGAGGACGAGCTGCTCGCCGGTATAGGCCTCAGCGATCAGCTTCTTGATGAGGGTCGTTTTGCCAGCGCCCAAAAAGCCGGAGAAAATATCAATTTTAGTCATAAAAGCATCTTCTTTCCATGAGAATTATTTGCCGATATAGTATTATACTACTTTTGTCAACTTTCTGCAATATCTCAGCACTCCCCATTTCGCATGTCACTTTCCGATAACAAGCACAAATTTTATATGGTTAAAAGGGCCACGGAATATCCCTATTCCATGACCCTCCACTCTCTTACTTCTATTGGGGTTATATTTCATCATCTTCGATCTTTTCCTCGGGCAAAACGATCCCCTGTGCGGCGAAGTACTCCAAAAGAAAATCAACAAATTCCTGCAGAGCTGAAGAATGTGGAAGATTTTTATTCCAAACGGCTTTTACTACAGGGTTTTGCGGCGGATTAAACGGCAGTACTGCAACATCATCCCAGTCCCTCACAAGATCCTGCGGAAGTAATGCACATAGTATGCCTTTGGACACCGCTTCCCTAATAAGGGAGCTGGTGTTGGTACACAAGCGGATCTGCAGCGGCCAATCTACCGGCAGCTTACTGTTCAGCACTGCAATAGGGCGCTGACGGATATCCAAGAAAGTCACTGAATCCTGCTGTGCCAGCGGATCATTTAATGAAGTGCAAAATATGTTTGCTGTTGGATAGATATTAATGGATTCCATTGTATTAAAACGCTCTTTAATATCTAAAGGAGTCAATACAATATCTATGCTGCCATCATTTAACCTTTTAATTGCATCGTAACTGGAAATCTCCAGCACAGAGAGTTTAATGTGTGGGTGCCTTTTCTTGAGCGCTTCATATATCTCCAGCGGGAAAACATTCCAGCAGGAAATTGCAAGACCCACCGTTAAGGAATGGCTTTCTCCTGTTTCCTTGAGGCTGCTGATTTGTGCCAATAGCGCCGAATAAAATCCCTTAAATTGCGAAAGCAAGTTACGGAGAGTCTTTCCATATTCGGTCAGCTCCATACCATTTCGCCCACGCACAAACAACTGAATGTCCAATTCATCTTCCAGTTCTTGTATCGCTCGCGAAATTACCGATTGGGAAACATATAATTGCTGGGCAGCAGCAGTCACATTTCCTGCTTGACATACCGCTTCGTAAAATTCAATCTGTTTGAGGGTCACTGTCATCAACTCCTAAACTCTTGATAATCTTCTGCGGGTGATTAACGATGAAATACAAATACAATATTGCATTTGTATTATAACATTAATATGGAAGCAGGCGCAAGTATCAACTGTTTTTCAGGAGAGGATCATACACCATAAAGGCAGTAGCCAACAGTGTATATACCCCCATTAGGACATAGATCGGTGTAAACAGCTTTTCCCCCGTTATAATTCCCAGCATATTTAAATAATAAGCCGATGCAAACCCGCCTAAATTGCTTACGCCTGTTGCAATTGCGATCGCAAGAGAAGATTGGTTGGGCGAAATATACATTCCCAATATGGCATAAGCTGATGTGATCAACAAAACGGAGGTCATTCCCATTATAGCAGATCCAATCATTAGAATTTCCGTCTGTTTTGCAAAGCCTAATATACCAGCACCTGCAGCGGCAATAAAGTATCCAAATACAAGAGTAAGCCGTTTTAGCTTATAAAAAATCTTTCCAAAGAAAAGCCCAATGAGACAACCACTGGCACTATAAAGAGAAAGTGCTGTCGCTGCCACGGTGGCGCCTCCGGCATGGCGATGTTCAAACAACAATGAGATATTCATCAGGATAGGATAACTAACCAGCTGCTGCAGAAATAGCAGAAAAGCAGTAAGGGCGGTTGCGATCCTGCCTCGATGATCAAATCCTGCCGATTTAAGTAGTGAATGCCGATAACCGTTTGGTACCTCTGCTGTTACTGTCGGAGCACAGCAGCTTTCTTCCGGCTCTGGTTGGAACACCAAAAGAAGCAGGCTGAATAAACCGAGTAGATGCGCTAAAAAAGTATAGTTCCAGCCATACTCTGCCAACGAGCCAGCCACCATCTGTAAAAGAACTCCCCCGAAATTACTGATAAGATTACCATAACCCAGCATATCGGCTTGTTCTTTTCCGGTATAGTACTGCATAACAAGCGCATTTCCCAATGAGGCACGCAGACCTACTCCAATACCAAAAACGGCACGGCAAACCAACAATACTGTAAAGCTTTCAGTTAAAAAGAACGGTGCGATACCGCCTATCAAAAACAGAAGGATCCCTACAAGAGAGATCGTCCTATAACGAATTTTTTTGCCGGCAACGGCGCCAGCCCACAGGGTAGTCGGAACGATAAACAATGTAGGCAGCGTAGAGATCAGTGCATAATTATTTGACGGAAATTGTGCAGCCAGTTTAGCCATCGCAGGAGAAACCGTTGCAACCCCCATTGATGTAAAAAAAATCGCAAGCAGTGAGATCGACTGTAATGGTGAAAGAACCCCTTTTTTTGTAAAAACAAACATATATACTTTACCTTCAGTAGATTTGATTAAATAGTGGTACCGAATATACTAATAGGGAAAAGCCCATGCATCAGCCGTAGGCTTTTCCCTATTGTATTCTATTGGGTCATCGTTCACATCTGCCGCAATTATCGCAGTAGCCCTTTGTCTTGCAAGCTGGCAGGTGTAGTATTTCATAGAAGTCTTCAGCAGAAAGGCCCGGCGTTCCGCCGTCAGAAACACCTTTTGAAGTCGGCTCCTTGGGCTTTTTTTCGTCATGGTCAGTCATGATGACACCTCATTTCATGTGAAATCTTCTATAAAAATGATACAATCGACCGTCCACTGCTGCAAATCGCAAACGAAGATGCGTGCAATCAGTGCTGCGGTGTAGCCTTGATCAAATTAGGATTGAGCTGCGCATCGCCGCCACCCTTAATGCTCTTGCTGTCGGAATCAACGATCTCTCCCTGATTCGCACCAAATTGGCGCACCCCGGAGAGATACCCTGCTTTTTCACGGGCATTTTTGGCAAGCTGGGTATAAAGACCGTATTCATGATCAACAACATTCTGCATGTAGGAAGGATCCGTATATGGGTTGCGGGGCAGCGGGACATCTTGATCGCGTGCCAAAATATCCTGAACCTTCTTGATGTTGACCTTATGCGCAGTGGTTCCATCTGCAATGGCAACGGCAGCAGCTACACCTGCGGCTTGTCCGGTGCCGACACACTGCGGAATCAAATTGACATAGTCGATCCCAATTTCATCAGCAGAGATATGGCGTCCGGGGCAAAGCAGATTCTCGGTCTTTTTGGGCAGAATCGCACGGTAAGGAATCTCGATGGGGCAGTTATCATTGATAAAGCTGATGGTGGAGTGCCATGCAATAACATCCTCGTGCTCCTGCGGGAATGCAAAATCATTCGGGGTAATGACATATTCGCCGTCCAAACGGTAGGAGCAACGGGTACCCAACTGAGGTGCAATATCATAAAGGAACGCGTTGCGGAATGCAACGGGACACGCCTTACGCAGATACTCCAACGCATTGCGCATGGTATCACGGGTCTCCATTTCAGTCTCGGTCGCATCCTTCAGGTTTGAACAGTCACGTTCAGGGTGCCAGTTGTTGATCCAGCACACATCATTGGTAGGACCGGGCAGCGGCGCCGCACGGAACCCGCAGACTTTGGAGAAGCCCTCATGCAAAGCAGCCGCGGCAGCATGATTGGTTTTTTTCCATTCGCAGAAAAGATCCCAATTGCAGCCGCCGATACGCCAAACCAGCGCAGTAGTGGCACAGCGGGTCAGCTTATCTGCCAATCCGAAGTAAGGACAACCGGTCTGGCGGAAAATATCGCCGTCTCCGGTGGCGTCGATCACGATCTTCGCCAGTACAGCCTTGCGGCCCTCCTTGCTTTCAAAATACACGCCCTTGATGGTGTCGCCATCCATAATAGGACGAGTCCCCCAAGAATGGCACATCACGTGGATAGAATCCTTGTGCTCCAGCAGCATCTTGTCCATTTCGATTTTCAACTGGTTTGGCTCAAAATACACAGATCGAACCAGTCGTTCGGGCAGCTTCGCATTGGTACTAAAGCAATCGTGAATGTTCTTCCATGCATTGACAAGGACCGGATCCTCACAACCGATCTCATCGCCGGAGGGTCCAAGAACAGCACCCGGAATGCTTTCCATACGGGTGAACCATTCCTCCTGCAGTCCACGGACATACTGTTTGTTATAGAAAGAAAGGCGAGGAACCATGATGACATAGCCGCCGGTAACATCACCGCCCATGTAGCCGTAGCGTTCCATAAGGACAATGTTTTTACAACCTGCACGGGCTGCCGCTACTGCGGCAGAATGACCAGCTGCACCGCCGCCAACAACAAGAAGATCACATTCGGTATAAACCGGAATTTCTCTCTCACCTTCAAATACAGTTTTTTCTTTTTCGCTCATATAAGGTTTCCTTTCAATAAAGAGGGGCTTTTTTTAGCTGGAGTGGGTCAATGCCTTATCGACCCACTCCATCGAGCTATGTTGAGCTATAATAATTACAGAATGTAGGTAAATGCCATGCCGCAAATGTAGCAGATGACCATGAACAGGACTGTCGTTTGAACGCCCTTTGTCCAAACAAACTTCGGGGTAATCTCGGGGCGGCCAAGAATAAAGGCTGCGTTGGTGGAAGCTGCAACGGTCCAGAAAGCATAGCCGGAGCAGATATTCGATATAATCAGGATAACGTCGGGGTTGATTCCGGTGGTTGCAGCCAGACTGCAGACAAATGGTGTAACAACCGGACAAACTGCCATGGTAAGTACAAGACCGTTAGCAACCTGAGTAACAAGGGTAGAGAACAGGATTACAATTGCCATCAAGACCCAAATGTTAGCACCGCCGAACAGAGGGCTGAGAACCTCAACCAACCACTGACGGATACCAAGATTTGCGTCGGAGGTGACCTTGCCCAGCATGACCAGCGCACCGACCAGAGAGATCATTGTCCACATGGATGCTTCCGAGAGGCATTTATTAATAGGAACAATGGACTGCTTGCTGTCCTTGCGGCGGATCAAGGCGCCGATTGCACACATAAGTACCCAAATCCAGGAGTTGCCCATGAAAGTAAAGAAATAACGTCCGGGCGCTTCCTTCGGATAAACGGTTCCGATAAGAATATAAATTACCGGAATGATAATCATGGCAAGGCTTATAATCTGATCACGGTTGAAATGATCAGGGGTATTGCGCATGGCCTCTATTTCATTAAAATCCAAAGACTTCAATGGCTCCATGTTGACCCTATACACTGTCTTCATCAGAATCGTGTAAACAATCAAATAGATCATGGTGATGGAGAACATGCAAAGCATCCAGGTGCCTTCATTAAACGTGCGGCCGAAGGGCTCCATTGCAGAGTTGATCAAAGCGATGGTCATAACCTGCGGGGTCTTGAATGCAAAGAAGAAGATACCGGTGGCAGCAATGTAAACACCAAGCAGAGTCCACTTTACAAAGGGATCGTCTTTATCGTAGCCGCAAACATCACGAATGGATTCTACCAGTCCGAAGAACAAGATGTAGACGGGAGGGCCACCAATAAAGGCTGCAGCGACATAGGTGGCAAGGAACAGCATTACCATCGTCATAACAGGACGACCACGGCAAAGCTTGCTGCTCAGCAACTTTTTAGCCAAAACATTCATTGCACCCGAATCTCGCAAAGCCAGACACAGGGCACCGCAGAATACCAGCTGAACAGTAAAGACGGAGCCCAGCCATTCGCTCAACAAGCCGGAAATGTCATAATACCCATGGAACAGAGTGGCAAGTAGCGCCATCAGCGAACCGCTGAGCAAGTCACCGTTAAAGCAGGTGATAATGATTAGACCAATCAGAACACCCAGCATCTTTACACCGGTTACGGTAACTGTACTGAATGGCTTGACCAGATAGCCAAATAAGAGCATAAATGCCAAGCCAATGACCATGACAATTGCGTAGGTCGAATTGATCTTTCTTTGTTTTGTCATTTTTAACCTCCTACAAATTGATTCCATTTCCTATGCCGGACATCCACAGCATAGCTTGCAAATAGCTTGCAATTAGAATATAGCATAGAAAGACACAAAATAAGCGATTTAATTCGACACAATACTGTTCATTTTTACTACAGGTGAAAAATGATGCGATTGTTGCTTTGTCTCTATTACACATATCGAGCACACAACTGAAGGGCTTGCTGCCTGCGATTCACAGACAGCAAGCCCTTTCGGTTGCTTGAACAATTTTTACTAAAATATTTTATCCAACTTTTTGGGGTCACTTCAAAATCTTACATCAATTTCAGCAACTTTGGCAGGAAAGTAACCAAATCTGGGAAAGCCATGATAAGTACCACTACCGCAACATAAATAATAACGAATGGCCAAATCCTTTTAAAAGCTGATGCAGCGCTTATTTTGGCAACACCGCAGGCTATGAATAGATCTGAGCCAAAAGGCGGCGTAATGGTATCAATGCACATCCAAACAACAAATACTACGCCAAAGTGGACCGGATCAATGCCGATGACCGTTGCAGCCGGTGCCAAAATGGGGGTAAGAATAACCAGCGCTGGAGAAACCGACATGAACATCCCCAGGAAAAACATAAAGATGCTGAACAGGCCATAGAACATAAGCGGTGTCTTGGCAATACCGATGATCCAGTTTCCAATAAGAGTCGGAATATTATTGCGGGTAAGTACGATGGCAAAGGTTGCAGCTGTCACAATTATCATCATAACCGCAGCAGATGTACGAGCAGCATTAACAAATGTTTTGGGTATGTCTTTCCACTTTAGCTCCCTGTAAACAAATAGTCCGATGATTAAACCGTAAACCACTGCTACCGCCGCAGCCTCGGTTGGAGTGAAATAACCGCCATAAATGCCGCCTAGAATTATGACAGGCATCAATAACGCCCAAATCGCATCTACAAAAGCCTTCCACAGTTCTTTACCAGTAGGCTTAGGGGAGGTAATCATTTTAAACTTCTTGCTAAATCCACGTGCATACAGGCAGTAGCCAAGTGCGATAAGCAAGCCCGGAATGATGCCGCCGCAGAACAGGGCGGAAACAGAAGTTTTGGCCAGCACGCCGTACAGTACCATTGGAATACTAGGTGGTATGATTGCTCCAAGTGAACCACTAGAAGCCAACAAGCATGTTGTCCATGGGGTGTCATAATCTTTTTCTATCATGGCAGGAATCATAATGCCGCCAATAGCTGCCACCGTGGCAGGAGCTGAGCCGGAAAGCGCACCAAAAAATGCACAAGCCAATACAGCTACGATAGCCATGCCACCAGGCATCCAGCCCACCAATTTATCAAAGAACTTGATTAGTCTTTTGCTGATCCCTCCGCTGGACATCAGCGCACCGGCAAGCACAAACAACGGGATCGCAAGCAGTGAAAATGACCCATTGGAAGCAAACATTGCCTGTGCAACAGCCTTTAAATCCTTTGTGCTGTACATGGCAAAGGACAGCAAAGAGGAGCCCATCAAAGCCGTAATAATCGGTGTGCCGAAAATCAGTAGCGCGAAAAATGCAATTAACAATACAGCGACCATATGCTACCTCACTCCGTCTTCATGGATACCGAATCAGATTCATCTAGTCCGGCATCTCCATTTCTAATTTTCTTTATGTCCATTACGATATTTACAATACTCCAAAACACCATCAAGCCAAAACCAACTGGCATAGCATAGTATAGAATGTACTGCGGAATGTCGAGGGAGGATGTTGTCATGCCAGTTCTCTTCACTACAGGAATATAGTTTGCCACAATAATTGCGGCATAACCAAATACTACACCAACAATCAGTTCACGTATCATGTCTACATAGGGTTTTATCTTTTCCGGTAAAAAGGTATCGATAATGTCCATACGCATATGGGAGTGAGTTCGCACGCATACACCAGCCCCCAAAAGTGTCATCCAAATAAACAGGTTTACTGCGATTTCCTCAAACGCAGAGGAAAAAGGCAGTGGGGTATATCTTCCAATGACCTGGAAAAAGCAGGCCAAAAGAATAACAGCAAGGAACAGGAACAGAATTCCCTCCTCTATTTTTTTTATAATATTCAAGATTTTACTGCCCATAGTTGCCTCCTTCAAATATGGCAAATGGCGGCATGTCCCCGGGGAGAAAAGTCTTTCTCCCCGGGACAAACAGAGTATAATGAGTTACGTATCAGCGGCATGCTTCTACGGTAGCTGCAAATTTCTCCATAATATCAGCACCTACGCTGTTATTATATGCCTCTTTAACCGCATCTGTATTGCACAGGATTTTAAAAGCATTGCGTTCCTCAGGAGTAAGGGTGTAAACCTCCATACCCTTTTCAGTCAGCTTGGCAATGTAACTCTCATCATCTGCTGCCAGCTGCTCATTGCATTCTTCGGCTGCTGCAGCAACCACTTCCTCAAAAATTTTCTGGTCATCTGCGGAAAGTGTATTCCACAGTTCGGAATTGAATATTACAATAGCAGGACTCCAGTTGTAGTTAATGACAGTACAGTATCTCTGAACCTCATAGTAACCGTTGTTATAAATAGTAGAAAGTGCATTCTCCTGACCATCTACAGTATCTTGAGAAAGAGCAACATACAGTTCTCCGGCATTAATGGCAGTAGCATTTGCACCCATAGCAGTAATGGCAGCCATAGTAGTAGCAGCCTGGGGAGTTCTAATCTTCAAGCCCTTCATATCGTCAGGGGTTTTAACTGCATGCTTATTGTTGGTGATCTGGCGGAACCCATTTTCCACATAGGCCATGGAATGCAAGCCATTGGATTCGGTAGCAGCCAGCAGTTCCTTTGCCGTATCGCTATCACATACACGCTTAATGTGGTCACGGTCATCGAACTGGAACGGGAAGCTGAATGCAGAGAACGCTTTTCCTACCAGCGGAGCAGGAGAAATGCCTAAGTCCAGCGTCCCTGTCATGATCTGCTCAGTCATGGTCTTTTCACTGTTCTCTGAAAGAGAAGCATTGTAGTAGACATCAATCTGATAGCGACCATTGGTTTTTTCTTTAATCTGCGCAGCAATGTTGTCCAGACACTTGGACCAAGGATGCTCTGGTGCTGTTGGAGTAGAAGCTCTCAATGTAACGGTTTCATTCTGTGTATTCCCCCCGTTTGAAGCGGGGTTGTCGCCACAGGCTACCAGCACCAAAACCATAATAAGAGCCAGTGCGAAGGAAATCATTTTTTTCATTTTGTTTACCTCACTTTCGTTTTATGAACAACAGTGTTTCTATGCCTGAATTGACATTAGATCATCACTGCAACTCATTAGACATTCATATCCAGTTTTTGTAATCAGGTACGTCTGTCCCCAAAAGATCCCGCTGGAGATTTTTGGGGTAATGATGGATGGGTGCAGAATCACCGCCATTCCTTCCTCCAAAGGGCGGTCATTATCCGGGGTTATGCGCTCCTCGTTTAAATCAATTGCACAGATATGCCCGCAAGGATAAGAAAAAACATATCCAGCTTCCTCTGTCAATTGTTTCAGCTTTATAGCAATATTACCGATACGGTTCCCAGGCTTTAGTTCTTCCAATGCGCCTTGGATAATGCGACAGGAAACCTCATGCATCTTAATAAAATCCTCATTCGGCTCTCCAACCGATATGGTACGCACCAGCTGTGTCCAATAGCCATTATACCGCGGAGTAATCTCCATCGATATAGAGCTACAACACAATCAAACATAGTCGCAGTGCGAATACATGGAAGCTGATTATCCTCCAGTGAAAACCTCCCTGTAGAAATAAGGGTAAAGTTGTAGTCCGCCCCCATTCCCTGCGTTGCATGTTCCAGCTCTGCCGCCACCTGCTGCTCCGTCATACCTGGCTTAACATTTTTCAGCACTTCTGCATAGCCCGCATCAGCCAATTTGCCGCATTGACGAATTAAAGCAACCTCCTCTGGGCTGTGGTGATTTCGGATACGAAATAGCGGTTCCGATACATCACACAGTACTAATCCGGGCATTTCTCTTTCCAGCGCCATACGCCATGATTGCGGCAGAATGTCCAAGCTGGTGCCCAAGCGACCGCTTGTTATTTCACTTTCTTTCAGCACATCTATAATCGCTTGAATGGGAGTTGTGCTTATCCTGCATTCAGTCACGATTCCAGCATTTTTCAATTCCCCGCAAGATATCTCTGAGTCTACAATACCAACGGGGTTGGAACATTCGCAGCACTATGCAACAGGCCCATGCCGTTTGCATCGTTCAAAAAACCGCAGTTTAGAGTTGTAAGGGTTTCCTTTGCACCTTGCTTTTTCATGGCATAGTCCAACTCAGACACCAGTTTGCTTTCGGTTACATTATTCTGCACCGCTGCACATAGAGCTTCATATCCGCTTAGTGCCAACTCAGCACATTTCTCAACCAATCGGCATTCTTCCCTACTGCGTTTCTTGCGGATTTCATAAAGATCCATCGTACAATCTACCCATTCAAGCTCTGGATATGCACTATGAATACAATCAAACCATGAAGCGGGAAGTGTTTCCGGGCAATAGCCAATTCGGCCATTGGTAATACCTCTACTACCTAAAATATCTACCAACCCCTCGGCCAATCTATCTCCTACCATCCTCACATCCCAAAAGCCTCTCTCGTTCAACGCCTTCAAATGTGTTAGGCTACCGCAACATACCGTTGGGGTTTCATCGGCAATTATCACTAACGCTTGTCTATGGTAATAGACCCTGTTATCTACAAAGTATCTATAAAATCCGTACTCGTTAGTCGCCACAGATCCGTTACCTACAACAAAAATTGAATTTAGGTTCAACCTTTTCATTAGATTGTTCGCTTTTAGTAACCTGTTTTTTCGTTCCTCGCATGTAATCAAGATTCTATTCCTCCATAAATTTAAATTACAAATGGAAAGATGTATGGATTTTTCCTAATTTATCTGTTATATTCGTAATGAAATATTTAGGGGAAAATTCTAGACTCTAAGTCTAGAATTTAGTTTAGCATCTACATATGTGGCTTGCAAGATGCATTTATGCCAATCTTTAGACAAAAAATTGGCAGGTATAACCAAAAGCAATCAAACGAGGGGAGAATTATCTTGAAAGTATCCGAAAAGCAATCTATTCGTCGTCGAGAAATCGCTGAAACTATCCGAGACATTCTTACAGAAGGAGGTCTGGAGGAACTGACTGTCGATGATATCTGCAAAGCAAATGGCATATCAAAAGGCACTTTCTACCACTATTTCACAAGTAAGGAACAGCTTTTGGACGAGCTTTCCTGCTACCCAATTGACGATTTTTTTGAGAGTCAGGCAGAGTACTTTATGTCCTGCTCTTCTTTCGTAGATGCTATTGAACAATATGCCAAAACCTATGCCCTATATATTTCCACCACAGGACCGTTAACTTGTAAAACAGTCATTCTCTCCATGGGAAGTGACCACAACAGCAAGTTTGTAAGTGAGAGCCGTTCTGTTAACCGCATTCTATGGGATATTATCGTTAAGTTTCAAAAAAATGGTGAGGTTTCCACCCGCTTCTCGGTACGAGAAATGGCAGATATGTTGCTAATCACCTGCCGCGGGTATATTCTATATTGTTTTGCAACAAATAACTTTACTGACCTGGAAAACAGAATGGCCAGTCATCTTTCCATTTTGGCTTCAGGATTTTGCTGCAATAACGAGTAATATAGGTATGGGACGGTTGCAATTATTTGCAGCCGTCCCTTCATTATATAAAAAAGCAGATTTCTGCATGAGGTTCAAAAGCCTCAATGCAGAAATCTGCGGGTGTTACAGCACCTAGGCGCTGCGAGCTTTTCATCGGACATATTGTTGCCCTTTTGGGAGGTTGCTGTTCAAATTCCTTTGTTGAAGGTTTTTATTTGCTCTTACACCACCTGCAAAAGGTAAAATTTCAGATAGTCGGTCTCCGGAACCTCCGGCAAAATGGGATGATCCGGGGCCTGCTGCCTCGCCTCGATCTGCCGCAGCGTCACACCGGCATCCAGCGCTGCTTCCTGCAGCATTTTGCGGAACATCTCGTCCGTCATAAAGTGCGAGCAGGAACAGGTCGCCAAATACCCGCCGCGGGGCAGCAGCCGCATCGCCTTCCTATTGATCTCCTTATAGCCGTGATAGGCGTTTTTGGCGGTCGCGCGGCTCTTGGTAAAGGCAGGCGGGTCCAGAATAATATAGTCATAGTCGCACTTTTTCTCTTTGGCCATCTCGGTCAGCAGGTCAAAAACATCGGCGCACTTATAGTCCAGATTGGTCAGTCCATTGCGCTTTCCGTTTTCAGCGGCCAGCTCCAGCGCAAAGGCCGAAACATCTACCGCCGTCACATGCTCCGCCCCCGCCGCTGCCGCATTCAGCGCAAAAGCCCCGGTATGCGTAAAGCAATCCAGCACCCGGCGTCCGCGGGCCAGCTTGGCCGCCGCCTGCCGGTTGTACTTTTGGTCCAGAAAAAAACCGGTCTTTTGCCCCTCGATGTAGTCCACATCATATTTTATCCCGTTTTCGGTAATGGTCACATGCCCGCTCAGGTCGGTTCTCAGCCCATCCATCTGGTAGAAGCCCTTTCCTTGCTCCAGCCCCTCCAGCGTTCTTATGGTCACATCGTTCCGCTCGTAGATCGCGTCAATCTGCTCGCCGTCCTCCCGCAGCAGCTCCACCAGCGCCCGGTACACCCAGTCTTTGCGGCGCTCCATACCCAGGGAAAGCACCTGCGTCACCAATATGTTTTCAAAGCGATCCACCGTCAGCCCCGGGAACTGATCCGCCTCGCCAAAAATAAGGCGGCAGCAGCGGTAATCCACCGGGCCCATCACCGTTTTACGGTAATTCAGCGCATAGCACACCCTCCGCCGGAAAAACGCCTCATCAAAGGTATCATTGGCATTGCGGCTGATGATCCGCACCCTGATTTTGGAGTGATCATTCACCCAGCCGGTGCCCAGGTACCGCCCTTTATTAGTCACCACATCCACCATATCACCATTTTGGTAAGCGCCCTCCACGGCGGTCACTCCCTCCCCATACACCCAGGGGTGGCCGGCCCGCAGGCTGCGCTCCGCCTTAGGGGTAACGGTAAATACCGGATATTCTCTTGCTGTCATAGTATCTCTCCCACTCGCTAAAAATCTCCCTTTATCATAGCGGTTTTTCCGCCAAAAAGCAACACTTGCTCCCCATTCGCAAAAGGTCTATAATCATGCTGTACGGCGGCCGCCAAAAGCACCCGCATGGCGGCGTCACTGCCCTTGACAGGCGCCAGCCCGCCTTGCGTCGGGCGCCAGCCTGCCAGCGGGCGTTCCTGGCCATGTGGGCGTTTTGCTCGCCGCCTGTCCCCTGCTCCTGCACCACTTTATCACTTTCCTCAAGGAGGCTCCCACATGAAAACCGCCATCTGTTATTATTCCCGCCACCACGGCAATACCCTCAAGGTCCTGGAAGCCATGGCTGAAGCCGCCGAGATCGATCTCATCGATGTCACCAGCCGCATGGCCGCCCGCCTGCCGCAGTATGACCGCATCGGCTTCGCCTCCGGCATCTATTACTCCAAATTCCACGATACCGTGGTCCATTACGCCGCCCAGTACCAGCCCGAGGGCAAAGAAACCTTTTTCGTCTGTACCCACGGCTCCACCGCCTGCCCCGAAAAGTATTATGCCGCCATCACCGAAGCAGTAAAGGCCAAAAATTGCCCCATTCTTGGCACCTTCTCCTGCCGCGGTTATGATACCTTTGGCCCGTTTAAGCTCATCGGCGGCATGGCCAAGGGCCACCCGGATGCGGATGACCTGCAAAGGGCCCGTGCCTTTATCCAGGCCCTGTAAAAGCCAAAAGCACCGGCAGCTCGCTCCCTGTCACGCGGAGCTCGCTGCCGGCCTTTTCTTTTTTTATACGGCTTATACCGCGTACTGGCTGGTGTACAGCCGGTAGTAGAAGCCCTGCTTCTCCAGCAGGCCCTCATGGGTACCGGCCTCCACAATCTGTCCGTCATTGATGACTAGGATCAGGTCAGCATCCACTATGGTGGAGAGCCGATGCGCGATAACAAAGCAGGTGCGTCCCCGCATCAGCTTATCCATCGCCTTTTGCAGCAATATCTCGGTGCGGGTATCCACATTGGAGGTCGCTTCATCCAGGATGAGCAGCCGCCGGTTGGCCAGCAGCGCCCGCGCGATGGTCAGGAGCTGCTTCTGCCCGCCGGAAATATTGATGGAATCCTCGCTCACCACAGTGTCGTAGCCCTGCGGCAGCGTGCGGATGAAATGATCACAGTAGGCCTCGTCGCAGGCGGTGACGATCTCCTCGCGGGTGGCCTCCGGCTTGCCGTAGGCCACATTATCGGCCACCGTCCCGCCAAACAGCCAGGTATCCTGCAGCACCATGCCAAAGAGCCCCCGCACATCCTCACGGCTCACAGCGGCTATATCATGGCCGTCTATCGTGATCTTCCCGCTTTGGATATCATAGAACCGCATCAGCAGGTTCACCAGCGTGGTCTTGCCCGCGCCGGTGGGCCCTACAATGGCCACCTTCTGCCCATGCTTTACCTTCACAGTGAAGTCCCGAATCAGCGGCGTTTCTGGATCGTAGCTGAAATTCACATTTTCAAAATCCACATCGCCCTTTATTTCCTCCGGCAGGTGCCCCTCGATGGGCTCCTCCTCCGGGGCGTCCTGCATCTCATACACCCGTCGGGCGGCGGCGCAGATGCGCTGGATAGACCCCAGCACCTCGGCGATCTGCTCCAGCGGCGCGGAAAACTGCCGGGAGTACAGCAACACCGTTACCACGGCACCCACACCCAGGGCTCCCTGTACTGTTAGGTAGCCGCCGATGAGAGCGACCAGAATATACGCCAATGCATTGGCAGCGGTAATGCACGGTGTGATCAGTCCCTGCAGAAAGATTGCCTTTGCCTCGGCGTCCTTCTGCCGCTTGTTCGCCGCGGCGTGCGCCGCAATGGTGGTCTCCTCGTAGTTATATGCCTTCGTGGTCTGGTAGCTGGCGTAGCTTTCCTCCACAATGGAGTACATCTTGCCGCTCTCCTCAAACAAGCGGCGGAAATAGGTGCCGCAGGCGGCGGAAATCCGGGAAGAAATCACGATGGATAGCGGCATCAGCAGCAGGACCGCCAGTCCCATCCGCCAGTTTTCCCGCAGCATCATCACAGCGATGACCACGATCTGCATAAAGCCCATTACTGTCACATCCACAATGTTGTGGATACTGCCGCCCATATTGGAAACATCCTCTTGAATACGGTCAATGATCTGTCCTGCCGGGGTCTTATCAATAAAGCTGATGGGCAGCCGGGATAGTTTATCCGAAAGCTTGATGCGCAGTGTGCAGGTATAGTACTTACTCACCACATTGTTCATCAGGACCATCTTTCCGGTGTCCACGATACTCTTCAGCAGGTACACCCCCGCCAGTGCTCCGCAGATCGGCAGCAGCGCTTCGGTCAGACCGGCTTTGGGCCGTTCTCCGGCCCAGGCATCGTACAGCAGCTGGATGCCCTGACCCAGGAGTTTCGGGGCGATGACGGTACACGCCACCACTATACCACCCAGCAGGGCGCCCAGCAGCAGCCAGCCGTAAATGGGCCGGGCGTCCCGCACCAGTCGGCGGAATACCTCCCAGGTGCTCATTTTTACTTCCTCAGTCGGTTTCTTTTTGCGGTTCATCGGCGCTCACCTCCCGTCTGGGAAAGATAAATCTCCCGGTATACCTTGCAGCGCTCCAGCAGCTCCCGGTGGGTGCCGCTATCCACCAGCCGCCCGCCGTCCATTACAAAGATCTGGTCGCTGCTCATGGCGCTGGTCACTCGCTGCGTCACCACGATCTGAGTCCTCCCAGCCGCCTTTTCGGCCAGCGCCCGCCGCAGGTTCGCCTCGGTCATAAAGTCCAGTGCCGAAAAGCTGTCGTCAAAGAGATAGATCGGCGCGTTTTTCAGCACAGCCCGGGCAATACTCACCCGCTGCTTCTGCCCGCCGGAAAGGTTCTTGCCGGCCTGCTCCAGCCGGTGGTCCAGCCCCTCCGGCTGCGCTTTGATGTAATCCGCCATCTGGGCCACCGCCGCGGCTTCCATCAGTTCCTCCTCGGAAGCGCTGGGGCGCCCCATGGCGATATTTTCCCGGATGGTGCCGCTGTAAATGCCTGCGCGCTGCAATACACAGCTGATATTGTGCCGGATGGTACGGCGGCTTAGGGTGGCGGCATCACGCCCGTCAAAGTAGATCTTCCCCTCGGTGGGCAGCCGGAAGGCCATCAGCAGCTGCACCAGCGTGGATTTACCGCTGCCGGTCCCGCCGATGATAGCTACCTTCTGTCCCGCGGCGATATGCAGCGAAACATCGCTTACCGCCGCGGCGTCAGCACCCTCATACCGAAAGGTCACATTCTCCATGCGGATGTCCCCGGCAAAGGTAATATTGTCATCCTCCTCGGCGGTCTCGGTCATCATGTTGGCGTCCATCACTTCACCGATGCGGCCCGCGGCCACCTTGGCATGGGGGTACATCACCAGGGCAAAGGCCGCCATAACGATACCGTTCATTACCAGGGCCACATACTGCACCATGGCAAAGATATCGCCGCCGGAAGCGGCGGAAATCCCGCTTTGCATCCGACTGCCGCCAAAGTACAGGATCGCGACCGCCACCAGGTTCATCAAGGCGATGGCAATGGGCGCCACCAGGCCCATCTTTGTATTCGCTTCAATGATATGCTCGGCCATCACACGGGTGGCCTCAGCTATGCGGCCCTGTTCCTGCTCCTCCCCGTTAAAGGCCCGGATAACGCGGATGCCGTGCAGCCGCTCCCGCACCAGGTCGTTCTGCTTATCGCAGAACTGGTCGCTGATTTTCCACAGCGGCTCCACCCTGCGGCCAATAGCCAGCACCAGCAGCGTAATGATGGGCATAGCCACCAGGATAATGAGCGCCAGCGTGCTGTCCTTGGAAAAGGCCAGCACCACCCCGCCGAAAAACAGCACCGGAATGGTGATGATGTTGCTGGAAAGCATATCGGCCACCCAGGCCAGCGTCCCCACATCGTGGGTGGAACGGGTAAGCAGCGCCGAGGTGCCGATGCGGCTGACCTCTTCAAAGGTCAGGGCATTCACCCGGCCAAAAACCGCCGCGCGCAGGTCGGCGCAAAAGCCGGAAACAACTTGGGTGCGGCACCAGGTACCGGCCGCAACCGCCCCCAGCGAGAGCAGCGTGACCAGCAGCATTCTGCCGCAACAGCGCAGGATATAGTCCCAATCGGAGGTGTAGATGCCGCCGTCCAGGATGTCACTCATGATGGTGGGCAGCAGCAGCGAACAGACGCTGGAAACGGCAATCAGCAGCATGCCCAGCAGCATTTTCCCTCGGTAGGGCTTAAGATATGGCAAAATTCGTTTCATAATTTCTCCGTCAGTTTATGGGTTCCGCTCTCTCCCCCGATCTTGAAAAAAGGCGCAAAAAGGCCGGGAGCAACAGAAACTCCCGGCGAGCGAAATAGCACCTTGGTTCAGGCGGACTTACAGAGAGAGCTGCTGTGCAGGTATTCGGTTGATTCCAGTGCGGAACTTGTTCATCTTGTTGTTGTGCAAAAAGTACATTTCAGCAGCTCCTTTCTTTCATATTTGGCATCGAAAAGAGTATAGCATACCGAAGGTTCGATTGCAAGCACTTTTTCCCGTCCCTGCATTCCGTGTGGGTTGTAATATTAAATGCGAAAGGAAACGAATTCCCCCGAACGGGAATTACGAACCTTCCGCATTTATTTTTTTATACCACAAACCACGATAAACCGCAATAGAAACGGGGTGAAGACATGGCGGGAAATTATAGGTATCTGGATTTTGAGGATCGAAAGAAGATCGAGGCGTGGCACGCCCGCGGGGATCGCCCGCTTGAAATCGCCGCGCGGCTTGGCGTGCATACCGCGACGATCTACCACGAATTGCAACGAGGCTATACCGGAGAAGTGGACGCGGCGCAACGCGAGATTTACAGCGCGGAGCGGGCGCAAGCGGTGGTTCGGGAAAACTTCAAGCGCAGAGGGCGAAGAAGTGTAAACCAATAAAGACGAAAGGGTTGTTTATCATGATCTATACGCTTGAAAAGCGGCACGAATTCGGCGGCGGGACAATGACAACACATTGGGAAGTTCGCAGTTATACGCATGTAACGAAGATCGGCGTGTATGCAGGCGGGAAAACCTTGAAAAGCGGAACAAAGCCGGAATGCGAAAAGTTTTGCAGGATCAAAGGAATTAAACCGGAAGTGCGATAAAACACGGGAGGTTTTAACGGTGACTAATTTTGAAAAGCTGACGCAATCCCCCGCGGGGCTTGGGGCATTCCTTCGGGGATTGCCGATTTTAGAAGGGCCGTGGGACGACGAATTTCACAAGCGGTATTGCCGGAAATGCCCTTCTACGGATTGCACATATTGTCCGCATGAGAAGTTCCGGAATAATCCGGAATGGTGGTTAAGTCTGAAAGCGCGAAAGGCGCGAAAGGAGCTATTCAAACTATGAAAAACAATGCGTGCGTTCGGCTGACGCAGAAGACGGCGAAAGCCCTTATTCAGAGGGAATTAAACCTTTCGGCTTCAAGGCTGAAAACAGAGCGTGCAGAAGGCGGCGTGTATATCTACAAAATGACGCTTGGACGCTTTGAAATCACCGTTGAAAACGATTGGTTCGAGCGCAACGGCCTTTATGTGCTGGAAATATCGTCCGGAACGGGCGAGGCAATGCGGCTTTACTATGATCCGGACACGCTGGAAGAGAATTGCGAAGCCGAGGACAAAAACCGCGCCGAAATCAGGAAGGAACATTGCGAAGGGTGCGCGCTTATGCAGGCCGCACAGGAGGGCGCGCAATGAAGCGGCGCAGGCCGCGCCGCCGTTCGCCTCTTCCCTTCTTGCTTCTGGCCGTGGTGGTTGTCGGGTGCGCCTTCGCCGCGGCGGTTGCGGCGGTGGTTCCGATGGAGGCCGACAGCCCCGGCGGGCAGGATCAAGCGTTCCCCGCGCCTACGCTTGAAGAGGCCGAGCGGGACAAGCTGGACGCGCCCGCGGCGGCAACGCCGACACCTACGCCCGCCCCATACATACCGGACGAAGCGGAAGTTGAAATGCTGGCGCGCCTGATATGGGGCGAAGCCCGCGGCATTCCTTCGGATATGCACAAAGCGGCGGTTGTGTGGTGCGTCCTGAACCGCGTTGACGCGGAAGGCTGGCCGGACACCGTGGCCGAAGTAGTAACACAGCCGCACCAATTCGCCGGATATTCGCCGGACTATCCGGCAACAGAGGAATTCAAGGCGATTGCCGCCGATGTGCTGATACGGTGGGAGCGGGAAAAACGGGAAGGCGGCGAGGTTGGCCGCGTCCTTCCCGCTGAATATGTCTTCTTCACGGGTGATGGAGAAGTAAACCATTTCCGGACGGAATACGAAGGCGGCATGTTTTGGGATTGGAGCTTGAAAAATCCATACAGCAGTTAAGCGAAAGGAGCTATTCAAACTATGTCGAAGCAGAAGCAGGACAAGCAGGGCGGCGGCTGACAGTTCCCCCGCCCGATCGAAATTATCAAGTGCAAAGAGGGCAACAAAGAATACATGAAGGAACGCCCCGCACGCAAGCCTTACGGAAGGATCGTCAAGGTGTGCGAATTCAGCCTTGAAGCCGTCGCAGAGTTTGGCGACGACGACGCGCGGGCGGTGTGGAGGCTGGCAAAGCGGGCGGCGCGCGACTTCTTGCGGGTATCGTGGATCAATACGGCCATTGTAACCGCCGCGAAAGCCGATCGCCCTTATATGGCCGTGATTGTTTACGGCAAATATTAAGGGGGCGGCGGGAATGTCAAACAAAGCGGAGCTTTTGAAGAAAATAAAAGCTCTTGCCGATCGGGGCGTTGACGGAGAGCGCGAGAGCGCACAAACCCTTCTTACCCGCCTGATGGAGCAATACGGGATCAGCGAAACCGAGATTGAAGAGGAACGCCGCGAAACAGCATGGTTCCCTTACAGTCAAGAAACCGAACGGCGGTTGTTGAACCAGATCATTTATATGGTGACAGGTGCGGGCGGCTTCGGGTGCGTTGGCGAATATAGCGGGCGCAAGCGAAAAAAGATGGGGACGGAATGCACCGCCGCGGAACGGTTGGAAATCGAAGCGAATTACGCCTTTTTCAAAGAGGCAATGAAGAAAGAGCTTGAAATATTTTATTCAGCATTCGCAAACAAAAACAATCTTTTCCCGCCCGCCGACAAAGTGAAGCCGCGAAGCATTGAAGAGCTTTCGCCGGAAGAAAAAGCCTACTATGCGAAAGTGGGATTGATGGCCGAAGGTATGGAGCGGCACACATTACGGAAGGCCATTGCCGCGGGCGAAACCGAGTAAAGGAGGATCACACATGCAAAGAGCTATTCAAAACACACAGGCGGCCACGCGCCGCCGTTCCCGCCCTCTTCGGGTAGCGGGAAGCACATTGACGGCGAATGTTGCCTTTGCCGTCCTAAAATACGCCGCCCTTACCGTGGCGGGCGTTCTTCTCTTCCGTTGGGGGCAGGGGTACGCCCTTGCCGAACGCGGATACGAGGCGATCGGCGGTGAAGCGTTGCTTTTAGGGTTGCCGCTGTTCTGGTATCTGACGGAAACCACGATCCGCGATACCGTGCGGGACTTCCAGAAGGGAGGCCGCCGCAAATGAAGATAAAGAGCATTGCCGCGATATGCAAGAAAAACAAACAGGTTGTTTTGTTCAACCGATACAGCGATAGCGGCACAATATCGCAGTACATAGGCGACGGAAACGCGGTTTACCCTATTTCCGGCCTTCCGGAGCTGGACGAAGAAAGCATTTTAACGATCTTCGATGTGCCGGAGAAACAGCGCGAAGACTGGCTTGTGCAGTATCGTGACATTCCGGAGGGGATCAGCTTCGAGGACACCGACGCAACCGAAAAGATCATTGAACAAGGCAACCTTTCGATTGTGTATAGCGGAAAGACCTTGAAACCATTGCAGACGCGCCGCGGGCTGGTTTTCATCGAAAGCCGCTATTTGTCGCCCGTTTCAGATGTGCTTGATGTATTGGAGCTTTACGAGCGGGTAACGCCTTTCGGTGCGCCGTATATCGTAGCAAAAGCGGGCTTCCTGCTTCAAGCGGTAATTATGCCGTGTGATGTTATAAGCGCGCAATTCGTCCAACGCCTGCAAGAGCTGACACGGCAATGCGCCGTTTCTCTTGACCTTCGGGAACAGGAGCGGGAGCGGCAGGCCGCCGCAGAGAGCGCGGGGCAATTCAAGGTTGATCCGGAAACGGGGGCAATCATTGAATCGGAAAGCGAGGCGGGCGACGATGATTAGGACGCAGAGGCATTCCCGCTTTGTGCTGATGTCGCTTGATGAAATCCGCGCCACGCGGGACATTGTATTGCAGACGGAGGAAACGAAAAGCAATTTTTCCGGATCGGGCAAAACGGTTTATATTTGCGAAGTTGTGCGCCCTTGCGATTATCAAAAGGAAACGGACACCGCCGCGGACAAGCTGGCCGCAGAGATCGAGCGGGTAAACGCCGACAACCGCGCCTTGCGCCGGAAGGTTGAACGCCTTGAACGAGAATTACAGAAAGCGAGGGCGGGCGCATGAACAAGGCTTTGTTATCCTCTAAAAATATGTGCTGGTGTACGCCGCAAGACTTCTTCGACAAGCTGAA
>OIWU01000045.1_pt1 | contig 160544 bp, 141 predicted proteins | sample 1587711 | NCBI WGS metagenome assembly OIWU01 (sample SAMEA3888909, study PRJEB22519) | human gut metagenome | biome: human gut; feature: human-associated habitat; material: faeces | place: Denmark | collected 2010 | reverse complement strand
AGCAACGTTGCTCAATTCTGATACCAGGAAATCCAGCTTGACGCGCTGCCATTTATTGAACAGTTGTTTCATACAGGTCAACCTCCTTTCCTTCATCATAACAATAAAAAGGTATCTGGCAGCATAAAAAATGATCCAGTTTTTCCAGCGGCGCATCAAAGAGTACCCATACATGGGCATTCCAGCCGACGGACACGGAGTATAACCCAACCTTATCCTTCCAGACTTCAAACGCCGAATCGTTTAATACCGCATAGGCAAGCTCCGAAAGCAACGGCTTCAGCTCCGTATTAAGTACGCCGCTTAACTCTTTACGCAATAAAAAAACACCTCCTAACCTTTTTAGGTTAGAAAGTGTTCACTGTAATCAAACCAGATCCACGGCAACTATTTCCCAAAAGATGGATTTATCAACGTCTTTTGAGCTGCAAAGAAGTCGATAAATACCTTCTTTTGCGAATAGTTGCATGCCGCTTGATAAGCCAATATCACACCTCCGGGCTGACTGGCGTTGGATAAAATTTTAAATGCACATGCCTGTGATTACTAAAAATATTATTATTAAAAATACCGGCTTATTTCCTTAGCCGGTATTTTTTATGAATTATTTAATTTCTTTTTTCTAACTTTCCGTTCCTTTATTTATTTCGTTTCTTCAAAATCCACAATAAACTGTTTGATCAGTTTAACCGATCCTTCAATGCCCAGTATGGAGCTGTTGATGGATAAATCATAGGAGTCGGAACGTCCCCATTTCTTGGAAGAATAATAATTATAATAACTCTGACGCTGCTTATCTTTCTTTGTGATCATATCCTTTGCTTTCTGCTCGCTGACATCATATTTTTTCATGATACGATCGATTTTGCACTTTTCGTTGCCGTGGATAAAGATGTTCAGGCAGTTGTCGTATTCGGACAATGCGTAGTCGGCGCATCTTCCGACAATAACGCAGGGACCTTCATCGGCAATTTTGCGGATGGCATCAAATTGTGCAAGGAACACTTTCTGGCTGATAGGCATATCTACCATCGCCGCTGAATTATACCCAAACGAGTATGTATCCATAACCAGATTATATAAGAAACTGTTCGTGGGACGCTCGTCATGGCACTGTATCATTTCTTCGCAGAAACCGCTCTCCTTTGCCGCCCTGGTCAATAATTCTCTGTCGTAAAAGGGAATGCCAAGTTCTTCGGCAAGCTTTGCGCCTATTTCACGACCGCCGGAACCAAATTGTCTGCCTATTGTAATAATTGTGTTCATATGTCATACCTCTTTTCTGTAAAAGACTTGTTGTTATGTATAAATTATATTAAATTTTCTGTAATTTTGCAATATTTTTATACAATTTTCACAATAGAAAACTTTGTAATAAGATTACAGCGGAGAAAATGTATTTCTGCCGGGTTCAAAATAACCATAACTCATAAGCGACGATTCCAATTGATCCATATCCGTAAAAATAGCCGGTATTTCATCCCTTCTGTAAGATATATGGCTCTCGGCAAACACGAATAGCTGGAACGGCGCGGGATTAGAATGGTATAATCTCGCCATTCTCATACCATAAGTTCTCCCGGAGCTTTCAATCAGGATGCCGCTTTTTGTTTTGGTACATGATTTGACGCAATCTATGATATACATATATTCCACATATGTAGGAAGCATAGAACAATTCAACATGGTCCCCTTCCATATCGTATCATCAGGATTTAATGCACCGGGATACGCGCCGCAGCTTTTGTCTCTGTTCTTATATTTTATGATGGCAAGCTGACCGTTTTCCAGACGGTTTATTTCTACGGGAGCTTTCAGAGTATTCCATACATCGAGATAATCTGCCATGAGTTTTCTCCCGGAAATCCTTACAAATCCGCCCAGAACCGGAAGGATAAGTATCCCTGCAGCCATTGCAAGCATAAATGTTATTTTTATATGATTGTTCCAATCTATAGACTGATAGCGAAAAACAAATAATACAAATAATGCGGTTAATAGAACCCCGGTCCACTGTATGACGGAACCTGCAATTCTTTTTATCCTGATACCCTTTAGTCTGGTAATAATCCGTTTCCCTTCTTCCGGCACTCGGTTTTTATATAGGAATACTGTTTTATCTATTACATTCTGATACATCTGCACCGGTGAAATCTCGCGCTGAAAAATGATGCGTGTGCCGTCATGCTGCTCTTTGCGGTACTTCTCCCGCATATCCAATTTGTCTATATTATTTTGGAATGCTCCATAGTCTAAATTACTGTTTCCCATTTTTATCCCAACTCCCTTGTATAATTTTATTATACAGTCATCGGAATATTTTTTCAGTAATTTTATCGCTTTTTGCCCTCTAAAGATCCTGTTTATTTCTGCGCCGAATCAGCGCCGTGATTTTCATACCACCAGCACCAGATTGTCGCTGCTATTGCAATGACCGACAGTATCCCCGCAAATATATTCATTGTTGTCATTATGATCCTCTCCCTTCGCGCTTTAAAGCCGGCAATTTTGTAACTGCCAGGCTTATGCCTATGTTACAAAACCGGATAACTGAAAACAATGGAATTAACGGGTTCTGAATACTTCGCAGAAAAACTTAACTGAATATTAACAGATAAAAAGCACGCAAAAAAACACGCCGTCAGAAGTGTTTCCGCTTCTGACGGTGTGCCTTGATAGCTATTGATTATTTAAACAATGTGTTTAAACTCTTTTATTTAGCTGCAACTTCTTTTTTACCGAACAATACTTTTCCACCATCGATAATCAGAATAACCGCTAAGATAACTAACGGGATAATAATGATATCCTGAAGTACGCAGGTAAACAATGCCGTACCTTCTACTGTCTGATTGATAATGTTCATCAGATTACTCTTGAAGGTAAAGAACATGGATGTCAAAGTTGCAAGGGACATAAAGATAATCGGGAAATATAACATCTTGTTGTTTTTGCCGATTTTCTTTAAGTATGCAGCGACTGCGAGGAATGCAGGTACCGCTACCAACTGGTTAGCCGCACCAAACAAAGGCCATACTTTTTCATATCCTGCAAGGCAGAGAACAAAGCCGCACACTGCCGTAATAACGGTTGCTACATACATATTGGAAAGAATATTCTTCTCTCCTTTTTTGTTTGCTGCAAACAGCTCCTGGAACATAAAACGTCCAAGACGTGTACCTGTATCCAAGCTTGTTAAGCAGAAGCAGGAAACAGCGAGCATGATAATGGTCTTGGTCGCTTCTACCGCCGCTGTCGGAAGACCGATAACCGCGAAGAAGTTAGCGATTGCCGTACCGAAAATAATGGTAGGGGAAATGGATTCCAGACCCAAATCAGCCATTACCGCAGCCTGTGAACCGTCGATGGATAAAGTACCGATGGCAATTAAGGAAATAACTGCAAGGACACATTCGATTAACATGGAACCGTAGCCGACGATCAAAGCGTCTTTCTCGTTATCCAACTGTTTTGATGTCGTACCGGATGCGATCAGGGAATGGAAACCGGAAATCGCACCGCAGGCGATGGTAATAAACAGTGTAGGGAACAGATAAGATCCGTTTACCGCAAAGCCCGTGAAAGCAGGCGTTACAAATTTTGTAGAGGACGGATCTACGATCGTTGCTCCGATGATACCGATTACTGCGGCAATCATCATAAAGTAAAGCAAGAAGGAGCTTAAGTAATCCCTGGGCTGTAATAAAATCCATACAGGCGTTACGGAAGCAACCATGATGTAAACAAATACGAATGCAATCCATACGTTTTTGGATGCGTCTAACGGGAATGCAAGACCCAAAGCAACGCAGCCGGCAAGTAAGATAACTCCCAATACGGAAGAAACGCCCAACGGAGCATTTTTTCTATATACAAGGAAGCCGAATACAATTGCCAAAGGAATGAACAACAGGGACGCCGTCGCAACGGAGCCGTTTGTTGCGCTTCCGCCGTAGCTTGCACCGACAAAGGATTTTGCTACGATATCGGCAAAAGCTGCGATAACCAGCAACAATACCAGCCATGCAAAAACGGTAAACAATACTCTTGACTTACGTCCGATTGTATCCTCGATAACTTCACCGAGAGACTTGCCTTCATGACGGATGGATACGAATAACGCACCAAAGTCCTGAACGGCACCGAAGAAAATACCTCCGATGATGATCCATAAGAAGCAGGGAAGCCAACCGAAGAATGCTGCCTGGATAGGTCCGTTAATAGGACCGGCACCGGCGATTGATGAAAAGTGATGTCCCATCAAAACAGGGGTCTTTGCCGGCATATAGTCAACGCCGTCTTCCATCGTATGTGCCGGGGTAGGTTTGGAAGGGTCAATTCCCCATGATTTTGCCAGGAATCTGCCGTATGTAAGATAAGCTACTACGAAGATTGCGATGGCAAGTAAAATTAAAACAACTGCACTCACACTTAATCCCTCCTATTTGTATTTTTTAGTTTAAATATGTGAGATTTATATATAAAGCAGGTGAAAAACCCGCTCTATAATCCTATGCTTCCTGGTGAAAGGGTTCGATCCCTTCCTCTTCGCACTGGCGACTGAAGGTTTTCTTTCCGGCATGGACGTCCTCAAACACCTGCCGGTACAGCTTTTTCAGCTTTCGCGCCTGATAATTGGCAACAACCTTTTCGTCCTCCATGGAGGCGCAGATCACTCTTCCCTGGCTGAAGCCTCTGAAATTGAACAGATATCCCTTTTCGTACCGGAAACGGCGTATCCGCTTTCTGATGTCCGGTCCGGGCGCTTTTTCGCTCAGGATCACTACAGTAAGGTAACTGTACATATGATCCTTATCAGGGTATTGGTTTCCTTTTCTGACCAGTTCCGGCTCAAAATAGTCCTGAAGCAATCTGTGGACTTCGGCAATCGTATCCCCGGTTACCTCTTCCACCGTCATAAACAGTACGTGCTCATGACTGTTGGAGGTCCACATATTCGCTTCTCTGATTAACACATATTTCTCAACAGACGAAAAAAAGTATCCGTATGCCGGATACTCTTTGCCGTGGATCTGATAAGGCATATAGATATTGAACGTACCCGCATAACGTAGAAGGAGTCTGTCCAGATAGTCTACATTCTTCATCAAATACCCCTTCGTATTTATTAAAAAAATATTCTATTTCTAAAAAATAAATGAAGTTCCTACAAACAACGTCTGATTATAGCACAATATATTGTTAAAAACAAGGTAATAACGGCGAAAAAAGTCCGATTTTCAAAGTATTTGGAGCAAGTGAATAAAATAATCCGGCAGCGGCGCCGTAAATTCCATATACTCTCCTTTGACCGGATGGACAAAGCCGATGGTCATGGCATGGAGGCATTGCCCCTGCAGCTTATACTTGCAGGTTCTCCTGCTGTAGACCTCGTCGCCTAACAAAGGGTGCCCGATGCTTGTCATATGGACCCTGATCTGGTGGGTGCGCCCCGTTTCCAGTTCGCATTCAATATAGGAAAAGCCCTGAAACTGCTGTAGTACGCGGTAATGGGTCACGGCGGGCTTGCCGTTTTTTTCATTGACAGCCATTTTCTTCCGGTCGCGCACGTCTCTCCCGATGGGGGCGTCAACCGTTCCCTGCGTCTGTTCAAAATTGCCGTAGCAGATGGCGCGGTATTTCCGGGTAATGGAATGCTCCTTTAACTGCATGGCAATGCCTTTATGTGCGGCTTCGCTTTTACAGACGATCAGGGACCCCGTTGTGTCTTTGTCTATTCTATGCACGATTCCCGGTCGAAATACGCCGTTGATGCCGGACAACTGCCCGTGACAGTGAAACAACAGCGCGTTTACCAGGGTATTGCTGTAATGTCCCGCGCTGGGATGAACGACCATGCCCTTCGGTTTGTTGACGACCAGCAGATCCTCGTCCTCATACAAAATATCCAGCGGAATATCCTGTGCAGCAATCTCCGGCTCCACGCAGGCGGGAATACTGCAGCGGATCTGGTCTCCTTCTTTGACTCTGTAATTGGATTTGATATTTTTGCCGTTGACAAAGATATTCCCGTCCTTAATCATTTTCTGGATATAAGAACGGGATAAATCCGCAAACCATTCGGTTACCACTTTGTCGATCCGTTCGTCGTCGTCCGCTAAGGACGCTTCAAAGCAGACTTCTTTTACCTCTTTCATCTTATCGGTCCTTTCGGATATTAAATCTTAAAAACTGCAGCTCGTCTTCCTTTACAAAGAAAAGGATCTCAATAAACAATAAGATTGTGCCGATGGTAATCAAAATATCCGCAAAATTAAAAATCGGAAAATCAATCAGGACAAAATAAATATAATCCACCACATAGTCAAAACGGACCCTGTCTATCATATTGCCGATACCGCCCGCACAGATACAGCACAGAAAAACCTGCCAGATCACAAACTTCTTTTGGTCGGGCAGCTTAAACAGCACATAAAACACAACTGTCAGCATCACAATTGTCATAAAAACAAACAGCGCTTTTTTGTTTTGCAGCATCCCAAACGCCGCGCCTTTATTTTCCAGATACCGCAGCTCCAGCACGCCGTCGATTAAGGATACGGGCGCCTGCCCTTTTAAACGGGTAATCGCAAGATATTTAAATACCTGATCAAATACCACCAGCAAAACAATCGCCAGCAGATCTGTTATAATTCTGAGTGTCTTTTTCCCTTTCACGGAAGCTCCTTTCTGCGTTACCGCCCTTTTACTTTCGGCGGCGGATTTTTACGCCTTCATATCCTCTTCGGTAAAATGGATTTCCCTAAGCGCCGCAAGCATTTCGTCGTCGGTTACGGTTTTATCAATAAACGCTTTCCCGACTTTTTTTAACAGAATAAATTTAATGCCGTCCTGCTCCATTTTTTTATCGGAACGGGTCAGCTTAACGATTTCCTCCGGCTCGATATCGTCGATGGTAATCGGCAGGTTGAACGGGACGAACATATCCCTGATTTCATAATATTCGTCGTCGGAAAGAAGCTGTCTTTTCCAGGAAATATAAGCCGCGCATACGGTTCCCAGAGCGACGCATTCGCCGTGCAGCAACTCGAAATTTTTATATTTTTCAATGGCGTGCCCCAGGGTATGCCCCAGATTTAAAAGCGCCCGGTCTCCCTGCTCGTAAGGGTCCTTTTCCACGATGTTCTTTTTGATCGTGCAGGTATTGAATACCATTTCCTCTACGACCGCCGGCTCCCTGTCATGAATTTCATAGAGGTTTCCAATCAGCCATTCATAAAAGCCCGCGTCCTTTAACAGCGCGGATTTCAACACCTCCGCCATGCCCGCGTAATATTGTCTTCCGTCCAGATCCTTTAAGACCGACAGGTTCATGTATACCAGACGAGGCATATGGAAGGCTCCCACCATATTTTTGTATTGGGAAAAATCCACGCCGGTCTTTCCGCCGATACTGCTGTCAACCTGTGCAAGGAGCGTGGTCGGAATCTGGATAAAATCCACGCCTCTTAAATAAGTCGCCGCGCAAAATCCGGTCAGGTCGCCTACGACGCCGCCGCCCAGGGCAACCAGAAGGTCTTTTCTCGTAAAATACTGCTGAATCAGAAATTCATAAAGATTTTGCACGGTTTCCAGATTTTTATGCTCCTCGCCTGCAGGAAAGGCATAAATATCGACCCGGGCGCAGTCGGGCGTCAGAAGGTTTTGTACCTCCTTGGCATAGAGCTTTTCCACATTGCTGTCCGTCACAATACAGATCTTTTTGTTTTTCAGCTCCGGATCAAGCTTCTCAAGCTCCTCCGGCAGGCGGGAAAAGTCCTGCTCCAATACGATGTCATAACAGAATTTACGGTCTTTATTGACCGGTAAACGATTGCTCATAGCGGTTCTCCTTTACATAAAAAGAGTATTGTAAAAAAATCCTTTTACAACACCCTTTGTTTTTATCTTTCTTAATTTCTTTTATAAACCCGGATTGATGCCCGATACGTCAATGGAACCGGAAAGGATTTCCTGAAAGTCACCGGAAATATCAACGCTTGCCGGTGTAATAATAAATATGTAATGTGAAATCTTCTGGAGATTGCCGCTGATCGCGAAGCAGGACCCGGAAGTAAAGTCGATAATTCTCTGGGCGATATCCACATCCAGCCCTTCCAGATTCAAAACAACAGTCCTGTTAGCAAGAAGCGTTTCCGTAATTTCTCTCGCATCCTCTACTGTAGTCGGTTTGATCACACATACTTCCATTCCCTCATTCCCCATTCTCTTAGGCTGTCTCATTGGTGTAACCTTCGGCGTTGTCTTTGCCTTCGGCTTCTCATCCTCAAAATCGTTATCCACTTTGGCAAAGGCTTTCTTTTTGGGAAGCTCTTCTACTTCTTCATCATCATAATCATCGTAGTCGTCTTCCATATCGTCGCCGTTAAATTTTAACGAATCCAAGAATTTGTCCATTACGCTCATAATCTATATTCTCCTTAATACATTTTTAAGCTGTATAGTGCCGCTTACCAAATATGCCCGTGCCCACTCTGACCAAGTCAGCGCCTTCGGAAACCGCGACTTCATAATCGCCGGTCATGCCCATGGAAAGCACGTCCATAGATACATTATCAATGTTTTTTGCACTTATGTCAACAGATAATTGTTTTAACTGTGCAAAATATTGTCGATTTTCTTCGGCATTTTCCACATAGGGAGCGCTTGTCATCAGCCCTTTGACGTGTATTCCGGGCAGTTTGGCAATTTCTTCCGCAAGAAGTGCCGTTTCGGATACTTTTGCACCGAATTTGGATTCCTCCATCGCCACGTTGACCTCGATCAGAACGTCGACCTCAACGTTTTTCTTTTGCGCTTCCTTGCTGATTTCCTGCGCCAGACGCAGCGAATCGACGCTGTGGATCATCGCTACCTTGTCCACAATATATTTCACTTTATTTCTTTGCAGATGCCCGATCATATGCCAGCGGATATCCTTCGGCAGCTCTTCGTATTTATCGACCAGCTCCTGTACGTAATTTTCGCCGAAATCCCTGCAGCCGTGGTCATAAAGCTCCCTGATCATCGTGGCGGGTTTGGTCTTGCTGACCGCCACAAGGGTCACTTCTTCCGGGTCTCTACCCGCTTTTTCACATGCCGCCGCGATTTTTTGCACAACATTGTCATAATTGTCCTTTAACATTGTCATTCCCTCTTTATCTGCATCATTCATAAACAAAATCATTTTCGTCAATGCTTTCCGCATCCAGAACGATATAATCGTATTCCGTCAAACCGTAACGGGTATTGGATTTTACAATGGAATATTCGTCGTTGGAATACAGTACGGTAATTTCCTTGAAATCGGCAAACCCTTTGTTGATATTGTATACGCCCACCAGGGTGCCCACCTTGCTGACGGGATATTTTTCCGTCGAATCCGGCATGCAGATATAGTCGCCGGGACGCAAAACCGAAGTATCCACATAATAATCGGTATCGCTTTCCGAATAAATCACGGCTTCGATAAATTCCGTGGAAACGTTTCCGTTTTCGTCATAGGTTTCCCGCATAAAACCGTCCTGGGCGCTGTTGCCGCCCTTGGTCACATATTCCTTCGGGATCAGATAAAATTCTTTTTCCACAATGGCGCTGTTGGGGATCTTTAATCCCGTATCGTCGTCTAAAATGATTTCGATTTCCAGATAGCGGTCTTTTGCAAAGGTAATTGCGGAATTGTTAAATTCCAGCGACACAAGGGTGTTCTCTTCTCCGGTGCCTAAGATATTCACCTTTGCCCAGGAGGTGTCCTGGTTTTTCAAAAACTTGACCTCCACATAGCCTTCCTCCCGCAGACGCTCCACGCGGTCGTTTTCCACTGCGATTACAATGTACCAGGTTTCGGAGGTAATCATCTTATATACGGGATCGTTGCCGCCGATCAGCGTATTGTTGACAAACTGCTCCTTTTCGCCGTCCCGTTCCGTAATCATTTCTTCGGTTATCATTTCCGGCGTCATATTTTCATATCCGTCCGTATTGTAAACGACGATGCCGCTTCCCGGCGCATAGCAGAAGTTGACGGAGCTGCCCGAAGAAATCCCAAGGCTTTGCAGATTGTTCAGCATATTATAATTGGACAGCTTTAATACGGTTCCCTGCATATCGTAGGAAAAATCGTAAGTCTGCCCGAAATCCTCATCCCGGTAGCTGTGTGCAAACTGTACAAAATCGGTCTTGAGCTCGCCCAGATCGTTTCCGGACAGAAGGATCTCGCTGCTGTCGTTCTGCAGGATTTCGCTGATCCGCCCGCTCTGGTCCACCGCATAGACCAGATCTCCCTTTGCCACATGCTCGCCTTCTCTGGCAAAGTAATTGACATAGCCCGAGGAATTTGCCGATACTACCGTTTCCTCCCGCAGGATAATCCCGTCGTACACATTGGAAATGCTAAGGGAACCGGAACGCACCTCATACCGGTTGACATGGTCTTTGGTAAAAAACATAATGACGCAGATCACAATATAAATAAACATCACGGCGAAAATGATGACGCCGATGTTGATATTCAACGGTCTGCGGTATTTATTGATATTGATTGGTCGTTTTTGATTTGCCAAAATAAGGACTCCTTTATAAGGACACGCAGATATCCCTGTAGATTTCTTCGGGTAACGCTTCTTTGTCGGCGCTGATGCTCAGCACAAAATCCACATTGTACTTTTGGGAAACCGCCTTGAGACATTTAAGCATTTCCGGAAGAAGCGCAGGTTCGCAATGGGAAATGGTCAGAAAGCTGTCCAGAAACATCGTTTCCAAATCATGGTCCTGTGAGATAATGCCGCAAATAAAGCCGATAAACGCTTCCTTCGTATCGATGGGATATTCCGTTACATCAATTAAACGCACGCGGTTGGACAATTCGTACATATGCTGGGAACTCTTGTCCAGATATACGATACTGCCCCTGCTTTGCGACTCCCGGATACGGACTTTTTCCAAAAGATGCTTCGTTTTTCCTTTGCCTTTTCTGCCTGTAATACACTCTACCATTTTTCTCCACCCTGTTCTCTATGTCATCTTTCCGGCTATTGATTTACCAGATTGATCAAATCATACATTTCATCATACAGATAATCTCTCTGCGAGCATTTCAAAATCACGGAAATATACGGATTGCCCGAAGAATCCTTGGACAACAGCACAAGACAATTGCCTGCCGCGTTGGTCGTTCCGGTCTTTCCGCCGATCACGACGACGCCCTCCGGAACCTCGTGATTGCCGTTTATAAACTGGTTGCTCGTGGTAAAAGACAGCTCTTTGGGCTCTCCCGCCGCGTCGTGATAAACGCCGGAATACTCCGACGCCGTAATGATCTGCACAAATTCGTCATACTTTATCGCTTCGTTAAAAATCAAATACATATCATACGCCGTAATATAATGATCCTCCGCCGTCAGACCATGGGGATTCATAAAGTGGCAGTTTGTAGCGCCAAGCGCAGCCGCCTCTTCATTCATCATATCCACAAACGCCGTTTCGCTGCCGGCGATATATTCCGCGATCATGACTGCCGCGTCGTTGCCCGAAGGCATCAAAAGGGCATGGAGCGCCTGATCTAACGTCATCGTATCTCCGGGCTTGATGCCCACAAGCGTCGCGCCCGGCTCGCTGATCTCCACGTTTTCGGAGGCGGTCAGCATATCGTCCAGATTGCCGTATTTGAGGGCGACAATCGCCGTCATAACCTTTGTCAGGCTTGCCGGGTTCAATTGCTCGTTTGTATTTTTTCCGTAAAGGACTTCTTTGTCATTGATGCTGCATAAAATCGCCGCTTCCGCCTCGGATGTATCGACGCTGTTTACCGATACGTCTTCGTCGGACACGCACAGATCCTGCGCGAACAGATCCGCCAGATTGCCGCTGTCGCCGTCCTGAAAACGGTATGCGGTCACGGAGCTGTCCATATCGTAAGGCATACTGTAGGCGGCGCTTCCACACCCCGTCAGACATGCCGATACTGCGATGATCATACATAAAAATGCAGCTATCCGTTTATTTGTACATTTCACGCCACTCAAGGTCTCCTCTGTCCAGTGATTTTATCAGTAGCTCCGCCGTTGCCAGATTCGTAGCAAGGGGAATATTGTGCATATCGCACAGCTTTACCACATTGTTGACATCCGGTTCATGGCTTTTGGGAGTCAGGGGATCGCGTAAAAAGATCACAAGATCCATCTGATTATGCTCGATCTGCGCTCCGATCTGCTGTTCTCCTCCTAAATGCCCCGCCAGATATTTATGTATATTTAAATTGGTAACCTCTTCAATCAGTCTCCCCGTTGTGCCCGTGGCATATAACTCGTTTTTGCTTAAAATACCCCGATAAGCGATACAGAAATTCTGCATCAGCTTCTTTTTCGCATCATGTGCAATCAATGCAATATTCATAAAATACCCTCTCCTAACTGTATTTGCGAACTCCCTGCAGTCTTACATTTAATACAAACCCCATACCAATATAGAGACTTAAAAGGGAAGTCAGTCCATAGCTGACAAACGGCAGCGGCAACCCTGTATTCGGTATAATGCCGGTAGCGACTGAAATATTCAGAAAGCTTTGGAAGCCTATGATCGCCGCCATCCCCGAACAGATAATCGCTCCTTCTATATCGCTCGCCCGCCGGGCGATGAGCACGCAGTCTATGGTAATCAGAAACAGCAATATCACCACGGCGCAGCCGCCTATAAATCCCAGCTCCTCTCCGATAATGGCGAAAATAAAATCCGTCTGAGGCTCCGAAATAAAATTACCGTTTTTTACGGAAGCAATTTCGTTATTATTCAATCCCTTTCCGAACAACTGTCCCGAACCGATGGCAATCTTGGAATTGGTCTGCTGGTACCCTTCGGTATTTTCATATTCGTCCGGGTGCAGCCATGCCATAATACGGTTCTGCTGGTAATCTTTGATAATATTCTGGTCCTCCTGCAAAACAAGCGTCAGCAGGATGATCCCCACCGGAATGATGACCGCAAGCGCCCCAAAGATAATTTTATAACTCAGCCCGCCCATATAAAGCAGAATGCAGAAAATAATAATCAGCATGATGCTTGTGGATAAATCCGGCTGTTTATAAATCAACAGCCATTGGGGGATGAATAATATGACCATAGAGGCAAGATTTTTAAAGGAATTAAAGTGCTCCCTATGTTTCATAATATACTGTGCATAAAATAAAATCAATAGTATTTTAGCCGTCTCGGAGGGCTGAAACTGAATTCCGGCAATGGAAATCCAACGCTGGGCGTTGTTGACCGAGGTGCCCATGAACCGCACCAGTACCAACAGCAAAAGGTTCCCGAAATATAAAATCCAGTAAAATTTCAGAAAAATGTGGTAGTCAAAAAGCGACAAAACCACCATAATAAAAACGCCCACAACCATACCGAGAATTTGCTTTGACTGAAACTCCGCATTGGCGCTGCCGATTGCCAATATCCCGATAACGGTAATGGCAATCAGCATAAAAACCAATTTAAAATCATAATCTCTGACACGATATCTTTTTAACACGTATTTTTTCAACTCCTATTACCAGAAAACATTGATCTTTCTTCTGGAAAACTCCAATTCTAATGTACTGGTATCAATCTGCATGTATTTGCACAGGATCTTTGCAATATCCCGCTTTATCAGCTCCATAACCTCGGGCGAACAGTCGATTCGGTCCGAAATCAATAAAATTTTCAAACGATCCTTGGCGATCTCGCCTGATTTCTTTTTTTTGAAAAACCACAATTTACCCATTCTGATACACCCCCATCACAATTTCTGAAAAATACCGTTAATCCGGAACCAGATCGACTTTTCCCGTTCGGGCGTGTACAGAGGAACATCCTGTCCCAATATCCTGTTGCAGATATTCATAAACGCTTTTCCTGCCGGGGTATCGGTACATACCAGGGGTTCTCCGTGATTGGTGGAAATGACGATGTTTTCGTCATCATAAATGGCTCCGAGCAGGTGAATGGATAAAATATCGACGACGTCGTCCACGCTCATCATATCGCCCCGCTTGATCATATCGGGACGTAAGCGGTTGACAACCAGATCGATCTGCCCCATTTCATAGGCGTTTAAAAGACCGATAATCCGGTCCGCGTCCCGGATAGCGGATACTTCGGGGGTCGTAACGACAATCGCCCTGTCAGCGCCCGCTATGGCGTTTTTAAAGCCCTGCTCTATGCCTGCCGGACAGTCTAAGATGATATAATCAAACTGCTCTCTCAACTGCTCCGTCAGCTTCTTCATCTGTTCGGGATTGACCGCCGTTTTATCTCTTGTCTGGGCGCTGGGCAGCAAATGCAGCCCGGGGAAACGCTTGTCCTTGATTAAAGCCTGCTTGATCCGGCAGTTACCTTCAACCACATCCACCAGATTGTAGACGATCCTGTTTTCCAGTCCCATGACGACATCCAGATTACGAAGCCCGATATCCGTATCGATCAGCACGACCTTTTTGCCCAGAACGGCAAGTCCCGTTCCGATATTTGCGCTTGTGGTAGTCTTTCCGACCCCACCTTTACCTGATGTGACGACAATTACTTCACTCATAAAAACCTCCGCCTTTCATTATCGTCCCCCGGAAACCCGTGTTATCACAGATTAGTTTCCGGTAATTCTTTGGTAAAGTCCAATTCTCTGATAACCAGCTGATCCTGCCGCACGGTTACCATCTGGGGTACTTTTTTACTTTTCATGCCAAATTTATCTTTGAAACGCTTTCTGTATTTCAGATCGGCGATCCTGAGACTTTCCGCCTCCAGATTCAACGCCGCAATAAAGCGCGACCTGCAGTCGTCCGCTCCGGCGTAAGCCGTTCCGCCAAGACTGCCGAGGACAATGATATTTCCCTTGGCAATGACGGACGCGCCTTTTTGTATATCTCCCAGTACGATGACGCTGGAAGAGGATTCAAATACTTCGCCCTCCCTTAAAGTGCCTTTATAGAACTGACAGGTCTGTTCCACATCAGGCGCGTCTTCCTTTGAGGCATCCTCAATCAGCTTTGTATAATAATCGTTTGCATCTTCGTCCGTACAGACCAGACAGATTATATGCAGGCGGCACACATCCGTGATCGCCGCAACCAGTCTGTCGCTTTCTTCCTCCGTCAATTTCCTGCCTTGAAACTGCAGCGCGACGGAAGCTTCCTTGAAAAAAGCCGCCGCGTCCGCAAAGCTTTCCCGCGTTTCCCGTAAAATCTGTTCAAAGGAAGGTTCCTCTGAGAGACGGACGCGGATTCCGTTAGAAAAGCTCTTTAAAATGACATTTCCGGTCATAGTCTCCACCTCCTTATTCTTCGTTTGAAACATTGGAATCGGTATTGGTAGCCGTGCCGTCGATCAAGACATCTTTATCCTCTAACTTATAGTAGTACTTATAGACATCCTGTGTAAGCTGCGCCGCATAATCAGACGCATACCCGAAAGCAATACGGGTCGTTACGCTGATTTCGGGCTTTTCATAGGGCGCATAGCTGACAAACAAAGCATGGTTGGGACGGCTGTTGCTTTCCTGCGCCGTTCCGGTTTTGCCCGCCACGTTGACCCCCAGTCCCTGATAGTAGGTTTTATCTTCAACTACCCTACGCATACCTTCATGAAGGGCATTCCAGGTACTGTCCGCAATGTCCACGGTATTACGCACGGTAGGCGTAAAATCTTCGATTAAGTTGCCGCTTGAATCCGTTACCTTGTCGATCAGACTCAGATTATAACAGGTTCCGCTGTTTGCAACGGTGGTTACATATCTTGCCAGTCCTACGGTCGTGTAGTTGTTGGTACCCTGACCGATTGCAGAACGGACAGAGTCCGTATCGGATACCTTGGGCGCCTCTTCGGTAATTTCCACGCCCGATTTATCGCTCAAACCGTATAAATCCGCATAATAAGCAAGCTTTTGAAGCCCTTCGTCGGAATTGTAGGTTCCCGTAGTCCTGCCCAGACGGTACCCCATTTCATAGAAATAATAGTTGCAGGAATTTTCAATGGCTCCCACAATATTCAAAGGTCCGTGCGCCGAAGGGTAAATCCAGCACCGCGGCGACTGGGGAGAAATGGTTTCCCAGATTCCGTGGCATGTTACCGTTTCCCCGACGGAGGTAACCCCTTCTTCCAACGCCGCCGTTGCCGACACCATTTTAAAGGTTGACCCCGGCGCCGACGTCTGCTGGGTCGCATAATCCCAGAGAGGTCTGGACAGGTCCGAATTCAGCCTTGCATAATATTCCGAATTGGACATCCGGTTATTGTCATACCCCGGGTAGGAAACAAGAGCAAGCACCTCGCCCGTATTGACGTCCGTCACAACGACGGAGCCGGAACAGGGGTCCAGCGCAAGCTGCGCCGGCGTAATCTCCAGGTTGGAAATCTTGCCGAGCATAAAGTTATACGGGGATATGGTGCCGTTTTGCAGCATGGCGCGTTCCGCCGCCGTACCGGAAATAATATTCTGGTCGTATAAGAGCAGGCAGACCTGTCTGCCGGTCAGAAGCTCCTCTTTGATCATATATTTATAGATCCTTTTATGGAAAGCCGTATCCGTTTTCAATTCGTCAAACACATAATTTAACATCGCCTGATAAATGGTTTCCGAGTCCGAATACTGGCTGTCCAGATCCAGCTTGGAAATATCGATCCAGTTCATGGCGATGACATGCAGCAGATATTCCTTCAGACTGATGGTCTCGTCGTTGCGCCACGCCTGATAGATTTCATCGTCCGTATCGATTTCGCTCGATAGAATAAGACCGTCCTCATTTAACAGCGTCGTAATATAAGAGTTATAATTCTGATATTCCGCGGTAAGGGTATTGTAAGCCTGGGGATTGTCGTTTAACTGGTCCCGAAGCGTTACCAGCACCGACTCCTCTTTGGACAAAAACGCCGCATACACCTGCTGTTCCAGCTCGGTCGCATCCTCCGCCGCAAAATGGCTGATATCGATAATGCTGTTGTTGATCAGCGCGAAGTAAACGTCGTCGATGGGAATGATAATCGAGCTTGCCGAAGCGTTTTCCGCCGGGATATATTCTTTGACCGGTTCGATTTTGGAGACAAGGATACCGGCGATCTTTTGCTCCAGCAGGTTATAAACCGCCTTTTGCAAATCCTTATCAATGGTCAGATACACATCGTTCCCGGCGCTGGGTTCCACGCGGTCGCTGGTCTCGATTACCTTGCCCAGATTGTTGACATATACGATTTCCGAGCCTTTGGTCCCCTGGAGATAAGATTCCATATAGCTTTCGATTCCCGACTTGCCGATGACATCCGTCATAATATAGGAATCGTCCGTCTCCGAAAGGGTCTCCAACTCCCTTTGGGAAATCTTTCCGGTATATCCGATAATATGGGAAAAATAAACGCTGTCCTCATATTTCCGCACCGTTCCCTCCGCGATGGAAACGCCGTCTAAAAAAGCCGCGTTTTCCATAATCACAGCCACGGTCTCGTCGGAAACATCCATCGCTACCGTCGTGGGAATATATTTCTGGAAGCTGTTTAAACTCATCTGATAACGAATGGTCGTCATTTTTAACAGCATTTCCTTGGAATAGCCTTTCCCCACGATAAAATCAGATTTTCTGTCGTCCGGATCTTCAAATTCTCCGATTTCAAAATTACCATTTCCGGCAAGATAATTGATGACATCGTCGGGTGTAGAGGTTTTTTCCCCATAGCTCAAATCGTCGATGTACGCCTTGCCGTAGACGTCCGCAAGAAATCTTTGCAGCGTCGTGCCCGATACGGCAAATTCAAATTCTCCGTTGTCGCCGATGATAATATTAAAATCATTTACAACGCTGTCGCCGTTTTCCTCGATCATATTGATCAGGGAATAGATCGTCTGATTCAGATTTTTATTTTTGTCCCTTCCGGATTCATACACGTCTTCAATCGTCACGGAATAGGCGAGCTCGTTATAGGCAAGAAGCTCCCCGTTTCTGTCGTAGATCTGTCCCCTGGTGCTTGCGATGCTTCTCTCTTTGCGGATTTTTAAGGTAAATTCATTCAGATACTCTTCTCCGTTGACAATCTGCAAAGTAAAAAGCCGATAGATCAAAACACAGCCCAAAACGCAAAAAACCAATATTAAAACAAAGTGTCTGGAGGTTATGAAGTTGATGATCGAATCTCTGATGTTTTTAAACAATTTCTCCGTCGCTCCTATTTTCTCTTCCGGCAAAAATCTTCTGCCCCAGGGACATGATGATAAATACAATAATCGTTACCAATACGGTATATACGACCTCGGGAAGGATAACGCTTATGAGGTAATAACCGATATGAAACTTTCCGCGCAGCAGAAACAGCAACATATAATACACAATGCCGTAAACAAAATCGCTGCAGGCAACAAGTAAAATCTGCAGCTTTAAATCATCTTTAAAAAACAGCTTTTTGAAGAAGCCGTTAAAATATCCTATGTACATATACAACAGCGCATGGAGCCCCAGCACGCTGCCAAAAAAAATATCCACCAGAAGACCGGTAAAAAATCCCGATAGGATTCCCGCCTTCTTGCCCATCATAAAACCGAAGGACGCCGTGATGATAATCAAAAGATTGGGGCTGATATTTCCGAATGCGATATAACGGCAGAAGGTGCTTTGCAGGATAAAACCGAAAATGACAATCACTGCCGAAATAATATTTCTTTTCATATCTATTCTTCCTCGTCGATCTGCTGCTTCTTATCCAGAATGACAAGCACCTCGTCCATATGTTCAAAATCCACCGCCGGCGTAATCGTTCCGGAATGGGTCAGGTTGTTGGAATCCGAATCCATGGACGTAATATAGCCGATTAACAGTCCGGGCAGGTATTTGTCGCTGATGTTGGAGGTAACGACTTTATCTCCCTCTTTGACCTTTCCCGCCGAATCGACCAGCTTGGTAAAGCTGATGGTATTCTGGCTCATCAGCTCCAGGTCCCCGGACACGATCAGATTGTCTCCGGTCGCCAGAATCATACCGCTTACGTTGCTGGTATCGTCAATAATCGCCGTTACCCTCGCCCAGTTGGCGCCGACCTCCGTCACAATGCCTACGAGACCGCTTCCCGCCATGACGTTCATATCCACGGTAATGCCGTCGTTGCTGCCCTTATCAATGATAAAGCTGTTGAACCAGTTGCCGGAATCCTTTCCGATTACCCTTGCGCCGACCTTATCGTATTCGGCATACGCCTGATCCAACTGGTAGAGGCTGCGAAGATTGTTCAGCTCATATTTTTCCTGGGTCAGCGTGTTGTTTTCAATAGTCAGCTCGTCGATCTGTTCCTGCAGTTCCTGGTTCCTGGCAAGAAGATCCCTGATCTGCACCAGCTCGTCCGAACGTTCCGACAGAAAGCTGCCCGCTTCGCTGATGCCTCTCTGGAAAGGCACCGTCACATAACCGGTAATTTCGGCTATGATTCCCGTAAACAGATCGGTGGCAAAGGTAACAGCCATCAGCACAATGCAAAAACCGGTCAGGATCAGCAGCAGATATTTACTTTGCAAAGTAAATTTGGTGCGCTTCCGCTTCACTTTCATTATTTTCCTCCATTACCGGGATTTTCGATCGCATAGGCAACGGAACGGAAGTTTTCGTCCGTAATCACTTTGGCAAGTCCCAGCGCGACGCTTGCGATGGGATTCTCGGCAACGTTTACCTTTAAGCCCGTCCCTTCGCTGATTAACTCGTCCAAATGGGATACCTGGCACGCGCCGCCCGTCAGATAGATGCCGTGTCTGTAAATATCCGCGGCAAGCTCCGGAGGCGTGCGCTCCAAAATTACCTTTACCTGATCGATAATCGTGTCAAAGTGCTCTTTTAACGCTTCGGAAACCAGCTTTGTCGGGATCTCCCTCTCCACCGGCAGACCCGTAACGATGTCCCTGCCGTATACCACGGCGGGCTTTCCTTCCGCCTCCAGCTCGTGAAGGGCGATCTTTACCTTCTCCGCCGTTTTGCCGCCGATAATCAGGTTGTATTCTTTTCTGACCGCGTTGCGGATCGCGTCGTCAAACTTCTGTCCGCCGACCTTGATCATTTTGCTCAATACAATGCCGCCCAAAGACAGAATGGAAATTTCCGTCGTATCAAAACCGATGTCCACAACCAAAACGCCCTGGGAATTTTTGACGTCGATATCCATGCCCAGACCGTCCGCGACCGCTTTTTTGACAACCATGACCTTTTTCGCTTTGACATTGGCGTTTTTTACCAGATCAAAAAAGGCGCGCTGTTCCACTTCGGTCACGTCGTGGGGAACTGCGATATAATATTCGGCAGGCTTGATATTCCCCTTGCAAAGGTCGTTGATAAAGCACCTTACCAGGGTCTGCATATTTTTAATATCCGCAATCACGCCGTTGCATAAGGGATAGGTGATCTGTATCGTTTCGGGCGCTTTTTCATACATTTCAAAAGCCTCGTCCCCATAGGCGAACAAGGTATTCTTTCTCTCGATCGCGATCATGTTTTTAGCCGTGAAAATATGATCCTCACCCTTTGCGTAAATTTTAATGTTGTTGGTACCTAAATCAATACCGTAAGCACTGGAAGCCATATTCCGTACTCCTTTCTTTTCGTAAAAATATACTTATCCTATTCTGCCGTGTTCCCGGAAGCTGTAGTAACAATTATCTCCGATAATAATATGATCAATCAGCGGAATGTCCATAAACCGCGACGCCTCCCAAAGCTTTTCGGTCAGCTGCACGTCCTCCCGGCTGGGATTGGCGCTTCCGCTGGGATGGTTGTGGAGCAGCATCAGGTTGACCGCCTTTGCCGAAAGTGCTTCCATAAAAAGCTCCCTGCCCGACACCAAAGACGCGTTGACGGTGCCGATGCTTAATACTTTGTCCCCGATCAGACCCATGGCGCTGTCCAAAAACGCGCAGCGGCACTGTTCCTTTTCCAGATGGCGCATCTGCTCCATATAATACTCCGCCGTTTCCGCCGGAGACCGGAAAACGATACGCTGTCCTTTTTTGGAACGGGCAATGCGGTTGGATAATTCGGCGATACATTTGATTTTTACCGCTTTGACAAGCCCGATCCCTTTGATCTGCAAAAGCTCGTCCAGCGTCATATGATAAAGCCCGGCAATTCCGTAATCGCCGGCTTTATTCAGGATTTCCCTGGCAAGCGCCGTTGCATCCGCGCCTTTACATCCGGTGCGGATAATAATGGCAAGCAGCTCCGTGTCTGTTAAGGCTTCCGGACCTGCTTTTAAAAATCTGTCATAGGGCTTTTCCGCATTTGTTAATTGTTCTGTCATATTCCTCCTGTCCCTCTCCGAAACAACAGGAATCACACTGACGTTATAAAAATTTGAAAATCACGATGGCAATGATAATGCCTATGATGCTGCCGATCGTAATCCTGATGGTCAGCCCGAAGGTCAACACCATAATCCCCAGATCCAAAACCAACGGAGACGACAAACCGAAGCTCTGCCCATAATTCAAAATTGTACTCGGGAACAGGCTGCCGATAAAGCCGCCGATTACAATTCCTGCCAAAATCATCAGAAAGCAGGCCCAGTTATTCTTTCCTTTCATGAAAAACCTCCGTCTTCATTAGTAATTATGTAAACTCAATCGGCAAAAGTCAAGAAACAAATTTTGTCTGTTTTTTTATTCGCCAACTATAAGTATATTATCACAGAAGGCGATATATGTATACCGATTTCGTGGATTTTTTTTCGACCAAAACCCCTATAAATCAAGGGCGATTGCGCCGGAATCCTTCAATTCCTGCACTGCTTTCAGTATCCCGAATTTGGCGTGGGGGAAGGTCAGTCCTCCCTGAAAATAAACCGCGTAAGGAGGCTTGATCGGTCCGTCCGCAGACAGCTCGATGGAGCTGCCCGAAACAAAAGCGCCCGCCGCCATAATTACCTGGCTGTCGTACCCCGGCATGTCCCACGGCTCCGGCGTTACAAAGCTGTCTACCGGCGCTGCAGCCTGAATCCCTTTGCAAAAAGCGATCACGCCTTCGGGACTGCCGAAGGTAACTGCCTGGATGATGTCGTGTCTGCTCTCGGTTCCGTCCGGCACGACCGAAAAACCGAGATTTTCCAGGATATTTGCGGCGAAAACCGCGCCCTTTAACGCGGAAGCGACCACCGTGGGCGACAAAAACAGTCCCTGATAGAAAGAAGGCAAAACCCCCAGGGATGCGCCGACTTCTTTTCCAAGACCCGGGGAAGTCAGGCGGTACGCCGCGTTTTCGATACATGCTTTCTTTCCCGCAAGATACCCTCCGATGGGCGCAAGCCCGCCGCCGGGATTTTTAATTAAGGAACCGACCACCAGATCCGCTCCTACGTCCGTCGGCTCTATGGTCTCCACAAACTCTCCGTAACAGTTGTCCACCATGCAGATGATGTCTTCCCGGATGCCCTTGATAAAAGAAATCAGTTGACCGATCCGGTCTACCGATAAGGTTTTTCTCGGTTCGTATCCCTTGGAGCGCTGAATGGTCACAAGCTTTGTATTGGGCTTAATCGCTTTTTGAATGCCCTCAAAATCAAACTCCCCGTCGGGAAGCAGGTCCACCTGTGCATAGCTGACGCCATATTCTTTGAGGCTCCCTTTGGATTCCCGGATGCCGATGACCTCTTCTAACGTATCATAGGGCTTTCCTACCGGAGATAAAATCTCGTCCCCGGGTCTGACATTGGACATCAGGGCAAGGGCAAGGGCGTGGGTGCCGCAGGTAATCTGCGGTCTGACCAGCGCGTCTTCCGTATGGAACACCTTTGCATACACGGCTTCCAGGGTATCCCTGCCCAAATCGTTGTAGCCGTATCCGCTCGTCCCGGTCAGACATGCCTCCGATACCTTCGCTTCCTGCATCGCTTTTACGACCTTTAACTGGTTGTATTCCGCAACCCGGTCGATCGCTTCAAACCGTCCTTTGAGATTTTCACACCATGTTTCGCCCAATTCATATACATCCCGGTCAATTCCCATCTGCCGGTATAAATCCATTGTCGCTTCGTTTATTTCGCTCATTTTTTACCTCGATTCATCTATGTTTCCTGCGCTTTTTTCTGCGGCGCATTGCCTTTTAATATACGCTCCTCCATAAAAGCGAGCATCTTCCGGTTATCGTAGTCAAAATCTTTTTTATCCATAAAGATGACGTCCCGCTCCCGTCTGAACCAGGTCAGCTGCCTTTTGGCGAAATGCCTCGTGTCCCGCTTGATCAGATAAACGGCACGTTCCAAATCATACTCCTTGTTCAGGTATCCGAGGATTTCCTTATAACCGAGCCCCTGCATGGAAATATCTTCCAGGGAACAGCCTCGCTCCTTTAACGCCTTGACTTCCTCCACAAGCCCCGCTTCCATCATCCGGTCCACCCGTTCCTCGATTTTCCGGTACAGTAACGCCCGATCGTCGTTTAAGACAAAATAGCAAAAGTCGTAGGGCGACTGCTTTTTTCGTTCCTCCCGGTTATGCTCGGAGATTTGCCTTCCGGTTAAGCGGTTGTATTCCAAAGCGCGGATCACGCGCTTGACATTATTGGCATGGATGGCGTTTGCCGATTCCGGGTCAGCCTCCTCTAACATCTTGTGGAGATATTCCGCTCCCTTTTCTTCGGCAAGCCGCTCCAGTTCCTTACGGTAGGCAAAATCCGTATCGTTTTGGGTAAAATCGATATCATAAAGCACCGATTGAATATAAAATCCCGTGCCGCCGACCAAAATCGGGATATGCCCGTTTTCATAAATCCGAGCCATCGCCTCTTTTGCAAGCTTTTGGAACAAAAAGACGTTAAATTCTTCCTTCGGGTCCAGAATGTCCACCAGATAATGGGGAACGCCCTGCATTTCCTCCTTTGTGATCTTCGCCGAACCGATATCCATAAACCGGTATACCTGCATGGAGTCCGCGCTGATAATTTCGCCGCCGATTTCTTTGGCAAGACCGATGGACAAATCGGTTTTGCCTACCGCAGTGGGACCCGTCAGTACGACTAACTTTTTTTTCTCCATATGATTTACCTCGCCTCTATCCGCCTGTCCGCAGAAAAATACTTGCCTTTCTTCCGGTTTACAGGATACGTTTAAATTTCTTTTCCATTTCGTATTTGCTCATGAAAAACATCGTGGGTCTGCCGTGGGGGCAATGATAGGGATTTTCCAGGGAAAACAATTGCTTCAACAACTCTTTCGCCTCTTCAAAGGAAAGCGCTTGGTTACCTTTGACGGCAGCCTTACAGGACATGGATGCAAGCTTAGCCGTGATCACATCGGGCGTCCCTCTTACGGGGGATTCCGCAAGCTCGTCCAAAACGCTTAAAAATAACTGTTTCTCATCGGTGCCGTACAAATCCTGGGGAATGCCGCGCAAAGCGATCTCTTCCCCGCCGAACGCCTCCAGCTCAAAGCCCAGTTTTTCAAAACTGTCCTCAAACTGTTTTAATACCGCCATTTCCCTTGCGCTTAGGGAAATCACAAGGGGCGGCATCAGCATCTGCGTGGTGTTTTCCTTGGTCCGCAGCTTTTTCATCCAGTTTTCATAATTGACTTTCTCATGGGCGGCATGTTGATCCACGAAATAAATTTTCTCTTCAAATTCCACGATCCAATAAGTTTGAAATACCTGTCCCACAATCCGCAATCCCGACAGGCGGTTCTCATCGGGGTGTTCCAACGCTGACGAAAACAGTTCCATCTGGGACGCCTTGCTGATAACCGGGTAGTCGTCCTGCTTGAGCACATTTGCCCGCATCCGGTCGGAAGGCGTTCTTTTGGGTTCGGGATTGCCCAGAATGCGAAATCCCTGGGGCAGTTCCTCTCTGACGGAGGAAACAGGCGAGACGGAGGAAGCGCTTTCTTCCTGTATTTCCATGCGCTTGCTCTCAAAAGGCTCCGGCGGCAGCTCGCGCGCTGTTTTCTCCGGCGGCTTTTGCAGCAATGTGTGGGCGTCAGGTTCCGGATCTGAATACTCCGGGATCAGCACCTGTTCGGATAAAGCGGCTGTCACGGTCTTTTTGACAAATTCACAGAAAGGGCTGGGATTCATAATGCGGATTTCCACTTTCGACGGATGGACGTTGACGTCGATATCTTCTCCCGATACTTCAAAATGCAGCACGACAAAGGGATATTTGTGCTGCATCAGAAAAGTTTTATAGCCTTCCTCTACCGCCGTGGAAATTACCTTGCTTTTGATATATCTGCCGTTTACGAAAAAGGTTTCATAGTTTCTGTTAGCTCTGGCTAATACGGGCTTTCCCACAAAACCCGTTATATGGATTCCGTTTCCCTGCGTATCCACGGCAATCATCTGATCGGAAATGTCTTTTCCGTAAATTCTGTATATGATTTCCAAAAGATCGCCGTTTCCTGAGGTAAAAAAGCGGTTTTGTCCGTTTTGGATATAGGATACGGACACATCGGGATGGGACAGCGCGATATGCTGCATGAGCTCCGCCACATAGGAGCCCTCCGTCATGGAAGTCTTCAAAAATTTCTTCCTGACGGGCGTGTTGTAAAACAGGTTCCTCACAAGAATCGTCGTTCCGTCCGGCGCGCCCACTTCTTCCGGATCTTCCATGACGCCGCCGTTGCAGTTTACCTTGACGCCCATGAGATTGTCCCTTTGCTTGGTAATCATTTCCACCTGCGCCACGGCGCTGATGCTGGATAAAGCCTCGCCGCGAAAGCCCAGGCTGACAATGCGGCTCAAGTCCTCCGCCGTCTCAATTTTGCTGGTGGCATGGCGCAGGAAGGCGTTTTTGATATCTTCCTTTGCGATGCCGCACCCGTTGTCGGTTACGCGGATTAAGGAGATTCCTCCTTCCCTGATTTCCACGGTAATCTTGTCGGCGCCTGCGTCAATGGAGTTTTCCACAAGCTCTTTGACGACGCTCGCCGGTTTTTCCACCACCTCTCCGGCGGCGATCTTGTCTATGGTTTCCGAATCCAGGACATGTATTGTTTCTGCCATACTGCCTCCTTATCCCTGCCAACGGTTTTTTCTCATATTCTGTAAACGGTATAAGGTGTTGAGGGCGTCCAAAGGCGTCAGATTGGAAATATCGATTTCATCCAGCTCCTTCAGAATATCCTCGTCTTTAACCGTATCAAACAGAGAAATCTGTTCCAGATCCACTTCGTCGTACTTCTTTACTTTTTTATGTTCCGTTTTGCCGTCGACGGCAATGCTTTGTACCTTTTCAATAATATCGTTATCCATCAATTGGCTGACGATGACCTTCGCCCGGTCGATTACCATATCCGGCACGCCGGCAAGTTTCGCCACCTGTATTCCGTAGCTCTTGTCCGCGCCGCCCTTGATGATCTTGCGGAGGAACACAATGTCGTCGCCCTGTTCTTTGACGGCAATGCAGTAATTGTTGACGTTATTCATCTTGCCTTCCAGCTCGGTCAGTTCGTGATAGTGCGTGGCAAACAGGGTCTTTGCCCCTAGCAGTTTTTTGTTGCTGATATGTTCGATGACCGCCCATGCGATGGCAAGTCCGTCAAAGGTAGAGGTTCCCCTTCCGATTTCGTCTAAGATCAGCAGGCTGTCGGAGGTGGCGTTTCTTAAAATATTCGCCACTTCGTTCATTTCCACCATAAAGGTACTCTGTCCGCTGGCAAGATCGTCGGACGCGCCCACACGGGTAAAAATCCGGTCCACAATGCCGATATCGGCGCTTTGCGCCGGCACAAAGCTGCCCACCTGCGCCATGAGCACGATCAAAGCGGTCTGGCGCATATAGGTGGATTTACCCGCCATATTCGGTCCGGTTATGATGGATATCAGGTTTTTGCCGTTGTCCAAAAAAGTATCGTTCGCCACAAACATGTCGTGATCGATCATTTTTTCCACCACGGGATGGCGCCCGTTTTTGATCTTAATCACGCCCTTTTCATTGAGCTTCGGGCGCACATAGCCGTTTCGCTCCGCCACATAGGAAAGGGACGCGAAAACGTCCAGTGCCGCGACCGCCTTCGCCGTCTTTTGGATTCTCGCGATATTGTCCCCGATGGTTTCCCGTATCTCGCAGAAAATATCGTATTCCAGGGAGCACAGCTTGTCTTCCGCATTGAGAATCGTATCCTCCAGCTCCTTTAATTTCGGCGTCATATAACGTTCTCCGCCGGTCAGCGTCTGCTTACGCACCCACTCCTCGGGAACCAGATTTTTAAAGGAGTTGGTCACTTCAAAATAATAGCCGAACACCTTGTTATAGCCGACCTTCAGATTTTTGATGCCGGTCCGCTCCTTCTCGGTCTGTTCCAACTGTGCAAGCCATGTCTTTCCCTCGGTCTTTGCATTACGGAAATGATCCACGTCCTCGTGAAAGCCGCTTTTGATGATGCCGCCCTCCCTGACGGAAATCGGGGGCTCTTCTTCGATCGCCTGGTCGATAAGCCCGCAGATATCCTCCAAGGGGTCGATATCCTCATAGATATTTTTTAATAAGTCACAATCAAAATCCTGCAGCACGGTGCGGATCGCAGGCAGCATGGAAAGCGATTTGCTAAAGGCGATGAGATCTCTCGGATTCGCCGATTTGTAGCTGATCTTTCCCAACAGTCTCTCAAGGTCATAAATCGGGTTTAAGTATTCCCGGATTTCGTCCCTGCTTACTGCGTGGGCGCTCAAGGTCTCCACCGCGTCCAGACGCGCCTCAATGTCTTCTTTTTCGATCAGGGGCTGTTCGATATAACTGCGTAGGGTCCTTGCTCCCATTGCCGTTTTGGTCTTATCAAGCACCCACAGAAGGGAACCTCTTTTCTGTTTTTCCCGCAGTGTTTCCGCCAGTTCCAGATTTCTTCTGGTAGAGCTGTCAAGCAGCATATATTTGCTGGTAATATAGGGATTGATGTGCGTAATGTGGGATAAAGAGGTTTTCTGGGTCTCATACAGATACGAAAGGACCGCTCCCGCGCTGATAACGCCCGCAGGAAACTCATCCAGTCCCAAAGAAGTCAGCGTCTGTACCTTAAAGTGTTTTTTCAGCCGGTTCTGGCACGTCTCGTCGTCGAAATACCACGGGTCCAGTTTGTATATGGTAATTCCCATGCGGGAACGCAGATCTTCCAGATCAAAGCCGCTGACAAGGAACCCGTCGTTGCAGACGATTTCCGCAGGCGAGAATTTCATAATCTCGTCATAGAGCTTTTTGGCGTCGTCCACCTGGGTCACATAGTAATCCCCGGTCGTTACGTCAATGACGGAAATGCCGATCTTGTCCAGATAAACAATACACATCAGATAATTGTTGCGGGTTTCCTCCAGGGACTGCATATTCAGATTGGTCCCCGGCGTCACGATCCGCACGACCTCTCTTTTGACAATGCCCTTGGCAAGCTTCGGATCTTCCATCTGCTCGCAGATCGCCACCTTGTAGCCTTTGGACACCAGCTTTGTCAGATAGCCGTCCACCGCATGATAGGGAATCCCGCACATGGGGGCGCGCTCCTCCAAGCCGCAGCTTTTTCCCGTCAAAGTGATTTCCAGCGCTTTAGAAGCGGCGATGGCGTCGTCAAAAAACATCTCGTAAAAGTCTCCGAGACGGTAAAAAAGAATACAATCCTCGTATTGCTTTTTGGTTTCCATATATTGTTGCATCATTGGTGTCAATTCTGCCATTACGTTTTTTTGTCCTTCTTTCTCTTCTTAGGGTTATCTGGTCTCCAACCGGTCTCCCAGGTAATAAAAGCCCTTGCATTCCCTCAGATAGACGGGAACAATCTGTCCGATCAGTTCCCTGCCGCCCTTAAAATGGACGATCATATTGTTGCTCAGTCTCCCTGTCACAAGGCTTTCATCGTGTTCGTTGACTTCCTCCACCAGCGCGTCAAGGGTCTGTCCCTGCAGCTTTTTCGCCTGTTCCCTCGCCGTATCCTGGACAACGGCAAGCAATTCGTCAAAATGCTTTGTCACGGCTTCCTTGGGCACCTGGTTTTCCATTGCCGCCGCAGGCGTACCGGTCCGTTTGGAATACTGGAAAGTAAAAGCATTGTCATATTTGACTTTTTTTACCACATCGATCGTTTCCTGTACGTCCTCATAGGTTTCTCCCGGGAATCCCACGATAATATCCGTGGTAATGGCGATGTCGGGGATTTCCCGCCTGATCTTTTGGGCAAGCGCCAGGTACTGTTCCTTGGTATAGCGGCGGTTCATTTCTTTTAAAATTCTTGTGGAACCGGACTGGAGGGGCAGATGCAGGTGCCTGCAGATCTTTTTGGAAGCTTTCATGACCTCGATCAGCTCGTCGGATAAATCCTTGGGATGAGACGTCATAAAACGGATTCTCTGCAAGCCTTCAATCCTCTCAATCCTTCTTAAAAGCTCCGCAAAGGAAATGGGATGCTCCAGATTCTTCCCGTAGGAATTGACGTTCTGTCCAAGGAGCATAATCTCCACTACGCCGTCGGCAACCAATCCCTCAATTTCGGCAATGATTTCTTCCGGTTCCCTGCTCCGCTCCCGTCCCCTGACATAGGGCACGATACAGTAGCTGCAGAAGTTGTTGCAGCCGAACATAATATTGATTCCCGATTTAAACGGGTATTTCCGGCGCACGGGGAGTTGTTCCACAATCTGGTCCGTATCCTGCCAGATATCGATCAACATGCCTTCGGACTCATACATTCTTACCAGCAGCTCCGCAAATTTAAAAATATTGTGCGTGCCGAAGATCAGATCCACAAAGCCGTAGCTTTGCCTGATTTTTTCAATCACGGTTTCCTCCTGCATCATACAGCCGCACAGGCAGATCTTCATATCGGGATTTTTGCGCTTAAAGCCGTTTAACACGCCAAGCCTGCCGTACACCTTTTGGTTGGCGTTGTCCCTGACGGTACAGGTATTGTAAATGACCAGATCCGCATTCTCGTCTTCAATTTCTTCAAAACCTACCGCCTGCAGAATGCCGGAGAGCTTCTCAGAGTCCCTGGCGTTCATCTGACAACCGAAAGTTTGGACGCAGCAGGTCATTTTGCCGCCCTTTTCCCGCGCCTTTTCTTCTATGATGCGTTTCGCTTTTTCTATGTAATCGTATTGCAGTTGTACCTCGTTCATTGTATCTCCTTTCCTGTCACAGCGCATACCCCGAATTTTTCTCACATCGTCCGCCGCTTACTCCGCCGCTTACGGGCGCACCTGTCCGTCGCCGATAATCCGGTATTGATAAGAAGTCAGCTCCGGCAGCCCCATAGGTCCCCTTGCGTGAAGCTTTTGGGTGCTGATCCCGATTTCCGCGCCAAAGCCAAATTCAAAGCCGTCGGTAAAACGGGTGGAGGCGTTGACATAGACGCACGCCGCGTCCACGCCCCGCAGAAACTGTTCTGCGTTTTCTTTGTTTTCCGTAATGATCGCCTCGGAATGCTTCGTATTGTTGCGGTTAATATGCTCGATCGCTTCCTTTACGCCGGACACGGTCTTTACGGAAATGATATAATCCAGATACTCTGTCTTAAAATCCTCTTCCGTCGCTTCGCTGCAATCGGCAATAAACGCCATGGCGGGCTTATCCGCGCGGATTTCCACATGATATTCGGAAAGCGCCTTGCTAAGCGCGGGCAGGAGTTTTTCGCTGACCGCTTCATGGACCACTAAGGATTCACAGGCGTTGCACACGCCGATCCGCTGGGTCTTGGCGTTGACAATAATCGGAACCGCCTTTGCAAGATCCGCATCTTTGTCCACATAAATATGGCAGTTGCCGCTTCCTGTCTCGATCACGGGAATGGTGCTGTTTTCCACCACGGTGCGGATCAGTCCCGCACTTCCTCTGGGAATCAGGACGTCCACATAGGCTTTCAGCCTCATAAACTGTTTTGTGACCTCTCTGTCCGTATCCTCAATCAACAGCAGCGCGTCCGGATTCAGACCGGATTGTGTCAAAGCCGCCCTTAAAGACTTTGCAATGGCGATATTGGACCGGATCGCATCGGAGCCGCCCTTTAAGATTACCGCATTTCCCGATTTAAAGCAAAGCCCGAAGGCGTCTGCGGTTACGTTGGGACGGGATTCGTAGATAATGCCGATTACTCCCAGAGGCACGCGCACTTTGCTGATTTGTAACCCGTTGGGACGGATATCGGTGCCAAGCACTTCTCCGACGGGATCAGGGAGCTGCACGATCTGCCTAAGTCCCTGCGCCATTCCTTCGATCCGCTCCTTTGTCAGGCGCAGCCTGTCGATCAAGCCGGGGTGCATATCGTTTTCTTCTCCCCTTTTGATATCCAAGGCATTTGCCGCAAGGATTTCCCGCTCGTCTGCAATCAGCCGCTCTGCCGCCCTAAGCAGCGCGCTGTTTTTGGTTTCCGTATCCAGAAGCTGCATTTCATATTTCGCGGCAGCCGCTCTTTTTCCCAATAAATTTAAATCCGTCATCAATCATTTCCTCCCGTTAAACTCGTGCCCCGCTATGGAAACGGCACGGCGATCCGTTACAATATAATCCACGGGGATATCGTTTTCCTCCGCGGGGATTTGTTCGACATATTGAAAATCATATGCAATTCCCATTTTTACGCAGTCCGGATATCCGGTCAGATAGCGGTCGTAAAATCCGCCACCGTAGCCGATACGGTTCCCGGAAACATCAAATGCCAGCCCCGGCAGAATCATCAAAACAGGTTCTTTGCAGGCTTCCGGCGCGGGGACATAAAGTTCCGCCTCCTGCGGCGGTTCCGGTATTTTGCGGTAGCCCGGCGCACATTCGTTTAAGGAACGGATTTTGTAAAAATCCATTTCCCTGCCGGCAACTCTCGGCACATATACCTGTTTTCCCGCTATGAGCGCGCGGTTAATGATCCCGTCCGTCCTCGCCTCGCTGCCGTAGTGCATATAGACGAGCAGCTTTTCCGCCCTCAAAAAGGCTTCATGAGCGCTGACGCGATCCTCGATCATCCGGTCTCTGCGGCGCTTTTCCTCAGCGTCCATCTGCTCCCGCAGGCGCCTTATGCTATTTCTGAGTTCCTGTTTCCCCGGCTTTTTCTTTTCTTCCAAATTTCTCACCTAAATTCGTAATGCTGCCGTCTTTTTCCTGAATGTTGATATTGTTAAGCTGTCCTTTCAGATTCGCCTTAACGCTTTCCACATAATTTTTACGAAGCCTCGCCTGTTCTTCCTTTTCCTCCGGCGTCAGCCCCTCCGTCTTGGATTTGTGATACAATTCGTTGATTCTGGCGATATTCAAATCTCCCATTGTACGTATTTCCTCCTTAAATCTGTTCCAACGCGGCTACATAATCCGGCAGGTAAAAATTTTCGTCCTTATGCGCCTGAAAGAAGGTGCCGTATTCCCTTCCGTCCATAATTCTGTGAATGATACGCATATCGTCCGCATTGGCAATAATCATATCCGCGCCCGCGCTGGTGGCGATCTTCGCCGCCTGCAGCTTGGTATTCATGCCGCCGGTCCCCACGTTGCTGCCGGTGGTGCCCTTTCCCATTTCCATCAGCTTATCGTCAAGGGTTTCCACGACGCTGATAAACTCGGCGTCGGGATTTTGATTGGGATCATCGGTATACAGACCGTCGATATCAGATAACAGGATCAGCAGATCCGCATCGATTAACGCCGCCACGATCGCCGAGAGCGTATCGTTATCGCCGAATTTGATCTCATAAGTGACAATTGTGTCGTTTTCGTTTACAATCGGCACAACACCCAGCTTCAACAGCTCGGAAAAGGTATTGTGGGTATTGAAACGGTTCAACGGATCGACGATGGTATTCTTGGTCATCAAAATCTGCGCCGCCACATGATTATATTCGGAAAAAATCTTCTGATAGGTCATCATCAGCCTTGCCTGACCGATCGCCGCGCACGCCTGTTTCACCGCCACGGGATTGTCGTCTTCGCCCAGGTGGACGGCTCTTTTGCCGACTGCAATGGCTCCCGAGGAAACCAGCACGACGTCCTTTCCCTGGTTCCTGATATTGCAGATCTCCCGCACCAGTACCTCCAGCTTGGTATAATCCAGTCCGCCCGTTTCTTTATGCTGTATGGACGAAGACCCCACTTTGATGACGATCCTCTTTTTATCCTTGATACAGTCCCGTATATTCATTGTCTTTCTCCTCCTATATGCCTCATAACGGCAAGGGCGACCCGTAAGCCGTCCGTCGCCGCGGAAGTGATTCCTCCGGCGTATCCGGCGCCCTCTCCGCAGGGATAGAAGCCTTTTATGCCCTGCGCCCCGCATTCTTTGTCCCTTACTATCCGCACTGGGGAAGAGGTCCTCGCCTCGATCCCGGCTAAGAGGGTATCGTCCTGATCAAAACCCGGGATGATCCGTCCGAACCGCTCCATCCCGTCCAAAAACGCGGTTTCCAAATTGCCGGGCAAAATCCCCCGCAGGTTTGTCATGACAGATTGTCCCTTCATCTGCGGCGCAATCTTTCCCGCTCGTTTGGAAGCGCGTTTTTTCTTATAATCCTCCAGTCTTTGCAACGGGATTTTCCCGCCGCCCGCTTCATAGGCTCTTTTTTCCAGCTCCCTTTGGAAATACATGCCCGAAAGGGGTCCCCTGTCTTTAAAATCCTCCGGAGACACCGATACGATCACGGCGCTGTTGGCGTTTTCTCCCGCGCGGTCGTGATAACTCATTCCGTTGATGCAAAGCCCTCCCTCTTCCGAAGAGGAATTGACGACATAGCCGCCGGGACACATGCAAAAGCTGTACACGCCCCTGCCGTCTTTTGCCTGCGCCGTCAGCTTATAGGGCGCGGGCGGGAATTTGCCGATGTTTTCTTCCCCGTACTGGCTTTTGTCAATGAGCCTCTGGGGGTGCTGTACCCGGTAACCTACCGCAAACGCCTTTGCCACCATGATAAATCCCCGCGCCTGCAGGATTTCAAAGGTATCTCTGGCGCTGTGCCCGATTGCCGCAACCACGCAATCCGATGCAATTCTTTCGCTTTCGTTGACCATGACGCCGACAATTTTTCTGCCCTCGGGCAGTTCTTCCGTGAGAAAATCCGTCACTTTCGCGCCGAATCTGACGGTCCCGCCAAGCCTTTTGATCTCCTCTCGAAGATTTTTTACAATATCCACCAGTCTGTCCGTCCCAAGATGGGGCTTTTGCTCATATAAAACGGCGGGGTCCGCGCCCATTTTAACAAAGAGCTTCAGGATTTCCTTCTGATAACCGAAGGGGTCCTTATTGGAGGTGTTTAACTTCCCGTCCGAAAAGGTTCCCGCGCCTCCCTCGCCAAACTGTACGTTGGAATCCGGCTTTAAAACGCCTGTTTTCCAAAAGGCGTCCACATCGGCGATCCGCTCCCCGACGGATCTGCCCCGCTCCAAAAGCACCGGCTCCAAGCCTGCCCTTGCCAGATAGTAAGCGCAAAAAAGCCCTGCGGGACCTGCACCGATCACAACGGGACGGTTTGCGCCCTCCGTCCTTAAAACGGCGGGAAAAACGGTCTCCTTCGGCTCATAAGGGGAAATATCCGCCTTTTTTTTGTATTTTTTTAAGATTTCCCGCTCTCTGTCGCAGGAAAACGCCACCGACAGGGTATAAAAAACCTCCGGTTTGCGCCTGGCATCTATGGATTCTCTTAAAATCGACAATTCCCGGATGCCGTCCTCTGGAATATGCAAATGTCCCGCAATTTGCCGTAAAAGATCATCCTTTGTATATCCGGGCTGCATTTTCAACTGCTGATATTTTATCATAACTTCTGTCTCATCCTTTTTTGTTCCGCTGCAAACCTCTGCATTCAGGAACGTTTTCCTTTGCCGCATGGCTGCCCGCGATATAGCCGGTGGAAAACGCCCATTGCAGGTTGTAGCCTCCGCATTTGCCCACCGCGTCCAGCATTTCTCCCACCAGATATAACCCCGGGATTTTAACCGACTGCAGATGAGTGTCCACTTCCGCAAGATCGACGCCGCCTCCCGTTACCTGGCAGAAATCATAGCCCTTTACCTGCTCCACGGGAAAAGACAGCGCGCACAGCTCTTCTGCAAGCATTTCCAACGTCTGTTTTGGAATGCTTCCCGCGTTTTGGAAGCGGTGCAGTTCATATTGCTTTCCGAAATAATCAATCCACTTTTTATGTAAAAATCCGGTCATCGCTTCCTCAAAGGGCAGCTTTGCAAACTGTCCGACCTGCACCCTGAGAGCGTCCCGCACTTCTTCTTTCGTCAGCTCCGGAAACAGGTTGACTTTTGCCCTGACCCGTTTGCGCTCTAAAAGTGCCCTGGAAGCGAGGATACTGACCTGAAAAACCGGAATCCCCGAAATGCCGTAATCCGTAAACTGCACCTGTCCCTCATCCGAAGCCGCGGGCTTTTCGTCTATGTAAAGCGTCACTTTGGCATTTGCCCGAAGCCCCGCAACCGCCTTTAAGCCGTCCTTTTTGCAGACAAACGCGGTCAGCGCGGGATAATCCCGGTTGACCTTTACGCCCAGCTTTTCCGCCAGCTTATAACCGGAGCCGTCCGAGCCCGTTTTGGGATAAGACTTTCCGCCGCAGGCAAGAATCAGGCAGTCCGCCCGAAAGATTCCCCGGTTCGTATCAATGGTAAAACCGTTGTCCCTTCCGATATTCTTAATCTCGGTTTCCGTTTCGCAGGAGACGCCGTTTTGCGCCAATGCGCGCCGGAATACGTTGACAACCGTCGCCGCGGCTTCCGTCTCGGGATACACATAAGACTCTCTGTTGACTGTAAGGCGCATACCCAGGGAATGCAAAAAGTCCATCAGATCCTGCTGGTCAAACTGCGCCAGCACCTGTCCTACCAAAGAATCTGCGGTTTCTCCGTAAGCCGAGGGATTCATATGCAGGTTGGTCAAATTGCATTTTCCGTTTCCGGTCAGCAGGATTTTCTTACCGACCCGCTCCCGGTGTTCCAAAAGCGTTACCTTTGCTCCGGCGCGGCTTGCCGCCAGTGCCGCCGTCATGCCGGAGGCGCCTCCTCCGACTACGCATACAGATTTTCTCATTTAGTCTCCTCCGTGCACAGATAATAAAATTATACCCCTAACTGGAATAAGACTCAAGAAAATTGTAGAGTTCTTCTTCGTTTTTTATATATTTTTTATCAAGTACTTCCTGTCTTACTTCGTCCGGAAGCCGGTCCAGGGCAATCCCCGTCGTCAGATACATGGTCTGCATATCTTCATAGTATACGCAGACATGTCCGTCGTTCGCCATCAGATAATAACCGCCGAGCTCTTCATCCGCCTGCGAGCCGATCGTTCCGGTATCAGACTGCATCGTTTCCCGGATTTCGTTTCCGGACACCTGCGCCTGACCGTACCGTACCGTTTCTTCCACGGCTTCTTCCTCTATTTCATAGGTCTTGACCACAACGACGCGCTCATGGGAAAAAGCGGAAAGGCGGATCGTTTTGATCCCCTTCTGCCGGTCCCGCAGAGAAGGCGATTTCTCTTCCTGGCTTAAAAGAGCGGTCAGCTCCTCTTTGTTTTTCCCGATATACTTTGCGGGAATTTCCTGTACGAAGGACGCGCTCTCTCCCGTATTCAGATTTTCTTCCAATACAACATATTCCGTGTCGCAGTCGGTCGCCGCCGGATTAGACGCGGTTTCCTCTGCCGGCTCTACGCTCTTTGTCCCTTCGTCCTGAAACTTTTGCTTCTCATGCTGATACAAATAGTAACCGCCGAGCACCGTAGCCGAAAGAATGGTCAGAATCATAAAAGTAAGGCTGATACGATATAAGTATTTCATAAAATGAACTCCTTTTTTATCAGTATCAGCCCGAATCTTTCTTTTTATTCAAGGATCGTTTTTATCATTTTTTATTAGGAACCGTATATTCCTAACAGCCTTCCGATTGCGGAAAGCGCCGGTCCCTGGGGAAATTCATGCAGCTCGTTTTCCCTGACGCACCCGGTTGCCGCCAAAACAAGCATATGCACAAACGCCGAAACGACAAGCCCTATCACGGCGGCAGACACAACGCCCAGCGCCGATTTTAAAAACATACACAAGACCGCCGCAATGACCGCCGCAAACGCCGCTGCAAAGGGAAGCAGCAAATGGGTCACCAGATGCTTGCGGTACACGCAGTAACGTACCAGAAAGACGCCGCAGCCGACGGCATACACCAACGCATAAATCAGATTACATAGCAGAAGCCCTGACGCACCGCCGATTTTCGGAAGGATCAGAACCGCCGCCACCGTCTGTACCAGTAACGCCGCGACGGAACAGATAATTCCCGTCCATTCCCTTCCGAGTCCCTGCAGCATTTCCGCCTCCAGCACGGCGAAGCAGAAAACGGAAACCGCAGCGCAGAAATAGACCGGCGAAACCGCAGGAGCCGCCGCAGTATGCAAGGAAAATACCGTCTCATGCAAAGGAACCAGACAGACGCCGCATACGCAGATCATCGGCAAAATCATACATAAGTATTGCTTCACGCCAGCCACAATCCGCATACCGCCGTGGTACAAATCTTCTTTTTTCATAATTTTTTCCAGATAATCTCTGCAGTAGCCGCTCAAAATCAAAGTGATGCCAAGGGGAAGCAGGAACCACAAAAACACCGTTGCATAGCCCCCTGCATAAATGAGCGAAGCCGGCTGCAATATTCCCGAATCGGATACTGCAGGCGCCTTGGCAATTTTAAAATACAAAATCTGATTGACGATTACCGCGCCGTATAGCCCGATAAACCGCACAAACGGCTGACCGCATGCCGAAAGCATTCCCAAAATCTGCTCGGTAAAATTTTCCCGGCTGCGTCCGTTATCCTCGGAAACCTTTCCCTTTATCCGTCTTTTAAACGCCGCCGCAAGCACCATAAGCCAGACCGCAGACACAAAACACGCCGCCGCAAACGCCGCAGCCGCCCCCGAAGCCCCGAAAGCGTCCACAACCTGATCGTCGTGCAACAGCAGACTGTGTTTTTCTCCCGTTTTGCAGGCAAGAAAAATGAATAAAAGACCAAACAACAGATCGGAAATTGCAAAAATAATTCTTGCGGTGCCGTCCGGCATTTCAAAGCCAAAGCCGTCAAAGCCGCCCAGAATCGCCGCGCCGGCAAGCAAAAAAGGAATCCCGAAAGCCGCAAGCATCATGGGAAAATTGCCGTATGCCTGAAGCGAAAAGGTCGAGTTGGTAATCCTCCCGGCTGTCAGCAACAGAATCAAGAGCAGGAGAATCCCCAGCACAAATCCGGCAAAAACGCCCGTTTTCATCATTCCTAAAGCGTTTTTATACTGATTTCTGAAGCTGCGGTAAGCCACCGCCTTTTTTACCACTTCCCGTATGGTCAGTGCAAAGATTATCGCGATGACAAACAGAAAACAAAAGGGAGTCGCGTAAAATTCAATGCCTCTGCCGGGCGCCATTTTTCCCAGAAAAACCAATTTGAGAACAACCGCGATAAACAGCACCGGCAACGAAACCGCCTGCAGCTTATTTTTTATCAGATAATTTTGTCTTTTCATTCGCTTTTGTTTTGCCATCATGTACCCCTTTACCGAAGAATGTTGAGCTCTTCCATAATTTTATCCTGATGAAGCCGCATGAGCGCTTCCTCGTCCTGTTCCATATGATCATAACCCAAAAGATGCAGCACGCTGTGGACAATCAGAAACGCAAATTCCCGCAAAACGCTGTGTCCGTATTCCTCCGCCTGTGATAATACCCGGTCCCTGCACAAGATCATGTCTCCCAATAACAGTTCTCCCGTCTCCGGATTAAAATAGCTGTTCGGGTCTGAGCGCGCTATGGAAAAATCTCCCGGTTTGGGATAATCCACGCCCGGAAACGACAATACGTCCGTCTCCCGGTCGATGCCCCGGTACTCCCGGTTGTAAACGCGTATGCCCTCGGCGTCGGTTATTACAAGGCTTAACTCCGCCTCATAGGGACAACCCTCGCAGGCGAGCGCCGTGCGGATTACCCGGTCCGCAGTCTCTTGCAGCGGAAACGGAAATTCTTTGTCCGTCTCGTTTTCAACGTAAAAAGTCATAATACAGTTTCTCCTCCGCAAAGCACTTTTTGATCTTTGACAGCTCCTCCATGGTCAGCAGGCAGTAATCAAAATCTCCGCTTTCGATCTTTTTCTTGATAATCACATCGATAATCTTATCGTAGTCCAGCACGGCGTTGCAATCCTTCCTGAACATATAGGATATTGAAGAGACTACCACGTCGGCAATCTGCACCACCGCGGCTTCCTTGGAAACCCTTTTGGTATTTTTGATCCCGTATTCTTTCAAAAGACGGACCAGAGACCGGGGAAACTTGTCCGCAGCCGCAACCAGAAGCGTATTTTGTATCGTATCCTTGCCCTGCACCAGCCCGATTTTGTGATAATACCCTCCCGCTTTCGTCAGGGCGGGATCAATCCCGATCTTTCGCGCCACCTTTTCGGAAAGATACGCCGTATGTATCGCATGGAAATAGGCTTCCCTGTCCGCTTCCTTAAGCCGTACCAACAAGCCGTATTCGGGATCGTTGATCCTCAAAAATGCGCCGTCGTCCCGGTAAATACAGAGACTGCCGAATACTTTAAGCACCAATAAAAGTCCTACCAGCGCCGCGAACAACTGAATGCCCAGATACAGCGCGGCGTCGCCGAGCGCCGTCTCTGTCTGCGCCGCCATAAAAAACAAAGCGAAAACCACCAGATCGGCTACCAGATAGGCAAACAGACACCCTCCGTAACGAAAATCCCGGTCCAGACCGGAAAACAACACGGCTCCGACCATGCCCGTCAACATCAGCGCAACGATCTGTTCAGTATCAATCCCGTATAAAACACTATATTGCACAACAAGGGTAAGATACCCGAAGACACCGCTGACGCCGCCGGAAAAAACCGTCAATACAACCGCCGCCGCGGAAATCGGCGCCGCCGGAAAGGGAACCTGTCCCATTGCGGCGAAAAATAAAACGGTCAGGCAGACGACAGCCGTATATCTGCCCATATGTCCTATGTTCCACGAAAACAACTGCCGCTCCTCTTTTTGACCGACATAGGAAAATACAATGATAAAAGAAGCGAGCACTGAAATCAGAAGATTGCGGCAGATCACGGAAAACTCCGTTTGAAGCATCCATCCCGACAGTGCCGTCCATGCAAGCCCTGCCAGTAAAATCACGACCGAACATACGACCCGCGATATACTTCTCTTTTTCTCCTTCTTCTGCTCCCTCATGCTTTCGTTCTTTTACCCTTCCCGCTTGTTTTTCCCTGGCGCTTTTTCATGCGTTCCTCTTTTTCCTCATAATCCTCATATGCTTTTACGATTTTCTGCACCAGAGGATGCCTTACCACATCCTTGCTCGTCAGATTGCAGAAGGCGATTTCATCCACGCCGGCAAGCACCTTTGAGGCGATATCCAGTCCCGACCTTGTCCCGGCGCTTAAATCCTTCTGAGAACTGTCTCCGGTAATGACCACCTTGGAGCCGAACCCGATTCGGGTCAGAAACATTTTCATCTGCGCGCCCGTGGTATTCTGCGCCTCGTCGAGAATGATGTAGGCGTTGTCCAACGTCCGCCCCCTCATATAGGCGAGGGGCGCTACCTCTATCAGCCCTTTTTCCATATTTTTCTGGAAGCTCTCCGCTCCCATAATCTGATACAGCGCGTCATATAAGGGTCTTAAATAAGGGTCTACCTTGCTCTGCAGGTCTCCCGGCAGAAATCCCAGCTTTTCCCCCGCTTCAATGGCGGGTCTTGTGAGAATGATCCTGCCTACCTGGTTATTTCTGAAAGCCGTAATCGCCATCGCCATCGCAAGGAAGGTTTTTCCGGTTCCCGCGGGTCCCAAGCCGAATACGATCATATGGTCCTTCATCGCCTGCACGTATTTTTTCTGTCCCAGCGTCTTTGGCTGTATGGGTTTGCCGCTGATCGTATGGCAGATACAGTTTTCATCCATGGTAAGCAGCCCGTCGTCTTCGTTTTCCTTGCTCATCATGACGGCGTAATTAACGCTTTGTTCTTCTATTTCCGTCCCTTTATGGGAAATCTGCAATAATTCGCCCAACAGTTTATATACTTTTTTTACATTTTCCTTTTCGCCGGAAATCTTGACGGCTCCGTCCCTGTTGACCACGGACACGCCAAATTCATCCTCCACCTTGCGGATATAAGCGTCGCCTGCTCCAAACAGCTTTTGCATGGAAGCCGTATCCATATCCATTAACATCGTAAAATCACTCAATGCCGTTCTCCTCGGGAAATTCTGTAATCGGCGATAAAGAGACCCCGTTTTCTCTGACCGTCAGAGTGCCGCTCATGACCACTTTATCCCCTGTATTATTTATTTTAACATCTTTTTGCATTATTTGAACCCCTTTTTCTTCTAAAGTTTCGCAAAAGCGGCAAAATCGGTCATTTAAAATTGCGGCAGCCTCTTCTTTTGTATAGGTGCTCTCCACCATCCGGTATTCGATATAATCATTATGCCCGTAAATAACAGGCAGATACAGATTATCCAAAAGCCTTACCTGTTTTCTGACGGACAGGGTTTCATAATCCCCCTCCAGATTCAAAAATCCGATTTTAAACTCCTTATCCTTCAATCCAAGGACAAGCGCCCGGTCGGAATTGCCCGTATACACCTTTTTCTCATAGGCAAGCGCCAGCTCATCCCGGTATGCTAAGACGCTTTCAATGGTCACGTCTCCGTCCGCCCTGACTTCATGATAGGTCCGCATCGTCTCATCGTCGTTCATAATCGGCACGATTCCCGAAATAACCACGTCCCCTTCGTTTACGTAATCCCCGTTTTTTACCGCCGGCACGCCCGCTCTTGTGACCATGGACACCACGTTGCCGCTGACCGTGGCGCGCAGGTCCCCGCTTTCCGTCTGCACCGTTTCCGTTCCGGTCCCGACCTCGTTTTCCTTGATCGTCACATGCAGCTTCGTCCCTTCGATTTTTGCCGAAGCCCATGTAATATAATCATATTCCTCCCGCAGCTTCTTCTCAAAGGCGTCGATGTCCAGATCGTCGATGGACATGCCGTAAGAGACGTTTTGCTCTTCCAGAAAGCGCAGAAACATCTCGTCGGTAAACTGGCGGTTCCCGCTGATTTCAAACGCCCAGATAAACCGGGTGGCGAGAAACAGCGCGGCAAAACAGCCCAAAAGCCCTGCAAAAAACAATTTCCGCTTCCGGTACCGGAACAATAAAAAAGGTAGTCCCAGTTTCTTTCTGACCACTACCTTTGTCTTTGTTTTCCTCAAAAATTCTTTACAGTTTAAAAACCCGTCCACGTACATATAAAACGTATACCCGTCCCGGTCCGGTTCCACGTTCCAAAGCTCTATCTGGTGATTATTGCATAAATTCATAAACCGTTCCGGAGAAAACCCCGTAAGGTACACGCTGACATACCCGCGAAGAAATCTGATGATTGAAAGCATCTGCCACTCACTCCATAAATGAAATCTGTTCTATATTTCCGTTTACTTTCATTTCATCGTTGGTGTAATAAGCAACGGATAAGTTTTTGCCTTCAATGCACAGCCTGAAATTTTTGGTGGATACCCAGATCAGGGTCTCGGAGCATTCCAGAATCCCACGGTAATTTTCAATAAACAGCTCCCCGCTTCCTCTTATTGTAATGACGCTGTCGCCGTTTACCAGTTCTTTCGGCAGCTTTAACGTATCCGTCATCTGCTCTTTTGCCGCCTGTACGATTTTGATTTTTTTATGGTTTAATCTGCTCATGGTAAAGTATATGAGCGCAGTCAGCGAATAATACCTTTGATAAACTTCGGGCGCGCAATCCGTTCGCCTCCGATATGACACGCTTCCCGGTACCGGGCAGCCGCCTCGGTCAGCTTATCCTCGCTGTTTCCGTGCAGCGTGGCAAGGACATCGCCTTTTTGGACCGGTTCTCCGACTTTTTTGGCAAGCACGAGCCCGACGCTTAGATCAATATCGCTGTCTTTGGTTTCCCTGCCGCCGCCTAAGATCAGCGAACAAATCCCCACCTGATCGCAGTCGATATGGGAAAGATATCCGTCCCGCTCCGCCTTTACTTCACAGGTAAACTTCGCCCGGGGCAGCCTTTCCGGTTCGTACACATAAGCGCTGTCGCCTCCCTGCGCCTCTACAAACTGCGAAAGCTTTGACAGCGCGCTGCCGTCCGCGATTTTTTGCAGCAGCATCTCTTCCGCCTGTCCGGCATTTTCCGCCTTTCCTCCCGCAACAACCATTTCCGCCCCGAGGGTCAGGCACAGCTTTAAGAAATCCTTCGGTCCGTTTCCCTTCAGCGTATCGATCGCCTCTTTTACTTCCAAAGCGTTGCCCACGGCAAAGCCCAGGGGCTGATCCATATCGGATACAACGGCGCTCGTACGCCTGCCGGCTCCGTTGCCGATTCGTACCATTTCTTCTGCAAGGGCAAATGCGTCCTCTTCGGACTTCATAAAAGCGCCGCTTCCCGTTTTGACATCCAGCACAATCGCATCCGCGCCGGAGGCAAGCTTTTTGCTCATAATCGAGCTGGCGATTAAGGACATATTGTCCACGGTCGCCGTCACGTCCCGTAGGGCGTACAGCTTTTTATCCGCCGGAGCAAGATCCTTCGTCTGTCCCATTATGGCGATCCCGATCTCATTGACCTGCCGGATAAACCGTTCCCCGTCAAGCGCCGTGGAAAAGCCCGGAAAGCTTTCCAGCTTATCGATAGTGCCGCCCGTATGCCCCAGCCCTCTGCCGCTCATTTTCGCCACGGGAATCCCGCACGCTGCCACCATGGGCGCAAGGGCAAGAGAAGTTTTGTCGCCGACGCCGCCGGTGCTGTGCTTGTCCACCTTAATGCCGTGAATCGAAGATAAATCCAGGATTTCTCCGCTTTCTGCCATAGCCATAGTCAGGTTGAGCGTCTCTTCTTCGTTCATCCCCCGGAAATAAACCGCCATCATCATAGCGGACATCTGATAATCCGGGATCTGACCGTCCGTATAACGGCTGATCATAAACCGGATTTCCTCCCGGCTCAAAACTCCGCCGTTTCTTTTTTTCATAATCAGGTCATACATTCTCATATGCAAAAACCTCCTTATTTCCCGCCCGTTTTTACATAATTGACATTATTTTCCTTATCGGTTTCCAGGGTCAGGGAAGGAAAGCTCTTGATAAACTTCTTAAACTGGGAAAAACCGTAATTTTTAACCGAAAATCCCGGAATCTGATTCTTTAATTCCTGAGAGAGCAGGCTCAGATCCACTTTTCCGCCCTTTTCCTCCACGAGCTTTATAATCAGCCCTTCCAGATCCGCATCCAGTCTCGATGCGTTGATCAACGAGATAATATTGTTGTTGCGGTGGATCTTGACCGTCTTTAAGCCTTCGCAGAATGTGGAAAACTTGGTATAACCGTAGTTTCGCACGTCAAAATCGGGGTATTTCTTCAACAGTCTGCTTCCGACCTCTCCGATGTTGGTCATCGGCTTGCCCGCATCCTCGTTTTCATCCAGAATTTCCACGATCGCCTTTTCAATGGATTTCATGGACCGGACATGCTTTTTCTCTTTTTCGTCCTCTTCCTTGCCGGAAATGTTGTTCAGATAAATGAAACGGTCGCAGGCGCTGACAAATGCTTCCGGCGTTTTTGTCTCGCCCATGCCGATCACGTTTTTGCCCGCTTCCCGCAGCCTGCACGCCAGCCTTGTAAAGTCGCTGTCGCTGGTCACCAGGCAGAACCCCTCTACATTGTCGGAATAGAGAATATCCATCGCGTCGATGATCATAAAGGAATCCGTCGCGTTTTTTCCGTTGGTATAAGCGAATTGCTGCATGGGCTGAATGGATTTGGATAACAGTACGTTTTTCCATTTGTTGCTGTTGCTCCTCGTCCAGTCGCCGTATATTCTCTTGATCGTCACAATGCCGTATTTGGTCAGCTCATCCAGTATTTTCTGCACATATTCCGCCGATACGTTATCGGAATCGATTAACAGGGCGAATCTCTTCTCTTCCATGGTCTACCTCCTAAAAGTAAGTCCGGTCTACTCTCTTCATTATCATTTCGACCTCTTCCTTATCCAAATGAAGCTCCTCCAATAATTCACCTGCTTTTTCCGCCTGCATACTGTTGATACACAAAATACACCGTGTGCGGCTGCCGTCTCCAAATATTCTGCCCAAAAAAGAGGGCTCGTCCCACTTTTCGTAATAGGATATCCTGTTATTCAGAAACGCACGCTCGATTTTTTTCTTAACCTCCGGATCACGGACCACACAAAACTCAATCTCATTATGAATTTTTACATCTGCGAACGAATTATCCGTCATAGCTATCACCTTTATCCTTATAATAATTTATCATAACATAACGGTTACAAAAAAATAAGTACCTTTGTAAGAATTTCTTCCCCCAAAGGTACTTACGCTTTTCTTTTTAATTTTCTTTTTACAATTCAGCAAAGAACCGCCGCGCACGGCTTTTTTATTTGCCCGCCGATTTTTCTTCTTTTAAGATAATCTGGAAATCCTTCATATCCCTTGCGATCTCGCCGCTTAACAACAGCATACAGATCAGGTTCGGGATCGCCATCAGCGCGTTGGCAATATCGGACAGGTTCCATACCAGATCCAAAGTAGCCGTCGCTCCCACATATACGATCAGGGAGAATACGATTCTGTAAACCATATTAAACTTGTGGGAACCGAATAAGTATTCAAACGCCTTCTCGCCGTGATATTCCCAGCCGAGAATGGTCGAAAAGGCAAACAGCGCAATACTGATCGTAACCAGCCATCCGCCGACGGGACCGAGGGCGGTCTTAAACGCCGCAATGGTCAGCGCGGAGCCCGTCACCAGTTCTCCCGCCGCATCCGTGCTGCCAAGCACGCCGGAGCTGGCAATGGCAAGACCCGTAATCGTGCAGACAACAATGGTATCCCAGAAAGTACCCGTCATATTGATATAGCCCTGGCGCACCGGATGATCGGTCGTCGCCGCAGCCGCCGTAATCGCCGCGGAACCCATACCCGCTTCATTGGAGAAAACGCCCCTTGCGACGCCGAAACGCATTCCGTTCATCATGGACGCCGTGATCGTGCCGAGCACGCCGCCGGTTACGGACTTAACGCTGAAAGCGCATTTGAAAATCAGCGCGACTCCTTCCGGAATATTCTGATAATTCAGAATAATGACAAGCAGACCGCCGATTACATAAAAGATTGCCATAAACGGTACGACTACGGAAGACACTTTGGAAATCGTCTTAATACCGCCTACGATAATGACCAGCGCAAGGATCGTAATTACGACGCCCGTTACCCAGGTGGGAACCGACCAGGTTTCTTTCATAGAGGAGGAAATGGAATTTGCCTGTGTCATATTTCCGATTCCGAAAGAGGCAACCACTGCAAATAAGGCGAACAGCCATCCCAGCACATTGCCGAGGGGTTTCCATTTAATCGCTTTTTTCATGGTATACATGGGACCGCCGGACATTTCGCCCTTTGCGTTTTTCTCCCTGTATTTGATTGCGAGCATACATTCACTGAATTTGGAAGTCAATCCGAACGCCGCGGAAATCCACATCCATACAAGCGCCCCGGGACCGCCGCTGACCATCGCCGTCGCGACGCCGACGATATTTCCGGTGCCGATCGTCGCCGCTAACGCGGTCGTCAATGCCGAGAACGGAGATACATCTCCCTCTCCGCGGGTTTTCTTTCTCGCTTCCTTGCTCAGCGTGCTTTTCAGCGCATAAGGAAGATTTCTCCACGGCAAAAATCCGGTTCTGATCGTAAGGAAAATGCCTGTGCCGACCAATAAAACCAGCATGACCGGACCCCAGACAAAATCATCCACCATTTTTACAATTTCATTTACTTTATCCATTTTCTCATCCCTTTCGTCTTATTTGCTTTTTCAGGACAGCTTCCTTTTCGTGATGTTGCCATAAAAAAGCGGAGACAATAACCAGATCATTGTCTCCGTTGACTACTATTACTATAATGGCAAATGTAAAATCTGTCAATAAAAAATGTAATTATTTCTTAATATTTTTTAGTAAATTTTAATATTTGAGCTTCTGAATACCGTCTCGCCGCTGCACTGGTTGACCACAATCTCATCGCCCGCCTCGGGAGTATATTCTTCTAAGGACACCGTCAGACATCCGTCGGTATACTGTTTCGTCTTTACCGGCTCGCCGTTGACATATACGACGCTCCACGGTGTAAAATGCTCTCCCGTAACGACCAGCAGACTGCCTTCCACACGGATATCTTCGATAACCGCGTCCTCCAGTCCGAGCTCCAGTTCGCTCGCGGGATAAATGTCCTTTCCTCCGTATGCATAATGCTTTCCGTAAAGAACATCGTATTGCAGCATTTCCAGCCCGTCAATGTACGCCTGATCCTCTTCCGATGCCAGATCCGCGTCTGCGGACTGATGATAAGAAAGAATCGTTCCCTCGTGAATACCGGTTGCGTCAAGCATATGCGCCATCAACTGATAAGCGGTAATATCCGCATCCTCCTTGGGCAGACCGTAATTGTTCCAGGTAATATATTTGGTCTTGAAAATATCGCCGCTCTCCATATTTTCATTTTGCAGATTCATGGTCGGAAGGTGGTCGCCGAACATGATAACCATTGTCTTTTCATCTCTTTGGCTCAGATCGTCCACCAAATTGCCGATAAATTTATCCACTTCATGAATTTCGTTTACATAATATTCCCATTGATAATTCTGCTCCTGATCCAGTCCGTTCGCCGAAACGCTGATCTCGGGAGCTTCAAGCACCTGTTCCGTAGGATATGCGCCGTGCCCCTGTACCGTAATTGTATAGACAAAGTCCGACTGATCCGGCGTATCGTCCAGACAGGCGAGCACCTCGCGGCGCAGAATGTCGTCCGTAGGCCAGGTTTCTATAGGCGTCCATTCCCGAATGTTCATAAATTCTCTGCTGACAAAGGTATCAAAGCCCATTTTGGAAAAGGCGTTGTCCCTGCTGTAAAATCTCGCTTTATTGTTATGTACCACATATGTGCCGTAACCCATATCGGAAAGAGCGTCCGCCGTGCTTTCACAGGTATTGGTTTTCAAAATCGTCTTGTACGGGTATTCGCCCGTGCCGAAGAACCGCATGGACATTCCCGTCAATACTTCAAACTCCGTATTCGCCGTTCCCGCTCCCACAACCGGCACCGAAAGGTAACCGGAGCTGTAGGTTTGTTCCAGCCGGTGGAAATTGGGAATCGGATCTTCCGACAACGTCAGAAAGTCAATTTCCGTAGGATCGGCAAAGGATTCCAACAACACCAGAATAATGTTGGGCGAATCCGGGTCGTTCGGGTCCGCCGGAAGCACCTGTACGGCGTTTGCGGATACGGTATCGGTAATCTGTCCCGAAATCGCCGATACATAGCTGTCGCCGCTGCAATATTTTTGATTTGCAATCATATTAGCCGAAACTTCCGCCATCAGTTCGTCAATTTTTTCTTCCGAATATTCCTCGGGCTCTTCCATGCCGCGGTCAACGACGCTCGATGAGAAGCCGTATACAAAGCCGTAGCGCTCATACCCCTGGGCAATATTGTCAAAATAATCCGTGATTACGTCGCCCTTTACCGCCGCGTTGGTGATCATCGGGACCCACAAATAGCAGGATGCGAGAATCAAAATCATGATTTTACGGTGCATTTTTCCTTTAAAAACCGGTCCCTTTTTGTACAGATAGACGCAGCCCGCCACGAACAAAACCACCACGATAATCGCCGCAACGCACATGCCCGGCGTGAAATAGGTGGACTTCATGGAAAACAGATCGTTGATCAGCTTTAAGTCCGTAAAACCGAAAGGCGTGACCCTTTCAGCAAGCACGCAGCCGTTGATAATCCCCAAAGCGCACCAGACAAAGGAAATGATTACCCTTGCCAGAGCCCTGCGCTTAAAGAAATAAACGGGCAGAAACGTAATAAAAATAATCATCGCGTTATATAAAAACGTCATGGGAGAATCCCATACGAAAAGAGCCGCTTTGACAAGGGAATGCCTGGATACGCTTTCTGCAAAAAAGCAGATCAGACAAGCGAGAATCCCGTGAAACAATAGGGAAAAACGGTTTAAAAATTCTGTTAATTTATGTATTTCATCCTGATGTGCATTAAAAAATCTCTTCATTTTCATCTAACTCCGGTAATATTTTTTCCGGATATTAGAATATATTTTTTACGTTCAAATTACAAGTTGTAAAATCCATGAAAATTAGTAGTAAATTTTAAATAAATTGTCAATTTTATACAACGTAAAGCTCCAGATAAACGCCTGCCGGAAACAGCAGACGGATATACCGGATCGCGGGGATATATTGCGTCAGATCCACAAATACGGGACAAAGCAGAAACTGTGCCAAAATCAATGTCATAGTCCACGCTGAATAGGACAATTCTTTTTGAAACGCCGCGCCCGCAACGACCATCCATAGCGCCGATAAAAACACAAGAGCAAGCATACCGAAGCATTCCCGCAAAATTCCCTGTCCGTTTCCGGTTAAAACGATCCCCAAAAGGAGCGCAGCCGCAGGAACGGACGCGGCGGAAAGATACCGCACAAAACGGAACCGGACCGCCTCTTTTTTTGCAAGCGCTCCCTCAAAAGCCGCCGCCTGGGGCGAGAACCGTCTGCCGTGCTCCAAAAATACCGCGATAAATACAAACAGCGCTGCGATTCCGCGGACCGGGAAAGTCTGCGTGCCTTCCTTTCCCGTTTCCGCCTGCATATTCGCCGCATCTTTCCCTTCTGTTCCTGCCGCTTCCCGGGTTTTAACATAGGCAAAGTGCAGGTCGAAAATCTGATCTCCTTCGAGAAAGCCGGCGTTTTTTTCCAACAACAGGGAAGAAACCTCAGGATTTTTTTCGCCGAACACCGTTTCTTCCTCGCGCAACAATATCATTTCACTGTATTCTTCCAGAAACGCCGCATAAACCGTTTCTTTCGCCACGCTTCCTTTCGTCGTCAGGGGCGTCGCCACATAGGCGATCAGATCCCTGCTTTTACCCCCGGCGCGGTTTAGCTTTTCCTCCATGCCTTCTTCAAAGATAAAGCCGCATTCTATCTCTCCGCCGGTCACGGCGTCCTGCAGCGCTTCCTCATCGGCATAGCTTTCAAATGTAAAGACGCTGTCAGAGGCAAGGAGCCGGTTTGCAATGCGCGCTGCAAGCTGTCCGTCCGCGTTATAAAGTCCGACTTTTACGTTTGCGGCGTCGGGAAGCCGTATCCCTGCAACGAGCGCAGTCGCCAACAGCATAACCGCCACCAAAACCGGGCTGCTTTTTTTGCGAAGCCATATTTTTAACATCATGCGGTACCATGTTATGTATTTTTCCATGACGCAGCCACTCCTATTCCCATCATCATCGCGGTCATTACCAACAGGCAAAGTACCGTCCCCGCAGAGCCGTTAATCAAAAACGTTTCCGCGGCGTATTGGTCCCACAGGCACAGGGGCAGGAATTTTCCCGCAAAAGCCGCAGCCTTTGGCAGATAAACGGCGGGAATGACTGCGCCGGAACACAGAATCATACCGCCGTTTACCGCAAATACCAAAAAAGCGCCCCGTCCGCTCCTGCCTGCAAAAGCGTACAGCATATGCAGATATGCCGCTACGGACACACTCAACAAAAGCAAAGCCAACGGCGCCCCGCCGTCCCAAAACAAAATATTCCATTTGAGGCCTTTAGAAAGAATCAGCCCGACCGCATAGACGATCAGCCCGACCGCCCACAACAGGGCGCTCATGACCGCAATTTTGACCAAAGCGATCCGTCCCGCGCCGATCCCCGCCGTTTTCAGTTGTTCCTCAACCGTCCTCGAACGTTCCCGGTACAGGAAGCCGAAATTCATCCCGAACATCAGCAAAATCATATTCAGAACCGCCACAAAATAATACTGGTACAGGTTGACCTCCCCGAAAGAGGAATACACGCTCTCTTCAAAAATCTCATTGCGCCGAAACGCCTCGTTTAAATAAACGCCCGCGATGTAATCGCCGATTTCTTTTCCGTTTATCTTAGCCGGATAAATCCTTGCCGTATGCAGCATGGAATATACGCCGGATTCCGCCGTCCGCAAAAGCGATACGCCGTCTGTCAGAAGTTCCTGAAATACCAGTTGGTTTAACGCCGCATCTTCGGAAACATATACGGTCAACGGCGTATTGTAACCGCTATCGATATCCTCATAAAAATGCTCGGGTAAGATAATCGCCGCAGATACCTGTCCCTGCACAAGCTGTTCCATCGCCTCCGCTTCTTCCTGATACACAAAATTGCAGACGCTTTCCACGCTTTCCATAGTCTGTGCAAGCTGCAGGATTGTCTGCACCTCGCTTTGTTCCTCGGGAACGACTATCGCCACATTTATCTTGGCGAATACATGAGACTGAAAGGCAAAATAGCTGACCAGCCAGACTCCCGCCAGCATAAGACCTAACGCCAATAAGGTACTGCCGAAGGTTTTCGGCAGTACCTTGATGCTTTTCTTATATTCCAGTAAAAAATAAGTTCCAAATGTTTTCATCGATTATCGTTTAAAATCCATACATGGAATACGTCACTTCGTTTATGAGTTCTTCCCACTCATCCTCGTCTGCATTTCCGATATCAAAGCGTTCTCCCTCGATTTCTTCCATTTCAACGCCTTTTCTCATGGAAATGCTGCCTTCCATGACCATATCCTCTATGTATTCCGAAAAATCTTCCGTCATCGTAATCGTAAGCCCGGTGCGGTCAAAGGAAATCTCTCCCGAAATGACCATTTCATCATCCACACCGATTTCATAGGCTCCGGTCTCGCTGTCATAGGTAAATACCAGCGTCAACTCGTCCCCGAAGGCAAAGTTCATGGTCTCCGTTGTTCCCTCGGTATTTCCCGTAATTGCAAACAATTCGGTCTTTGCGGATATTCCGTCCGCATCGCTTTCCACTACTTCCACAGCCATATTCTGGGTTCTTCTTTCTCCGCCCTGAAAGAGGATGCGAAGCTGGTCCCCGTCCTGCGTCTGCGCGATGATTGCCGCCAACTGACGGTCATAAATATAAAACGTCAGGTCAAAATCGGAAAGCTCTTCAATGATCCTGCGGGTTTCGTCAAATGTTTCCTGATAGGGATTCTCAAAAGAAGGGTCAATCTCGCTCATCAGATCATACAGTTCTTCGTATTGCGCGTTAAACTCCTCTTCTATGAGATCTAGCGCCTCTTCCATTTCTTCCTGCTTTAGGGTCGTCCGGTAGCCCTTGCCTTCCACTTCTTTTCCGTCGATTTCAAAGGTCTCGGTTCCTGCGGCCTCAAATTCGGTTTCTTTCAAAGAATCAGACATGGATTCCAGCCATTCGTCCCAACTGAAAGAGACATCTTCGCCGTCTATGCTCCGGGGATCGTAAAGGATCTCCAGACCCTTGTTCAACGCCTGTATCTCCTCTTCACTCATTTCCTCAAGCAGATAGCCCGTGCCGACTTCCCGATAGTTATAACAGAAATTATAATCTCCGAGAAAAGGAATATAAACCATCAGTTCCTCCTCTGTCAGCGCGCCTTTAAACTCAATATTGGTAATGCCGCTTTCGATATTTCCGGCAAACTGCTTGTCATTTCCGTCCACCCGGCATTCCATATTCAGATCAAGATCTTCCACACCCAGTTCCAGCACTGTCGTATACTGTCCGCCTGCGGTAATATCAGCCGAATCGCTAAAATCCTGTATCACCGCCGGCTGTTCGCGAAAAGTATTGGTAAACGCTTTCGCCACCTTTCCCGCATTTCCTCCGAATACGCCCACATAAGCCGCTACACTGACGGCGATCGCAACGACCAGGACTGCGGCAAGCACGATGCCCGCTATGGCAAGTCCCGATTTTTTCTTTTTTTCCGGTTCCGGCGGTATTCCCCCTGCCGGCTGTCCCGTCTGTTCCATTGTTCCGTTAAAATCCATGATTTTCCTCCCTCTTCTTCCCTCTTTTGCTACCCCTCATTGATATATTTTTTAACAAGGGCAAGCCTGTCTTCCCCTTGCGGCAGCCGTATCAAAACGCCCTCTTTCATCACAAAGCAATTGTCGCACCCGGCAATTTCTCCCTCGTCGTGGGTCGTCATCACGATCATTCCGTTATTTTCCGTATAGCGGCGCATCCAGTCGCGGATACTCTCTTTATAATATAAATCCAAAGCCGTCGTCGGTTCGTCCATCAGCATAATCGGCGGATTGTCGATCATGGCGCATACGATACTTACCCTCCGCTTCATGCCGCCGGAGAGTTTTTCCACGGGCATTTTTAACAGTTCCTTCAGTTGGAACAGTTCCAACAGTTCCAGAGTCCGTTCGTCTTTTCCGCCGCCCCACAGCTTCAGGTTATCCATGACCGACAATTCCTCCATCAAAGGATTTTCCTGAGGCACATAACCGCAGTATTTCCGAAGGTTTCCTTTCATTTTAAGCGCGTCCTGTCCGAAATACCGGATCTGCCCGGCGTCCGGTTTTAAAATCCCCGCCATAATACGCATGAGCGTGGATTTGCCGCAGCCGTTTTTTCCCACAACAGCTACCTGTTCTCCGCATTCGATCCGAAAACTGATGTCCTTCAGTATTTCTTTTTTTCCGTACTTTTTCCGTAACCCGGACACTTCCAACATATTCCGCCGACACCTTCGCTTCCTGTTCTTTATACTTTACCATTATTTGCAGAAGGTGTCAATTTACCGCGGTTTCTGTCCGGGATTCTCCCGTGCCGCGTTTTCTGTCCCGGTCTCTGCGCCGCAGCTTCTCCCGCTTTGCTTTGAGCCGGCGGTTTCAAGTATATTTCGTCCCAAAACGTAGGATACTATATAAATGAAAGCGACAGGTAAAAGATTCTTTAAGGCGGTTTGACCAGACTATGAAAGAAGCAAAGAATAAAAGGGAAATTTTGCAAAAACTGTTCCGGGCGACCTTTACTTTAAGCGCCTTTACCTTTGGAGGCGGTTTTGTCATTGTTTCCCTGATGAAAAAGAAATTTGTGGAAGAGCTGGAATGGCTGGATGAAGAGGAGATGCTGGATATTACGGCGATTGCCCAATCGTCTCCCGGTCCCATTCCCATTAACGCCTCCGTCATTTTGGGCTACCGTATGGCGGGGCTTTCCGGTACCTTTGTGGCGATTCTCGGTACCGCCCTTCCTCCGATGATCATCATTTCCCTGATTTCCGTATTTTACACGCAGTTTCGGGAAAACCGGATTATCGCCACGGCGCTTCAGGTCATGCGCGCGGGCGTTGCCGCGGTTATTTTTGACGTCGTACTTAATCTCGCCGTAAACGTATGGAAAACGAGGCGGGTCCTGTATATAGGGCTCATGATCGCGGCGTTTGTCGCCACGGCTGTCTGCGGGGTCAACGCAATGCTCATTATCATCATCTGCCTTGCCGTGGGCATTGCAGACGCGGTCGTTGCGGCTTTGCAAAAGAAGAAAAAATAAAATAGAAAAAACCGGAGCATTCCGGGAAAGGAAGATCAAAAGCAAATGATATGGAAATTATTTTTCAGCTTTGTACAAGTAGGGTTATTCAGCGTAGGCGGCGGTTATGCGGCGATTCCGCTGATAGAAAACCAGATTGTGGACACCCATCAGTTAATGACCCTGGAGGAATTTACGGATCTGATTACCATTGCGGAAATGACGCCGGGACCGATCTCCATCAATTCCGCCACCTTCGTAGGCATCCGGCTAGCAGGTATCCCCGGCGCTTTGATATGCACCCTGGGCTGTATCCTGCCTTCTTTTTTCATCTGTCTTGCTCTGGCGCATTTTTATTATAAATACCGTCAGATCGACGGGATGCAGAAAATCCTGGCGGCAATGCGCCCCGGCGTCGTCGCTTTAATCGCATCGGCGGGATTGTCCATTCTCCTTTTGGGCATTTTTAAAAGCGCGGACTATTCCTTTACCAATCTGCGTTATATCGAATGCGGACTGTTTGCGCTCGCTTTCTTTTTGCTTAGAAAATACCGTCCCAACGCCATTCTGATTATTTTCGGGACGGGGGTATTGGGAACATTGCTTTATCTGCCGTCCCTTTTGTAAAAATTTATTGTAAAATCTGATTTCTTTGTAAAAAACATTGTCATTATTCTTCTTGAATTGTATAATAACTTTTTGAATTTTAAGATTACAAACATAGGAGGAATTGCACAATGTATGAATTTAAAGACGAATTTTTAACAGGCATTGAAATGATCGACAACGAGCACAGAAGGTTATTTGAAATTGCCGAAGAATTGTACCAGCTCAAAAATGAAGAATTTATTCCCGATAAGTATGACAACATCAAGGAGATCCTTACGGAATTGAAAGATTATACCATGACCCATTTCGATCATGAAGAAGCGTACATGAAGTCCATCGGATATAAAAGAATGTTTACCCAGTTAAGCCAGCACAATGCGCTGCGGGAAATCATCAACGGCTGGAACCTGGATGAAATCGATGAAAACCAGGACGACGCCATCGATGAAATGCTGCAGACGGTTACGGACTGGCTGGTTAATCATATTTTGAACCAGGATAAACTGATTGGGAAATAATGCGAATAACGGGGCTGCCGTATTAAAAAAAAAGAGTTTGGATCACGGAAACACGCTTTCGCTCTATCCAAACTCTTTTTCTAACCTTTTAGCCAGGACATTCCGGGGTAGGGGAGTTGGGTTCTTGCAAAATATTCTACGCATTTTGCGGCAAGATTTAAATCGCGCATCGTATACCGCATCAGAATGACCGACTGTCCGTCAGAACATTCTATTGGGGATTCCTCGTCGGAATCCAGATATTCAGGATTAAAAGAAGAATAAAAACGCGCTTCCTTCGTTCCGTCATTTTCAACAATTTGCAGCATAACAAGTCCGCTGCCCGCTTCAACCTGCATATAACGATCCCCTAATTCAACATCGTCGGCAAGATAAACGCCTATCGGACCGCCCCGAAGCACAGAATCCGTCAGCCGTTTCAGACTTTCTTTTGTCAGCTCCTCTTCCTCTCCAAAAGCCGAAATCATATACATGTTTTTACCTCCCGTTTTTTATGATAAGACTCTTATTTCGTATGGATACAGGTTCTGCTTCCTACAGATCACAGCATATATTCACTCCAGTGATTTGCCGTCTCCCCGATACGAGCCAGCGCGTCACGTTCCCAATTTTCTTCCTGCCGCTGCCAGAATCCAACCAGTTCGTCCAGTAATTCCGAGATGCGGACATGTGCCTGATAAAAATGCGAATGATCCGGTTTTACAAGTCCGTCTGTCAGCCACCTGCGATAGCCGTATTGTGCGAAGGTCAGATAAGGCACGCCTTCTTCATATTTTCCCAAAAGCCACATGCCTATGCCGTATACCGCGGCTTCCGGTCTGCATAAATGTCCCAAAGCCGTAAACGATATGATTTGATCCGGGTGGAAAAATTCCCGGTCATAGGGGTATCGTTTTACCAGCAAAGAAAGAAATTGCGCCGCCGTCATTTCTTCCATTTTGGGGAGAACATACTGCTCTAAAACAGAAACCACATTCTTCCACACTTTCTCAAAATGTTCCGGCTGGTAATAATAGGGACCGCCCTCCTTTGGAATCTCACAGTTCCATTCCAGATCTGTCGTCCCGCTTTCCCGCGCAAATCTTTGCAGGCTCTCCCCATCGGCGCGAAAAGCGGCAAAAGGCGCAGGTCTGTAATAGATGGAAAATATCGGTTCCAGATGATAGCCGTCTGTCCGCAAAGCGATCTCGTCGATCAGCTCGTCTCTTACCCGCACAAAACTACCCTTATGGACAGGATTTGTCAAAAACCCCAAGGGGACCAGCATTTCTTTAAACCTTTGCCGAATGATTTGCACACCTGTTTTTTTCAAGATAATTTCCTGTTCCATATGGCTATAAAATTTCCTCCAGCGTTTCAAACAGCTTCTTTACTTCAATGGGTTTCGCCACATGGGCGTTCATTCCCGTTTCATATGCCTTTTTCTTATCCTCTTCAAAGGCGTTTGCCGTCATGGCGATAATCGGAATATTCGCAAGCGCCAGATCATCCAGCGCGCGGATTGCTTTTGTGGCTTCATAGCCGTCCATAATCGGCATCTGGATATCCATGAGGACAACCTGATAATAGCCCGCGCCCTTTCGGATCAGTTGTTCCACGGCTTCTTTTCCATTTTCCGCTTCTTCAACAATAAATCCCGCTTCGCTTAAAATCTCGCCTGCAATTTCTCTGTTTAAATCATTATCCTCAACCAGAAGAAGCTTCTGACCGGCTGCAATCTTCTGATAATCCGGTTCCGCCTTTGCTTTTTCCGTTCCGGGATGAAGCACCTCAATCAGACACCTTCTCAAATCGGAGAAAAACAGCGGCTTGCTGCAAAATGCCGTTACGCCTGCGGCTCTTCCTTCCGCTTCAATATCCGCCCAGTCATATGCCGTCAGAATAATGATCGGCGCATCCTCTCCGACTTCCTTCCTGATCTGTCTGGCAATTTCGATTCCGTTCATATCCGGCACCAGCCAGTCAATCACATATACGCGGTATTCGTCGTTCCGGCTGATCGCCTGTTTGGTCCTAAGGATCGCCTCTTTTCCGCTCATGGTCCACTCCGCGCGCATCCCGATCTGGATCAGCATATTGGTAACGCTGTCGCAGGTATTAAAATCATCGTCTACCACAAGGGCATGGAGTCCTTCCATTTCTTCGATTTTGATTTCAACCTCCGCCGTGGACAGCTTTTTCAAAGGAAGCTCCACAATAAATTCCGTGCCCTTTCCTTTTTCGCTCTTTACGTCAATCGTGCCGCCCATCATGCCCACAATATTTTTTGTAATGGGCATTCCCAGTCCGGTTCCCTGGATTCCGCTGACCGTAGAGGTTCTTTCCCGTTCAAAGGGCTCAAAAATATGCGCGATAAAATCCTCGCTCATTCCGATACCGGTATCCCTGACATGAAATTCGTATTTCCCGTATTCTTTGGTTTCGGCAGGCTTCTGACAGATACGGACGCTGATGCTTCCGCCCGGTTCCATAAACTTGACGGCATTGCCAAGGAGATTTAACAAAATCTGGTTCAGCCTCAGTCTGTCGCATATTACATTTTCATCAAACACGTCTACGGTATCAATATAAAAGTTCAGCCGCTTTGCCTTCATATCAGCCTGCAGAATGTTGCGAAGCTCGTGCATCACTTCCGCAAGGCTGCATTCCGCTTCGTCCAATTGTATCCTGCCGCTCTCGATACGGCTCATATCCAACACATCGTTGATCAAACTCAGCAAATGGTTGCTTGCGGACATGATCTTTCCCAGATAATCCTGCACCTGCTCTTTGTTGTCGATATGGGTCGTTGCAAGCGTCGTATATCCGATAATGGCGTTCATGGGCGTGCGGATATCATGGGACATGTTGGAAAGAAACGTTGTCTTTGCCTTATTTGCCACCTCCGCGCGGGCAAGCGCGTCCTCAATCAGTTTCTTTTGCCGCATTTCCCGCTCTACGGTACTGGTATTGTCAATGGTTACCACAATCCCGTACTGTCTGCCGTCTATGTCCGACATATAAATATTGGTAAAATAGGACCGGTAATTTCCGTTTTCGTTCTGTTTCCGGCTTTTATAGCTGTATACTTTTTTCTCGTTCGCCTTCATTTTCCGAAAAGAATCAAGGCTTAGAAACTCTTTTACCGCCTCCGCGTCGTCGGGATGCACAAAGGCAAGCTGACGTTTTAAATACGTCTCCCATTTACCCACGTCCTCTACAACGATTTCTCCGTTTTTCAGCATAAGGCGCTTTGTTATCCGCGTATCCAGTTCAAGCTGCAACACGCCGGAATAAGTGTTTGCCGCGGAAAGAATGAATAGCTGTTCGTACTGACGCATCTGCAGTTCTTTTTGCTTTTGTTCCGTAATGTTTTTCACATTGCAATAGGCTATGACGTCGCCCGTATCCTCATCCTGTACCAGAAAAATTGTATGGCGCATACACGCCTCTTTTCCGCTTCCCGTTATGGCGCAAAATTCAAAACTGCTTTCCTTATGCCCTTTTTCAAACTGTTCCAACAGTCTCTCCCGGTTGGTATTGACTTCATAAGTTTCCCTGCATTCCGGAAGGACCTGTCTGCCCGCCCAGCGCTTATGGAAAACATCGTACTCGGCAGGAGCGCTCATTCCCACAACGCCTAAAAGCTCCGTCCTTTTTCCGTCAAGCACTTCCCACATATCTTCTTCTATCCGGTTTTTGCTTAAATTGATTTCGTAAGCGATAATCGCTTCTGATAATACGGCTTGTTTATACCGCTCCGATTTGACCAGCGCTTCCCGAAGGCGGCTCTTTTGTTCCAGCTCCCGGCGGATCTCCCGGTCAATATCCTTAGCGCCTACAATGGCTATGCGGTATCCTTCCTTCAGCTTTACATACGCCACCTTAAACTGGGTATATAAATAGCCCTGCTCCGTTCTTTTTTTATAATTAAAAGAATAATCTTCCGGACGCCGTTCTATGGATTCTCTTGACATCGCCTTATAAAACGCCTCTTTTTCATCCGCAACATAGTTGTCCGTGTAGGCTCTGATCCCCTCCGACCACGACGCATACTTCGAGAAAAAAGCGCCGATTTGCCTTCCCTCTCCCTCTTTGGCACGCTGAATGCTGACGGTATCCTTTTGATAATCCACCAGCATAACGGAATAATACTCCGCGCTCAGTCCGCTGACCACCGCCATCTGTTCTTCCAGGATCGTTTTCTGCTCCTGTTCTCTGATAACTTCCGCATTGATATCCCAGAACGCGATGACGCAGTAATCCCTGTTTTCTATTGGAATCTTAACGGCGCAGCATTGAAAATACTGGATCTTCCCTTCTCTGACGATACGATAATTAAAAGTATCCGAGCCCGTTTCCTCCAACGCATTTTTTAACTGCTCCGCGTCCCTGATATGATCAAAGAGCGCCTGGTCCGTCTGATAGACGCTGCGCTCGATATAAATACCGATTAGGGAAGCATAATCTCCCCTGTTAAACGTATTGCCGTATTCCTTTCTGATCACATCGCTGATGTCATAGGACCTTGTGCTTCCGTCCTCTAAGTCCACCAGATACACATTGTTGAAATTGGAGCTCAGCGCTCTGTTGATACTGGTCAGTCTGACCTGATCTTCATACATGGCGCGTTCTTTGTTCTTGTCCGCCTTCTCCTTTGCAATTTCATCGGTCACATCCTCTACCATGCCCACGACGGTTACCGCTTTCCCGTCTTTTCCGGCGTCCAGAACCGTCAGAATAACCCTGACTGAAATCATGCCGTCCTTCAGCCTGAAAACGGCAGCCGCCTTTTTTTCTCCGTTATCAATCGCTTCGTACATCTTATAAAAATCCGGCACGTCCGCCTCATAAACCATATCTTTTGCGAAACTGTACGGCATATCGGGATAGAATCGATCACAGGAAAATTTTTTCGCCGTGATCTCCGCCGCAATCACCAGTCTATCCTTCGGATAGTATCGAAAGAGGTTAATCCCTCCTATGGACACCGCCTTCTGTACCTCATAGTCCGGTTCTTCATAGATTTTTCCCCCGTAAACTGTTTCCCTCATGCTTCCATCCCTTTCTTTTGTTCCCCGTCCGCGTCTAAAACCTCCTTACTTTATAGTTTACTATAGCGGCGCGAATGCGTAAATACCCAAAATTTATACTCAAATATCGACAAGCTTCCAAGCCGGACACTGTTTTGTATCAACCGCGCCGCAAGCCGCATATGATATCATAATTAACAATTCTTTTATATACTGCGGTAATTTGCCGCAGTACGGAGGTATAACTTTGAACCAATCCTGCAAACTGACTGACGACGCCAAAAATTATTTAACCCGGTTTTACGAAATTCTGGATACGATGATAAAAGAAATGACGCAGGCGCAATTGACGGAAAGCATTTCCTATAATTTTATCGTACAAATGATTCCCCACCACCGTGCGGCGATTAACATGTCCCGCAACCTGCTCCAATATTCATCCTGGGAACCTCTCAGATGTATTGCTTCCCATATTATCACGGAACATACCAAAAGCATCCGGGATATGGAGGATATTCTGGATGCGGCGCAGAAAAAATGCAATTGTCCCCGGGACTTATCCCTGTATCAGCGCAGAATGGACCGGATTATGAGGACCATGTTCGCCGGCATGAACGACGCGCGCGTTTCCAATCAGATCAACGCCAATTTTATGCGTGAAATGATACCCCATCACAGGGGCGCCGTCGAAATGTCCTGCAACACTTTGCAGTACGACATCATTCCCGGGCTCTATCCGATCTTGGACGCCATTATTACTTCTCAGGAAAGGGGCATCCGCCAAATGGAACAGCTTCTTTGCAAAATCTCATAAATAAAAGGTATCCTTAAAGCCTTCCTGCGGCTTCAGGGATACCTTTTCCTTTCGGATAAATCAAAGCGCTTCTTCTGCATTATTCAAAAATCATCAGGCACTAAAACCCGCCCTCTTTATATGCTCTTGCAATCACATAGGACGGTTCATAATATGCACTATTGTTATAATTATCAAGAATTTCACAAATTTCATCATTATAAACGCGGACCAATCCGTCTACATAATCTTCTCCCGGCTGCAAAGTGGCTAAAATCAGCCTTGTGTACACTTTTCCCATTTGCGTCTCAGATGGTATTTCTTCTACTAACTCCGGATCTACCACAGTAATATCAAAATATCCTTTTTCCAAATGATATTCTTCTATCCATTCCGCCTCAATTTTTAAAGGGTTTTCACAATGCAGGGCACCCGAAAGACTGATCAGTTTTCTCCACTCATCTTTTCCAATCGCATTTACAACATATTTATTTTTTTGATGCAATTTGCGTGCAACTCGTTCTATCATATAACATATGAAATACAGATCATTATCCGTTATCTGTTCATCTGCGAAAAACTGGTTTGTCATAATGTATAACTCCCTTCAAATTTCAATGTTTTGAGCGCCTTTTCCGTACAAAATACAATCTGATGCGTAGGATACTTGAATTTGACCAGTTCCCAGAAAGCCGTTTTTGATATTTTATCCGCCATATAATCTTCTACATAGTCCCATATCGTATCGTCTGCCATTGCACCCTCTACGATATCATACTCATGCTTGATCCCTCTACGACAATCTACTACAAATTGCAGCCACTCTTCTGTCATTTCTTCAAATCTCTTTATATTTAATTCTACATTTTCTTCATACAGATATTCATTGACAACATGACTTTTCCGCTTTGTCAGAGCCCATCTTTTTGCCTGTTTTTCAAATCTTGTACAATAGAATCCATATCCAAAATCTTTATAAAATCCGTCCTGTAATATTTGAGGTCTTTCTACTATAACATTGCTGCCATGAAATAGTATTGTCTGATTCAATTCAAATTCCTCCTTTACTCGGTCATTCTTTTCTGTCCTTTACATTTTTCTTTTTTCAATTTTCAAAAGACAAACTATAATTATTTTTATTTTATCATATTCAGATGGCACAAACCATTCTATTTTTTGTACTCTCTGTTTCTAAAATTGATAAATCAAATTCCCTGAAAGCAAGCCAGAAACTGATTGAGAATTAACTGTTAATATGATAATCTTAATGAAACAAATCTAAACTATGGGAGCTAGGAACCATGAAATTAAAAAACATTTTAATTGTTGTAAAAGATATTGAAAAATCGAAACAATTCTATCATGACTTATTTGGGCTCGATATGATACTTGACAATTGCGGCAACATGATTCTAACGGAAGGTCTTGTACTCCAGGATGAAAAAATATGGAGGGAATCTTTGGGAAAAGATATTGTTTCCAAAAGCAATTCCTGTGAATTGTACTTTGAAGAACCAAACCTGGAAGCATTTCTTGAAACTTTAGAAAAATTATATCCTTCCATTCAATATGTTCATCGGCTTAAGACGCATAGTCAGGGACAAAAAGTAACTCGTTTTTACGATTTAGACGGTAATCTGATTGAAGTAGGAACGCCTATGTGAGACATTTACAGTATGAACCCTTCAATAATACTTTTCATAAAGTCCTCAAATGAATCGGCGACCTTTTCGCATTCTTCAAACTCCGGTTCGATTCCCTTCACGATGGAACCATTTTCCATAGAAATCGCATAATAGGAATAACCATTTTTAACAGACAGTATGATAGGAAAATTTTTATCCCAAAATTCTTTAATTTCATTTTCCCATTCTTCATCATTTTCGGCATTTTCAAGGCTGACTAATTCCCACTCGTTCCAGTGAAAAGCACGCGTTCCCTGCAAATCATAGTCATCTTCACACAAAAACCATGTCGTCTCATCGCCGCTTACCATACTTTGGACAACAGCAACAAATTCAAACCATATTTCAGGTATATGTTTATATCTTTTTTTAATTATTTCGGGCAAATCGAATCCCCGATCTTTTTTCATTTCTATGTTCCAGCCACATTTGTTCATATGCGTCAAAAATTTTTGTATTATCATTGTCCGGCGCCTTTCCATTCCTCACTTGTGATACGGCTCATGGTTATTGATGCGAAACCCCCGATAAATCTGTTCCAGCAAAATCACCCGCATCAACTGGTGGGGAAAGGTCATATCCGAAAAGCTCAGCTTTTCATCCGCTCTTGCCAGCACTTTGTCAGAAAGCCCCAGGGAGCCGCCGATCACAAACTGAATGTGGCTTTTGCCGGAAACGGTAAGTTGTTCCATATGCTTTGCAAAGGCAACGGAATCATATTTCTTTCCGTCGATGGCGAGGGCGATGCAGTATCCTTTCTCGTCCGTCAGTTTTAGAATCCGTTCGCCCTCTCTATCCTTAATTTGCTTTTCCTGTTCCGCAGAAGCGTTGTCGGGCGTCTTTTCATCCGCCGCTTCTTTGATTTCCAGCTTACAATATGCAGAAAGCCTTTTACTGTATTCTGCAATCGCATCACGGTAAAAGGCTTCTTTTATTTTTCCTACACTAATGATCGTTATCTTCATAAAGCTCACTATATCTTTCATCAATCAATTTTTCACGGAGCGTCTCTTCCATATCGGGAAATGCCTCTTTCAAAACGGCTTCCATATATTCGGCGCGCCTGAAATAGAGTTCTTCTCCCCCGCCGTCTCCGGTTACGCCTGCGGCGCGGTCCACAGCTTCTTTCGTCAGTTTTTCCGCCATGAACGTTTCCGCTTTTTTCGTCAGATCTTCGTCTTCCTGCGCCTGTCCGAGAATTGTCTTAACCTTGGCAAAGGACATAATGCCGCTGATGATAAAGACAATAAAGAGAAAGCCCATAACGCCTAAAAACATATAGTTGCTCTTTAAGTTATGAAAGCCCGGAATCACGCCGAAATACATCAGAATCAACGCAATCAGCCCGATTCCGCCCACAAGCATCAGGACGATACCGCTGGATTTATATTCTCCTGCTTTGACCCGCTTGTCAACATAGGTATTCTGTCCCTTGCCCTGTTCTCTCTGCATACGGCGGTATTCTTCCATTTCCTCGGCTTCTTCTTTGAGCAACTCCTTCGCCTTTTCCGGCGTCATTTTCTCGATGGGAATGCCCGCCTTTTCAGCTAACCGCTCCATTTCCTGCCTGGTCATATACATTTTAATATAATTCATCGCAGAAGGCAGCTCGTCCTGCTCAAAATACAACTGTTCGGCATTTTGCTCCTCGCTGAAACGGATAAATCCGGTCATCAGCCCGTTGCTTCTGCAGAAAGCGAGAATGTCCTCCAATTTTTCCTTCTCTCCGTAAAGAACGGCGGACGGTCCTTTGGAAAGATCGTCAACCAACTGAACCTTACATTCGTGGCATGTGGTAATGCCTTCTTTATATTCACTTTTACAGATTGGACAAAACGGCATATTTTTCCTCCTCTATCCCTCAAAATCAAAGCAGGTGCGGTCGCAGGTAACCGTCTTGATATAACCGCCCGCCTTCACATGCTCGGGATGCACCTGATAAGCGCTTAACGCCTCTACGCTTTCAAAGGAAGACAGCAAAGCCACGTCGCGGTTGCTGGATTCCAGTTCATTGATCTTTACCTCCAGGGAAACCACGCCGGGAACAAGCTTCCCTACGGCTTCCAGTTTCTCTTTGATGGTAAGAGCCGCCTGCTCTTTTTCTTCTTTCGTCAGAGAATCATTTAAATTCCAAAATACATAATGATTTACCATGGGGAAGCTCCTTTCTGTCTGCCTTTTTCCTTTGGCTGTTTCTATTGATTGCTTAAATATTCGTGGATACCCTGCGCCGCGGCTTTGCCCGCTCCCATAGCGAGAATAACCGTTGCGGCGCCCGTTACGGCGTCGCCGCCGGCATATACGCCTTCTTTTGTCGTTTTGCCGTTTGCTTCGTCTGCAATGATACATTTCCATTTATTTGTCTCCAGCCCCTTTGTAGTGGAGGAAATCAACGGATTCGGCGATGTTCCCAGGGACATGATGACGCAGTCAACGTCAATGACAAATTCGGAACCGGGGATTTCCACAGGTCTTCTTCTGCCGGAGGCATCCGGCTCTCCCAATTCCATTTTGATACATTTCATACCGCTTACCCAACCGTTTTCATCAGCAAGGATTTCTACCGGATTGGTCAGAAGGTTAAAAATAATGCCTTCTTCTTTTGCATGATGGACTTCTTCCACACGCGCCGGAAGCTCTTCCTCGCTTCGTCTGTACACGATATGTACCTCCGCGCCCAGTCTCAATGCGGTTCTTGCAGCATCCATCGCTACGTTTCCGCCGCCTACGACCGCAACCTTTTTCGCGTGCATAATGGGCGTAGCGGAGTCTTCTTTAAACGCCTTCATCAGATTGGAACGGGTCAGGTATTCATTTGCGGAGAATACGCCGTTCGCCTGCTCGCCGGGGATACCCATAAACTTAGGCAGACCTGCGCCGGAACCGATAAATACTGCGTCAAAGCCTTCCTCATCCATGAGTTCGTCTATGGTTGTCGCCTTGCCGATTACCACGTCCGTTTCAATTTTTACGCCGAGAGATTTCACATTTTCAATTTCCTGCTTTACGACTGCGTCTTTGGGCAGACGAAATTCGGGAATACCGTAAACAAGTACGCCGCCCGCCTCATGCAGTGCTTCAAAAATCGTAACGTCATAACCGAGCTTTGCAAGATCGCCTGCACAGGTAAGTCCTGCGGGACCGGAACCGATGACCGCAACCTTTTTGCCGTTTGATTCCTTTGCTTTCTCGGGTTTAATGCCGTTTTCCCTTGCCCAGTCCGCCACGAATCTTTCCAGCTTACCGATGGAAATCGGATCGCCCTTGATGCCGCGGATACATTTTCCTTCACACTGGCTCTCCTGGGGGCAGACGCGTCCGCATACTGCGGGAAGGGAGCTGGATTCGCTGATAATCCGGTATGCGGCTTCAAAATTGCCTTCCTTTACCTGCTCGATAAAGCCCGGGATGTTGATCGCTACGGGACATCCCTTCATACATTGTGCATTTTTACAGTTAATACATCTTGCCGCCTCGCACTTTGCTTCTTCCGCGTTATATCCGAGACATACTTCTTCAAAATTATGCGCTCTTTCCTTCGGTTCCTGCTCTCTGACAGGGATTCTATTCAATACGTCCATTACTTGTCACCTCCACAGTATCCACATCCGCCATGATGTGTATCGCCTTCCTGTAATTTTAATACTGCTCTTCCTTCTTCCGTCTTATACATCTGCTGGCGTTTCATCGCCTGATCAAAATCTACCAGATGTCCGTCAAATTCCGGTCCGTCCACACAGGCGAATTTGACTTCGCCGCCGACGGTCAGACGGCATGCGCCGCACATTCCGGTTCCGTCTACCATAATCGGATTCATGGAAACAATGGTCGGAATCCCCAGTTCTTTTGTGGTAAGGCAGGTAAATTTCATCATGATCATCGGACCGATCGCTACGCATTTGGTATAGGTCTTTCCCTCTTCCTTTACCAGATCCTGAAGCGTTTTCGTAACCATACCGCTTCTGCCGTAGGAGCCGTCGTCCGTGGTCACGTATACGTTGCCCGCGACCGCCTTCATTTCCTCTTCATAGATCAACAAATCTTTTGTCTTTGCGCCGATGATGACGTCCGCATCCACGCCGTTTTCATGGAGCCATTTTACCTGAGGATATACAGGCGCGGTTCCAAGCCCTCCGGCAACAAAGATAATTTTTTCTTTCTTTAAAGCTTCCTTGTCCATATGTACAAACTCGGAAGGCTGTCCCAAAGGACCCACAAAATCCCGGAAGGAATCTCCGGTCTGTAACTCTTTCATCATATTGGTACCTGCGCCGATCGTCTGGACAACGATGGTAACCGTCCCCGTCTCCCTGTTGTAATCGCTGATTGTCAAAGGTATTCTCTCGGAATCCTCATTCATACGAACAATGACAAACTGTCCCGGCATACAGGATTTTGCAACTCTTTTTGCTTCCACTTCAAAAAGATAAATGTTTGTGGTAAGCTCTTTTGCATTTACAATTTTATACATTTTTATCCTCCCTAAGATTTATTTACTTACACCATCTTATCAATATTATCTAAAAATAAGCAAAAACGCAATAGCTTAAAATTCCGAAAGGCTTATTTTTCCCGTTTCGGATACGGAAGCCTTCTTAAGCTGACCGTCGAGAACGGAAAAAGCGTACACATTTCCCGTCCGTATCATCGTGCCCGAAGGGTTTTGCAGATACTCATAGATCACATAATAGACAACGCCGTCAGCCTCCGCCGCGCTGTCGCACAAATATTCCTTCCGGTCCTCGCTTCCCGCCATGGTACCGTTGATATCCAGTATCTCGCCTCTTGCAATCAGATTCTGCTTCAAAATCAGACAAGCCTGATCCGTTGTATAATTGGTTTCCGGATTGCAGTCGTAGCTTCTGGAAACGACTTCGCTTTCATTGCCGTCCGCGTCTACCATCAGGAAACGGTACTCGCTGTGTCCTAAGGGCATTGTAAACGGCGAAGAATAAATATTGCTGTCGAGGGTGGGCGCCGTCCCGTCCGTCGTATAATAGACGGTATATTCCTGATCCGGCACGCTGACGCTGATTGTCACGGGAACCGTATATTGTCCCGAATCCGCCGATATTTCCGGAAGCAATTCAATATCGTTGATAATCTCGTATTCCTTTGTTACCACTTCGCTGCTGACTCCGTAATTATTGATATAAACCGCAGATACCTGATAATCGCCGGAAATCAGTTTGATAGGTGCCGTATACCGGTCGCTGTATTTGCTCGGTACGGTTCCGTCCAGCGTATAGTAGATATTTCCCGTACCGGAAGCTATGAGTTTTAAGGAAACGCTTGCGGTATAGACGCCTTCCTCCGTCCCGAATTCCGGAGCAACCGCCAGATAATCGGCATACTTTTCCGCCACGGACTGAACGGGACACGCCGCAAGCAATACACTGAGTTTCTGATACTGTCCCTGCTCGATATAAATCGGAATCAAAATCTCATAAGCCCGCTGGTTGTCAGGATCTCTTGCAATCAGCGCAAGGGTCCTTTCCACAACCATATCGGTCTGTCCCTGTTCCTGATACACCAATATTTTTAACATCCGCGCATCGACGGAATCAGGATTCAATTCCAGGCACCGGTCGGCAAGGCGCAGCGCTTCCTCCAACTCTCCGCTGCAGTATGCAGTTTCAGCCTTTTGATACTGGTAATCATAGGAATTTTCCGTATATATGTAAAATATAATGGAAAACGCCGAGATAAAAATAATCAAAGCAATGACCGCGGTTACCAGAAAGTTTACCTGTTTCATCCCATGACGCCGTTCGACGCCGGGCTCCCTGCGGTCGGATTCTTTTCTGTCCGGCTCTTGCCGGTCAGTTTTTTTCCGATCAGTTTCTCCTCCGCCGTCCGCCTTCTCCCTATTCGATTGTTCGTCCGGGCTCAGTTCCTGAACGATTGTTGACATGGATTCCGCCACGCTGTCTTCAATCTCAGGTTCAAAGACCGGAACCAGGAGCCGTTCTTTTCCGCAGTTTTCGCAAAAGACCTGATCCTGGCGCATGTCACTTCCGCAATGGGGACATTTCATATCGTCTCACTCCCGAATTATTGAAGTAAAATACTGTCAACGCAATTTTTCATTAACATGGCGATGGTCATGGGACCGACTCCGCCCGGCACGGGCGTAATCGCCGACGCCACTTCCTTTGCAGAGTCAAAATCCACGTCCCCGCAAAGTTTGTTTTCCGCATTTCTGTGAATCCCCACGTCGATTACCACCGCGCCTTCTTTGATATAGGAAGCGTCGATAAACCTGGGTTTTCCTATGGCGACAATCAGAATATCCGCCCTCTTGCAGATTTCTTTCAGGTCACGGGTTTTGGAATGCGCCACCGTAACCGTCGCATTTTCCCGAAGCATCAACAGCGCCATGGGCTTGCCCACAATGTTGCTTCTGCCGATTACCACGCAGTTTTTGCCGCAGATATCCACATCGGAACGCTTTAACAATTCAATGATGCCCGCAGGCGTACAGGAGACAAAACCGGGCTGTCCGATACAAAGCGCGCCTACGCTCTGAGGATGAAAGCCGTCCACATCCTTTTTGGGATCGATCGCCCGGATAACGGCGTTTTCGTCAATTTCCTCCGGAACCGGAAGCTGCACCAAAATTCCGTTCACATCCGCCCGGTTGTTCAGCTCATCAATCAGTTTCAGCAATTCTTCCTGGGTCGTTTCTTCGGGAAGCTCATAGGATAAAGACTTAATCCCGATATACGCGCATGCTTTTTTCTTGTTGTTGACATACACGCTGCTTGCCGGATCGTTTCCCACCTGTATTACCGCAAGACAAATTTCCTTTCCCTCGTCCCGGTACGCCGCGACCTTTTCTTTACATTCTTCCTTTATCGCTGCCGATATCTTTTTGCCGTCTATTATTTGTGCCATAATCCTCTCCGCCTTTGCTTTATTTTTTAAAATAGTCCCGTAATCGCGCCCTGTTCGTTCACATCGATGGAAAACGCCGCCGGCTGCTTGGGCAGTCCCGGCATCGTCATAACCGCTCCCGTCAGCACAACGACAAATCCCGCACCCGCAGAGACATAGACCTCGCGGACATTGATTTCAAAGTTTTCGGGTCTGCCAAGCAGGGAAGGGTCGTCCGAAAGGGAATACTGCGTTTTTGCCATACATACGGGCAGATTGCCGAAACCAAGCTCCTCCAGCTTTTTCAACTGCTTTGCCGCGGCAGGCGCAAAATTAACTCCCTTTGCCCCATAGATTTCTCTTGCCACGGTCTCGATTTTTTCCTTCAAAGGTAAGCCGTCCTCATATAAGGGTTTAAAACGGCTCTCCTTGTGCTCTAAAGTCTCCAGCACCTTTTCCGCCAGCTCAACGCCGCCTTCTCCGCCTTTTTCCCATACTCTGGCAAGGGCAAATTCACAGCCTCTCTCCTCGCAGAACCGCTGTACAAAGGAAATCTCATTCTCCGTATCGCTGATAAAGGAATTTAAGGTAACGACAACCGGAACGCCGAATTTGTGCAGGTTTTCAATGTGCTTTTCCAGATTGACAATGCCTTTTTCCAACGCTTCCATATTTTCCGCATTCAAGTCCGCCTTTGCCACGCCGCCGTTGTATTTCAATGCGCGGACCGTTGCCACCAGCACCACCGCATCCGGTTTGAGTCCGGACAGACGGCATTTAATGTCAAAAAACTTCTCCGCGCCCAGATCGGCTCCGAAACCGGCTTCCGTAATACAGTAATCAGCCATTTTCAAAGCGGCTTTTGTCGCGCGCACACTGTTGCAGCCATGCGCGATATTGGCAAAGGGACCGCCGTGCACCAGCGCGGGCGTATGTTCCAGCGTCTGAATCATATTGGGCAGGATTGCATCCTTTAACAATGCCGCCATAGCGCCTACGGCGTGCAGATCGTCCGCCGTTACCGGATTTCCCGACCTGTCGTATGCCACGATGATCCGGGCAAGCCGCTCTTTCAGATCTTCCATATCCTCCGCCAGGCATAAAATCGCCATAATCTCCGAAGCAACGGTAATCACAAAGTGATCTTCCCTGACCACCCCGTCCGTTTTGTTTCCGAGACCCACAACGATATTTCTCAAAACTCTGTCGTTCATATCCAGGCAGCGCTTCCATACGATCTGCCTTGTGTCGATGTCTAATTCGTTGCCCTGTTGGATGTGATTGTCCAAAAGCGCCGCCAATAAATTATTGGCGGAGGTAATCGCGTGAAAATCCCCGGTAAAATGGAGATTTAAATCCTCCATGGGCACGACCTGGGCATATCCGCCTCCTGCCGCTCCTCCTTTGATGCCAAAGCACGGTCCTAAGGACGGCTCGCGCAGCGCAATGACCGCTTTTTTACCGAGTCTGCCGAACGCCTCTCCCAAGCCCACCGTAATCGTGGTCTTTCCTTCGCCCGCCGGAGTCGGATTGATCGCCGTAACCAGGATCAGCTTTCCTTCGCTCCGCTCTTTTAAAGAGTTTAGATAAGCGTTGCCGATCTTTGCCTTATACTTTCCGTATAACTCCAGATCATCCGCCGTAAGTCCCAGCCTTCCCGCGACTTCCGTAATCGGCTCCATGACCGCTTCCTGTGCGATTTCGATATCTGTTTTCATAGTTGTCTCCTCCTGCCTGCTCTTATGTAAGTTCTTCCAAGAGCTGCTCAAACTGTTCTTCGTTCATCAGCACCCTGCGGGGCTTTGTGCCTTCCTCAGGTCCCACTACGCCCACTTCTTCAAGCTGGTCCATAATGCGCGCGGCTCTGTTAAAGCCGATTTTAAACACTCTTTGCAGCATACCGATGGAAGCTTTTTCCTTTTCGATAATAAATTTACCGGCATCCACAAAATAGGAATCCCGCTCGGAAGCGTCGTTGGTAAATCCTCCCCCTCCGGAAGCGCTGATATTGGATATTTTTTCCTCAATATCCGCCGCATAGTTGTTTTCGATACATTGTCCTTTGATAAAATCCACAACCTCGGAAACCTCTTTATCCGATACAAAGGCTCCCTGTACCCTTGCAGGCTTGGACATACCCTGGGGATAAAACAGCATATCGCCTTTTCCCAACAGTTTTTCCGCGCCGTTCATATCCAGAATGGTACGGGAATCCACGCCCGATGAAACGGCAAAAGCAATACGGCTGGGCATATTCGCCTTGATCAGTCCCGTAATAACATCTACGGAAGGTCTCTGGGTCGCTATGATCAAATGGATGCCCGCGGCCCTGGCGAGCTGGGCAAGACGGCAGATGGATTCCTCCACCTCTCCCGGCGCCACCATCATCAGATCCGCAAGCTCGTCCACGATAATTACGACCTGCGGGAGTTTCCCGGGGATGGGCTGTCCGTCGTTTTCCCTCATTTCCGAAACCTTTTTATTGTATCCTTTTAAATCCCTGACGTTCAAGTCCGCAAACTTCTTGTAACGGTCTTCCATTTCCGCAACGCCCCAGTGAAGCGCCGCGGCAGCTTTTTTAGGATCGGTTACGACAGGGATCATCAGGTGGGGGATGCCGTTATAGACGCTTAACTCCACAACCTTCGGATCAACCATGATCAGCTTGACTTCGTCTGGATCTGCTTTATACAGCAGACTCATAATAATGGTATTGATGCAGACACTCTTGCCGGAGCCCGTGGCTCCCGCAATCAGCAGATGGGGCATTTTTGCAATATCCGTCACAACCACTTTGCCGCCGATATCCTTACCCACCGCAAAGGCAAGCTTGGAATCAAATTCTTTAAATTCTTTGCTCTCTAACAGATCTCTTAATGCAACAGCGCTGTTTTCACTGTTGGGAACCTCGATTCCCACAGCCGCTTTCCCCGGAATCGGAGCTTCGATACGAATATCCGTCGCGGCGAGATTCAGCTTGATATCATCGGCAAGGTTCACGATCTTGCTGACCTTGACGCCCACCTCGGGCTGCAGCTCGTAGCGGGTAACCGCCGGTCCCTGACTGATATCGGTAATCGTGACGTTGACGCCGAAGGTATGTAAGGTCTGCTGTAAACGAAGCGCCGTTTCCCGCAGTTGTTTTCCGTCGTCTCCGCCGCTCTTGCGGACGCCCTTGCTCAACAGGTGATACGGCGGAAATTTATATTGCGCCCTGGGCTTGACCGCCGCTTTTTTCAAATCCTCGGTCAGATCCAGATCGCTTTCCGACAGCTTTTCCTTTTGTTTTCCGCTTTCGGATACGACCGGCTCTTTGGAAGCTTCCGGCTGTTTGTCCGATTCCGGCTGTTTTGCCGCCTTTTTCCCGATACGCGCGGGTTCCCGACCGATTTCCTGTCCCAATACTCTCTCATCCGCCGAAGGTACGGGCGTATCCTCCAGGCCTCTGATCCTGATCTTGGAAAGCGCTTCCATCGCAATCTGTCCGCTCTCTTCCTCCTCATGGGAAACCGGAGCGGGCGCGCTTTTTTCTTTTTCCTTTAAGGTCAGTGAAGAAGCCGAGGTCACGCCGGACACTTTTTTATCCATCCGCATCTTCTTTTCTTTTTCCGCTTCCCGCATTTCCATGCGCTCTCTTGCCATTTCTTTTCTTCTGTCCACGTCGGTGCGCGCCGTCTCAATGACAGCCCTGCCGCTTTTTTTTACGCCGTTTACAAAAGAACGCTCCGTCATCAGTACAAGACATACGATCATCAAAACAAGCATAATAATGATCGTGCCCACCGTACCAAGCAGGGTGTGCATCCCGTTGCCGAGAAAGCCGCCGATCACGCCGCCGCCGCAATGTCCTTCCGCCGAAAAACGGTAATAAGAACCGATGCTGCCGCCGATGCCGTCAATACCGCCGATCAGCGTAAACAGCACGCAGCACATACAGAAAAAGACACAGCCGGCGATAAGTTTAACCGTCGCCACATGATTACCCAGATTGGCAAGTCCGAAATAGATCGCAAGAAAGATTAAAAGCGGCGCCACATACGCCATATAGCCGAATAAGCCGAACATGACTTTGCTTAAAGTATCGCCTACCTTGCCGATGATATGAAAATTGCATAAAAACAGCAGAATCGTAACCGCTGCGGAAGCCAAAAACAAAACTTCATCAATTACCGAGCTCTCGTAATGAGCCGAAGCGTTTCTTTTTGATCTCCCTCTATTGTTTGTTTTTCTCTTAGAAGAAGTCTTCCGACCTCTTGTCTGAGCCATACTAAAACCTCCGTATCTTAGCCTTTTCCAAGGCATAACCGATACTAGTATAGCATTATTTTCCCTTTTTCTCAATAAGTTTATGGAGTTTCTTCAATGCGTCCCGGATACCGCCCACCTGATCGATGATTCCTTCTTTGACGGCTTCTTTCCCTACCAGAATGCTCCCTACGTCCTTGGTCAGCACCTTTGTCTCCATCATCAGCTCAAGAAACCGTTTTTCGCTGATATTGCAATGTCCCGTGACAAACTGGCTGATCCTGTCCTGAATCTGCTTGAAATAATCAAAGGTCTGCGCCACGCCGATTACCATGCCGTTTAACCGGACCGGATGAATGACCATGGTTCCCGTCGGCACAATAAAGGAATAGTCCGTGCTTACCGCAATGGGCACGCCGATGGAATGGCTTCCCCCCAGTACAAGGGACACTGTGGGTTTGCTCAAAGACGCGATCATTTCGGCGATCGCCAGTCCTGCCTCCACGTCGCCGCCCATGGTGTTTAACAGAATCAACAGCCCGTCAATTTCGCTGCTGTCTTCGATTCTTGCCAGCTCCGGCAAGATGTGTTCATATTTTGTGGACTTGGAGCTGCTTCCCAATATATCATGTCCCTCCACCTCGCCGATGATGGAAATCATGTGAATTTTATGCTTCTGCTCGTTCTCATCCAGATCCACCTGTCCCGTTTTTTCTATTTTCTGCTCAATATCCCGCTCTTTTTCCAGGGCTTCCAGGGATTTTTTTTCACTCATGCACCTATATCTCCTTTACTGAAAAGTTCTTTATAGTATGTGCAATCCTGATTTTAAAATACAAAAAAAGAATTTTACCGCAAGGAAGAGGGCTGTTGCGTTTGCAAACTTTTATATCGGTCACGGAAACACGCTTTCGCTCTGCAAAAAACGCAGCGGTACCTAAATCCGCAAAATACTTGGATTAAGTACCGGCGTTTTTGTAAAGGTTTCCTTTGACCGATACAAAAGTTTGTAAATGCAACAGCCCTCTCATATCCGAAAAGCTCTTTTTTAGATGTCAAAGTCGTCGGCGGGATGGATTTCTATATCATAGTGCATCTTATCAGGCGTTACCTCGTAGTCGTAACTCATTTCCCGTCTGGAATGTCTTTTGGGCACGGGCAGCGGATTTGGAATAAAATTCGTCTGCTTCGTCCCGTTCGGTTCGCCCTGCATCGTTCTTTGATCCATTGCCTCTCCCTCCTATATGCTAATCTTCGCCCTCATGGGTCAGGACGGTTTCTATATTGTACCGCGGTCTGTGTTTCACTTCAATATAAATCTTGCCGATATATTGACCGATCATACCGATGGCAACCAACTGCAGCCCGCCCAGAAACCAGATGGACAAAATCAACGAAGTCCAGCCCGGTTCCACGTTTCCGCAAAAATAAGATACCAAAGCATAAATCGCCGCACAGATGCTCAAAACAACAATCACAAACCCAAGCGCCGTTATGAGGCTGATCGGCTTAATGGAAAAGGACGTAATGCCGTTCCAGGCAAGCGCCAGCATTTTCTTCAGAGGATATTTGCTCTCTCCCGCGACCCGTTCCTTGCGCTCATAGTACACGCAGTCCGTCTCATAGCCGATTAACGGCATCATGCCCCGCAAATACAGGTTCGTCTCGTCAAATTTTGAAAACTGCTCCAGGGCGCGTCTGCTCATCAGCCGGAAATCCGCATGGTTGTAAACGGTTTTAACGCCCATTGCCGCCATGATCTTATAAAAAGCCTGCGCCGTCGTCCTTTTAAACCAGGAATCGCTTTTTCTGTCTTTCCGCACACCGTAGACAATATCGTTTCCCATATGGTATTTATCAACCATTTCCTCGATGACAGCCGTATCGTCCTGCAGATCCGCGTCGATGGATATGGCGATATCGCACATATCCTTAGCCGTCAGAAGCCCGGCGGTCAGTGCAAACTGGTGTCCCACGTTACCCGCAAGCTTCAGACCGCAGACCATTTTGCTTTCCTTATGTTCCTTTTCAATCAATTCCCATGTTCTGTCCTTGCTTCCGTCGTTGACAAACAGTATGAAACTGTCCTTTGCGATTTTCTCTTTTGCGATCAGATCCTTTAATACCCGCTTCAGCTCGCCGGCGGAAATCTCAAGTACCTCTTCTTCGTTATAACAGGGAACAACCAATGCCAGTCTGTCCATGACATCCCTCCGTAAATTCCGATTAAACCCGGTCAATCGCCTGACTTAAATCGGCAATGATATCGTCTGCGTTTTCAATTCCTACGGACAAACGGATCATGCCGGGATCTACGCCCGCTTCTTTTAACTGCTCCTCGTTCATCTGTCTGTGGGTATGGCTCGCAGGGTGCAGCACGCAGGTTCTGGCGTCCGCCACATGCGTCACGATCGCCGCCAGCTTCAGGCTGTCCATAAAGCGTACCGCATCAGCTTTGCTTCCCTTTAACGCAAAGGAAATGACGCCGCAGCTGCCGTTCGGCATATACTTCTTTGCCAGCTCATAATATTTGTTGCTCTTTAAACCGGGATAATTGACCCATGCCACTTTTTCGTTCTGTTCCAAAAATTCCGCAACCTTCTGTGCATTTTCACAATGTCTGGGTACGCGCAGATGAAGGGTTTCCAGACCTACGTTTAATAAAAACGCATTCTGGGGAGACTGAATGGAGCCGAGGTCACGCATCAACTGCGCCGTTGCCTTCGTAATATACGCCGCTTTCCCGAACCGCTCCGTATAGATAACGCCGTGATAGGATTCGTCCGGCGTGCAAAGCCCCGGAAACTTATCGGGATATTTCGTCCAGTCAAAATTGCCGGAATCCACAATACAGCCGCCTACCGCCATAGCATGTCCATCCATATATTTTGTGGTGGAATGCGTTACAATATCCGCGCCAAATTCAAAAGGTCTGCAATTGATAGGCGTCGGGAACGTATTGTCCACAATTAACGGCACGCCGTGAGCATGAGCCGCTTTTGCGAATTTTTCAAAATCCAGTACGACCAAAGCGGGATTGGCAATGGATTCGGCAAGCACGCATCTGGTATTTACTTTGAATGCGGCGTTTAATTCCTCTTCTGTGCAGTCAGGATCGATTACCGTACATTCAATTCCCATTCTCTTCATCGTAACGGTCAAAAGATTAAAGGTGCCGCCGTAAACGGTGGAGGACATGATCACATGCTGTCCCGCCTCGCAGATATTGAATACCGCGTAATAATTCGCCGCCTGTCCCGAAGAGGTCAGCATTGCCGCCGCGCCGCCTTCCAGCGCGCAGATTTTAGCCGCAACCGCGTCGTTGGTGGGGTTCTGGAGTCTTGTATAAAAATATCCCTCTTCCTCCAGATCAAACAGTCTTCCCATCTGCTCGGTTGATTCGTACTTAAATGTCGTGCTCTGATAAATCGGCAGCACTCTCGCCTCTCCGTTTTTGGGCGTATAGCCCGCCTGTACGCAATTTGTCTCGATCCTGTAATTTTCTCCCATTTTTTATCTCCTTTACAAAGTAAAACCGAAAAACTTCCTTTGGAATCCTCCGGCAACCGTTTCAAAAGTCGCCGCCTTGATTTTGCTGTTTTTAAACGCGGCTCCCCAGCTTTTCTCTATCGCCTTTGCCAGTTCCTTGTAATAAGGATTCCGCATTTCCATAATATGGGGCAGTACATAGGTCGCCATAAAGAAATTGTGCTGTTGGTGCGCTTCTTCCCGTTTTGCCCTGGAAAGCCCCGTATCCCCGGCTTCTTTTATATAGGTCACAAACGCCTCTGCAACTTCCGCGCAGAAATCTTCGCCCTTTTCCTCATATAAGCGGTCCGTTTCCCGGTCAAACGCTCCGGCGACTTCCTGAAATTTTTCAAAGGAAGGCGCATAGGTTTCTTTGGAAAATCTGCGAAGCCCCATCTCCTCATAAGTAAACAAAGTTTCGATTGTTTGCTTAATCTCCATACTTCAACTCCATCTCTTATTCGTTCCAGTTGTGATAAACCGCCTGCACGTCGTCGCTTTCGTCCAACAGATCCAGCGTGCGGTTCAGCTGCTTAATCGCGTTTTCGTCCGTCAGCTCCACATAGTTTTGGGGAATCATCGTAACCTCAGCGGAGGCAAAGGTAAGCTTCTGCTCCGTCAAGGCGTCGTAAACCGCCTGAAAATCGTCGGGAGCCGTAATAATCTCAAAGCTGTCCTCCTCTTCGGCAAAATCTTCCGCGCCTGCATCTAACGCCATCATCATCAGATCGTCCGCATCCAGGTCGCATTCTTCTTTGTCGATAATGATCTGTCCCTTTTCATCAAACATAAAAGAAACGCAGCCCGGGGTGCCGATATTGCCGCCGCCTTTGGTAAAAGCGCTTCTGACGTCCGCAGCGGTACGGTTTTTGTTATCGGTCAGGGTCTCGACGATAATCGCGATCCCGTTAGGACCGTAGCCTTCATAGGTAATATGCTCGTAATTGACGGCGCCGTCTTCTCCCGCGGCTCTCTTAATGCCTCTCTCAATGGTATCGTTTGGCATATTGTTTGCCTTCGCCTTTGCGATAACCTGCGCCAGCTTAAAGTTATTCGCCGGATCGGGTCCGCCCTCTTTTACGGCTACCGCGATTTCCCTTCCGATAATCGTAAAGATTTTTCCCTTTGCCGCATCGTTCTTTTCTTTTTTGTGTTTGATGTTCGCAAACTTTGAATGTCCTGACATACTAATTTTCTCCTTCATGTTTCTCGGGGTTTTTGGAAACCAAAACCCTTTTAATTGTTTTATTCTCAACGGCAAGCACTTTAAAGTTGTAGCCGTCGTAATTCATATCAAACTCTTCGTTCTCCTCGGGAATCCTCTCCAGATAAGAAATCATCAGCCCGTTTAAGGTCTCGTAGTCTTCGTCGGAAAAATCGATTCCCAACTCTTCGCCCAACTCATCCAACGGCGTCAGCCCGTCGATTTCATAACAGTCTTCGCCCTTCTGTTCGATAAAAACCTCTTCATCGTCATATTCGTCAAAAATATTGCCTACGATTTCTTCCAGAATGTCCTCCATCGTGATCAGCCCCGACGTCTGCCCGTACTCGTCAATAACGATGACCACATGGGTTTTGATCAACTGCATATTTTTAAACAGAACGTCGATTTTTCTCGTTTCCGGGATGAAATTCGCCTCTCTGATCAGCCCTCTGATATTTTTAATCGGTCTGCCGCCGTCCCTGCCGTTTTCCAGCATACGGCAGGCGTCTTTCAAATGAATGATACCGATAATATGGTCAAAATTGTCTATGTAGACCGGGTATCTGCTGTTTGCTTCGGACAGCATGAAATTGACCGCTTCCTTTAAGGATATATTTCCGTCAATTCCGATGATATTGGACCGATGGGTCATAATATCCTTCGCCTCTTTGTCGGAAAACTCAAAAATATTCGTAATCATTTGCGCCTCGGAAGCGCGAAGGACGCCCTGTTCGTGCCCCTCGTTGACCATGGATAGAATTTCTTCCTCGGTTACGTCTCCTTCTTCCTCTCCGGATCTGATCCCGAATATACGTACCACCAAATCGGAAACGCCGTTCATAAGCCCGGTTAAAGGGGTCAGAAGTTTATTGACAAAAAGAATGGGTTTAATAAAGGTATACGCCCAGCCTCTTGCATATTTCATTCCGATTTTTTTCGGCACCATCACGCCAAAGGTCAATATGATAAAAAGCATGATAAAGCCGCTGATAACAAGGCTGACAACGCTCGCCGCCGTCTTGTACCTGCCTAACAGACTGTGAACCGGGGGCTCGATGACAGTTTGAAACACCCTGATAAAGTATCCGCCGATAAACAATTGGATACACGTTACAAGCAGTTGCACCGTATTGATGTATTTTTGCGGATTTTCGGCAAGCTGCAGGATCTGCAGGCTTTTTTTATTGTGATTTTCTTCCGCGTCTTCCCTGACCTTGGACAGATTCAGGCTCTGGATCGCCGAACCGAATCCGTAATAAATAACCTCAACGGCAAGCAGCACAAAAAAAGAAATTGCGCTGACAGTCCACAAGGCATCGTTCATTCTCATGTACTCCTTCTAAAAAATCTCAAATTAGAATATATCATTTTGTACAACATTCGTCAATAAAGCTCTTATGTATAAAGCTCCAAACTGATTTTCAGCCCCTGATCAATTTCTCCTATGATCTCGCCGTCCAGATGACATATTTTATCCTTCAGTCTCGACTTATCAATGGTGCGGAGCTGTTCCAGCAAAATCACGGAATCTTTGATCAAATGATATTTCTGCGCCGGCAGTTCAATATGGGTCGGCAGCTTTGCCTTATTCAGTCTGGAAGTTACCGCCGCCACGATTACGGTGGGGCTGTGGCGGTTTCCCACATCGTTCTGGATAATGACAACCGGTCTGATCCCTCCCTGTTCCGAACCGACTACCGGTCTCAAATCAGCATAATATACGTCTCCTCGTTTCAAGTTTCTACAACCCCTTTCAGCATTTGCAAACAGTATTGCCCACTTTTCACGGTTGTATACTTTTCAAATCACTTTTCCGCCGGTAATTTCTATCTGTAGTCCGTATAATAATCCTTGGTGTCCACCAATACCCCGTCTTTATAAAAGGCGCGGGGAATCCGCTTTCCGAGATCGCAGGCAAGCTCATAATTGAATCTGCCGCTTAAATTTCCCAGCTCTTCCATGGTAATCCGTTCGCCCCCCATGGTCCCGATCAGGACAACGGGGTCTCCTTCCTTCGCCCCGGGAATATCGGTCACATCCACCATAAACTGATCCATGCACACTCTTCCGCAAATCGGCGCGCGCCTCCCGCCGATCAGCACGCTTCCTTTATTGGAAAGCCCCCTGGGATAACCGTCTCCGTAGCCGACGGGAACCGTCGCAATCCGCATGGTCTTATCCGCCTTAAAGGTTCCTCCGTAGCTGACGGCAGTCCCTTTCGGAATTTCCTTGACAAACACAATATGACTCTTTAAGGAAAGCAACGGCTTTAAGGAAATGATTTCCTTTGATACCTCGTCGGAAGGCCATAAGCCGTAAAGGGTAATTCCCGCCCTGACCATATCCATATTGGCTTCAGGCAGTTCTATGATCCCCGCGCTGTTGGAACAGTGTTTGATCGGAAATACATAGCCGGTTTTTTCTTCGGCGCGCTTTAAAAACGCCTCATAGGTCCTTAACTGCGCGTGCACCGCCGTCTTATCCTTTTCGTCGGCTTTGGCAAAGTGCGTAAAAATTCCTTCCACAAAAAGCGCTTCCATAGAAAGGCATTCCCTGATCAATGCAATCCCGCTCTCATCGGGTTTCACGCCGATCCGGCTCATCGCCGTATCCACTTTAATATGTACCGCCGCCTTTTTCCCTATTGCGGCGGCGCAGTCATTGATCTGCTTTACCATATCGGGGCGAAAAACCGTCATCCGCACATCGGCTTTGATTAACTCCTCATAGGCATAGGGAAATACATATCCCAATATCAAAATCGGCTTTGTCACACCGCAGTGGCGCAAAATCAGAGCTTCCTCCGCCGTAGCTACGGCAAAACCGAAGACATAATCCAGTTTTTCCAGTTCCCTTCCGATCTGCACGGCTCCGTGCCCGTAAGCGTCGGTTTTGATCACGCCCATCATTTTCGTGCCCGGCTTTAAATTGCCGTGCATCTGCTCCATATTATAGACCGCCGCGTCCAGATCGATGTCGGCGCATACTCTGTCATAATGTTTCATCTTTTGCCGCTCCTTTTAATACATAATTTAAAGCATCCGCCAGATCCGCCGCCGTCATGGCGTAAGGGTTCCCGGTTTTTGCCGCATAATCTCCGCATTGCCCGTGAAGATATACGCCCGCCGCCACAGCGAGGGTTTTCTCCTTAGCCTGCGCCAACAGTCCGCACAGGATTCCGGTCAGTACGTCTCCGCTGCCCGCCGTCGACATGCCGGGATTGCCGGTCGTATTCACATAAACCGTTCCCTCCGGCGTATAGACGCGCGTCGCCGCATCCTTCAATACCAGTACCGCGCCATATGCTTTCGCTGTTTCCAGCGCCGTTTTGTGCCATTGGGCGGGACCTTCGTCCATGGATATTCCCGTCAGCCTGGAAAATTCTTTTTTGTGGGGCGTCAATACCACGACGTTTCCCTTTTTTTCCGCTTTTTTGACATACCGCTTCAGCGCTTCCTTCAAATCGTCTCTTTGGGCAAGGAGATTGACAGCGTCCGCATCGACGACAAGAGAGGCGTCATAGGTTTCCAGCGCCCCTTCCAACAATGCCTCCCCTTCCCTGTCCGTCCCGATGCCGGGACCGACGGCTATGGCGCTGCAGTCCGCCAGTTGCTCCATGGGAAAATCATCGGTTTGATAAAGGTACAAAAGCGCCTCGGGCAGCACCGTAAGCAGCGGCTCCCGGTTGCTTTGTTCCGTTATGATTTTTGTGTAACCGACGCCCGTTTTCATTGCGGCTTTTCCGCACAGAATCGCCGCTCCGCCCATCTGTTTTGATCCGGCAATGACACCTGCCTTTTTGTAGGTGCCCTTATGGCTGTCATTTTTTCTCGGCGGAATGCAGTCCGGCATATCCCCGGCAGTCAGCCTTCTGCCAAAGGGCGGTCTTTCGCAAAGCGAAACCTCGGGAATCCCGATATCCGCGCAAATCGTTTCTTTACAGTATTCTTTTCCCGGATAAAGCAGCTGTCCCCATTTTTCAAAAGCAAAGGTAACGGTCAGGTCCGCAAAAAACGCGCAGCCTAACACCGATCCGTCGTCAGCATGTATCCCCGACGGAATATCCACCGCCACCTTATATCCTGTCATCCCGTTTAACCGCTCGATCAGCCTGCGGTATGCGCCTGTAATCTCCCGGTGCAGCCCGGTGCCGAAAAGAGCGTCTACAATAATATCGTATTCGTCTATAGGTTGCCCCGTGCTAACTGCAAGTCCGAGATTTTCCAAAATCTTTCTCTGAATGCCGTTAGCCTCCGATACATGCCGGGCTTCTTCCGCCATAAAAAAATGAACGGAAAAACCTCGTTCATTTAAAATGCGTCCCAGGGCAAACCCGTCTCCGCCGTTATTGCCGCTTCCGCACGCGATACAGACCCTGGTCCTGATCTTTCCCCGCACAGGAGCAAACCGTCTGCAGATTTCATCCGCAACGGCAAGGGCGGCGCGTTCCATCAAAACCATGGAAGGCAGTCCCAGCTTTTCCGATGTATATTGATCCGCCGACTGCATTTCGGCTGCCGTAACCACATATTTCACGATTGGTTCCCTTCTTTCTGTTCCTCCGGTCCGGTATCCGCCGCTTTCTTTAAGATACTTTCCTCGGGATCGTATTTCATATCAAAAATTTCAATCACGTCCGGTCCGAAAATGTCGTGCATATAGGAATACATTTCCTGATTGAGCCATTCCATTTCCTGCTTTCTTATGACGTTCTTTTTTAATTCCACACGAATTTTGCTGATCCATTCGCCGATTTCGTCAATCTTTTGCGTATTGCTTTTCAGGGTATCGTAACAGACCTCCATGGTGGCGAGCATCAGTTCGTAATTGACCCTTTCGATTTCCCGGGGCAGCTCCAGCAGTTCGTCCTGACATGCCTCTAACTTTTCGTTGCATTCATTGACCAGGCGCTTGTGGTCCTCCATATCCTTCGGCGTCAGTGTCGTCCCGTCCATGCCGGAGACGATCTCCTCCATCAGCTTTGCCTTCAGCCTCCGGATCTCCTTAATATCGTTGTTCAGCCCTCCCTGCCTTGCCAGCAGTTCGTTTAATTCTTTGGAAAGCCTTGCGATCTTTTTATTTTGTTGGTCATTCCGGGAAAAAAGCAGGTGCCATTTATGATCCAACGTCAGTATCGGCAGCTTTTTCCCATCCAGTGCCTCTTGAAAGAAATCTTCACTTTTTGCCACAAAACCACCTTCTTTATCATCCGCTCTTCATCGTCCGCCCTTCGTTGCCTGCTGGTCCTTTGACGCTTCGTAACGGTTAATATTGTAGGATAACTTCATCAGGCTGTCCGATAAATGCACGTTTTCCACAAGGACCCCTTCCGGAACATTTAAGTCCACATGGGCAAAATTCCAGATCGCCTTGATTCCGCATTTTACCAGACGATTAGCCACGTCTACCGCCGCCGTTTTCGGTATGGTCAGTACACCGATATCGATATCGTGTTCCCTGATAAATGCTTCCAGCTCTTCCATGGGACGCACTTCAATGTCCCGTACCTTTTTCCCGATCAGCCCGGGATTGATATCAAAAATTCCGCGGATTAAAAATCCCCGTTTTTCAAAATTCATATAGTTGGCGATTGCCTGTCCCAGATTGCCCGCGCCGATCAGCACCAGATGATGCTTCTGGTCCAGACCGAGGATTTTTCCGATTTCCGTGTACAGATATTCTACGTTATATCCGTAGCCCTGCTGACCGAATCCGCCGAAATTATTAAAGTCCTGTCTGATCTGGGACGCGGTCACCTTCATAATCTCGCTTAACTCCTGAGAGGAAACCCGTTCCTGTCCTTTATCCTTCAATTCTCCCAAATATCTGAAATACCTTGGTAAGCGGCTTATTACAGCCTGTGAAATACCTTTTTCTTCCACAGTAATTGCCCCCTAAAAAAAGATAATTTTATTATAGCTTTCTGTTAAAAGTATGTCAAAGTTTTTCTCCCCGGTTTACGACGCGTTTTCCTATTCCGCAGATGGAAATCATTCCCGGTAGCTTTTTAGCACGTAACATGTTAGTATCATTTTCGTAACAATTATGTAACATTTAAGGAGGAAGTGAAATGAAAAAAAGAACTTTATTATCCATGGCTCTATTGGCAACGGCAATTACGGTATTTGGTACGCCTCTTACCGCACATGCGGCAGGCTTAACCAAAGTTGCATCCAATGGCTGTTATCAGATATATGTCGGAACTTTCTGTCCCGATATCAACATCCCGGGCACAACCGCGCCGGATTCGCCGACGGACACCCCGGATCTGCCTTCAACGGATAACTCCGGAACGCAGACTCCCGATATTTCTTCGCCCGGCACCTCCGCGCCCGATAACGGACCTGCGGACGAAACGGCTCTCTCCTATGCGGAGCAGGTCGCAGCGCTTGTCAACGAAGAGCGCGCAAAAGCAGGCTTGCCGGCGCTTGAGGTAAACGCGGAAATTACCGCAGCCGCAAACGTAAGGGCGAAGGAAATCAAACAAAGTTTTTCCCATACCAGACCCGACGGAAGCAATTTTAGCAGCGCCTTAAAGGAACAGGGCGTTTCCTACCGCGGAAGCGGCGAAAATATCGCCTGGGGACAGAAATCTCCCGAACAGGTCATGAACGGCTGGATGAACAGCGAGGGACACCGCGCAAACATTCTGAATAAAAACTTCAAAAACATCGGCGTCGGCTACTATCAGGACGCCAACGGGGTAAATTACTGGGTACAGTTGTTTACTTACTAAATCACAGAAGCGCAGCGCACCTAATAGGTTTATCGGAAATAAGGATTGCCGAAACAGGGGCTGCCGCATGGATCAAAACGGTACGGATCCGGAAACACGCTTTCGCTCTACAAAAACGCAGCGGTACGTAAATCCGCAAAATACGCGGATTAAGTACCGGCGTTTTTGCAAAGGTTTCCTTTGATCCGTACCGTTTTGATCCATGCGGCAGCCTCCTGTTTCTGCTTCTCTTCCTTCTGCCAAATTCCATTAGAGAACAAATAAGAAAAATACCCTCATATCCGAAGATACAAGGGCAATATTCCTATCGGTCAAGCACAGAGATATTTTTTCATCTGTGCCTTGACCTTTTCCTTTGCGATACAAATAGATTTACCCACCGAAGAAGCGGTACAATGTTCCATTGCCCCGATTTGGTAATAGTTATAATCGTACTCATAATAGAGCAGGAAACGCCGCCGTTGAATTTCTGGCAGACTGTCTATCGTCTTGTGCAATAACTCGGAGAGTTCCGCTTCCATGATAAGCTCCTCAACGCCTTTCGGCTTGAATACCGCCCGCCTGTTCAGCGTTTCCTCATAGACCTCGTTATGCTCTTTATGCCTTTGGTCGGATTGTTGTAGGTTACGGTTTTTCCGTTCCAACTGCCGAAACTCTAAATACAATGTTTCCGATACTTCTAAATCCTGAAATGCTCCTGCGCTGTCCGTAAAGCTGATGTAATAGTGGGTAATGCTTTGAACGCTTTCCTCTCGGAGCGTGTAGGCTTTGTCTATAAATGAGCAGAGTACGCCTGTCCACCGTAAGCAATACCCGATGCAGACTTTCGTTTTCGATTTCGTTTAACAAATCTTCAACGGAATGTATCTCTGGCTGCGGCTCGATATCCGCCATTTCCTCCAGATACTCCGCAACATCATTCATGCGGCGGTAAAACCTCCTGTTGGAATTAAATTCCGCCCTGTCATATATGCGGATTTCCTCAATGATACGTTCCGAAACACCATGCTCCCTCAAAACTATTTCCTCGGCTTCTTTCCAAAGCCGCCATTTCCTTTCTTCCCGTCCGTGATTGTACGCCACGTCCTTTACCTCCAATCTGAATTTTTTTGAGTGAAAATTCAGATTGAAAGGCGGGGAACGACACCTAACGCCAGAAGCAGGCTTGTCCTGCTCATGCTGTATAAAAGAATAGAGCCGGTGAGCTGTGAAGTTTCAATCCTCACCAGTTCATCGGCTCTGCGTCTTAGCGTCCGGCTCTTTGATGGTTTTAGATAATGTAGCTTTAATTGCCCCTTTAGCGTGAATACGAACTACGCTAACCTCATCGTGCGTTGCTATATATTCTAATTTTTCTAAATATGGTCGCACAAACTCAGGCTTTCGTTTTCCTAACACCCGAAACATCTCTGGTGCTTCTATTCGGACTCTTTCGTTTTCATCGTTAAGAAGCTCTGCAAATATTGGCAAACAATCTTCATACACCGTTGGTGTATTTGTCGCAATGTTTTCAGAAGCCCATATAAAACTCAACCGTACATTAGGGCTTTTATCTCCTGCCAAAATAAATAGTTCCCTAAAATAAGGGGCAACAAGCTTGTAATCTGCTCTGCCAATTCGTCCTAAAGCATTAGCGGTACGCTCTCTTAATAAGTCATTTTCCGAAATGATAAAAGAAGCAATTTCTTTTGTATATGGTGCGATTTCCTGCGGATATATCAATCCCATCTCTCCAAGCAACCACATTGCTTTAGCCGTTATTTTAGGGGATTGATTTTTAAGTAAAGAAGCTACATAGGGGATATTTTGTTTCCAAATAGTTTTATCTTTTGTCAGTTGACCTAATTCACGATATAATTTTTCATCCATAAGCGTTGTTTTGACCTTTCCTTATCATCTCGCTTTTTATCAAAATCTTCAATGACCGTTACTTGAAGTTTTATTGCCACAAACGGGACAGAGTATCCATTCTATTTTTGTCATTTTAATACCTCACTATCGCTCTAAAAGAACAAGTTGCTCATGGATTGTTAAATCTGAGCGTATAACAGAAAGACCAAATACAAATTTACCGCCTTTATTAAGCTGTGGCATAAAAAACCTCCTTTTCCGGTATTCCATTTATAATTTTACTGCGGTAGAATAGTAGTGTTTATAAAAACTACTATATATATAAAGTACTGTGAATACAATAAAATGTCAAGGAGGAAACTGTATGTTATCAAAACCTGCCACAATGCTTTTAGGACTTATTTATGAAAAACCGCTTAACGCATATGAGATAATAAAGCTCTTAAACTACATGAATGTAAAATGGTGGTTTAATATCGCTGATTCAACCGTATATTCTACGCTGAAAACTCTCGAAAAAAAGGAATACATATTAGGTACAATCGAGAAAGTCGGAAATATGCCAGACCGTACCGTTTATAGTCTTTCTGATAAAGGAAAAGACGAGTTTATAGCTACGCTAAAAGCATCCGTCTTACAATTCAATTACGATACAAACATTTTTTCTATTGCCGCATTTTTCTTGAATACATTTTCGCCAGAGGAACAACAGGAGCTTTTACAGAAACGCCTTACTGTCCTACAAAAATACCGTGCAGGAATTGAAAAACAAGTTAATCCATTATGGGAGAATGAAGTTTCTGCGATTCACTCCGCAAATGTAAAAAGAATGATTGACTTAGTAGATGCGGAAATAACAGGAACAAACCATTTGCTTGATAGCTGTAGTAAAAACGATTAGTATAAATACATGAAAGAGCCAATAAGCTGTGGAACAACTCACAGATTTATCGGCTCTGCGATAATTGTTCAATCAATAACTTATAAAAAGAAAAACGGCAGAGCTTCACTCTCTGCCGCCCATTTCCTCGAATAATGATTTTGCCATTGTCTGTTACCTCCGCATTCTTTTTATTTTGAATGTCCGCAAAATCTGTCCTACATACTTCCGTCAAATATGTGCTATTAAATATGCACGATTGCGGAGTACGGGATTTTCCAATGATTATTTGTAAATGATATTTTTTCTTGCTCTGGCTTTTTTTTCTGCGATCCTGTATAATCTTTGAGGTATGAAATACTGATGAGAAATTACGATAGAAACGGAGTTGCAGTTGCCATGATCTTATCCTGTCACGATTTATCCAAAGCCTTTCACGAAGAGCTGTTGTTTTCCCATTGCTCTTTCCATATTGAAGAACATGAAAAAGCCGCTGTCATCGGCAGCAACGGTTGCGGAAAAACGACCCTTGTCCGTATGATCCTGGGACTGGAAACGCCCGATACGGGGGTTGTGACCTTTGCGAAGGACAAAACCGTCGGTTATCTTGCCCAGCACCAGGATGATATGTCTTTGGATAATTCCATTTACGAAGAGTTACTGACCACCAAGGCGCATATCATCAAAATGGAAGAAACTCTGCGGGACATGGAAGCAAAGATGCACACCGTTTCCGATGAAGAAGAATTAAAGGCGCTGATGGAACGCTACGAAACGCTGACCCACACTTTCAGCCTGGAAAACGGATACGCCTATAAAAGCGAAATTGCCGGCGTTTTAACCGGTCTTGGTTTTACGGAGGACGAATTTGACAAATCCATATCCGCTTTATCGGGCGGTCAGAAAACAAGGGTCGCTCTCGGCAAAATTCTTTTGTCCAATCCCGATATCATCTTTTTGGACGAGCCTACGAACCATCTGGACATGGACTCCATCCGCTGGCTGGAAAACTATCTGTTAAATTATAAAGGCGCCGTGGTGCTGATCTCCCACGACCGTTACTTTTTAAATAAAATCGTTACTAAAATCATTGAAATCGACAACCGCAAGGTAACCACCTTTCTCGGCAGCTATACGGACTATTCCGAAAAAAAACAGATTCTCCGCAACAGCGCCATGCACGCATATTTAAACCAACAGCGTGAAATCAAGCACCAGGAAGAAGTCATCGCCAAATTAAAATCCTTTAACCGCGAAAAATTCGTCAAACGCGCCGAAAGCCGGGAAAAGGCGCTTGCTAAGGTGGAAGTACTGGAAAAACCCGTTGAAGATGTGAAACAGATGAATTTTACCCTCACGCCTTCCCGTCTGAGCGGAAACGACGTGCTGACCGTGGAAAATCTGGAAAAAACCTACGGCTCCCACACTCTTTTCAGTGGGCTTCATATGGATATCAAGCGCGGAGAACACGTCGCCATCATCGGAAGAAACGGAACCGGAAAAACCACAATTTTAAAGATCATTAACGATCTGGTAACGCCGGACTGCGGCATGATTAAGCTTGGCAGCAATGTGGAGGTCGGCTACTATGATCAGGAGCATCACGTCCTTCATATGGATAAAACCGTATTTGACGAAATTTCCGACGATTACCCGTCGCTTACCGGAACGGAAATCCGCAATACCCTTGCCGCTTTTCTCTTTACCGGAGACGATGTGTATAAAAAAATTGAATCCCTAAGCGGCGGAGAACGCGGCAGAGTCAGCCTTGCCAAGCTGATGTTATCAACCGCCAACTTTCTGATCCTGGACGAACCTACCAACCATTTAGATATTGCTTCCAAGGAGATCCTGGAGCAGGCGCTGAACCGCTATGAAGGCACGGTTCTCTACGTTTCCCACGACCGTTACTTTATCAACCAGACCGCGCACAGGATTCTGGATCTGGAAAACGGCACGCTGGTCTCCTATTTGGGCAATTATGATTATTATCTGGAAAAACACGGAGACAGTTATCATACCATTTCCGCAAGCCCCGCTTCCGCAGCATTAAAGACGTCTCCCACCGCCCTTCCATCGAACGGCGCTTCTGTTGGCTCTTTTGCTGCAGAATCCTCCGGCGAAATAAGCGAAGGAAAACTAAGCTGGCAGGAACAAAAGGAACTGCAGGCAAAGCGCCGGAAACTGGAATCCTCGTTACAAAAAGCGGAAACGGAAATATCCGAAATCGAAGCCCAAATTACAGATTTGGAATCGGAAATGGCAAAACCCGATATCGCCACAGACGTTGCAAAGCTGACCGCGCTTTCCAAAGAAGCCGACGGACTGCATAACCGTTTGGAACAGCTTTACGGGGACTGGGAAAGCCTTTCAGAACAGTTGGAAGCATTCCCCGGTTAGAAGGGGGTAATGGATATCCCCGGAAGAAATAATCACAACGATCAAAGGAAACGCGCTTTCGCTCGGATAAAAACGCAGCGGCACATAAATCCGCAGAATACGCGGATTAAGTGCCGGCGTTTTTATAACGGTTTCCTTTGATCGTTGTGATTATTTTTTCTCTGTGCAAATACTCTATTGATGCCTGTCCAAAGCAGATTGCTGGCTTAATTTCAGCAAATTCTTTTTTCAATAATTTTTTATGGTAATTTTTTATTGATTTTATAGACGGAAATCGTCTTATAACTTCTTGCGAGTGTTTATTGAAGCGAGAAAAAAGCCTGTATTTCCAACGATTTTCTCGTTTTCGCTTGTATCTTCTCATATCGCCGTATAATACCTTTTCCATAAAATCACGCATTACTATCTGTGACGGTAAGAGAGATTTTTGATTGTAAACCCTTATTTGAATCTATAATTTATCTTCTTAGATAAAATACTCCGGCACAATGAGAAATCCGTTCAAATTCTACTTGAGGGAAGTATTCTTTCAATTCATCAAAAATAAAGTATATCTCATCATCATCCCACTCGTTACCCATCTGTATTTTACAATCTTCCATATCCCTACGAGTTGCGAAAGCGACATCTCCAATATAGATACAACCATCATCGTTCAATAAACTCATTAGCATATTAAGAAAATCCACTTTCTGTGCATCAGTAAGGTGATGCAATGAGTAGGTAGCAATTATTGAATCGTATTTATTTTGTGTCAATTCATTTGCCAACCCTACTGAAAAATCTCCTTGAAATAGTTTAGCATTGGGCATTTTTTCGTAAGCGAGTTCTATCATTCTGTTTGAAAAATCTTGTCCATAGATCTCACATCCATTTTCATAAAGTTTGGATGTAAGTGTTCCGGTTCCAAAACCAATATCTAACACAACTTTCCCAGAGTGAGATAATACACTACTATATATTTTATTTAATACATCTTTGTATCCTGCAAACGGATATGTTCCATCTTCATCAGACAGCCCGACACTCTTATCATAATCATCTGCCCATAAATCAAATCCTCTATTATTTAACATATGTCCCTCCCAAAATAGTTAGCTTTATCAAATTTTATGCCATAATAGCAATCATGTGTAAATTTGTTAATCATAGTATTGCCTTATACGGAATAGCAGGACCAGCGAGTACTTTCACCCTCGCATAGTATGGTATTTTCTTATATCTGCCCACATCATTTTATATCGCTAAAAGAAATCTTGACACCATTTTATTCTCTGATTATTTTCATATCCTGGGTGGCGTCCAGAGCGGACATTTCAAAGAGTTCGCCTAATACCTTGTCGTAGACAGCGATGTTGAAACCGTCGGCGTCCATGGAAAAATCGGTGCCGTTTATGATTATGGAAGCGGCGCTGTCGGGCGCGGCTTTCGGAGAAGTTACCGTGATCTGCAATCCGTACAATTCCGTTGAAGCTTCGTCAGCTTGCGCCTCCGCTCCCGGCTCATTGTTTTGAGGTGTCTCATATACAACCTCTCCTCCATCCAGAATGACTACATAGGGCGTATCGGGATTTTCATCCAGACTGCAGTGCAGCCCCAGCGCATTGTTAAAGGCTGCGATATCCTCTGCCGAAAAAGGCAGTTTTGCGCTGTTTTTAGCGCTGATGCAGACCACATAGTCCGGATCTGTCAGCAGGGAAAGATATTCCTCATAGTTTCCGGCGTTTATGAGCAGGCATTTTGCCTTCTGTCTGTAAAACAGTTCCGAATCCGCCGCCCATTGTGCATAGCCGGGATCATTTCGTTTATCCTCAAATTCATAATGCGCGGTCAGATACTCTCCCATCAGCAAGGAAATCCGTTCCGCCTGCAGCACGTTAACATGCGCCTGTCCGTCCAACAGCACATTCATATTCAAAAAGGGCGTTCCCGTCTCCTTTGCAAGCAATTCCACGCTGTTGTAGAGTTTCTGTCTCTGCGCGTTGCCGTTGGGGGTCTTGATCAGGACAAGAGGAACGCTTTCTTCCTCGCATAGGGAAATGATTTCCCTGAGCCAATACTCCGCCCGCTCCGGAAGCGGCTCCGTTTCCGTCTGGTTCACGACCTCGTCGGGCGCGCTTTCTCCATATTCCGCCGCAAATACAAAAGGCGAATACCCTTTATAGGGATCTTTTTCGTCATAAAAGGCAAGCTGCGCCTTTCCTTCATAAAAATCCGTCCATGTATTGTGGTATTTGGCAAGGGGAAAATAATAGGCATAGCGCATTCCCGCCGGAACGCTGTCCTTAATCGCCATGATTTTATTTACGGACATGGGAAGATCATCTAAATTGATATGGGTTACCCCTTCCTCTTCATAATCGTCTCCGTAAACCGTAAAAACGTCCAATACAATGACCTTGGGGTCCTGTCGCTTTAACGCTTCCTTGATATAATAATAGGAAATCCACAAGGGCTGTTCGTTGGCGCAGAAATCATAAGAGGTAATCCCGTACTCATGAAACAAAACCCCGGGCGCCATATCCGCATACATCTGGCTGGAACCGATAAATATTACGTCCAGCGTATTTTCTTCCTCCGCATAGAAGCCCTTTACCTTTGCGGTTACATTGTATTCTCCTTCCGCCCATTTATCCCGCAGCATTTCCTGTACATACAGGAACAAAACGGCAAAAATGCAGATAAAAGCTATGATCTTTATGGCGGTCTTCCACTTTTTCATCTAAAATCCTCCATAAATAAACTGTGCCGAATCATATCCCGGTCCGTAAACGCCAGCAATCAAAATCACAAAAATCCCCGCAAACAGAACCATCCACCGGAAAATCAGCGGCTGCTTTGCAAAAGCCTCCCGGATAAAAACGCCTTTTTCATGCAAAATTCCGACTGCAGCCAGTAAAAGTACGCATAAAATCAGCAACAGCCATTCTTCCTCTGCAAGCCCCAGGGCGTAGAGCTGTCCCGAAACCAAAATCCAGGGGTTCCACTTCGTAAAAAGATGGGCGGTCATATAAATTGCCTTGGAGGTATTTTCCGCACGGAAAAAGATCCATGCGACCATAACCAGGAAACAGGTAAAAAGCCTGCTGAACATCCGATGGGCAAAACAGCCCCTTTTCATGCCTGTGAGCTTTAAAAGTCCCTCTTTCACAGGCATCAGAATCTCCCCGGCGACCTGGAAAAAGCCGTGAAGCAATCCCCACGCCAGATAATGAGTGCCGATCCCGTGCCAGATTCCGCTGACCGTAAAAGTAATCATGATATTGAGCCACTTTCTGATTTTTCCTTTTCTGTTTCCGCCCAGAGGAATATAAACATAGTCCCGCAAAAAGCTGCTTAAGGAAATGTGCCATCTGCGCCAGAAATCCTTGACGGATACGGCAAAATAGGGATGGTTGAAATTCTGCGAAAGTCTTATCCCAAACAGTTGCGCGCTGCCCGACGCGATGGATACGCAGCCGGCAAAATCCGTATATAGCTGTATGCTGTACAAGATTCCCGCAATCCAGAAATAAAGCCCGTCATAGTTTACATAATTAGCAAAAATCTCATTGACCACAAGATTGCAGCGGTCCGCAATGACCATTTTTTGAAAAAATCCCCAAAGAATCAGATACAAGCCGTTTCTTATGTTTTGCTCTTTTAAATCATGTCCCTGCTCAAGCTGCGGGAAAAGCTCCTCGTACCGCGGGATCGGTCCCTGTAAAATCTGCGGGAAAAAGGTTATAAACAACAAATATTTCAAAAAATTCTTCTGCGGTTTTATTTTCCCCTTATGCACGTCCACCATATAGGCTATGGTCTGCAGCGTATAAAAGGAAATGCCCACGGGCAGAAGCACCGCAAAACGGTCAAGTCCCAGCCTGTTGACAAAGCCAAGCCCGGAAGAGACGGTTTTTAACAAAAGAAGCGCCGTGACGTTTATGACAATTACAGCCCCCAGCCATTTTCCGTTCCCTGCGGCATAACGGGCGTAAAGATAAGTCGTAACCGCCGTAAACAGCAGAAAAATCCACATTTTCAGGGAAAAACAGCTATAAAAAAAGATACCGGAAACAAGCAGTAGAATCCACTGCCTGTTTTTCGGTACCAGATAATACAAAATCGCTAAAACACATAAAAATGCAAGATACGCAACCGATATAAAATCCATGAAAATTACATTTCCTCAAACGTTTTTCTGATTTCCTTAATGAAATCCTCACTATTCAGTACTGTAACATCTTTTAAAGAAGTTATCAATGCCAAATCCTTTGTCATTCTGCCGGATTCGATGGTTGCAATCGTCGCCTTCTCCAGCTTGTCGGCAAATTCCATCAGTTCGGGAATCTGATCCAGCTCTCCTCTCTTTCTCAGCGCTCCGGTCCATGCAAAAATCGTAGCTACCGAGTTGGTGGAGGTCTCCTCTCCCTTTAAGTGTTTATAATAATGTCTCTGAACGGTTCCGTGCGCCGCTTCGTATTCATATACGCCCGAAGGAGATACGAGCACGGAGGTCATCATGGCAAGGGAACCGAAAGCGCTGCTGACCATATCGCTCATGACATCGCCGTCATAATTTTTACATGCCCAGATAAAACCGCCCTTTGCTTTCATGACGCGCGCCACGGCGTCGTCAATCAGCGTATAGAAATATTCAATTCCCGCCGCGTCGAATTTTTCCTTATACTCCGCGTCAAAAATCTCCTGGAAGATATCTTTAAAGGTATGGTCGTACTTTTTGGAAATCGTATCTTTTGTAGCGAACCAGAGATCCTGCTTTGTATCCAGCGCATAGTTAAAACATGCTCTTGCAAAGCTGGAAATGGATTTTTCGGTATTGTGGATACCCTGAATGATGCCCGCTCCGGTAAAGTCATGGATCAGCTCTCTTGTCTCATTGCCGTTTTCGTCGGTAAATACCAGCTCCGCCTTTCCCGGTCCCGGCACCTTTATCTCCGTATTCTTATACACGTCTCCATAGGCATGACGCGCCAAAGTAATCGGCTTTTCCCAATTTCTGACGCAGGGTTCGATTCCTTTTACCACAATGGGCGTGCGGAATACGGTGCCGTCCAGCGCCGCACGGATGGTTCCGTTGGGGCTCTTCCACATTTCCTTCAGGTTATATTCGGTCATACGTGCCGCGTTTGGCGTGATCGTCGCGCACTTTACGGCAACGCCGTATTTCTTTGTCGCTTCCGCGCTGTCAACGGTTACCTGATCGTTGGTTTCGTTTCTGTATGTAAGTCCCAGATCATAATACTCCGTCTTTAAGTCGATATAAGGCAGCAACAGCTCGTCCTTAATCATCTTCCAGAGAATCCGGGTCATTTCGTCTCCGTCCATCTCTACAAGGGGTGTTTTCATCTGAATTTTTGCCATGTGTCATATCCTCCGTTTTGTTATATTTTTTAATCAAGGAGTCCTTTTTCCCTGATATTTTCATAAGCCTTCAGCATATGGAGTTTTGCTAACTCCGCCGCCCTTTCGCCGTCATGCGCCTTGATCGCCTCCATAATTTTCCTGTGTTCATGGTTTGAGGCGTTGCCCCGCGCTCCCTGGGCAAGGGTCTGCTTTCTGACCCTGTACACATATTGGTGAAAGTCCTTAAGCAGATGCTCCAGCATCTTGCTGTCACATGCCTCGTACATAATTTCATGGAACCGGTTGTCCAGTACCGCAATCTGCTCCGTATGCCCCTTCATTGCATGAAACTCGGCAAGATAGACGTTTTCCTCCATCTCCTGCAATTGTTCTTCGGTAATGTGCTCCGTCGCCCATTCCGCGCAAAGCCCCTCCAGGCGGGAACGGATCATATAAATATCCGCCACATCCTTTGAGGTAATCCCGGTCACATAAGCGCCCTTATTGGGCACGATCCGAATCAGTCCCTCCAGCTCCAGCTGACGGAACGCTTCCCTGACCGGCGTCCTGGACACGCCCAATTCTTCGCCGATCGCCGCTTCCCGCAGTTCATCGTTTTCCTTGTACTTTCCGTTCAGAATATCGTCCCTGATTTTGTGAAATACCCTTCCGCGCAAAGAGTATTTATCCGTAACCTCTTCTTTCAGATTATAATCGCCCATGACTTCCTCTTCCTTTTATTGTTTTTTCTCTCCGGGATAGGCAAGCCCCAGCTCTTTGCAGGTCTTAATAATCTGCCGGGTCAGCTCCTCGTCGGTCATAACCGTCACACGCCCGTCCTCGTATTGCTGATCCACCCAGTCTTTCAGCGCCACGATCAAAGGATCGTTTTTCTGGAACTGTTCTTCCTTTGACAGTTTGAAATAGGTATTGATCCAATGGGCGATTCCCGCAAGCCCCGAGGTATTGGATACGGCGCACAGCACCGGTCTGTTTAAAAATTTCTCCGTATCGAAGATGTTATAGATTTCCTCGTTTTTCAAAAGACCGTCCGCATGGATTCCGGCTCTTGTCACGTTAAAGTTTTTCCCCACAAAAGGAGTCCTCGGCGGAATCTCATAACCGATTTCCTTTTCATAATATTCCGCCAGTTCCGTTATCACAGTTGTGTCCATGCCGTTTAAATCGCCCTTTAGCTGGGCGTATTCAAATACCATCGCCTCCAGAGGCGTATTGCCGGTTCTCTCGCCAATGCCGAAAAGAGAAGTATTTACGCCCGAACAGCCGTAGAGCCATGCCGTCGTGGAATTGGATACCGCCTTGTAAAAATCATTATGTCCGTGCCACTCAATCAGGGAGTGGGGCACGCCCGCATGGGTATGGATCGCATAAATAATCCCCTGCACGCTTCTGGGAATAACCGCGCCCGCGTAGTTGACGCCATATCCCATGGTATCGCAGGCACGGACCTTAATCGGTATTTTATATTCCTCCATCAGCTTCATCAATTCCAGGCAGAAAGGCACGACGTAACCGTAAATATCCGCTCTCGTAATGTCTTCCAGATGGCAGCGGACGCTGATCCCCTCCTCCAGACAGTCGCGAACCACGCTCAGATAATGCTCCATCGCCTGCTTTCTCGTCATTTTCAGTTTTAAAAAGATATGATAATCGGAACAGCTTACCAGAATGCCGGTTTCCTTCATGCCGATCTCTTTGACAAGCTTGAAATCTTCCTTACTCGCGCGAATCCAGCTGGTAACCTCCGGAAACTGATATCCCCGCTCCATGCACTTATAAACCGCATCCCTGTCCTTTTTGGAATACAGGAAAAATTCGCTGGCGCGGATCATGCCGTTTGGACCGCCCAGCTTATGCAGATAATCGTAAATCGTTACAATCTGCTCCGTCGTATAAGGCGCCCTGGACTGCTGACCGTCCCGGAAAGTCGTATCCGTAATCCAGATTTCCTTCGGCATATTGTGAGGTACGATTCTGTCGTTAAAAGGAATTTTTGGCACTTCCGAATAAGGAAACATATTCCGGAAGACATTGGGCTTTTTCACGTCGTCCAAAATATACATGTGCTCCTCAATTTCCAACAGATTATTATGGGTATTCATGGTAATGGGTCTGTTTTCAAAACAATCTCCCCTGTCATACTCTTCATTCATATTCATACTCCTGATCTCCTCTCAGAACTTAATCTGTAGCATTTTGTTCTTGTATTATTGTATACAATCATACTTTATATGTCAATCATCTTTAGGGACCGGTCTGATGAAATAATTTTTCTCCGTCTATCATACCGTATCCCTGCTTTGACCAGGATTCGTTTAAGTCAATAGTTCCGTTTCTGATTTTTGCCATAAGCCGTCCGATTTCCATGGACGGGTACCGTTCGATCAACAGCGCCGCAAGCCCGCTGACAATGGGACATGCCATGGAAGTCCCGCTTTTTCTCACATATCCCATGGCGTTTCTGTTGGAACAGGAGGCGATTTCCGTCCCCGGCGCTACCACATCGGGCTTCCTAAGGGAATAAATGCTCGGTCCTCTTCCCGAATACAGCTCGCACTTTTTCCCGCCTGCAAACGATACGTTTCCGTCATGACAGCCCACGCAGATCGTCTGGGCGCTCTCCCCGAGCACCGAAAGGCTGTTCTGCGCCGGTCCAAAATTGCCCGCAGCCGTTACCACCAGAATTCCTTCCTGATAGAACCGCTGAATATAACTATAAAGCATGGTTCTCTTCGCCACATTTTCAGCGCGCTGTTCTTCGTTTTCGGCAATGCCGATGGAAATATTGACAATTCTGATGCCGTACTGCTTATGATAAGTTAAAATCCATTCCAGCGCCCGGAACAGGTCTTCGGTCTGTCCCTTGCCCCGTTTATCGAGAATCTTTCCCACGATCAATCCGGCTCCGGGCGCAATTCCCTGATATTTCCCTTTGCTCGCCCGTCCGCTGCCCGCTAAAATGCCGCACACATGTGTTCCGTGCCCGTTCTGATCGTAACAGTAATTTCTGCCTCTTCCCGTAAAATCTACAAATTTCAACAATCTATTTTCAAAATCCTTATGGAGAAAAACGCCCGTATCCAATACGCATACGTTGACGTTCTTCCCCGTCACTCCTAATTGATACACCGCATCCATATGCAGTTGTTTTCTGACTCTGTCCAATGAAAAAACTCCCGTTTTTGTTATATTATGTCGAGAGTTTTTCCGATGTCCTTATCAATCGTGCCTTTGCCCGCTTTTCCTTACTCCTGCGCCGCCTTTTTTGGTAAATCCCAGCAAAAGCAGAAAACCGCCAAGCGCGGCTAAGCCGATTACCAGTATCATTCTGATGTCCAGCGTATCGCCCGTATCCGGCGTATCGTCCAATCCGCTTCCATAGGTAGCTCTGCTGCGCTTTTGCGTAATCTTTTCCTTTAATTCGCCCCCGGCTCCGTACAGCGCATAAGGTGAAAAATGCGTCACGTCAAAGGAAATGTATTTTTTCCCGTCCCTTTCCAGCCAGGTGCAAAAGGTCACTTCAGGATTGCCGTTATCGTCCAGACTGACTACGCAGATTTCATCATCCAGCAATTCCGGCGGTACCGGCATTGTAACCGTCAGCGGATTTTTCCCCAGTTTGACAATGGGAATCTGATTGGTCGGATCATAAAGAGACAGATCCATCATAAAACAATTTTCATCATTTACCGTGCCGTAATGCTCTTCTATCTCTTCCTTCAGCTTGCTTTCGCCTTCGCCGGGGTTCGACACATAAAAATGATACCCGGTAAGATCCACAGTGGACCCGTTTGCCGAAGCCGAAACATCGGCTCCCCGTAAACCGTCATGGTCAACAACCATCAAGCCCTGTAAGGAATTATCGGATACCGATGCCGTTTCTTCCCGGTAATCGGTTTTTTCCGTGGTCTGTACTGTGTACCGCTTGCCGTATACATAGATCGCTTCCGGTACCTGCGCCGTTTCCTCCGGCTGCATTACCGCCACCGCGTCCGCCCGGCTCTTTCCTTCGTCCAAGGTATATACAACATCCGAAAATCCCAAGCATTCCGAATCCAGCACGGTTCCCTCCAGATCGTTTGCCTTAACCTGCGAAGGCACAACCGCCGCCGTAATATCGCCGAAACAAAAATCTCTGTCGTTCGTCAGCCTTGTGGCGCTTTTTTCATAAGTCATTTTCGGCAGCCTGCTTCCCAGAAATACAACGCTGTCCGTCTTTCCCGTACCGCCAAATGCCGAAAGCCCTACGCTTTCCACCGACGCCGGAATCCTGACCGTCTCCACGGGACATCCGAAAAACGCTTTATCCCGGATCTGCGTCAAGGCTCCGCCGCCTGCAATATTTGTCAGATTGCTGCAGCCTTCAAAAGCGCTTTCTCCGATGATTTTGACGCTGTCGGGTATCGTCACCTGCGTTATTTCCGTATGATCCTGAAATACGCCCGGCGCAACGCTCTTCACATTGGAAGGCAGCGTCACACGGGCAGCCGTTCCCTTATAAGCCAGCAAAATGCCGTCCCCTACCACGAGAAAATCGCTGACGTCCGGTCCCGAGAACCAGTTGTCCAGCCATTGACTGTGGGTAAACGCATCCGGCGCAATCTCCGTCACGGTACCCGGTATGGAAACCGATGCAAGATCATCGCAATGATAAAACGCACCGTTTCCGATGGTCGTCACGCCTCTCGGAATCTGTATGGAAGTCAGTCCGCTTCTGGCAAAAGCAAAGTCGCCGATTTCCTCTACATCCGAGGGTATTGTAAACGCCAGCAGGGTATCGTCCCTGTAAAAAGCCTTGTTGACAATCTTATGATCTTCTATGGGGCTTAGCGTGCTTCCTTCCTGCGCCGCTTCCTCCTGCGTGCCGTTTTCGTCCGCTGCCGCCGCTCCCGTTTCCGTTGAATCCGCATTATCTGCGCTTACCGACGAAGTCTCTCCTCCGTATACGTTTGCCGAGGACGCGTCCATGAAAACAACCGCCTGTCTTGACACCACTTTCGTCCGGCCAAGGACGCCCGGGCTGTCCACATCCCATTCCACATAATTATCCACGTCAGATACGTTGGCTTTGGACCCCCGTTCTTCCTCTTTTTCGTCCTCCGTTTCGTCCGCTTTCCAGTGAGGATTGCTGCTTTCGGACGCATTTTCCTCATATTCGGTCCTGGAAGCCTGACTGCTTTCAAACGCAGCGTAAAAATCCGCCGCCACAGTGCCTTCGTCCGCCGTAATCTCCAGGTTGTAGCATCCGTCAAACGCCGTCGGGTCAATCTCCGTTACCGACACGGGGATCGTGACATCCGACAGGTTCCGACAGTCCTCAAAGGCTTTGGTACCGATGCTTCTCACACTGTAGGGCATCGTAAGCGACTCCAGACCGGAAGCGTTGGAAAAGGCATAATCTCCGATTTCCGTCAAATGACTACTAAGTCCGACCTCCTGCAGGTTATCGCAGCCCCAGAAAGCGTATTTTTTGATTTCCTCTACGGTGTTCGGCATGACATAGGCACTCTTCTCCCTGCCTGCAAGCACCTGATAAACAGTCGTTTTGTCGTCGTTATATAAAACGCCGTCTTCACAGACAAAATTGGCGTTCCCTTTTTCGATATTGATGGTTTTTAAGTCCCCGCAGCCCGCGAACACGCTGGTCCCAAGCTCCGCAAGAGACGCCGGCAGAGACACCGAAAACAGATTTTCACAGTCTGCAAAGGCTCCGTTGCCGATAGACCTGCAGTTTTTCGGAATATTGACGCGGTTTAAGTTCCGGCAGCCGCTGAAGGCTCCGTTTTCAATCCGTTCCAGACTGTCGGGCAGAGTCACATAAGACAAGCCCGAACAATCGGCGAACGCCTCCGCGCCGATTACCTTTACTCCATTAGGAACAGACACGGACGTAGCCGTGCCTGTATATTTTACCAATTTATCTCCATCCATCATAAATCCGTTACGATCGGATACGCCCGACGCATTGCTTGCGGATGGAGGAAGCTGCGTCAGTACGATTGCGGTCACGAGCAGGATCGTGCCCAACACTTTTAAAACAGATTGCTTCATATGCAGCTCCTATCCCGGAATTACCTTAACCACTTTCTTTTTGCTGCCCTTCATTACAAATAAGAGCACGGATATCAGCGCCAGCCCTACGGACAAAAACCATTTCGGATGAATGGGATCGCCCGTTACCGGAGTCGAATCGATGGTTCCCGTAGCCGACATATTGTTCAGATCCACATAAATCGTATACGGTGAAAAATGCGTCGCCACAAAGGAAATGCACGGTACGCCGTCAATCGTTGTAAACCTCGCCTGGAGCTTTTCTAAGGTGTTGCCGTTAATAACCGCTCCTGCCTTATTATTGCCCGCATAGGAAGTAAGGGCGTCCGGTATGGGCATCGTAATCGTTACGCTGATGCCGTCGGTATTTTGGATCTTGGTTGTTCCCGTCTTATCATATAAACTGATATCCATCGCAAAATATCTGATATCATCTAAAGAGCCGTATTCGTTTAACAATGCCTGCTCTACGGCGCTCCTTGCAGATTCACTGTCGGAAATCTTTACGACATAATCGTCGGAAGAACCGTTTACCGTAGCGGAAACCAATCCCGTATTGGAAATTCCCGTTTTCGACACATTGACGCTGGTACCGCTTGTATTGTTTCCTCTGTTGCCGCTGACCGTTCCCTGATTGCCTCTTCCTCCGGTACCGTTTGTGCCGCTTGTGCCGTTCGTTCCGGTAGTACCGTTGGTGCCATTCGTACCGTTAGTTCCGGTAGTACCGCCGTTTCCATTGGTACCGCTGGTGCCGTTATTTCCGTTTGTTCCGTTATTGCCGTTGGTACCGTTATTGCCGTCAGTCCCGTTTGATCCGTTGTTGCCGTTGTTGCCGCCGGGGTTGTTATTATCATCCGTAGAGTTTGACGTTCCCTGTCTGTACTGCGGATATACGTCCAGATCAGAAATGATGTTTGTATATTCAGGCAGCCATCCGGTAAACGTATAGCCGTCTCTTTCCGGAATCGTCTCGGGCGCTCTCGCCGAATCCCCTTCCGCTACTTTCTGTACGCTGATCTTCATCGATCCGTCATAATTGTAGAAGGTTACCGTATAACGGGTCCTGTTATCATCCGGCTCCTGCTCGTACTCATACTGGGGATATACGTTCAGATCCGAAGAAATGTCCGTATAATCTGGCAGCCATCTGGTAAATACCATTCCTGCCCTTGCAGGCGCTTCCGGCGGAACCGCATCGGAGCCTTCCTCCACAAGCTGGCTGCTCAGCTCCTCCGTTCCGTCATAATTGAAAAATTTTACCGTATATTTATGAAGGATACGGTCTTCCGTACCGAAGCCGTACTTTCTGGCAAACTCATAAGCCGCAGACGGCACCTCGCACTGGATATTCAAGCCTTTCAACAAGGAATCCACGCCGTTTTCATCGGTGGTCACAAACGCCGTCTCCGGTATCAGTTGTACGCTGGAAGGCAGTCTGATATCCGACAGCGCCGTATTCTGGAACGCATACTCGCCGATGGATTTTGTATAATCGGATACTTCACAATAATTTAACTTGGTGCAGCCGCTGAAACAGTAATCCGGAATCGCTTCAATATCCGCCTCTCCAAAATATACCTGTGTAATTCCGGTACAGTTTTCAAAAGCATGGGGAGCGATCTCCGTCACATCCGCCATTTCCTCTTCCCGGATCTTACCGGTTCCTACCGAATTACCTCTGCACTCCAGACATTCCACAACCTTTTTGGTTCCGTCGTCCTTCGTTTCATATATTACCGCGTTATCGCATTCAAATTTAGGGCTTCCGCTGAAGTTTACGCTTTCCAGCGCCGAACATTGATAGAACGGCAGCGATCCCAATTCATTTAAGGTCGAAGGCAGCGCGATCGTCGTCAGCATATCGTCGTCGTCAAACACCTTATCTCCCAGACTTTCGCCGCCTTCCACGCCCGAGCTTCTCATAATAAAGGTCTCTAACGCGCTGCAGCCTGCAAACGCCTCGTCGGGCACATCGACGATGGAGTTAAGCACGGCGCTTGTAATATGCGTATTACCCTTGTATACGTCCGCGTCCATGCCGTAAATTCCTTCCGGCAGCGATACTCTGAATACCGCGTCCAAAACAGCCTGCTCATCCTCCGAGTATTCCAGACTATTGCCGGAAACGGTCTGACCGCGGTATTTGCTGTATGCGCTTCTGACAATCTCGTTCTGCTCTTCCGCCTGTCGTTTGTAAGTGGATAAACTGTAGTCTCCGCTCTGGAACTGTTCATAGGTCGGCGCAGCGACCAAAGTCGGAACGGCTTTCGTAATTTCGTTGGTTACCTGGTCTCTTTCCACCTGCAGTTCCACCTGAAGATTGGACGGGAACTGGCTGGTATAAGAAATATATTTTGTGGGCAGAGACGTCGCGTTATAATTATTTGCCGGTTTCATCGCATAGACATAGGGTTCGCTGTCCGGGCTGATGGTTCCTACAAATCTCAGTTTCACGCTGTCATCCGTCGCCAGCGTCCGGAACGCGTCCGCCCCGATCGTCTCAACGGTCAGCGCATCGGCAAATTCCACCTCGGACAGATTGGTGCATCCCCGGAAAGCATTTTCCGCAATCGAGGTAACGGAAGACGGAATATGGACATATTCGATATCCGTATTGCCCTGGAAGGTATCCGAACCGATACCGCTGATATAGTGGTTTCCGATATTGTCCGGAATATCGACGATCGAAGGATCGCCTACCACCACGCCGTCTTTTTCGTACGGGCTGAATTTAATCAGCTCGTTGTTTTCATTGACACAGAAGAAATAGTTGCCTTTGACTCTTTCAAATTCTCCTTCATGACCCGCGTCCAGATATCCCACGGAATATTCGTGGTCGCAGGCATACACATACGCCGCGGAATTGCGGTATGTCATAATGCAGAATCTGTCATCCACCTCGTATTCCTTCGGAAATGCCGTATGTACGCCGAGATTTGCCCAGCCGAAGGTACATCCCGCTCCGTCGCCGTATTTATGCTTGTATTCGTCCGGCAGACAGTTACATTCAAAGGTCATTTCCCGGTTCGGCACATACACCGTTACCAATCCTGAACAACCGGTCACATTGCTTGCATTAAAGGTTTTATCCCCTTCCACATTCAGGGGCAGTCCCAGATAATTCAGACTGGAACAATCATAAAAGAGATAATTTACCTCATCCACGTTTTTCAAAATATTGGGCAGGGAAATCCTCGTCAGCGCCGGACAGTTATAAAACACGCCGTCGCCCAAGTACTGTAAACTGGTATTGCCGTCCCCTTCGGTACCGTAGAGATTTGCCGCGGACAGCGACGTACAATTCATAAAGCACCCGGAACCGATCTGGATTACCTGATCCGGAATAACGACGGACTGTAACGCCACACATCCCGCAAAGGCATAAGATCCGATTTCCTCCAGACTGGTCGTGGATTTATAATCCGCTAACGCCACGCTGGTCAGCCTGTTGCACCCGTCAAAAGCATGGTTACCGATACTCAATACCTTATTGGCTATGGATACCGACTGCATCTGGCACTCTCTGAAGGCATTGTTTCCGATTGCGAGAATATGGTCCGGAATGGATAAGGAGCTGAAGTTACGCGCGCCCTGGAAGACGCCGCCCTGATCCGCGTTATCCGGTCCGTAGGTTACCCTGATATGGCTGCCTTCCCAGTCCACCTGGTACCTCGTGCTGCCGATGTAGCTGACTTTGACATTGATCTGCGACTGCTGCGCCCCTCTCGTGATCCCATCGTTAGAAGCATACAGCTCCTTTCCCTGCCATTCCGCCGCGTTGGAAGCAAGGCAGGGCGCGATCTCTTCTTCGGAAATCATATTTCCCGAAACATCCGTCTGCGCCTCTTTGGATATGTAGTATAAAAACTGCCTGTCGCCGTACACCGCGCACAGCCTGTCGTTATCGTCATACTGGAATGCGTCAAAATCCTCCTTTATGACCAGATTAGATGGTGCCTGGGAGCTGTTGCTGTCATAATAAGCAAGAACGCCTACCATTTCCGCGCTGTTCTGCCTGTTGACATACGCCGCGCCGAACAGCCCGTCGTTAGAAAAATATACCGGCGTACTCCCGCCGTATTCGGGAATAACCGCATCGGGGTCCGCATCATAGGCGTCGGTAAATCTCGTATCCTCCTCAACCGCTTCCACGTCCTTTACCGGTATCACCGCCACAATCAAAGCCGAAATCATAAAAATACCGGACAGTGTCCCGAGAACGGTCCTTCTTAACTTATTGTTTGATTTTTTGTTGGTCTTTACAGCCTTCTTCTTAGCCATAATCAATCTCCTTTATCATTGCACACGCTTTGCCACCACGACAAACCGTCCGTCTTCTTCTTCGTAATCACAGGTAGACAACGTCAGTAAATGATCCCCATAGCTTGCCGCGACCCCTGTATCATACAGGGACATTGCAGCCATTTCGTTCATATACGAGTTAAACTCTTCCTCCGAATTTGCATCAATAAACTGATAATACTTAAATACCACATCATCCTTCTGATACACTCTGGAACGGAATACGTACATGACCTCATAGGTTCCTTCTTCATAGATCGTATCAAACTGTATCGTCTTATGCTCCTTGTAAAACTTCTCGCTCTCATACTGATCCAGAGAGCCGAACATTTTGCCCGAACGCATATTGTGACCGTAAATGATATAATTGGTGCTCGGCAGCCTCACGTCGCAGTCCGTATCCATAAACAGCGCGCCGTTGCGGTCCTCCTCCAAATTGATATTATGATTTTGATAATAATCGTTGTCTCCCGTCTGCATTACAGGGTAGTCAATTATAGTATCGGCAATTTTCAGCCATCCGATTAGGTTTTGATTCTGATGATATAAAGATTTGTATTGGTCCAGTACTTTAAAATATTTCGTTTCTTCTCCTACCTGCGCCTCGACTACCTCATCCTGATACATATTGTTGATCGTTTCGTTTTCCTTGATATTTGACAGCCGTCTGTTTTCCCGGTCAACCTTCCATGCCTCCATGCAATAGATTCCGAAATACCCGAGACATAACACCGCCGTCAGCAACAAAACGCCCATTACCGTTTTTCGGACGCGCAGCTCTTTTTTTGTCAGGACGACAACCTTTTTCCCTTTCTGTTTCTTCCCTTTTTTTTGCCGTGTCCCGCGGGCTGCTGTCTGATCCGCCTTTTTTTTGCTCCGGCTCCCGTTATTGTTTTTCTTTCTTTCGGTTCTGATTTTTTCAGCCTTTTCATAAATCATATCGTCAAATTCTCTCCCGAGGGGAGAATCAAACTGTATCCTGCCGCTCTGCAGATCCGAAAACAGAGCTAATACATCCTCTTCCTTTGACAGATCATACTTTTGCCTGATTCGCCTGATCTTTTCCTGATCCGCCTTTTTATCATCCTGCACAGACATCTCATAATCTCCATTCTGCACACACTCATAGCTATTTTATAAGTATTACCTATATTTTACTATATCTTGAAATATATGCAACCCCAAACCCACATATTGTACGCAATTTTTCCGCATATTTTCCCTGAAAATTTTGGAAAAAATCGTTATTTACACCGTCAACACAGACATGCCGGGCACATAGTATAAAGCATAAAAACAAATTTGGAGGCTCAACTATGAGTGACTTAACAGCTAGCCATTGCGATTGCGGCAACGACAACAACGGATGCTGCTCCAGCTTGATTTGGCTCATTCTCTTATTCTGTATTTGCGGCAATAACGGAAACAGCTGCGGATGCGGCAACAACGGTTTCTTCGGAAACAACGGAAACGGCTGCGGATGCGAAAGCATCATCTTCATCTTATTGATCTTATGCTGCTGCGGCGGTAACTCCTGCTGCTAATACAACCATCAGAAAGGGGCGTAAACGCCCCTTTCTTTTTTGTCCGCATATCTTGCCGAATGCGTCCTGCCGCTCCAAAAAACAGCGGTCAGGAATATTTTGACAGGACAAAAAATAGGATAATAAAAAACAAAGGAGGACAACATGGACCAGGATGCCATCTGCGCTTTTGACACCTTATACACAAACCGGCAAATTCAGATGTTAAAGCTTGCAATGCCGTTACTTCCGTCGGTTTACCGCTCCTTTCTTGCCATTTACATCAAGTTTTTGGAATTGCAGCATACGATAAATATGGCAAAAAGCTCACATTTTTCAGATGCGGTCCATCCTGACAACGGTGGATTCACACTTAACGCGGAAACCATGGACAATTATTTTCAAAGCATTATGCCTTATTTATCCGACGACGATAAAGGAAAAGTCCAAAAAATCAAAAACATGCTCCAGACAATGGAACAATTTAAACAAATGAAACCGATTTTGGATATGATGTCGCAAACCGGAGAAGGCGCTTCTTCGGAAGATAATTATATGGATATACTGAAAAGCTTTTTAAGCGAAGATCAACTTTTGATGTTTGAAATGTTTAATTCTCAAAAATAAAGGAGACACTATGGCAAATCAGGAATGGATGCGCGACGCATCATTAAAAAATATCGATCCGTCCAAACTGGATTTTTTACAAAAACTGGTATTTGAGATCAACGGTTTAAGCGATAAGGAAAAACTCCCCTTTCTGCTCGCCCTCGCAAACAGGGCAAAAAAAGAAAATATCTCTTTTAACGAAGAGGAAGTCTCTGCAATTATTCAAGTGCTGAGAAAACACAGCACGCCCGACGAAGTAAAAAAAATGGATATGATGCTGAAAAAATTCCAATCAGGCGGAAAATGAGGCTTCACAGATGCAGGTAAAACGAGACGGTGCCGGGTTATGGATATTGCAGATATCACGGAAACACGCTTTCGCTCTATAAAAACGCAGCGGTACGTAAATCCGCAAAATACGCGGATTAAGTACCGGCGTTTTTATGAAGGTTTCCTTTGATATCTGCAATATCCGTGACCTGGTGCCGCCTCTGCTTTACTTCTTTACTTCTTTGTCGCTTCTTTATTAAGGACACCGGCTCCCGTTTTAAAATTTTCCTCTTGCAAAAGGTTTTATTTTGCCACGATATTGACGATTCTGCCGGGAACGTAGATTTCTTTGATGATGTTTCCGGTCAGTCTGTCGCCGAGCGCTTCTTTTCCTTTGGCAATGGCATCTTCCTTGGCAATGTCCTTGGATACCGAAATAACGGTTCTGGTCTTGCCGTTGACCTGTACGGCGATTTCAACCGTATTTTCCACTGTCTTTGCCTCATCGTATTCCGGCCATGCCGCCTGGTAAACTCTGCCTTCATAGCCGCAGATATCCCAAAGCTCTTCCGTAATATGAGGTGCAACGGGATTCAACAAAATTAAGAACGTCTTAAATTCCGCCCTGTTGATAGCGCCTTTCTTTGCCACGTCGTTTAATAAGGTCATTAGCGCCGCAATCGCCGTGTTGTATTTTAAGGTTTCGTAATCGCCGGATACCTTTTTGACGGTCTGGTGCATCTTTGTCATAAGATCGTCGGAATACTCGTCTCCGTCCACCAAAATATCCTGTAATTTCCATACGCGCTCCAAAAATCTGCGGCAGCCCTTTACGCCGTTTTCCGACCAGGACGCGCTCAGATCAAAAGCGCCGATAAACATTTCATAGGTACGCAGGGTATCCGCGCCGTAATCTCTTACGATATCGTCGGGATTGACGACGTTTCCGCGGGATTTGCTCATCTTCTCGCCGTTTTCGCCCAAAATCATGCCGTGAGAGGTTCTCTTCTGGTAAGGTTCGGGAGTGGGGACAACACCCTGATCATATAAAAATCTGTGCCAGAACCTGGAATAGAGCAGGTGGAGGGTCGTATGCTCCATACCGCCGTTGTACCAGTCTACAGGCAGCCAGTATTTTAAAGCCTCCTTGCTTGCAAGGGCTTCTTTGTTGTGAGGATCGGTATATCTTAAGAAATACCAGGAAGATCCCGCCCACTGGGGCATGGTATCCGTTTCCCTCTTAGCCGGTCCGCCGCAGCACGGGCAGGTGGTGTTGACCCAGTCCGTCATAGCCGCAAGGGGCGATTCGCCGTTGTCGGTAGGCATATAGCTTTCCACCTCGGGAAGCTCCAGCGGAAGCTCGCTTTCGGGAAGCGCCACATAACCGCACTTTTCACATTTTACAATCGGAATCGGCTCTCCCCAATAACGCTGTCTGGAGAATACCCAGTCTCTTAATTTATAATTTACCTTTGCCGTACCGATGCCTTTTTCTTCCAGATACGCAATGATCTTTTCTTTCGCTTCCGCGACCTCAAGTCCGTTTAAGAAGTCCGAATTGACCAGTCTGCCCGTAGCGACGTCGGTAAACACTTCCTCCTGCACGTCTTTGCCGCCCGCAACGACTTCCACAATGGGAAGCCCGAACTTCTTGGCAAAATCCCAGTCTCTTTCATCATGGGCGGGAACCGCCATAATCGCGCCCGTTCCGTAAGTCATCAGGACATAATCGGATACGTATACGGGAATCTGCGTGCCGTTGACCGGATTGACCGCCATCAGTCCGTCAATGCAGACGCCGGTCTTATCCTTTGCGAGCTCGCTTCTTTCAAAATCGGATTTTCTCGCCGCCTGCTCTCTGTATGCCACGATTTCATCCCAGTTTTTGATGCGGTCTTTATATTTGTCCAGAACCGGGTGCTCCGGCGATACGACCATATAGGTGACGCCGAATAAGGTATCCGGTCTCGTGGTATAAATCTTCAGCTTATCTTCCGTATCGGCGAGCTCAAAATCCACTTCCGCGCCCTGGCTGCGTCCGATCCAGTTTTTCTGGGAAACCTTAACGCGCTCAATATAGTCCACGCTGTCCAGTCCGTCGATCAGCTTATCCGCATATTCGGTAATCTTCAGCATCCACTGGCTCTTTACTTTGCGGACAACCTCGGAGCCGCACCGCTCGCAGACGCCGTTGACAACCTCCTCGTTGGCAAGCCCTACTTTACAGGAGGTACACCAGTTGATGGGCATTTCCGTTTTATAAGCAAGCCCCGCGTTGAACAGTTTCAAAAAGATCCACTGGGTCCATTTATAATATTCGGGGTCCGTCGTATTGATCTCTCTGTCCCAGTCAAAGGAATAGCCCAGGGAATGGAGCTGTCCCTTAAAACGCTTTACATTATTTTCGGTAACCGTCTTGGGATGGATTTTATTTTTGATGGCATAGTTTTCCGTAGGAAGCCCGAACGCATCCCATCCCATGGGGTACAATACGTTATAGCCCTGCATTCTTCTTTTTCTTGCCACGATATCTAACGCCGTATAAGGTCTCGGATGTCCTACGTGAAGCCCCTGTCCCGAAGGATAGGGAAACTCTACCAGCGCATAATATTTCGGTTTGGAATAATCATCTTCCGCGCGAAACGCTTTTTCATCATCCCATACCTTCTGCCATTTTGTTTCCACTTCTTTGTGATTGTAAGGTGCTGACATTTCTCTTTCTCCTCTCATGCTTGCAAAATATCAATGCCCTTTCATCTCCTTAGAGACGAAAGGGCAATTATTCCGTGGTACCACTCTAATTCACATAAGGGAAAGCCCTCATGTGCACTTTTGAATCTGTAACGGGATTTCCCGCCTTCTGCTACTTGTCTTCACAAAAGGGACTCCAAGGCGAGTTGGGAGTTTACCGCGCTGCCTCGCACCTGCCGGCAGCTCTCTGGCGCGGAATAGGCTCTTACTACTCCTTTTCAACGTCTGTCTTATAATAAATACCTTTTAACTTTGTTCATTCTACCTATTCAGCGTAAAATTGTCAAGACAGGAATTTATAAATACGCTGTCTTACCCCTTAAAAGGTCGCAGCCAAAACGCAAACGAAAACGCTTCCTCGTCAAAGCAATACGCTTCCAAAACCTCCGGTCCGCAGCTGTTGGAGCCGATCCCGTTTTGTTTATAATCTATACACAGGATCGTACTGTCCGATTTTGTCAGTTGGTCATAGTGCGCCGTATTTTCCAGCTCCTCCTGCGTATAATCCGAAACGTTAAAAGAAAACCTGTTTTTTGCGGCGACGGCAAGCCCAAACTTTCCGAAAGCGTTTCCGCCGTTTGTAATCACGACATAATCGCAGTCATAGTGGCTGCCGTTTTCCTGGGGACGGATATAATCTTCATGGAGTTCCCCTGCTTTCGCATGAAACAATCCGTGCCGGGACGCCCTGTGTTTATCGCAGTAGCTTTCCGACGGTCCCATACCGTAATAGGACACGTCGTCCAAACGGCGGTTTAAGAATAAACGCACCCCGAACCTTGGCAGAATCGGAAATTCGCTGTTTTTTACCGCGTCCATCTTTCCCTCGATTCCCCCGTCTGCATCAATGCGCCATGTAATCTGCAGATCCAGGATTCTTTGGACCGCCGCGGCACAGACAGAGGCATGGCTTACGATTTTTACGCCGTTTTCCGTTTGAGTTACCAGCGTATCATAAGCTCTGCTGACGGCTTCGTGATAATGCGCCCTCTTCCACTCTTTTCCGATATACCTGTCGTTATCCGTGGGCGCCCTCCAGATATTTACTTCCATGGGGCGGTTCAGATAATCGATATGGTCAAATGCGATCCGGTCAAACATCGCCGTGCGTTTATTGTATTCGCAGGTAAAGTTTTCTCCGGTGCAAATGACTGCACAGTCTGTTTCTTCCACCTGTATGCCATACCCCTTACTTTCCTCACTTTCCTTTCGGGTAAGCAATCCCACTGTCCTTTGGTTTCTGCCGTCTTCATTTTGCAAAAGCACTTCGTCAAATCCCATGGTATGCGACGCGGGTATCAGAGGAACGTCTTTTTTTAACGCATAGGTAATGTTCAGATAAACCCTGCCGGCGCGCGGTACTTCTATGTCCAGTTTTGTTGTCCCTTCGCCATGGGGCGGCACCGAAAAAGGCGGAATTTCTCCGCTTTCCGTAACCATCCCGTCGCAGGTCACTTCATATCCGATTTGTACATAATCCTTCAAATCGTCAAAATCCATATAATTATGAAGGGTCAGCTTTCCTTCCTTCGCATCAAAGGAAACCACCCTCGCCGGGCGATAAACATTTTGGTATTCCAATAATCCCGTATGGGGCTTTCGGTCCGGACCGACCAGTCCGTCTACGCAGAAGTTTCCGTCGTGAATCCTTTCGCCGTGATCCCCGCCGTAGGCATACCTGATCTTTCCGTTTTCCGCCCTGCCATGAGCAATTGCATGATCGCACCATTCCCACACGAAACCGCCGCACATCTGATCATACTGCGAAATCAGTTGAAAATAATCTTCCAGATCCCCGGGACCGTTTCCCATGCTATGGCAGTATTCCACCAGCAAAAACGGCTTGCTTTTGCCTTTCTTTAAATATTCTTTGATTTCTTCCAAGGACGGATACATTCTGCTGTACAGATCAAGATCGTCATACCGGTACGTTACCCCGGCTTTTCTGTATCTTGCGCTTTCGTACTGGGTCAGCCTTGACGGATCAAACTCCCTGGTCCAACGCAGCGCCTTTTCAAAATTGCATCCGTAGGCGCTCTCGTTTCCCACGGACCACATCACAATGCACGTTCTGTTTTTATCCCTTTGTATCATGCGCTGCACGCGGTCCAGCAAGGCTTCCTCCCAGACCGGATCATCCGCTATTTTCTCGTTCCAACGGTTGAATCTGTTGTCCTCGCTCTGATCCTTATAATAAATCTCAGCCGGACCATGCGCCTCAATATCCGCCTCGTCTATGACCAGAAAGCCGTACCGGTCGCAAAGTTCATAAAAATACGGTACGTTGGGATAATGGCTGCATCTGACCGCATTAAAATTATGCTGTTTCATCATGGCAAGATCCGTCATCATGCGCTCCATGCTGACCGTATATCCCGTTTCCGGATCAAATTCATGACGGTTCACGCCGCGGAATTTGATGTTTTGATGATTCAGCCAGACGACCCGGTCCCTGATCTCAATCCTGCGAACCCCCACATGATCGACGATGACTTCATCTTCCGTTTCCATGACCAGAGTATACAAATACGGATTTTCCGTATTCCAAAGCACCGGATCGGAAACCTGCAGTTGTACCGTCTGCCGGCACTTTCCTTGTGCGTTCTCCCCCGGGCGGGCGCTTCCGGGGCTGCTTTTTCCTACAAACGCCTGCGCGATCTGCGTCCCGTTTTGGTCCTCCAATAAAATCCTTGTCTCAACCGGCAAATGATGTGTATACTCGATATTCAGCCGCAGGATTGCGCTCGTTTTTCCTTTGTTTTTTTTACTTTCTCCAATGCTATTTTCCTTACCTGCTCCCGCTTCGTGCGGTATTTCCGTCGTAATGCGGTAGTCGTACACGGCATGGTCCGGTCTTTTTAACAGATAGACATCCCTGAAAATCCCGCTCATGCGAAATTTATCCTGATCCTCCAGGTAAGAGCCGTCGCACCACTTCAGTACCAATACAGCAAGAGTATTTTCCCCTTCCGCAATCACACCTGTCACATCAAACTCGCCCGTGGTATGCGACGCCTGACTGTATCCCACATATTGACCGTTTAGCCATACATAAAAACAACTGTCGACTCCCTCAAAATTTAAAAACGCCCTTGCAGCCCTTTCCTCTTTTTGATAACGAAACCGGCAGACATAAGTCCCGCAGGGATTATCCTGCGGCACAAAGGGCGGATCAAAGGGAAAGGGATAACGGATATTGGTGTATTGATGCGCGTCATAACCTGCCGTCTGCCAGACGCCCGGCACCTTCAGATCGTCATAAGCCGAAACATCATATCCGACCTCATAAAAAGCGTCCTTTACATCATAAATGCTCTTATAATAGCGGAATTTCCAGACGCCGTTTAAAAGCTGCATACGGTCCGACCGCTCCCGGTGCGCGACCAAATCCTCCGTCCTTTTTGACGCCGGAATGTAATACGCTCTCGGCGGCATGGTATTTTCATGTAAAACAGATAAATTTTCATAGTGACGCGGTACAAGCATAATCTCGTCCTCCTTTTATTTGATACATAAAGTATACCGCTTTCCGCCAGACTATACGATAAAGCGGATTAGACAAAACATGCACAAAATGATACACTGACAAAAAAAGAAAGGATCGTGACCCCATGGAAATCAATTCCGCCTACCTGCACAACTCCCTTGTGGATTTTAAGGACAAAAGAAAGCCTCTGACCGTCGGCAGCTGCGGCGTTTACCGCCTCCGTACCCGTACCAGGCTCCCCACCTGCCGCCCCAGGGGACGCGTGGATTATCAGTTGTTATATATTGCCTCCGGCGCCGGACACTTTCATTTTGACGGCGCCGGAAACGATACCGTTGTTTCCGCCGGCAATATGGTCCTATACCGCCCCAAAGAATATCAGCACTATGAATATTACGGCAAAGACCAAACGGAAGTATACTGGATTCACTTTACGGGAAACAACGTCAAAAACCTGCTGCGAAAATACGGCATTACGGACACCATGCGCGTTTTCTACGTAGGCGCCTCCCCGGAATATCAACAGCTTTTTACCCGGATGATTTCCGAACTGCAGCAATGCAAAAACGGTTATGAAGAAATGCTGGAGCTTTTATTTCGCCAGCTTCTGATCGTCACGCAAAGACGCCTATCCCAGAAGCGGAATACTGTAAACGAATATTTAGAGCACGAAATGTCCTATGCGGCGCAATATTTCCAAAAGCACTACAACCGTGAAATCCGGATCGACGAATATGCGGCTTCCAGGGGCATGAGCGTCAGTTGGTTCATCCGCAGCTTCCGCCAATACACAGGAAAAGCACCCATGCAGTATCTTGTATCCTTGCGGATGACAAATGCACAGATGCTTTTAGAAACAACCGATTATTCCGTTACGGAAATCGCCTCTATGGTGGGCTATGACAACCCGTTATACTTCAGCAGGCTTTTTCACAAGCAGAAGGGCTTCTCCCCGACAGGATACCGCAAACAGTTGGAAGCCGGAGATTTTTAAAGCTATTTCAGCTGCGTTACCGTCACAAGTCCGGCGCCGGGAACTACATTCATGGAAATCGTATCGCCGGGCTTAAATTTGATAATTTCGGCAAACGCTTCGTCCGCCGACAGATCCACATCAAAAATCTGCTCTTTTCCTTCCAGGTACAGATAATAGTGCGTATTTCCTTCTATGACCACGTTCGCCATCGCCTCGATCTTTCCTGTTACAGTCTCGGAGATACCCGCGCTTTGCGCCGAAATGCCGTTTGTGGCAAGCAGCTCGCTGTATGCCTTTTCACATTCTCCGACGGTATCGCCGATTGCCACCCACTGGTACTTCTGGATATTAACCATGGCATACATCTTGACCAGTCCCGCCGCATCCTTTAAAGCGATGAAATACGTGGGTTCTCCCGCAATATTTAATAACAGCGGGAAAGTCGCCGTATAACCTAAGTTTTGCACCTGACCTTCCGCCGACGACATTGCCGAATCCTCGATGGCGCCCTCGATCTTATAAAACTTCGTTTCCATGGTTCTCTGGTTCATCAATACAAAGCCTACGTTTGACTGATCCCCGTTGACGCTGGTCACGCCGGAATATACCCACACATCGTCGTCCAACGCGATATAGTTGTATCCGTTGGTGGTGGTCAGACAATCCTTCTGGCTTAAAATGCTGTTAAAGAAGCCGTGCTGCAGCGTGCCGTGATAATCATACAGTTCCATCAGAAGCTCCGCCTGGTATACCTTATCCACCCATTGGGGCACGTCCTCCACGGGATAATCCTCACATTCGCCCGTTACGGCGTTGCAGATCACGACTCTGCCGACAGTCTCGCCGCCGAACAGACCGATATTAAATTTCTTAACCGGACATATCCAATACGGCGTGCCGTCGTCTCCGATTTCAAAGAAAATCTGCTCTCCGAAAATATAAGTCGGATATTTGAACCGAAGGTGCCTGTAAATATTTCTGTTAAAATACTCCGATTTGGAATATTTAATGCCTTCCGCAAGCTGTACGCACTCCGTATCCTGGGTCGCCATATCGATCATCATATAAGCCGGAATCCCGTTTTTCTGATTGGTAAACCATTTAATGGCGTTGGCGTAAACAAGCGGCGTTACCCTGACCGGCTTTCCGTTGTAATTGATCTGGGTATAATCGCTCCCTACCTCAAACTGGGAAACCATGTCCACCATGCTGCCCATCTTGCGGTCGCCCAAAAGCGACGCGGAATCTCTGTCCAACAACGGAATGGTGTTATAGTCCACCTGCTGGATATCCTCTGCAAAATCCCCTTCCTCAACAGTCATCAGATCCCTGTATTTTGCCGCGTTGATAATCGGCGAAGATAAAAACGAGCCGACGGCAAGCACCACCAGCATCACGCCGATGATCCCGAAGGTAATTTTGACCGGAAGCCCCGTCCCGGGTTTAAATTCCCGCAGTTTTCCTTTCTTTTCCCTTACCGAGCCTGTCTTAACCGAAATCACGATACCCACCGCCGCAATCAGCACGATTAAGAACCACCAAGTGCCGATGGAATGCAGGTTAAACGCCGGAAGCGTGATATAGTAATAAATAAACGCGACAAACAACGCAACGACCGCTCCGATTATTTTCCATAATGTTGATTTTTTCATATGCCACTCCTGTTCCTACCTGATTAGTTTCCCTGGTTATTACAGACATTATAAGCTATTTTATACAAATAGAAAATCTTTTTTTGCAAGTTCCTCCGATTCGCAAAGAAAAATTGACATTCCTATCCCTTGCTTATAAAATAAAACTGTTAAACAATATTTTACATACGGAGGCACCAAATGACCCCAAATACCTATGGCTTTATCGGCTTGGGACTGATCGGCGGTTCCATTGCAAAAGCAATCAAAGCCGCGCGCGCAAAGGCGCGGATCTTGGCTTACGACGCCAACCGCGATTCCCTGCTGCTTGCCAAAGACGAACAAATCGCGGATGAAATCTATACGGAGGCAGACGAAACGACTTTTTCCGCGCTGGGAAGCTGCGAGTTTATTTTTTTATGCGCTCCCGTTTCCGCCAACGACGCCAATTTGAATCTGATCAAAGATTACCTGTCGGCGGATTCCGTTTTAACCGACGTGGGAAGCGTGAAAAATACCATTCACAGCACGATTGACGCGTTGGGACTTTCCGCGCGCTTTATCGGCGGTCATCCCATGGCGGGCAGCGAAAAAAGCGGCTATGAAAACGCCAGCGAAAAGCTGTTGGAAAACGCCTACTATATTTTAACCCCGGGAGAAGGCATTCCCGAAAGCCGCCTCCATGCTTTACAGGAACTGGTGCTTGAAATCCGCGCCATTCCTTTGATCTTACCTGCAAACAGGCATGACTATATTACAGCCGCCATTTCCCATCTTCCCCATATCATCGCCGCCAGCCTTGTCAATCTGGTCCATGAGGAAGACGAGGACGGTCTGATGAAAATGATCGCTGCGGGAGGCTTTAAGGATATTACCCGGATCGCTTCTTCCTCTCCCGTCATGTGGCAGTCCATCTGTCTGACCAATACGGACAATATTCTGCGCCTTTTGGACGACTATACAGACGCGTTAAAGTCAATCCGCGCCCGGCTGGAAACGAAGGACAAAGAACAGCTTTACCGCTTCTTTGACGAGGCGAAGGCATATCGGGATTCCTTTAACAATATCGGCAGCGGTCCGATCAAAAAGGAATTTGTCCTCTATCTGGATCTCAAAGACGAAACAGGCGCCATCGCCCAGACGGCAACCCTGCTTGCCAACGCGGGCATCAGTATCAAAAACATCGGCATTATGCACAACCGCGAAGTACAGGACGGTTCCCTCCGCATCGAGTTTTACGACGAACCTTCGATGCTTTTGGCAAAAACGACTCTGACCGACAATGGTTATACAATTTTTTAGTAATGAAAGAAAGATACATAGATAAACATTAGGAGAACTGCAGCCATGAATTTTGAAAAAGTAAAAACCTTAAAAGGGGAAGTGACCGTCCCCGGCGATAAATCCATTTCCCACCGTGCCGTCATGTTCGGCTCCATTGCAGACGGATTGACGGAAATCACCAATTTTTTACAGGGGGCGGACTGCTTATCCACGATCTCCTGCTTTCGCAAATTGGGCATTGAGATCGAAAATACGCCCGAAAAAATCCTGGTTCACGGCAAAGGGCTTCACGGACTTTCTGCTCCGTCCGAAATTTTGGACGCAGGCAACAGCGGTACGACGACCCGCTTAATTTCCGGCATTCTTGCCGCGCAGCCCTTTACCGTCACCTTAACCGGAGACGCTTCGATCCAAAAACGCCCCATGCGCCGGATTATAGAGCCTTTATCCATGATGGGCGCCGATATCCGCAGCCTGAAGGAAAACGACTGCGCTCCGTTGGAAATACACGGCACCGCTTTAAAAGGAATCCGGTACACCTCCAAGGTTGCTTCGGCTCAGGTAAAATCTTCCATTCTGCTTGCCGGATTATATGCGGAAGGCGAAACAAGCGTTACGGAGCCCTACGTCAGCCGCAACCATTCCGAGATTATGTTAAACCACTTCGGCGCAACGGTAACCACGACCGGCACAACCGCAACCGTCCTGCCCAATCCTGTATTGGAAGGACGAAACATCGTCGTACCCGGCGATATCTCTTCCGCCGCCTATTTCATCGCGGCAGGGCTGATCGTCCCGGGCGCGGAGATTTTGATCAAAAACGTGGGAATCAACGAAACCCGCGACGGCATCCTCCGGGCAGCAAAGGCGATGGGCGGCAATATTACTCTGTTAAATGAAAACCGCGACAGCGGCGAACCGGTTGCTGATATTCTGGTTTCCCACAGCGATCTTTGCGGCACCCGCATCGACGGCGCGCTGATCCCTACTCTGATCGATGAAATCCCCGTCATCGCCATTATGGCGGCTTATGCAAAGGGTCAGACGGTCATTGCCGACGCTGCCGAATTGAAAGTCAAGGAATCCAACCGCATCGACGTCATGGTAAGCAACCTAAGCGCCATGGGAGCGGATATTACCGCCACCGACGACGGCATGATCATAGGCGGAGGCAAGCCTTTGCACGGCGCGCTGATCCATTCCATGGACGACCACCGCATTGCCATGAGCTTTGCCATCGCTTCCCTCCTTGCCGAAGGCACAACTGTTATTGAAGGCGGGGAATGCGTCAATATATCTTATCCTGATTTTTATAAGGATTTGGGGAAATTATGTGTAAAATAGTGTTGAAAAGTCAGAGGCAGTAACGTAACGGGGCTTTCGTATTGATAAAACAGGTATCGATCACGGAAACACGCTTTCGCTCTACAAACGCGCAGCGGTACATAAATCCGCAAAATACGCGGATTAAGTACCGGCGTGTTTGTAAAGGTTTCCTTTGATCGATACCTGTTTTATCAATGCGAAAGCCCCAATTATTCCCCCGCTTCATAGTTCTGGTCAGTATGCACCTATGAGGGGCATTCTATTTTCATGAATGCTTCTTCCAAGCCACCACTCATTCAGTTCTTTTTTATTCGGGACGCCTGTTTTTACATCTATTCCAACCGGCAGAAAATCCGTTTCGTAATTCTTTCTTACTTTTACGATCGTAGCCGTATCTTCATCCAATTCCAGCTCAACTACCGGTCTGTTTTTATTCATCAGAATACAATTCAAGATTTCCACCGTCCTTCCAATTTTTACTGATTATTTTTTATTATATTCGACTTGCAGGAAAAAGGATAGACACGAAATCCCTCTTCAATAATACAGAATAATCCGCCATCTTTCATCTCTGTTTTTTCCACTTTTATTTGATATTTCGTTTGTTTTTTTATTTTGACAATTTCGGAAATTATGTGCAAAATAGTGTTGAAAAATATTTTAAAATAGAATAGAATATAGAAAAGGGAAACCCGAAGTGGTTTACCTCAATATTTTTTAGCTAATTATTATTTAAGCCGTCATATTTGCTGATAATGACGGCTTAGCTCTTTTCCTTAAAGATCTGATAATTTAGATGAAATGCAAAACTATGTAATGTATTGAGGATTATAAAAAGAACGTCTATATAGACGTTCTTTCTGCTCACATAGATAAAGACAGTATTTAGTTGTTAATCAGCCGGTGCATATAAATATGCCTCGGTTTTTACTTCCGTATCAGGAGCTTCTTTAAGAAAAATTGTATGATATACTCTCTGTGGTTCCTCAAATTCTGAATAATCTGGTATTACTTCATAAGCATACACACTATAACCTATAGTCTTACCAGGTATATTATTACTTAATGCATATACTTCTTCACTAGTGCTTAAAAAGATTTTATCATTTATTTGTAAGTGATAATACTCTCCTTTACCCATTTCAATTACATACCCCTCTTCTTCATTATATATAATAATATGTGGGGTTTTAGTATCTAAATTTGATAAAAATTGTGCAAATTCAGAAATATCCGCAACCGTTGTAGTTACCTGAGCTTCAGGCATATCAGTCGATGTTTCTTCCTCCGAAGGCTCTTCAGCCCCTTCTTCCCCTGCCGATGTTTCTTCTTCAACAGATTGCTGTTCTTCTTCCTCTTCTTCTACTTCATTTTCTTCCGTTACTTCCTCTGCTGCAACTTCAGGTGCCTCTTCTGCCGGTGCTTCTTTAGAATTACCGCAGCCGCAAAGAAGAAATGCTGCCAATGTTACGCTTAATACCATTCGCAATACGTTTATCTTTTTCATATTTTCCTCCATCCGTTTTTTCAAAAAACTATGATATCATTTTGTCTGTTGCCAATAATTTGCTTCCCATCTGCATTTTCTACGCCCCGGAAAAATGCCGTTCCTTTCTTACCCGCCATTCCACTTTCTCACTTCTGCTCCCTCCTCCTGCTTAAAAAAGCTGTTTTGCAATGTATTCATTGCAATTATATCCCTTAAGCCATCTAAAATCAAGAAGGATGCAATTTATTTATTGCAAAATGATTGAGACTGAATGATTGAGAGGTGTCTTTCCATGAGTCAAAAATTAAAGCAGGATCTGCAAATCGGCGGAAATATCCGCAGACTTCGCAAGCAGGCAGGGCTTACCCAGGAACAGGTTATTACCCATCTCCAATTACAGGGACTTGAAATTTCCCGCAGCAGCTATTCCCAGATCGAATGCGGCACTTATAACATCCGTATTTCGGAATTGGCGGCGCTGGCGGAATTGTTTCAGGTTGATTTCAATGCTTTTTTTGAAAATTTGCAATAAAAAAACCGCTAATCATGATTTTGACAATCACAATTAGCGATTACTGACTTTTTTCACGCATGATCTTTGACCACGCCGTAAATCTCGATTCTGGAAGCATCCATTTCCGACATTCCGATGAAAATACCTCCGTACTGGAAAATTTCATCCCGTTTGACGATACGAACAATCTCGATAAACGCATGGATCACTTCTTTTGTCCAAAGCGTCAGATACGCCTCGTATACTGCGCCGATTTGCAAAGGAACCGTGCAGTTAAAGCCAATTCCCGTTTTTGATACGTCAACCAGTTCAATTGCCACCTCGTCAGGCTCTTCCTTGCTGTCAAGCCTTTTGATGACCAGACGCGATTCCAAATCCATTCGCTTGTTTTTTCTTCTCTCTACGCTCTCCATAGCTACCCCCGTTTTTTGCGATTATTCGTACAACTGTTTTTATTTTATACGAAAGCGGTACAAATTACAAGATCATCATGGCGTCTCCGAAAGAAAAGAATCGATATTTTTCCCTGACCGCTTCTTCATAGGCATTTAACACATGCTCTCTTCCCGCCAGGGCGCTGACCAGCATGATCAAAGTGGATTCCGGCAGATGGAAATTCGTAATCAGCCCGTCCATTACTTTAAACCGGTAACCGGGATAAATAAAGATTTCCGTATTGCCGCTGCACGGACGCACGACGCCGTTTTCATCCGCCGCGCTCTCTATGGTGCGGCAGCTCGTCGTTCCCACACAGATGACCCTTCCGCCGTTTTGTTTTGTCTCATTGATGATATCGGCGGCTTCTTTGCCGATCTGGTAAAATTCCGAGTGCATATGATGTTCCAGTATATTTTCTTCTTTCACGGGGCGGAAGGTTCCCAGCCCCACATGCAGGGTTACATAGGCAAGTCTGACCCCCGCCTCTTCGATTTCCCGCAAAAGCTCCGGCGTAAAATGCAAGCCTGCCGTGGGCGCGGCTGCGGAGCCTTCGTACTTGGCGTATACGGTCTGATAGCGGTTCTTATCCTGCAGCTTGTGGGTAATATAGGGCGGAAGGGGCATTTCTCCCAGGCGGTCCAGCACTTCTTCAAAAATGCCGTCATAGGTAAATTGCACAAGCCTGTTGCCCTCCTCCAACACGTCCAGCACTTCCGCCGTGAGCAATCCGTCCCCGAACACGATTTTCGCGCCGGGTCTTGCCTTTTTGCCGGGTTTAACCAAGGTCTCCCACCGGTCGTTTTCACGGCGCTTTAAGAGCAACACTTCGATTGCGGCTCCCGTTTCCGCTTTATGTCCGATCAGTCTTGCGGGAATGACCTTGGTGTTGTTTAAAACAAGGCAGTCTCCCGGTTTCAAAAACGAAGGAATTTCCTTAAAAGAATGATGCTCCGTTTCTCCCGTCCGTTTATCCAGTTTTAACAGCCTGGAGCTGCTGCGGTCCTCCAGGGGGTCCTGTGCAATCAGCTCCTTTGGCAATTCATAATAAAAATCGGATTTTTTTAAACTATCCATTTTCGTTTCCTTACTGTCTTAATTCGATACCCATGCCGTTTAAGCCGTTTAAGATTTTCTTCATCACGGAGTTGATATCGTTTTCCTCCAGAGTGCGGTCCTTTGCGCGGAAGGTAATGGAATACGCTACGGATTTATACCCTTCCTTAATCTGGTCGCCTTCATAAATATCAAACAACTCCAGACTTTCCAGAATCTTTCCGCTGCGCTGTCTGATGACGGCTTCAATCTGTCCTACCAGGATTTCTTTGGGCACTACCATGGAAATATCCCTCTTTACGGCAGGGAATTTGGCGATGCCTTCGTATTTGCGGTCAAAGGTCGTGAAACCTTCAACGCTTGGCATATCCAGTACGGCGACATAGGCTCTTGTGCCCAGACCGTAGTTATCGCATACCTCGGGGTGAACCTCGCCGAGATACCCTACCACGCATCCGTCATACAAAATGTTCGCCTGTCTGCCGGGGTGCAAAAACGGTTTTCCCGCTTTGGGATCGTATTCGGGCGTCTTTCTCATGCCAACGCCTTCAAAAAATTCTTCGATCACGCCTTTCATCGTGAAGAAATCGCCCTCTCCGTAAAAGCCCAGCGTAAACTGCATTCTTTCGTCGGGCAGCTCCGTAACCGGAACGCTCTTTGGCAGATAAATATTTCCGAGCTCGTATAATTTCACGTCCTTGTTTCTTCTGTTGTAATTGGTCGCAAGGCTTGTGAGCATACCGTTTAAGGAAATCGTCCTCATAACGGAGAAATCTTCTCCCAACGGATTGCTGATGGTCACAGTTTTGCGGAGCGCATCATCCTCCGGAAGTAAAAGCTTATCAAATACCTTGGGACTTTCAAAGGAATAGCACATACCCTGTGAGAAGCCGCAGTATTCCGCAATATCCCTTGCCTTCTGCTCGATCCGCAGCTTGTAGGAAAGCTTGCCGGTGGTCGCTTCCCCGCTGGGTAAACTCGTCGGGATCTTATCATATCCGTAGAAACGCGCCACCTCTTCCGCAAGATCCGCCCTTCCTAACAGATCCTGACGGAAGGAAGGAATCGTCACGGTATTGGTATCCTTGTGATATACCAGGTCTATTTTCTCAAAAATCTTAATCATTTCTTCCGGCGCAATATCCGTACCCAGAAGCGCATTGTATCGATCCGGCTCAAAAGGCAGCTCCACCAAAGGCTTCAGGGGTTCTTTGACGTCCACCATGCCGCCTACGACTTCGCCGCACCCGAGCTCTTCTATCAACTGGCAGGCGCGGTTAATCGCTTCTTCGGCGTTCCGGGGATCAAGCCCTTTTTCAAACTTACCGGAAGCGTCGGTGCGAAGCCCGACTCTTTTTGCCGATTTACGGATATTGGGACCGTTGAAGGTCGCAGCCTCAAATAAAACGGTCTTTACCTCGTCGGTAATCTTGGAGTTTTCTCCTCCCATAATGCCTGCAAGACCGATTTCCTTTTCCGCGTCGCAAATCATCAAAACGTCGGAATCCATTTTACGCATCTGCCCGTCCAGGGTCTCGAACTCGTCTCCGTCCTTTGCGCGGCGCACGATGATTTCCCTGCCCGCGATCGTATCCAGATCATAAGCGTGCATGGGCTGACCGTATTCTTCCATGACATAATTGGTAATATCCACCAGGTTGTTGATGGGTCTGATCCCGCTTGCCGCAAGTCTTCTCTGCATCCACTTGGGACTGGGTCCCAGCTTAATATTTTTTACGACCCTTGCACAGTAGCGGGGACACAGATCCGCATCCTCCACTCTGACCCTGATATAGTCGTTTACGTCCTCGTCGTTTCCTTTTACGGATACCACCGGGGGCTGAAAATTGGTATGGAAGGTAGCCGCCGCTTCTCTCGCCACGCCTACAACGCTGTAACAGTCCACGCGGTTTGACGTGATTTCATATTCAAAAACCGTATCATGTAATCCCAGCTCTTCGATGGCGTCCGCACCGACCTCCGTGTTTTCCGGGAAAATATAGATGCCGTATTCCGGCGCTTCGGGATAAAAATCTCTGGAAGAACCGAGCTCCTCAATGGAACACATCATGCCGTTGGAGGGAATCCCTCTTAACTTGCCCGCTTTGATCACAATGCCCTCCTCGGGAAGCGGTCCGCCGTCATGTCCGCCTGCGACTTTGCCTCCGTCGAGAACTATCGGCACTTTATCGCCTTCTTTTACATTCGGCGCGCCCGTGACGATCTGAACGGTCTCCGCGCCTACGTTTACCTGACAGATAATCAGTTTATCCGCATCGGGATGCTTTTCGATCTTCTCAATCTGTCCCACCACGATTCTTTCCAGATTTTTATCCAGTCTCTCGTAGCCTTCCACCTTTGTTCCGCTTAATGTCATTGCATCGCAATATTCCTGATCGGTACAGTCCAGATTGGGAACATATGCTTTGATCCAAGATAATGCTGTATTCATACCACTTTTCCTCCTAGAACTGTTTCAAGAAACGAATATCGTTTTCGTATAACAATCTCATATCGTCAATCTCATATTTTAACAGGGCAATACGCTCCAAGCCTACGCCGAAAGCAAATCCGGTGTATTCCTCGGGATCGATGCCGCTCATCTCCAATACGTGGGGATGGACCATGCCGCAGCCCAAAATCTCGATCCAGCCGGACCCTTTACAGAAACGGCAGCCGCTTCCGCCGCATTTAAAGCAGGTAACGTCCACTTCCGCGCTGGGCTCTGTAAACGGGAAATGATGGGGTCTGAATTTTACTTTGGTATCTTCCCCAAACAGCTCTTTTGCAAATTCCGCAAGGGTTCCTTTCAGGTCCGCAAAGGTAATGTTTTTATCGATAACCAGACCTTCGATCTGATGGAAGGACGGGGAATGGGTCGCATCCACCTCGTCTGCGCGGAACACTCTTCCCGGCGCGATCATACGGATGGGAAGCTTTCCCTTTTCCATTTCATGCACCTGGGTGGAAGAAGTCTGGGTACGCAGCAAAATATCTCCGTTGATATAGAAGGTGTCCTGCTCGTCCTTTGCGGGATGGTCAGCCGGAATGTTCAACGCCTCAAAGTTGTAATAATCCCGTTCCACTTCCGGTCCTTCCACAACCTCATAGCCCATGCCGACGAAAATCCTTTCCACTTCTTCAAGGGCGATGGTGTTGGGATGTCTGTGTCCCACATGATTCTTTTTTGCAGGAAGCGTAACGTCGATAACCTCTTTTTTCAGCTTCGCTTCCCTGATCTTTTTCTCCATGTCGCTCTTTGCCTTTTCCAAAGCCGCCTCGATATCGGCGCGGGCTTCGTTTACAAGCTGTCCTACCTTCGGTCTGTCCTCGGGCGCGACGTCCTTCATGCTTTTCAAAATTCCCGTCAGGGCGCCCTTTTTGCCAAGCTGGGTCACGCGCACATCATTTAACTCATCCAACGATGTCGCCGCTGAAATTTTGGCAATGGCTTCTGCCTTGATCTGTTCCAGTTTTTCTTTCATTTTCTGCTTTCCTTTCTGTATTTTGCCTTCGTTATACCGGCAAAAAGCGCATAAAAAACGCCCCTTGCCAGACAAGGGACGAATCGATCCAATCCGCGGTACCACCCACATTCCCGTAAAACGGGCTCTTCATTTCGCGTAACGTGCGTATACGTCTTTGTTTAATTGCCTTTTGCACTTTTCCGTATCCGTCTTTCCGGCATCCGGCAGGCATTCAGCGTTCAACAAAGCTGCTCCGGTGGGAAATTCGCCGTCTTATGGGAACCAAAGGAAGCTTTCAGCCGGTGACTTCCTATCTCTGACGGTACATAAAACGCTACTGTACACCTTCCACGCATTTCAAATATCAAACATCTGAAACTATTCTAACGATCGGAAACTGTTCTGTCAAGTGGTTTTCACGGCTTTTTTCTCTTTGCGCTTTTCTCTGGAGCGCTTCATCAGAAATTCCGTGGCGGGCTCCAAAAACTTGCTGATCAGGGCTCCCATAAACATGATATAAAAGATAAAATAAAACCAGAGCATCAACATTGCCACCGTCGTCATGCTGCCGTAAATGCTGTTTCCCGCAAAGTTATTGACATAAAAGGAAAATCCCAGGGAAAAAACACTCCATGCAACGCTTACAAATACCGCCCCTACAACCTGCTGCTTCCAATCCAGCTTTTCGCTGGGAATCCAGGTAAACAGCGCCGTAAAGAACAGGGCAAGGACCGCAATAATGATCAAAATCCGCAGATTGGAAAATAGCGGAGTAATGGACACGATTCCCGGGAGTCTTTTTTCCAGCACGTTTCCGATTGTCTCGCCGAAAACGCCCAAAAGAAGCGATAACAATATCATAACCAACAAAATGACCGTATAGATACTGGCGCGCAGTCTCTGTAAAAAATAATTCTGGGGCTTTGTCACATGATGAATCGCATTTAAGCCCCGGATAACGGCGAGCATTCCTTTTCCCGCCGACCAGATCGTGACCAGCGCGGATACGGAAATAATCGCCGGAGACTTATCGTATACCTCCACAATCGTGCTGACCGCAAGGGGGACCAGGCTCGTAGGAAGCACCTGCGCCACGCTCTCCATCAGATCCGCCTCCGTAACAGGCGTATATGGCAAAATCGAACACACCAACAGCAAAATCGGGATCAGCGACAAAAACATAAAAAACGCCGCGCTCGCTGCATAAGCGCTGATATGGCATTCTGAAATTTCTCTCGAAAACTTTTTCACAAGTAAGATGATTTTTCTCATAATCCACCCTTATCTCATCTCATACATATCCATAAGTGTAACACCTTCATAGAAAAACTGCAAAATGTTTTCGCAATTCATTCCCGAAAGCGCCATGGATTTTGCACCGTTCTGGCTCATGCCGATTCCGTGCCCGTAACCGCCTCCTGTAACAGTATATGCCGTAATCGCATTTGTGGCACCGTCCACCTGCACATCCAGTACCGCAAAGGCGCTGGGCAGAAGCGTCGAAACCGTGCTTTCGCTGCCGTCCTGTCTGGTAACGCAGTCCCCTTCATTGGCGAGCACCGATCTGACCGCATGTTCCCCGACGACCTTGACGCTCCCTTCCTTCCCTTCTATGAGAAGTTCATCGATCACGCCGCCGCTTTCCCTCTTGACGACTTCCATCCGGTCAATCTGTGTAAATACGGGAGGTTCTCCCGATACATAGACGACGGCAGGCTCTCCGGGAAGCGCATCCTTGTTTTCTACAGGGACCAATATGCTCTTGCTGCTGGACTGATATCTTTGTAACAGATTTTCATTGAGTCTGTCAACATTCAGCGCCGTCTGATAGGTCCAGCGGTACCATCCTTCCCCGCACTCGTAGTCCTCTGCAAAGACGGTGGTAATATAATTGCGAAAGACGGCTTCATCCGTAATATCCGCCGCTTCGCCCGCGTCCGTTCCGATATGTCTGGATACCAGATAACCGTATTGGTCTTCCGAGCTGCTGTGCCATGCGCCGATATCCGTACCGTAGCCGCAGGAGGTGGAATAATAATAAGTTTCCGCCAGATGACCGCCTACAATGGCGATCTGCCCCTGGGTTTCCCGTATGGCAAGAGTCGTGGTTTCATTTTCTTTAATATTGTTATAGACCTGAAACGCCGCGCTGTCGTCCACATGGGCGCCGTATTCCTTTAAGCCGGAATTGAGCATTCTCTGATATGCGTAAGTCCTCGCCGATACCGCCTGCGCCTTCAGCGCCTCCGCCGGGTAGCTTGCCGGCATTTCGCTGGGCACAACCGAATACAAATATTCCTCCAACAGCAATTCATTGATCAGCAAAAGCCCCTCGTCCGTTTTGGCGATTTCAAAATTTCCCCGGTAAGACGGCGTCCCCTGGTCGCGTTCAATGGACGTGATCGTCGTCCGCGCCAGATTCGTTTCCGGTCGGATATAAATGCGTCCGTTTTCCAGCCCGGGATCGTCCGCCGTAACCGTAATCTCTTCTCCGGCTCCGTGGCGTTCGTCATTGACCAGGAAATCCGAATCACAGGTAAAGGAAATGCTTTCATGATATGCCGAGGCAAATCCCGTCGTCTTGATCACAACCCTTATGGAATCCATCTTTTCTTCCCTTGTTACCAGCCCCGCCACGATAACTCCGTCCCGGTCCAGCACAAAGTCCGTGAAATCATAGCCGATTTTTAAATCAGCCTTCGTATAATGCTCCCTCTGACCGTAGAGCTTGTAGACAGGCAGCGTCCCCCTGTAAGGATAAAAGCCCATACCTTCCAGCTCGATCCGGTCCTCGGTCACGCTTAACAGCTTTCCGCTGATCTTTTCATCATAAGTTGAAATGCTCTGCAAACCGCCGTCTGCAAAATACAGATCCGCAATGTCTTCAAAGGTGTCGTATACCGTGCCGTCCTCTAAGAGCACGCCGCCCTCCCCGCTTTTGATGCAAATCTGATAATCTTCAAAAATAATCCACAAGGCGCCCGGCTGATTGGACGCAATCCAGCAGGTTTGCAGACTGAAATCATCCGAATCGGGAAGCTCCTGATAATCGGAAATATCCAATAACAGATATCCGCCGCTGCCAAGATAGACCCGTTCCCTGTAAAGTTTTTGTTCCTTTGCCGCCTCATAGCCTGAAAGCAGATCGGTCTTTTGATACAGGGTAATTCCCGACGCCTGACCCTGTTCGTCCTTCGACGCAAAAAGCAGGGTATTTTCCGAAACCGAAGTGTCATCCAGATTTTTCACATCGGACCCGGAGGCAAGCAAAACGCCCTGTTCCCGATATAAAGGCATATCCTGATGGACAACGCCCCACAGCTTTTCGTAAGTATTCAGAAAGTCCGCGGCGAGCAGACTGCTGTCGTCCCTGCGGTTATCCGGAAAAGAATCCTCTTCAATGGCGATGATTTCGCCTTCATAGACGGGATATTTTTCCTTTAACAGGGCAAACATGGTCTTTGCTTCCCGCAGGGTCAGATAAGGTTCCTCCTGCGCGGAATCCTTTGTCCCGTTTCCGGAAACCGCTGCCGCAGCGTCAATTTCCGCCGTCGTGATCCGGTCTCCATCGGCGTACAAATATGTATATAAAAGATAGGCGTCCTCCCGAAGTATGTACACTCCTTCCGGCTCCTTTATTCTTCTGTTTTTAATCACACAAACCATTGCCGTTATGATTGCCGCCAGTATAAAAACCGCCAGCACCCATTTTCCTATCCGATTTTTCTGCCTCATAAACTCTCCCTTTTTGCTCCTATTGCCGCGCGCTGAAAATTAGCCGCACAAAATGAAAAACAGCCCGTCAGGACTGTTTTTTCATTTGTGCCCCAAAATGCCGGCTCCTGTATTTTGACTCCTAGCCTAAGCCAGGTGGGTAACCGCAATTTTACTTCTGCCGTCCTCATCACTTAATGGGAGGCATGACATCCATAAAACGATATAGGAATCCCGTTTAAAGTAAATGTAGGTTCAAAACAACAAGAGTTATCGAACATTTCAGGTAACCTTATTATACGAAAATACTCAAAAAAATACAACAGCAATTTACCTGTTTTCTCTGACAGTTTTTAACACCAGCCGGCTCATATCCGTCAACAGCTTTTTGGATTCCGGGTCCGTATTTTTGACCGCGTCAATCAATTTCTTAATACTTTTTAAGCTGATCTGGCTTAACGTTTTCGCTTCCGTCGCCGCCAGCGCGTCAAATACAAGGGATACAAACTGTTTTCTCTGCGACACGGTCAGTTTTTTCATGCACTCGTCAATGGCAAGGTGCGCGATCAAAGACTCCTTGGAAAGTCCCTTTTCCCTGACCAGACATCTGCCGCTTACCTCCCACGAAAAGGCATCGTGCTGCATAATGCCCCGATTGGTACTTTTTACCACATATTCATTGGTGCCGTGGCACAAAAGGGTCCCGATCATTGACTCATATGGTAAATACCAGTAGGTTTTTTCATTGACAGCCTGATACGCATCCAGAGATAAAAATTCTTCCATAAAGCCCGGTCCGTCCATATTATAAATGCCCGCAATCCGTTTTTGCAGCCGTTTGCCGCACTTCGCCCCGGCGTAAATCGCGAGGTTGCCGCCCTTGGAATGTCCCATCAGGGATACTTTCCCCTTCAGTGCGCCTGCCACGCCGGTTAAATACCGCAGCGCCGCTTCCTGCGCCGGAATCACATCCATATAGGCGATATTAAAATCTTCCTTCCAGCCCACGATCGTATCGTCCGTTCCGCGGTAAACCACATAGATTTCCCCGTTGTCGTTCTGAAACGTCACGGCGGCGAATTGTTCTTCGCTCTGCTCGTCTATATGATTGACATAGCCCGACATTTTCAGGGAAGCGTACCTTTTACATTCCGCCATTTTTTCAAACAGCACCAGGACTTCATCCGGAATGACCCTGCCAAGCTGCCGATATTTGGGATTATCCAGATAACCCCGAAATTCTTCATACGCGTCCCGAAGCGGAATCTGTTCCTGTATCTCTTTTGAAACAATATGATCCAGTTCCGCATAGGAAACGGTGCTTAAAATAAGCGCGTCCACCTCATGAAAAGGATCTTGTGTGAAATCCAGGTCTCCGCGCCATTTAATAAACTCTAAAATATTCCCCATACCATCACCCGAATCCGATTATTCTGTTTCCTATTATGAAAATGGGGCTGCACACCGGAAATCATTCCGATGCGTCAACCCCATATATTGTTATGACTATTATAAACAAATCGCTGTCCGTTTATTCGCTCTCACAGCCAAATGCTGTATGTTTGGAATTAAAGAGCGTCTACCAGTCTCTGAAGAGCCGCAAGCGCTTCGTCAGGAAGCTTGTCGTAACCGTCTTTCTTGGTTGCGAAATCTTCTACAGCTTTAACACGGGTAGCCATAGCAGCTTTTAACTGTTCTACATAAGAAGCATCCTGTAAGTCGGGTGTGAAGTCTGCTGTCTTGCCATCCCACTCGTACATGATCTCGATGTCTTCAAAAGGTCCCCACTGTTCAAACTTAGCTCTTCCTTCAACGATTGTCTCAAGAATGCCTAAAGTATCTGCGGGTTTAACCTTTGTTCCCATGAAATCACCGGTATTAACGATGTAGCAGTCTACGTTCTTCTCTTCTACTAACTTTTTGAACTTCTCATAGTCGTTTACCAGAGGATAGGTTCTGAAAGGGTTAGCGTAGGGTACGATACGGATTGCATTCAAGTCTGTTCCTGCAGCAACACGCTCTGCGGAAGAGGTCTTTGTAGCAAGGGTAGCGCCCATAACGGAAGCCAGCGCGGAACCTTTTAATTTAACAACCGGAGGAATGGTAGGATCTTTCATAATCCAGAAAATAGCGTTTACCGGAGATTCAATCTTATCTACGCGGTTCGGAGACCATAATTTGGATTTGATCGCACGTCCGTTACCGTTTCTGATATCTTCGGTTACTAACTGGATCTTTCCTTCGGAGTCTAACGTACAGGAGCAGTTCTGAGCGGATAATAAATATTCGTTGTCAGGGCAGCCTGTAGGGTAATCCGCTGTCTTATCAAAATATGTAGGCTCTAAAGCGATGGATGCACAGGTATCTGTGTTGATGATGAAAGCATCGTCATGAAGAACCTTGATTGCAGGATATTTTCCGCCATGTTTTGCATGTGTCAATGTGGATTTTCCGGAACCGGACAAACCGTAAACAGATGCAACAAAGTGGGAACCGTCCGCCAAAGTATACTCTTTCTGACCGCCGTGGCAGGAAGCGTAGCCGTTTCTGTTAGCCAGAGCCCAAGCCATGGTCAAAGTACCTTTTTTGTGCTCGCCGAAGTATCTCATACCAAGGATCGCAGCGCAGTTTTCGTTAGTATCGAAGTAGCAGAGAGTCAGCGGATCGCTTAAGCAGCTGTAATCAACGTCAGGTCTCTCGCCGGGTACCCACTGGGGATCGGAGAAGATATAGATATCAGGCTCTTTGCCGTCTCCGACGGGTTTGGATTTTTTGTACATCTTTACGTATTCATCGGACATATACTGGAAGTTTAACATCCAGTTGTAAAGGATGTTCTCTTCTCCTTCGGGAATCAGAAGGTGAGCCTTTACCATAAATTCGGGATCAAGACCGATGAAGCACTCTGCATGATACATGGTTTTCCAACGGGTCTCGTAAATAGCGTCCATAACGACTTTATCCAGTTTAGCGTCATCTACGCCGGGTTCGCCTTTGATACGGCGAGCTGCCGCATAACGACCTGTAACAGCGCCATCGTTGAATAATAAAACTTTTGCGTCTTTCTCAAGACCAAATGTCTCACCGTCTTTGATAGGCATATCCGTTACAACAGTGCCGGGAGAATTTTTCGCTAATTCGTAAGCTTCTTTTAATGTGTTTACCTTTACTACGTTGTTGCCGTAGAAAGCAGCTTCGATGATGGAACGTGTTTTGGAAAAACCGACTTTTCCTTTACCGATCTCATCGATTGGATAGTATGCTTTTGTTGACATTCTATTGTCCTCCTTGATTTGTATTTTTTACCGCAAAAGCGGCTTATGACTACTTTGTACGGGCACTTATCCGCCTCGTACACCTTTTGTATTATCTCAAAAGGCACTTAAAAAGTCAATATTGTATGAGGGAAAACAAAAGAAAATTTCTCTCAAAAATTCTCTCATCTTCCGTTTCTCTTTTAATCCGTTACCGTGCGTCCGCACCGCGCATGATATCCGCCGCCGCCGAACATCCGATCCGGTCGCACCCCGCCTCTAAAAACGCTTCCAGCGCCTCCTTTGTCCGGATGCCGCCCGCCGCCTTGATCTTTACCGCGTCGCCGATATGCTCCCGAAACAGCGCGATGTCCTCAAGCTTTGCGCCCGCCGTTCCGAATCCCGTAGACGTCTTGATATACTCGGCTCCCGCGTCCGTTACGGACCTGCACATGGCGATCTTTTCCTCCTCGGTCAGATAGCAGGTCTCGATAATGACCTTTAACACGTGTTTCAGGCACTCCCGCTTTACCGCGATAATTTCCTGGGTTACTTTTTCATAATCTCCGTTTTTAACGTCGGAAATATTGATAACCATATCGATTTCATCCGCGCCGTCCTCCAGCGCCTTCCTTGTCTCCGCCACCTTTGCCTCGGTCACGCTGTACCCCAAAGGAAAACCGACGACCGTGCATATGTTCAGACGGCTTTTGTACTTTTGGCGGACTCTTTTGACATAACAGGGCGGAATACACACAGACGCCGTCCCAAACTCCAGCGCTTCCTCGCACAATGTCACAATATCGTCCCACGTGGCAAATGCCTTCAACTGGGTATGATCCACATGGGAAATCATTTCTTTCACGTTCATAGCTCTACCTCGCTGTCTTTGTCTTTTTAGCTTTGAAAAAATCTTTGAAAATAGCTTTGAAAAGGATAAACAGGCATTTATCTAACGGCTTGTAATATAAACCGCCGCGCCGTAAGGCGGCAGCAAAATGTCTGCCTGCGCTTTTCCCGTCTCATAATTGGAAATCAACAGGCTCGCGCCTATAAATATCTTCGGACAGGTCACGCTCTGTTCCTGATCTGAAAAGTTACAGAGCACAAGCACCCTGTCACTGATAAACGTCCGGGTATAGGCGTAAATCTCCTTCGATTCCGGAAGCAGCAAATCATAATTCCCGTAAACGATTACCGGAAACTTCTTCCGCAAGCTTATAAGCTTCTGGTAATACCGGAATACGGAATCCTCTCTTTCCATCTGCTCCTTTGCATTGATCTGCCGGTAATTGGGATTAACCATGATCCACGGCGTTCCTTTGGTAAATCCTCCGTTTTCACTGTCGTCCCACTGAAACGGGGTTCTTGCGTTGTCACGGCTTTTATACCGCAGATAACGCATCATTTCATCCGGGGTAAACACCCCCTTCTCCTCTACCAGCTCCCGGTAAGCGTTGATGCTGTCCAGGTCCCTGAAATCCGTAATCTTTTCAAAAGGGGCGTTGGTCATGCCAAGCTCCTGCCCCTGATAAATATAAGGCGTTCCCTGCATCATATGCAGGCAGGTAGCTAACATTTTCGCCGACATTTCCCGGTATTCCCCGTCGTTTGCGTAACGGCTTACGGATCTGGGCTGGTCGTGGTTTTCAAAGAAAAGGCTGTTCCACGCAATGTCCTCAAGCCCTTTCTGCCATTTTGTCATGACCGCCTTCATATCCCGCAGGTCCATTTTCCGGTCGGTCCACTTATTATCCCCATCGGAATCCACGTCCATATGTTCAAACTGGAACACCATGTTCAATTCCTCTCCCTTGCAGGAAGCATATTTTTTCGCCTCCTCCAAAGTAACGCCCGAACATTCGCCGACGGTAATGGTATCCGCCCGGTTCAGCACCTTTTTCCGCATTTCCCTGAGGTATTCATGGACATGGGGACCGTTCGCCGGTTCGTTAAAGCTGGCGTAGCCGTTCATGCCGGGCTTCCCGTCGGGAAAATCCTGATTTTTGGATATCAGGCTGATCACATCCATCCGGAATCCGTCCACGCCCTTATCCAGCCACCAGTTCATCATGGAAAACACTTCTTCCCTGACCTTAGGGTTGTCCCAGTTTAAATCCGGCTGTTTCTTGGAAAACAGATGGAGGTAATACATATCCGTGGTCTTATCATACTCCCATGCGCTTCCTGAAAAACAGGAGCCCCAGTTATTCGGCTCTTTTCCGTTCTTTCCGGGTCGCCAGATATAATAATCACGATAGGGGTTGTCCTTGGATTTCCTGCTCTCCACAAACCACGGATGCTCGTCCGACGTATGGTTTACCACCAGATCCATCACGATTTTGATGCCCTTTTCATGCGCCGTGTGCAGCATTTCATCAAAATCCTCCATGGTTCCGAACTCTTTCATAATGCCCTGATAATTGCTGATATCATACCCGTTATCATCATTGGGGGACTCATATACCGGAGAGAGCCAGACCACGTCCACTCCCAGCTCCTTCAAATAATCCATTTTCTGTGTAATGCCTTTTAAATCGCCGATGCCGTCATTGTTGCTGTCCATAAAGCTCCTTGGATAGATTTGATATACAACGGCTTCTTTCCACCATGCTCGTTTCATTTCCATATATGCCACCTCTGTTTTATCATTCTATAATGAACCTCTTCAAAAATCCAGCCTTTTCCTGTGAAGAAATCCTGAACAAACTGTGAAATAATCTTTAACATTCCCTCTTTTTCCTTGCCCGCGCTTCCGCTTTCATGCTATAATAAATTTAATAAGCGGCAACATGCAGATTTGTTTGCCGCCAACAGCAAATGACGATCATAAACCGTGCATATCATGTGCATTCAAGTCAAATTTATTCACATCCTTTTGATGTATAACTCCTAAGCAACAAATACACGTTTTTAAAATGGTTTCATAGCAGAAAGGTGGGCATATACTATGGAAAATGACAGCATTTCAACAATTACACCCGAAATACTTCATCTTGCCGGATTATCGGAAAAGGCGGGTATTATCGAACAGGAATTATTTACCAAATACGACGTGAAACGGGGACTTCGGGACGTCAACGGAAAAGGCGTGCTCGCAGGTCTGACCAATATTTCCGACGTCCGCGCCTCTAAGGTAGTGGACGGCGAGACCATTCCCATCCACGGGAATCTGTTCTACCGCGGCTATAATGTAAAGGATCTGGTAAATGGCTTTACCAGGGAAAACCGTTTCGGTTTTGAGGAGGTCGCTTACCTTCTTTTGTTTGACAAGCTGCCTGACGAAGGAGAACTTGCTTCCTTCTGCAAGCTGCTCGGAGAATACCGGACGCTTCCTACCAGCTTTGTGCGCGATATCATTATGAAGGCGCCCAGCAAGGATATGATGAATACCCTCGCCCGCTCCGTACTGACGCTGTATTCCTATGACGACCGCGCGGACGATACTTCCATTCCCAACGTATTGCGCCAGTGCCTGCAGTTGATCAGCCTGTTTCCGCTGCTGTCCATTTACGGCTATATTTCCTACAAGCATTACCATGACGGAGCCGGCTTTTTTATCCACTCCTCCAAGCCCGAATTATCCACAGCGGAAAACATTTTACATATTTTAAGACCCGACAGCAAATATACGCCTTTAGAAGCAAGGCTTCTGGATATTGCCCTGGTGCTCCATATGGAACACGGCGGCGGCAACAATTCCTCTTTCACGACCCATGTCGTAACCTCCTCCATGACGGATACCTATTCCGTTATGGCTGCGGCGATCGGCTCCTTAAAAGGTCCCCGCCACGGCGGCGCCAACATTAAGGTTGTCGGTATGTTTGAGGATATGATGCACGAAGTGTCGGATTGGACGGATGAAGAAGAGGTTTCCGAATATCTCGCCCGTCTCTTAAATAAGGACGCGTTTGATCATGCGGGGCTGATCTACGGTGTCGGTCATGCGGTTTATTCCAAATCCGATCCCCGCGCCGTAATCTTTAAATCCTTTGTGGAAAAGCTCTCCGTAGAAAAAGGTCTGGAAAAGGAATTTGCCCTCTATTCCATGGTGGAACGTCTGGCGCCTAAGGTCATTGCCAAAGAACGCAAAATCTATAAGGGCGTCAGCATCAACGTGGACTTTTATTCCGGCTTTGTATACAAGATGCTGGATCTGCCCTACGAATTATATACGCCTATCTTTGCCATCGCCAGAATCGTCGGCTGGAGCGCGCACCGTCTGGAAGAACTTGCTAACAACGGCAAGATCATCCGACCTGCTTATAAACCGATTCATCCGGACCGCAAGTATAAGGATCTGGATAAGAGGAAATAAAAATGGCGAAATAAAAAAAAGAGGCTGTGGCGGCGAATGAAATTGCTATCAATCACGGAAACACGCTTTCGCTCTATCAAAACGCAGCGGTACGTAAATCCGCAAAATACGCGGATTAAGTACCGGCGTTTTGATGAAGGTTTCCTTTGATTGATAGCAATTTCATTCTGAGTTACAGTCTCTCTCTATTTACCTCTTTTTCAGATTCCGAGAAATTTTTTTACAACGGCTTCCATTTCATCTTTTTCGCATACGGTGTCGTGGAGGATGGGAGCGGTTCTGATTTCTTCGATCGCCTTGGGCACATCCGTATTGGAAATTTTCGACAGCTCGTCTACCAGCTCAAAATCGCCCATGGCGTCATATTTTTCATCGATGGCTTTCATGACGCTTCTCGTAAATTTGTAAGGGCTTGCCGTAGACGCGATAACCGTCTGCGTCGTATCCTTGCTTTCTTTTCTGTATTTTGCATAAGCCGCTGCCGCTACAGCCGTATGGGTATCGATGACATAGCCAAATTCCTCATACAAATCCCTGATCATTTGGAAGCATTCCTGTTCGCCTGCATAACCGCCCACAAAATCGCCGAGTTTCTCTTTCATTTCATCGGTAATTTCATAAACGCCGTTTGTGCTCAAAGAATCCATCAAAGCCGCATTTTTCGCAGCATCGTTTCCGGCAATCCGGTAAATCAGTCTTTCCAGATTGGAGGAAATGAGGATGTCCATGGACGGAGAGCTTGTCAGAATAAACTCCCGGTTCCGGTCATAAGTACCGCTTCCGAAGAAGTCAAACAATACCTTATTGTCATTGGATGCACAGATCAGCTTATTGATCGGCAGTCCCATATTTTTTGCATAATACGCGGCAAGAATATTGCCGAAATTACCGGTGGGCACAACGACGTTGATCTTCTCTCCGTCTTTCACCCTGCCCTGCCCCAGCAATGTCGCATAAGAATATACATAGTACACGATCTGGGGAACCAGACGTCCAATGTTGATGGAGTTAGCGGATGAAAACTGATATCCTTTTTCCTCCATTTCCTTTGCAAGACGGGCGTCTCCGAATAATTTCTTCACGCCGGTCTGGGCGTCGTCAAAGTTGCCGTGAATACCGACCACATGGGTATTCGCGCCCTTCTGAGTCACCATCTGCTTTTCCTGAATGGGGCTGACGCCGTTTTTCGGATAGAAAACGATGATCTTCGTTCCCTCTACATCGGCAAATCCGGCAAGCGCCGCCTTGCCCGTATCCCCGCTGGTCGCCGTCAGGATCACAATATCATTGTGAACGTCGTTCTTTTTTGCCGACGTTGTCAAAAGATGGGGCAGAATGGAAAGCGCCATATCCTTAAAGGCGATGGTCGCGCCGTGGTACAGTTCCAGGTAATAAGCGTCTCCCGCCTCTGTCAAAGGCGCGATCACTTCCGTATCGAATTTATCGTCATAGGCTTTGTCAATGCAGCTTTTTAACTCTTCTTCGGTAAAATCCGTCAGGTACAGCTTCATGACTTCATACGCCACTTCCTGATACGTCATTTTTGAAAGCTTTTCCAAAGAAACATCCAGTGCCGGAATCTGTGTCGGAACAAATAAGCCGCCGTCGTCGGCAAGCCCTTTTAAAATTGCCTGAGACGCCGTTACGGGCGCACTGTCGCTGCGTGTACTTTTGTATAAAATTTCCATTGTTTTTCCCTTTCATGTCCGTGTTTTACGGCGTTATTATAGCACACGAAGGGTTGAATGGCAATGTTATTTAAAAAAGCTGTGCCCGCCGTAATCGAACAAATAAGTCAGATTGCGATAAAACCACGCGCTCTTTTGCTCTCCTGCGACGCCGGTGGCGACAAAATATAAAGCGCCTTCGGAAATGTCCTCTCCGTATAAGGCACGCTCCACCGCTTCTTTAGTTTCCTCCGATACCTTTACGGATTGCAGCCGACCGTTGTAAGCGGGCGTAAACTGCACCTTTCCTCCGTCCGCCTGGTATACCACTTCTTTTACCGTGGAAGGGAACCTGCTGCTGTTTACCCGGTTGAGCACCACGTTCGCCACCAAAAGCTTTCCGTCCGCGCTCTCACACCCGGCTTCCGCCTCCACAATTTTTAACAGGGTGTTGTAATCCTCCTCGCTCAGATGATAGGCAAGCTCCCTGGTTACCGCCCGCTCTTCTATGGTCCTTCTTTCGGAATCCGCCTCGGGCATCTCCCTGACCATAATCTGCGTACTGTCCTCCGCGCCGTCTCCGACCCGGATCTCCATTTTTTCCGCCTGTATCGTCTCGTTTGTCTCTTGTATTCTCTGAAAAGTTATCTCTATCGTAAGAAGACTAAGAAATGCCAGATAAAACAATACCAGCATATTCCCATATTTTCTTTTCATAGACTACTCCTTTTTACGGAACCGAAATCCGGTTCCTGAAATAAGTTGTAATATTCTATTAACAACTTAGTAATTATTTTATACAAGCAGTCCGGAAAATATTTCTAAAATTGAGTTTTTGGCAATATAATGCTATACTTTGTACATGAAAAAATACACTGGGATCTATAAAGCGACAAAAAAAGACGGGACTTGCTATTTTCGGGCAAGCATTACTTACCGGCGCAAGCATATCAGCCTCGGCAGCTTTCCGACGGATTTGCAGGCGCATAACGCCTATCTGGAAGCGCAGGAAATTCTGGAAAATCCCGCCGCCCTGCCGGATTCCTATACGCCGGTTACGCTTTCCTTTGAAAAATGCGTGACTTTAATGAATTTCAGGGACCATAAACTCTATATTAAAACTCCGATTTATATCAAACAAAAGTTTTTCTTTTATTATTACAGCCCCGACGTCGTCTATACTTTTGATATCGACGATCTGTTTTATTATGCCCATCATAAGATTATGAAACGCGGCGGTCATCTGTTTGTTGCCGATTACGGTATGCAGGTCAATATTTTAAACCGCTACGGAATCCGCAATTTTGCCGTGGAAGGCAGAGATTTTTATTTCGCCAACGGAGATTCTTTTGACCTGCGCTATTCCAACGTGATCTGCGTCAATCCGTATGCCGGCGTGCAGCGTATCAAAAATAACGGCACGTTCCGTTTTCTTGCCAAAATCCATATCAACGGCGATTACCGCATCGGCATTTACGACACCGTCATCGAAGCCGCCATCGCTTATAACAAAGCCGTGGACGTCGTAAAAAAACAGGGGTTTCAGAAAAATTACGCCGTAAATTATATTGACGGCATAACCCCTTCGGATTATGCCGCCATTTATTCCGCCTGTAAAATCTCTCCCAAATTGTACCGCCTTGCCCCTTCGTAAGCGTCCGCTATCCGTCCGCCCGACGTAATTACTCCGCGCCCGCCGTCAGTCTGTTACCAGCAAAGGAACCCCTGTCCACGTCAATTCCGGCATGGACGGCAGTCTGTTCAAAAAGACGTAAATAACCTGATGATCTCCCCATCGACCCGTTTCCGGCTTCCTTGTCAAAAGCGTGATATGATAATATCCCTTCTCAATCTTTAAAGTCTGTTCCAAAGGGCACTCGTTATACCACTCCGTCAGCCAGAATAAATCAATAAAACAAATTTGATCATCCTGTACGTCAATTCCCAGCCGAATCGCCAGCGGATATTCCTCCGTCAGCGCCTCAGACGGATATCCTTCCCGGATTTTTAACGTATACTCTCCTCCGGAACCGGTACAAAATCCCACCATGTCGCCTTTCTTAATATGCTCCGCCACCTGTTTTGGCAAAGCGTATTCGTTGTGAAAATAATCATATCCTTCGGGAATACCCGCAACCGTCTTTGGCGAATACATGACGATACCCATGCCGTCTATGGAAAGTTTTATATCTTTCTTTGCAAAATTGCCGCTTTTTTGCTCTTCCATCGTCTTCCCCTCTATCTCATCTCATAGTCGATAAAACTGATGCTCATGGGCACCTTTCCCGCAATCCCGTCAATTTCCGCATCCTGTTTATACTCCCACATGGCAAACTGATAGGGATAATCGGGAATATCGCTTTCCTGGGAAAGCCAGATATTGTAGCTTCCAAGCTGCGTCAAATCCAGCTTTCGCAGCAGCCAGTATTTGTTGCCGTAAATCGCCGGCGTATACCCGCCCTGGCTGATCGTGTTGCAAAACGCCTTCGCAATGGACGTAAGCTGGTTTTTGGTCAGGTTTTCCGTTCTTGAAGTATCGTTGCTTACAAGCTCCATGTCAAATACGATGGGATAATCCGGCTTGACCTCCGACTCCTGCAGCGCCTGCAGCACCAGATTCGCTTCTTCCACAGCCTCCGCCTCGTTTGCCGCCTGGGAATAAAAGTATATCCCCACGCCAAGTCCGGCTCCCTTTGCCGATGTCATATATTGCAGATAATTCTGGTCCATGGATACCGCTCCGGTGGCATATCCTCTTTTTCCGATGCGGATCATACAATAATCGATCCCGTCGTCCGCGACCGACTCAAAATCAACGACGCCATAGCTGTCGTCAATCCTGATGCCCTGTCTTGAAACCTTTTTCCCGTCCGCATAATAACGCATGAAGGGCTCTTCATAAACAAGCCCCGTATAGTCGTAGGTATTCTTTTCAATATAGGCATTGATCATAATCCACTGGGAAGTCCCGTCGGGCAGAATGACCTCCGTCTTTGTTCCGTTCTCGGACAGGTCCTCTCCCTCTTCTTCCTTCTCCAGTTCTTCCAGATTATGGGCGTACCGCTCTCCGGTATGATCCAGGGATTTATCCGTATCGGGATCTTCTTTATACATATTCCAAAAATCCAGATCATCGGAAACAAGCGAGGATTCTCCGATGGGATATTCCTCTCCCTCGTTGCCGCTGACGGCTGCTTCCTCTGACAAAGACGCCGGACCGGGATTGGCATTTTGCTGTGCCTGATTATTCCGGTTCCCTCCCCGTGGCTTATTTACCATAATAACAACCGCCACGATAACGGCAATAAAAATAAGAACGCCTGCCATCATGCCGCCAAAGGAAATTCCTGATTTGATATTATCATTTTCAAAATCGTCCGATAATTTCATCTGTTCTTCCTCTCTGATTTCTTTTAAACCGCTTTAAAATATGTTATGATCCTTTTATGAATGCGAAAAATAAAAACACCAACGATCCGATTGCTCAAAAAACACATATAATTAAAATAAAATCCGCCGCGATCCTGACGGCGTGCTGCCTGCTCGTTCTTTCTCTGACAGGCTGCAGCGCTCCCGCCGGCAAAAACACCGTGATACAGGATACGATCATCGCCTTTGATACCGTGGTAACCATTACTTTATACGGAACAAACGATACCGGCGCTTTAGACGGCGCATTGGAATTGTGCCGAAGCTATGACAGTCTGTTTAGCCGCACAACCGAAGGTAGCGACGTGTACCGCATCAATCATGCAAAGGGCGAAACGGTCACGGTAAGCCCCGAAACCATCTTGCTGATCCGGCAATCCCTTTCCTACAGCGAGCTGACAGACGGCGCCATCGATATTACCATCGCCCCGGTCAAGGACCTGTGGGATTTCTCCTCAGAAGAGAAAATCGCGGACGAATCCGCCCTGCCCGATGAGGCGGCTCTTGCCGACGCGCTAAGCCACGTGGATTACCGCTGTATCTCCTATGACGAAACGGCATGTACGGTTACCCTTTCGGATTCCGAAGCGCAGATCGATCTCGGCTTCATCGCCAAGGGTTATATCGCGGACCGGGTAAAGGAATATTTAATCTCTGAAGGGATTACCAGCGCCACGATCAATTTAGGCGGCAATGTACTGACCATCGGCTCCAAGCCGGACGGAACACCTTTCCAAATCGGCATCGAAACACCTTTTGAAACCGGCACTCCCATTGATGTTTTATCAATAGCCGACCAATCCGTCGTTACCAGCGGCGTCTACGAACGCTGTTTTCAAATCGACGGCGTCCTCTACCACCACATTTTAGACCCGAAAACCGGTTATCCCGTATCAAACGACCTGCTTTCCGTCACGATCATTTCCGACTCCTCTTTAGACGGAGACGCCTTGAGCACCACCTGCCTGATGCTGGGACCGGACAAGGCAAAAACCCTGATCGCCGGCTTAGACGGCATCGAAGCCGTCTTTATCACAAAAGACTACGAAATTCAGGAAATCCGATGACCGCCTCAAATCGCAACGACCTTAGAGGGTTCGCTGCGCTTCGCCACATCAATCGGAAAATCCGACGCCTGATAAGGATTGTCCCCCATGGTGATTTCCAGACGGACCGCCTCATAGGCAAGCGCCGGCATATTATTTTCCTTGCTCAGATGCCCCAGGAAAATGTGTTTCAAATTGTCATGGGCTATCCTGCTTAACAGCCTTCCGGCATTTTCATTGGATAAATGCCCTCTGTTTCCCAATATTCTCTGTTTCAAATAATAAGGATAAGGTCCTACCTGCAGCATATTCACATCATGATTCGCCTCTAACAAAATCGCATCCATTCCCTTGAGCTTTTCTTCGTTTTCCTCGGTAATCATCCCAAGATCCGTCGCCACGGCGATCTTTTTATCCCCCTTGAAAAAGCGGTATGCAACGGGCTGCGCCGCGTCGTGGGAAATTTTCATGGGATCAACCGTAATATCCCCTACGGTAACGCACCGGTTTTCCGCAATTTCAATAAACTGTTCCTGATCCAGCTTTCCCAAGGACGCCGTCTGAAAGATTCCCTCTATGGTTCCGCCCGTAGCGTAAACGGGCGCCTCGCACTTCCTGGTCAAAACGCCGAGCCCGCCGATATGGTCTATATGCTCATGCGTAATGAACACGGCGTTTAAATCGCTGATGGTAAGACCGATGGTATTCAGTCCTTCTTCTATTCTTTTTTTGCTGATCCCCGCATCGATCAAAATGTGCGTGTGATCATCGCCGACGTAAACACAGTTTCCGCTGCTTCCGCTGGCAATACTAAGTAATCGCATGTTCTAATCCTTCCAGAAAATTTCCAGACGGTCCCCGTTGCTTAAAGGCTCCGTAAACTGGGCTTTTCTTCCGTTTATTAAAGTTTCCACAGATTTCCCCTGCGGTTTGGATAAATCAAATTGAATAAATTCAAAGACGTCCACATAAATATAATCCGGCTTTCCCTTTAAGGTTACCAGTTCATCATTGACAATTACATGGAGTATCTGCAACAGCTTCCCGCCGACATTTTCCGTGCTCATGGGCGGAACCGTCAACGAAGCGGCTGCCGCATCCGTCTGGGACGCCTTAGCTTCCTGCGCCGTCCTTCCGATCGCCTCGTCCCGAAGCTGCGTAATCGGCGTGCCGCTCTTTAAGCGATTGATATTGTTTTGCAGACTGCCGTATAACTCCCTGCTGCTTTTTTCCACGCGGATCTGCTGCTCTGCCGGTTGCATCTGCCTCTGCGCCGCTCCCTGTCCTGATCCCCGCGCCGGCGCAGCGGGATTTGTGGCTGTAGGATTCATGGCTGTCTGTATCATCTGAGCAAGCGCTTCCTCCGCCCGCTCATACTGCAACTGCGTTACCACCCTCTGGGCGTCCGCTTTTGCCCTATCCAGCGCGGACATTACTTCCGCAGGCGCAGGTGTATCGGTCGCAGATGCTTCCGCCGTCGCAGGGTCTGTCACAAGAGTTTCCGGCACAGGTGTTTCCGGCACAATAGTCCGCTTCGCAGACATGCCCTCCTCTTTTTCTCCGGCGTTTTCCGCGCCGCTTCCCGCTTCGTCATTTTGCGTTCCCACGTTTTCCGCTTCTTCTATGCCCAAGGATACCGTAAAGTTGTCATAGACTTTTGCCGACAGATCCGCCGCCTCGTGATTTACCATGATCTGCCCGATATTTGCGGCGTCAATATCCATCAATTCCAAAATCTGGCGCACCGTATAATAATTGAGGAGTTCCACGCGGTCGCCGTCCTGAATTTGATAATAAGCGGACTGCAATTGTCCGTTGACGCTGGCAAGCTTCGGCATACTGATATCCTTGCCGTCCAGATGAACGGTCAGGCTTCCTTCGTATTCCGGCAGCCTGGAGACCTCCATAACCGCCTTTTCTCCCGTTGTGGAGGGAATCACCCGGATCACATCATTGCTTCTGATCGCCGTATGGATATCCGCTTCTTTCCCGTTTAAGAGAACGGTCGCCGACTCTCCCCTGTTGCCCCGGATCGTCACAGGCTTTCCGTTTAATTCAAATTCCAAAGACCCGCCCCTTTTCGGAAACAGATCCTCATTGGAAAATTCCGCCAAAATCGCCGCGTCCACAATGGCAAGGCGGCTGTTATCATATAATTTTACCCGTTTCTCGTTAAACGTAACAAAGATAAAGTTGTTGCTCTGTTCATAATAATTTAAGCAGATGCCGATGGGCGTTACCATCAGCGAATCCTTCACGCTGTCTCTTTCGGCAAAATCAATTTTCATCATAACCTCTTCGCCTCTGACCGCGCAGCGTTCGGGAGCAATGCCGAGATGCTTTGCCACTCTGTCCGTATAGGTGGCGATTTTTCCGCCGCCGCCCACGACAAATACGGCGCTGACCGGCTTATTGCCGTTTAATTCCTTGATCTTATCCGCAGCCTGCGCCGCCATATTCTCCAGATCATCCGCGATAACGGATAGTACCTCTTCCTTGGAAATCTTTTGGGGCAGCCCCATAATATCCTTATATTCTACTGTTTCCCGGGTCTCAATTCCCCGCTTGATCTGCTCAGCCGTTCCAAAATCCACCAGACAGTGCCTTGCAATATCCTCCGTCAGACAATCTCCCGCCACGGGAAGCATCCCGTAAGCCACAATGCTGCCGTCTTTGGTAATGGAAATATCGGAGGTTCCCGCGCCCACATCGATCAAAGCAATATTCAGCATCCGGTACATTTCCGGTATGGCAAGTTCAATGGCGGCGATCGGCTCCAACGTCAGGTTCGCCACTTCCAGCCCCGCAAGCTCCACCGCCTTGTATAAGCCGTCCACGACGTCATCCGGCAAAAAAGTCGCGATCAGATCGGCGGAAATTTCCTTTGCCTTGTGATTTTCCAGATTGCTCATGGGATAGCCGTTCATATAATAGTGCACGACCGAATAACCCACGCAGTAAAACTTCATATCCGAATCGTTTTCCTTCTGAAAAATCTCATACGCTTTTTCAATGCCATAGGAATCCAGTATATGAATATCCTCTCCCGTTATGGTCTTTTCGCCTTCCAAATCCAGTTCGGCATGTACGGTAACCGTTTTCAGCACGCGCCCTGCAGCCGCAATGCAGACCTGTTTCAGCGGTTCTTTGATCTTTTCTTCCAACCGGTCCGTCACTTCCCTGATTGTGTCGCTGACCGCGCCGATGTCATGGATCTGTCCGTCCAGCATCGCCCTTGATTCATGCTCCTTAATCTCCTGCGCCACAACGACAAATCTGTCCTTTTGGCGATATCCCACCGTCCCCACAATGCTTCTGGTGCCGATATCCAGACCGTATACATAGGAACCTGTTTTACTGTTTGCTTTCTGCACTTATGTATTCCCCCAATTTCTCGTCAATCTGTCTGTAGGTTTCCTCTGGATGACAATTGTTTTCAATGATTACCTTACAATGCTGTTCAAAAACCGCATCCGGCAGTTGATTTTTCATAATATTGCCGATTTTCTCATCGGAATAGCCGCGGGACTGCCGCAGCCGCAGCCTTCGGACTTCCTCTTTTGCACGGATATACCACAATTCATCGAGGATTTGATCATATCCCTCCTCGATCAGAAGCGCTGCCTCCAAAATGAAAAAATCCGCCTCGTTTTTCTTCCGTTCCGCCTCGATTTCGGATAAAATAAATTCCTTTACCGCAGGGTGCACAATCTCATTGACCCTTTGCAGCAAATCCCGCTCCCGAAAAATCCGTTCCGCCATCTTCCCATTATCTATTTTACCGCCTTCATTCAGGATTTCCGTTCCCAGCAGATCTACAATAGGCTTATAACAGCTCTGCCCCGGTTCCTTTAATAAATTGGCGATCTCGTCCGCCATATATATTTTAGCGCGGTATCGGCTTTGTATATAAGTTAAAATCAGGGACTTTCCCGCCCCGACGCCGCCTGTTATCCCAATCGTTTTCATCCGGCTCTTTTCCTCTTGTCTTAATTTCTATGTCTAATGGGCGTCATACCAGTTCTTTCCCACATTGAGATCAATTTCCAAAGGCACCGACAACTGCGCCGCATGGATCATCTTATCCGTCAGGATTTCCTTTACCTGTTCGACCTCGTCCTCCCATGTTTCGATCAAGAGTTCGTCATGGACCTGCAATATCAATCTGGATTTCAGTCCGGCTTCTTTCAGGGCGCGATGCACGTCGATCATGGCGATCTTCATAATATCCGCCGCCGTCCCCTGAATAGGCGCGTTCATAGACGCTCTCTCGCCAAACTGCCTCTGCATATAGTTACTGGAAGCTAACTCCGGCATAGGTCTTCTCCTGTCAAACATTGTCGTCGTATAGCCGTCCTTTTTCGCCTGCTCCACCGTCTCATCCTGGTACCGCTTAACGTCGGGATAGGTCTCAAAATACTGCTTCATATACTGCGCCGCCTCTTTTTGAGAAGTGCCGATATCCTGACTTAAACCGAATGCGCTGATTCCGTATACGATGCCAAAATTTACCGCCTTTGCGTTTCTTCTTTGCAGCGGTGTTACCTGATCCATGGGCGTATGAAATACCTTTGCCGCGGTAATTTTGTGAATATCCGCATCGGTATGGTAAGCGGCGATTAACTCCTTATCCCCCGATAGATGCGCCAAAATCCGCAGCTCAATCTGAGAATAATCCGCATCGATTAACACGCAGCCTTCCTTTGCCACAAATACTTTGCGGATCATCCTGCCCATTTCCGTCCGCATGGGAATATTCTGCAAATTAGGCTCCGTTGAGGAAATTCTGCCGGTAGCGGTAATCATCTGATTAAAAGAAGAGTGTATCCTGCCGTCCTCGCCGATAAAGTCGGTCAGCCCGTCCGCATAAGTGCTTTTCAGTTTGGCAAGCCCCCGGTATTCCAGAATATCCGCCACAACGGGGTTATCAACTGCTAACTTCTCTAATACATCGGCGGCGGTGGAGTAACCGGTTTTCGTTTTCTTTCCGCCCTTTAAGCCCATTTTTTCAAACAAAATCTCGCCCAACTGTTTCGGAGAATTGATATTAAAGGTTTCTCCGACCTGGGCATAGATCCGCTCTTCCAGTTCTTCTATTTTTCCGCCAAGCACCTGACTGTATTCCTTTAATGCGTCCCCCTCCGTCAGCACGCCTTCCTTTTCCATATCATATAATACATAAGTCAGCGGCATTTCAATTTTTTCATATAAAGAAAGCATATTTTCTTCCGCCAGTTTTTCCTTTATGGACTCGTAGGAAAGCGCCAGCGCAAGGCTCTGCATACAGGCATATTCCAGGAAATCTCCGTTCGCTTCGTCCGCCACCTCCGCAAGGCTCTGTTTTGCAAACCACTGTTTATAATCGCGGCAGTTGATATCGGTATATTCCCCCGCCACGTCTTCGATCTGATATTCCTTGTGATTGGGATTCAACAAATAGGCGCCGAGCTTGCAGTCAAAAAACGCGCCGGTGTTTTCACAGGGGATATAGTCGTAACATTTCTTGACGTCAAACACCAGAAGTTTCCGTCCGGTATTTGAAACGCCTTCTGCAACCTCCTTCATCCTCGACGCAATATAATCCTGACTGATAAAATCCCTGACCAGCAGACAGTATAACTTTTCTTCGTCAATGCAGACGCTGACCGCATACAGGTTCCCTTTCTCCGCAAAAAACGAAAACGCCGGATTTTTCGCCCTTTTACATGCCTCAAACAGCGCTTCCGCCTCTGATAAATCCGTAACCGGACAAAATACCCTTTCGTTCTTTTCCTCGACCTTGGAACGGTCGAACCGGCTCATCATATTTTTAAAATTCAGTTTCAGGCACCAGTCATACGCCTCTTTCGTAAACAAATCGCCAAGCGCCGCGTCCTCCAGCCGGTAGGGAAGATCCGCGTCAATGCAGATCGTCGCAAGCTTCAGGCTCAGATCCGCCAGGTCCCGGTGCTCGGCAAGGGTCTCCCGGACGCTCTTTTTGGATATCTGATCCAGGCTTTCATAAATATGCTCGATGGAACCATATTCCACCATCAGGCTCGTAGCGGTTTTCTCCCCGATTTTCGGGACGCCGGGAATATTATCCGACGCATCCCCCATCAGAGCTTTTAATTCGATAAACTGCGCCGGCGTCACCTGATAACGCTCTTTAACGTCCTTTGCATAATAATCTTCTATTTCCGTTCTCGCTCCCTTGGTTTTCGGAATCCTGATCTTGATATGATCCGTGGCGATCTGCAAAAGATCTCTGTCTCCCGATACAAGGGACACCTCATAGCCCTCCGCCTCCGCGCGCTTTGCCATGGTTCCCAGAATATCATCCGCTTCCAGTCCCTCTTTTTCCATAATCAAAACGCCCATCGCCTGCAGCACCTGTTTCATCACAGGCACCTGCTCTCTTAACTCTTCGGGCATGGGCTTTCTCGTCCCCTTATAACCGTCATACATTTTATGGCGGAACGTGGGCGCGGAAAGATCAAACGCCACCGCCAGCCCGTCCGGCTTTTCCTCATCCAAAAGCTTCCATAAGATATTTAAAAATCCGTAAATCGCGTTGGTATGGAAGCCCTCCGCATTGGTCAGCTCCGGCACCCCGTAAAACGCTCTGTTTAATATACTGTGTCCGTCTATCAATACCAGTTTTTTTGACATTCTTTTTGTTCCTATCCTGTTTGTTTTCCTGATTTTCCGGTTTTACCAGACCATATATACAATCGCCGCGCCCAGCACCAGAATGGCAAGCGTCTCTATGTTTTTGCAGATCCGCTCGATTCTTTTGTTCATCCTGATTCTGCGGTCCGCCTGACCGATCTTATTGCTGAGCTCTTTATCCAGTGAAAAAGAAGCCCCTTCTTCCAGACGCGCAAGTCCTTCCACGGTCAGATATTGTATGGCAAGCTCTTCCTCACATTCCTTGCACTGTTTTATGTGATTGATAAATTCATCCAGACTCTCTTCACCCAAAGAATCCTTTAAGAACAACGGAATCTGCTTCTCGGCTTCTTTACAAGTCATATCCACTCACCCATTCCCTATTTTAACAAAAAACAGGCTCTTTTTCCATCTTTATTACAATAATATTCTGTCCAGATCTTTCGGAACAATAATATGTCCCGCAAATTCTTTTGCCGCCTCCTTGGCATACAGCCGTTTCTTTTCTTCATAATGGTCATCCTCCGTATGCCAGAGCACCAAGTTGGACACCTCAAGCTGCCGCGCCTTTTGCGCCGCATCCTTCGCCGTCGAATGATGCTTCTCATAGGGCTTGTACCTTGCTGCATCCGCGTCCATGCAAAACGCTTCGTGAAGCAGCCAGTCCGCTCCTTTAGCAAGTTCTTCATGCCCTTCATAAAGCGGCTCATCTCCTGCAAAAAATACCTTTTTCCCGCTTAGAGTCCTCAACATAAAGCCGAATTGATCCGCCTTTGTGGAATGAATATCCAAAAAAACAACCTTCATACCGAGAATCTCTTTCTCGTCCCCATCGTTTACGGGCACAAATATGATTTCCCTGTCCAGACATGCAAGATGCTTCCCGGCTAATGTCAGACTGCAAAAGGTCCTGAGATTTTCTTCCACCTGTTTTTGACAGTAAATCATAAACTTCCCCTGATAATCGCCCTTTAACACAGCGGTGGCAACCATGCGGATCATCCAAATCGCCCCCAATACGTGATCCGTGTGCATATGCGTAATAAACATATGATGGATCGCCGTAATGGGAATCCCCATTTTTTCAAGCTGTACTAAAATGCCGTTTCCTCCTCCGGCATCCGTCAAAAAATACTCTCCTCCTGCCCCGCCTATGGCAAAACAGGTATTATAACATTTTGTCACCGTCGCGTGCCCCGTTCCCAGAACGAAAAGGTATTGCTCCGGTATTCTTTTTTCTTCCATTTTTTCTCTCTTTTTTCTTTCTTTTGTCTTGATTATTTTTTATGTCTATGTTAATATATATTTCGGCTGTTGAAAACAACCGAGCCGGTGTGTCGGAATGGCAGACGAGGCAGACTCAAAATCTGTTGTGGGCAACCACGTATGGGTTCAAGTCCCATCACCGGCAGTTTTTATTATAATATAACCAAAGAGCGGATTCAATCATCCGCTCTTTTTCTTTTTTCTCTTATTTTTTACAACCGATTTCATCTAAAAATCAAATTTATCATAAATATCAAAACAGTCAAAGGTTGCAAAATAATCCTTCGGCGTCTCGGCGCGCCGGATCAGTTCCACGCTTCCGTCCTCTTTTAATAAAAGCTCCGCGCTCCTTAATTTGCCGTTGTAGTTATATCCCATGGAAAATCCGTGGGCTCCCGTGTCATGAATGACGATCAGATCCCCGATATCAATTTTCGGAAGCATTCTGTCGATGGCAAACTTATCATTGTTCTCGCACAGGGAACCGACCACGTCGTATTTGTAATCGCAGGGCGCATCTTCCTTACCCGCAACGGTAATATGATGATAAGCGCCGTACATCGCCGGTCTCATGAGATTAACGGCACAGGCGTCGCAGCCGATATATTCCTTATGCGTATGCTTCTCATGAATCGCCGTCGTTACCAGATGACCGTAAGGTCCCATCATAAAACGCCCTAACTCCGTATAAATCGCTACCTCTCCCAGACCTGCAGGGACAAGCACTTCCTCGTAAACCTCTTTTACCTTCTGTCCGATCACACGGATATCGTTCGGCTCCTGATCAGGACGGTAAGGGATGCCGATTCCGCCGGATAAATTGATAAAGCTTAAGGAAACGCCCACCTGCTCCTTGATTTTCACGGCGGTTTCAAACAGGGTTTTTGCCAAAGTCGGATAATAATCATTGGTTACCGTATTGCTTGCTAAAAATGCGTGCATACCAAAGCGTTTTACACCTTTTTCCTTTAAAATCCGATACCCTTCAAACAGTTGTTCCGTTGTAAAGCCGTACTTCGCGTCTCCCGGGTTATCCATAATGCTGTTGCTGATTTTAAACACGCCGCCCGGATTATAGCGCAGGCTCAAAGTCTCCGGCAATCTGCCCAGCGTCTTTTCCAGATAGTCGATATGGGTAAAATCATCCAGATTGATGATCGCGCCGATCTGATTGGCATATTCGTATTCGCTCGCCGGCGTCTCGTTAGAAGAAAACATAATCGATTCTCCTTCGATATTCATCGCCTTGGACAGCATCAATTCCGTCTTGGAAGAACAATCCGTGCCGCAGCCGTAATCTCTCAAAATATCGATTAAAAACGGATTCGGGGTCGCTTTTACCGCAAAAAACTCCTTATACCCCGGGTTCCACGCAAACGCTTCCTTTAATGCTTTCGCATTCTCACGGATTCCTTTCTCATCATAAATGTGGAAGGGCGTCGGATATTTTTTTACAATCTCCTCCAACTGTTCTTTCGTTACGAAAGGCTTCTTTTCCATAATTTTCTCCTCCATGTATCCTCATTTTTATATCATTTATCCAATCCCTAAACATTCTCAATCTGCCAGTCGATGGGCGTAAGACCGTTTTCCTTCAAAAAGGCGTTGGTCTTGCTGAAGGGTTTGCTTCCGAAAAATCCTCTGTACGCCGACAACGGACTCGGGTGCGGCGCTTCCAAAATCAGGTGCTTCGGATTATTCAGCATCTTTTTCTTTGCCTGCGCCGGCGATCCCCATAATATAAACACAATCGGTCTGTCCTCTTCATTCAAAATTCTGATCGCCGCATCCGTAAACTGTTCCCAGCCGATTCCTCTGTGGGAATTTGCCTGATGGGCGCGGACAGTCAGCACCGTGTTTAATAAAAGCACGCCCTGTTTCGCCCATTTTACCAGATAGCCGTTATTAGGCACATAGCATCCCAGATCGTCGTGCAGCTCCTTATAAATATTAACCAAAGACGGCGGAATGTCAACATCCGGTCTGACGGAAAAGCAAAGTCCATGAGCCTGTCCCACGTTATGATATGGGTCCTGCCCGATGATCACAACCTTGACTTCATGTAAAGGCGTCAGCGCAAAGGCGTTGAAAATATCGTCCGACGGCGGGAATACCAAATGCGTCTTATATTCTTCAATTACTTTTTGATATAATTCCCGGTAATATTGTTTTGAAAACTCCGGTTTTAACGGTTCTAACCAATCATTGCTAATTGCTGCCATCTCTTATCCTACAGCCTGACGCTGATTCCCTCCTCTCTTAAATATGTTTTCAGTTCTTTGATTTCCAATTCCTTAAAATGGAACAGCGACGCAGCCAGAGCCGCATCGGCTTTTCCGTCCGTCAGCGCCTCCTTAAAATGCTCCGGCGTTCCCGCTCCTCCGGAAGCGATAACCGGAACCGAAACGTTTTCCGAAATCGTCCTCGTCAGCTCAATATCGTATCCCGCCTTGGTGCCGTCGCAGTCCATACTGGTCAGCAAAATTTCTCCGGCACCCAGCCTGTCCGCTTTGATCGCCCATTCCACGGCATCGATACCCATATCGATTCTGCCGCCGTTTTTATAAATATTCCAGCCGCTCCCATCGGGGCGCCTTTTTGCATCGATCGCCACGACCACGCACTGGCTTCCGAATTTTTCCGCGGCTTCGCTGATAAGCTCCGGATGATTGATTGCCGCGGAATTGACCGATACCTTATCCGCTCCTTCACGCAAAATCGCTTTAAAATCATCCACCGTACGGATTCCGCCGCCGACCGTAAACGGAATAAATACCTTTTCCGCCACCTTCCGCACCATATCCACAACGGTTTCCCTCGCATCGGAGCTTGCCGTAATGTCCAGAAAGACCAGTTCGTCGGCGCCCGCTTTGTCATAAGCCTCCGCTATGGCAACCGGATCTCCGGCATCGATCAGATTGACAAAATTCACGCCCTTGACTACCCTGCCGCCGTTGACGTCCAGACAGGGAATAATTCTCTTCGTATACATCTATGCGTCCTCCCCGTTCTTTCCGTTTTCCGGCAAATTTTTGTTTTCCGCCAACTTTCCGTTATCCGGCAAATTCCGCTCTTTTGAAAGCTGCACAAAATTGCGTAAAATCTGTAATCCGACTTCCGAGCTTTTCTCCGGATGAAACTGACAGGCGAACACATTGCCCTGCTCCACGGAAGCATGAATCAGCGTTCCGTACTCCGTCGTTGCCGTCACAATTTTTTCGTCCGCCGCTTTGAGATAATAGGAATGTACAAAATATACATAGGAATCCTCCGCAATCCCCCGGAACAGTTTCCCTTTTTCCGGAAATTTCAAAGAATTCCATCCGATATGGGGAATTTTCAGCCCGCAGTCTTCGGGAATATGTACGATTTCGCCTTTCAACACGCCCAAGCCCTCGACGCCTGGACTTTCCTCGCTTCTTTCAAACAAAAGCTGCAGTCCCAAACAAATTCCCAAAAACGGGATATTTTGCCGGACCACTTCCCGAATCACATCCACAAGATTGTAACGCCGCAGTTTTTCCATTGCGTCTCCAAATGCGCCCACGCCCGGCAGCACAACCTCATCCGCTCCCAAAATCACGTTCCGGTCCCTTGTCAGCATGACTTCTTCTCCAAGCAATTGAAACGCCTTTTCCACGCTTTTGATATTTCCCGCATCATAATCAATTATCGCTATCATTTTTATCCTGCCTTTATGATGAATTTAATCCATTTCCTCCTCCAGAAGATCCTCCAGCGCCTCCTGTCCGTTGTCCTGCGGCGCTCCCTCCGGCGTCTGTCCAGCGCTATCTTCCGCTCCGCTTTCCGGTGCTTCCTCTGAAACGTCTCCGGTCTCCTGTCCCGCTTCGTCTGTCTGCAAAGGCGGCACGGCGTCTGCGCCGACCAGACTGCGGATTTCATAAGTGTAGCTGATACTGTCCAAGGCAATCAGTTCCTTTGCACGTTCTTCGGTTATGGAATACTCCGTTTCCAACAGGACAAGCAGTTGCGTATATGCCTGCTCCGCATCCTCACGAATGCCCAGCCCGTCATATTCCCCGTCATGCTGCCAATAGTATGCCACGCCTTCCAGCAGGGCGTTTAACGCCTCTTCTTCATCGCCTGCCGCCCGGTGAGCCTGATATGCGTCCGCTTTTCGTTCCAATCGGACAATCATTTCCGCTTTCTGCAGCAGGATCTGATCGCTTTCGTTTAAATTCTGTCCGGTCAAAGACTGATATGCTTCCTCATAGTTTCCGCTGTAAAACTGCCTTCTCGCGTTTTGTACCTGAAGCACTCCCGGCAAAAATAATGCGATCACCAGAATAACCGCCAGCAGCGAAAAGCATAACACAAATAATCGAATGATCATTTTTTTCGGCAGCTTTTTAGACGGCTCCGCTAAAACCGGTTGCTTTTCTTCTTTTTTCTTCTTTTCCTTTTGAGGTTTCTTTTTATTTTTTGCCTTTGCAGCGTCTTCTTCGGCTAACTCTTCCAGAATTTCCTCATTGGTTTCCGGAGTTTTTCCGCCTTTTTTCTTCTTATCTTTTTTGCCTTTCTTTTTAACAGCCGCAGCCCCTTTGGGCTCTCCCTCCGCTTCAGGCTCGGACATCTGTTCTTCTTCGTCATCGTCTTCTTCGGTCAACGCCTGCAACAATTTTCCGAAAAATCCTGTTTTCTTCTCTCCGCCGTCTTCATTTTCTGTTTGGTCCGCCGTTTCTCCTGCGCCGGGATTTTGCTCCTCTGCCGTTTCCCGGTCCGCTTTTTTCTTTTTTCTTCTCCATACTTTCTTTTTGGATGTTTCCCCGGCTTCTTTCCCGGATTCTTCAACAGCTTCTGCCGTTTCACTTGTTTCAGCCGCGCCCGCGCTCTCGCCTTCAAAAAGATCCGTGCTCTCGTCTATTCCTTCCAGGTCCGAGATTCCCGCCAGCATCGCAAGCATATCGTCATCGTCTGCTTTTTCATTGCGGTCCGACTTTTTCAACAGTTCATTGATCTCGGCAAGGTCGCTGTCGTCATCTCCCAGCAAATCCAAAAGCTCCGTCACATCCTGTTCTTCAAACCGGTCGTCCCTTGCTCCCGCAGTTTCCCGCTCTTCCTCCGCTTTGTCGTCCCTATCATGATTCGTCGGAAGTTCCCGCAGTCCCAATAAGGAATCGAGATCATCAATAGAATTTAAATCAATTTCCAATTCCTCCTCCGGCTGTGCGATCTTCTCAGGTTCCGGCTGGATTTCTTCCGGCAGGGTTTCTTCCGGCAGAATTTCCGCTGCCACCGCCTCCGGCTGGGATTCCTCTGTCGCCTCTTCCGGCAAGACCGCCTCAGGCAAAACCTCCTCTTCCATCGCTTCCGGTAAAGCCTCTTCTATCGCCGCCTCCGGCTGGGATTCTTCCGGCTGCGGCTCCTCTTCCTGCCATGCCGCTTCCGGCATTTCAGTTTCCTTTTCCTGATCCGCCGTCTCGCCGGGATCAAGGGCGTCCATCATTGCCAGCATTTCGGCAATTTCATCCGCCGACAACTGCCTGTTCGGATCAGCCTCTTCCGCCGGCAATATGGTTTCTTCGACCGGTTCCGGTTCACTTTCGGGCTCCGGCTCATATTCAATCGGTTCCGGTTCCTTTTCGTCAATCGGTTCCGGTTCTATTTCTTCAATCTCTTCCGGCTCATTATTAAGCAGGTCCGGTTCTTCATTTTGATTTTTTTGTTCGGACTCCATTGCCGTTTTTAACAAATTGTCCAGATAATCTTCATTTGTCCCCATATCCGGTATTCCTCCAAATTGCTCTGCAATACTGATATTTTACCATATTCATATCTATGAAACAAATAAATTCGCCATATAAGCGACAGAATTTTCATCACAGGAATAACATCTGCCGCTGATATTTTCCGCCGGCTGGCTGAGTGAATGATGAATGCGAAACATTTTCGCTTTTTGATTGTAATAAGCCGTCTTTTCAAACGCCCATCGGATGACCGAAGGAAATCTCAAAGAAACTCCCATTTCAATCAGGCACAACTTCTTATTAACGGTTCCCTGCAGCCATTTCCTATAATATTCCCACGCAGGCAAATACCCTGCTTCCACATATTTCATTGCCTCTATATTATTGTAAACTGTATCGTTTCCGCATTTTTGACATTTCGGCATAAAAATCTCTGCCGGATCTTTTCCGCAGTTGATCCTTTCATAGATTTCATCCGACCATGCGGAGGCGTCCGTCAATTCGTCCGTACATCCCGCGTCACATTGAAACAGATCATATCCTCCACAGGGAAACACGCATTTTTCTTCCTTTAATCCCGCCAACACCGGATAACGGTCTTTATTCATGGAAACCACAAAATAATTCTTATCCTTGATCAACCTGACAAGATTGTCATATGCCTTCTGCAATTTTTCCTCATGAATTTGTTTCAGATACTCTCTTTGCAATACCGGCACCAGGCGGTTTTTCATATCATCATCTGTCAGTTTTGAGACATTTTCCGCAAACGCCGCTTCCTGCATCATCTGTTCAAAAGATACGCCCCATTCTTCTCCGACTCCGATCAATACCATTTCCGAATCCCTTACAGCGTCTATTAAAATCTGTTTATCATTCAGTTTCATTTTGTGCTCCTCAAAAAAGTAGCTGGGATTGTTATCCCAGCCACTTTGCTTTACAATACTAATTCATCTACTACAGTGATGAGGTTTCCTATTTCCGGTTTGGAAAGCTGTGCGTCTGCTCCAAGTGCCTCTCCTTTTATTCGCATCTCCTCATTGATCAGTGAGGAAAAAATTACGACCGGTATATCCTTTGTCTCCTCATTCTTCTTTATCAAACTGGTCAAGTGGTGTCCGTCCATCTGCGGCATTTCTATATCGGTAATGACACATTGCACATGTTCTTTCAGGCAGTTCTTATCCATACATTCCTGTATAATGTTCCATGCCGCCGCGCCGTTTTCCACGTGCATCAGATTTTCATAACCGGCTTTATGTAAACAATCCACAATCAGTTTATTTAACAAAGGCGAATCCTCTACGACCAGCAAAGGAACATTATTTCTTTCACGCTTCCCGAGCTTTTCCACATCGGAAAGCTTCAAACCGGTTTCCGGGCTGATATCGCATACAATTTTTTCAAAATCCAAAATAATAATCAGCTTATCATCGATCTTTACAATCCCTGTTGCAACGCCGTCCTCTGCCGTTGATACGGTTGCTCCCGGCTTAATGATGTCTGCCCAGGAAACTCTGTGAATACCGATGACCTGATCTACATGAAATGCAATATCCAGCTTGTTGAAATTAGTAATAATAAACAAACCGGACGGTTCCGATGCGCCCTTTTGCAGGCAATTCTTCAAATCAATCGCCGTAATCATCGTATCCCTCGGCATAAAAATGCCTTCTATACTGGGATGTGCGTTCGGCACAGGCGTAACAGGGGTATAATTTATGATTTCTTTGATCTTTGCCACATTGATTCCATAAGAATTACCGTCCAAAGTAAACTCCAATATTTCTAATTCGTTTGTCCCGTTCTCTAATAAAATGTTAGTATCCATTTGTTCACCTCTTCAATACAAACCCTTTGATCTGTATGACCCTTTATCACAAGTTTATCCTATTGTAACATAAAACAGACATAAAAAAAAGTCCCTCGCGGAACTTTTTAATTTTGAAGGAGTACCCTCAAAACCGAACAACGACTTCCCTCTCCGATCTCTCCGCTTCAGCCTCTGCCTTTCAGCTTCGGGCTCCGCTTCTTCCTTTAACATCCTTTCCTTTACCTTCCAGGTCAAGCCCTCGACCGATTAGTACTTATCAGCTCCATACATTACTGCACTTCCACCTTAAGCCTATCTACCTCATTCTCTCTAAGGGGTCTTACTTACTTGGGATATCTCATCTTGAGGGGGGCTTCACGCTTAGATGCCTTCAGCGTTTATCC